>Ga0247819_10000488_pt1 | contig 23592 bp, 23 predicted proteins | sample 13C_Xylose_Day6_FD_193428 | JGI IMG/M metagenome (GOLD analysis project Ga0247819, IMG submission 193428) | Soil microbial communities from agricultural site in Penn Yan, New York, United States - 13C_Xylose_Day6 | ecosystem: Environmental > Terrestrial > Soil > Agricultural land | place: USA...
GCTTCGCTGATCGCGAGGTTGCGCACGCCGCACTGCACGCGCGCGGTGCGGCTGACCGGATCGACCTGGAGGATGCGGTTGAACTTGGCCAGCGACAGCGTCACGCCCACCTTGTTCGGCATGGCGCCGCCCGACAGGCCCGTGCCCGCGCCGCGCGCCACCACCGGCACGCCCAGCGCATGGCAGGCGCGCAGCACGCCCTGCACCTGCTCCTCGGTTTCCGGCAGCGCCACGGCGAGCGGGCGCTCGCGGTACGCGGTCAGGCCGTCGCATTCGTAGGGCCGCGTCTCTTCCGCGTGCCACAGCAGGGCATGCGCCGGCAGCACGGCGCGCAGCGCGGGGATCACCTGGTCGAGCAGGCCGGCCTGCGCGGCGATCTCGGGGGCGAGCGGGGCGTTCATGCGCGGATTGTGCGGCGCCCGCGCGGGCAAGGCGCTGAAAGAATTGCGGCCGGGCCGTGAAATGCCTTGGCGGCCGTGCTCTCAGGCCGCCCGCACTTCCAGGTGGTGGATGGCGCGCTTGGGATCGTTCATCAGGCGGTCGAGCGAGAGGTGCAGGCGCTGCAGCAACTGCTGCTCGTCCACCTCGCCGCCCGCTGCTTCGGCGGCCGCGACGACTTCGGGCACGCGGGCCGACACCACGCGCAGGCGAAGCTCCAGATCAGGCGGCAGGTTGCGCACGCGTTCGAGGCCGCGCGCCACCATGTGCTGCGCGATCCGGCGGCGCTCGTCCTCGTGGCAGGGGCCTTCGATGAGCACCGCGAAGCGCGTGTCCGAGACCCGGCACACCGTGTCCACCGGCCGCACCACGCCGGACAGCCGCGAGGCGGCCACCACCAGCGCGCGGTCGCCCGCGTTGCGTCCTTCGCGCTCGACGATCTGCGCGTGGTTGGCCAGTTCCACCAGCAGCACGGCGCAGCTGTGGCCGAGCCGGTGGCCGCGACGGATCGCGTCGCGCAGCCGCAGGCGCAGCACAGGCGTCGCCACCAGGCCGGTGAGCGGGTCGGTGCTGTCGATGGCGCGCAGCCGCGCGTGGTTCTCGCTGAAGTCCTTGGCGCGCCGGTGCAGGATGTAGAGCAGCAGCGGGATCTCTATGGCCGAGCCGATCAGCACCGCGTACTGGGTCGCCCAGCTGTCGGGCAGCACGCCCGCGGCGCGCAGCGCCGGGAACGGGTAGGCCAGGTGCACCGGCAGGAAGCCCAGGAACAGCCAGCCGGCGTAAGGCTCGCCGCGCCGCCAGGTCCACAGGCACAGCGAGATGCTCAGCACCACCGACGCCAGCCCGTACACGTTGAGCACGTTGAACATCGCGGTGTTGTTCAGCAGCACATAGGGCACGGGCAGCAGCAGGCCCACGAGGCTGAAGGCGCGCACCGCACGGTCCACGCGCGGGCCGTGGCGCGGCAGCAGGGTGGCCCGCCGCACGTTCCAGATGCCCGCGGCCGCCATCCAGAACATGAACAGCGGCGGCGCGGCGTTGTTGAAGCCCGCCGAGCCCGGCCACAGCACCGCGGCGCCGAGCCCGGTGTAGGCCAGCTGGAACATCAGCATGCAGGCGACGTAGGCGGCATACGAATCGAACGCCACGTCGGCGTACAGGCGCCCGTGCATCACCGCGAGCAGCAGCACCAGCAGCCCGAAGCCGAGATAGGCGCCGAACAGCAGGTAGGTGCGGTGCAGGCGCTGCTCCAGTTCGCCCGCGGGCAGCAGCTGCAGGTGCGCGCTGGCCGGGGCGGGGCTGTTCTGCAGCCGCAGCCAGACGGTGGTGGCGCCGCCCGCGGGCATCTCGAAGACGGGCGTGTAGTGCGGGTGCGACCACAGCTTCACCGGCACGTGGTCGCCGGCGACCTGCTCGCGCCAGTGGCCGTCGGCCGTGGGCGAGTACAGGTTGGCGCGATCCAGGAAGGCCGCGCCGTTGAGCGCCAGGAACCAGGGCCGAGCGGTATCGAGCGCGGGGAGCTCGACGCGCAGCCACCAGGCGCCATGGTCCAGCGCCATGGGGCGCGGGCGCTCGAACGGCCGCAGTTCGCCTTCCTTGCGGGCGACCTCGTCGATGCTGAGCGTGCCGGTCGGATCGACCAGGTGCGAGACGCGCACGCCCGGCGCGGCCGGTTCGCGGCCGGCGGCGGCAAGGGCCAGCGCGACGATCGCGGCCATGGCGAGGACGAGCGCGATGGCCCCGACCAGGACCGCTGTCCTGCGAGGCCAGCGCATCGCCACGAAGTTCATGCCAGGCTCTTGCGCAGCCAGTCGGCGAAGGCGGCGCACTCCCAGCGGTCCATGGTGCCGGTGCGCCAGCACAGGTAGTGCGCGTGCGGGCTGGGCACGTTGCGCTCGGACAGGCGCACCAGCGCGCCGTTCTCCAGCCAGGGCTGGCCGAGCTTCAGGCGCACCAGCGCGATGCCCAGGCCCTGCGCGGCCGCGTCGCACATCAGGCCGATGTCGTTGAACGAGGAGCCCTCGGCCGGTTCCACCGCGTCCAGGCCGTGCGCCAGGAACCAGGTGCGCCAGGGCTCCAGCGGGCTCTTGATCAGCTTGGCGGCGAGCAGCTCCTCGACGTTGTCGAAGGGCCCGTATTCGCGCACGAAGGCCGGCGAGGCCAGCGGCGTGACCTCGTCGGTCATCAGGCAGACGTGCTCCACGTCGGCGTAGCGGCCGGTGCCGTAGCGGATCATCAGGTCGGCGTCCTCGGCCACCACGTCCAGCAGCGGGATCGACACCTGCAGCGTCAGGTCGATCTCCGGGTAGGCCTCGATGAAGCTGCGAAGGCGCGGCATCAGGATGGACCGCGAGAAGGTGGGCGTCACCGCCACGCGCAGCTTGCGCTTGCCCTGCGCGGCGTTGCGCCCGGGAAAGCGCTCCAGGATGGCCAGGCCCTCGCGCACGTGCGCCAGGTACTCGCTGCCTTCGGTGGTGAGGGAGAAGTCGGCCCGGCCGAACAGCTTGGCGCCCAGGATCTGTTCCAGCTGCCGCACGCGGTGGCTCACCGCGCTGGGCGTGACGCACAGCTCCTCGGCCGCCTGCGTGACCGACCGCAGCCGCGCCAGCGCCTCGAAGGTGAGCAGGCACTGGATCGGCGGGATGCGGGCGGTCATTCTGCTGATTCTCGTCATTCCCGCGAAGGCGGGAATCCAGGGCTTCCGGCCCCGGATTCGGCCGCTGCGCGGCCGGCGCGCTGCGCGGGATCCCCGCCTGCGCGGGGATGACCTGATTTCGCTGCGCGCATCAGGTCATTTGAAGATCACCGTCTTGTGGCCGTTGAGCAGCACGCGGTGCTCGCTGTGCCACTTCACCGCCCGGGCCAGCACCTGGCTTTCGGTGTCGCGGCCGACGGCGGTGAGGTCCTGGGCCGTGTGCGAGTGGTCCACGCGCGCCACGTCCTGCTCGATGATCGGACCCTCGTCCAGGTCGGCCGTGACGTAGTGGGCCGTGGCGCCGATCAGCTTCACGCCGCGGTCGTGCGCCTGGTAGTACGGCTTGGCGCCCTTGAAGCTGGGCAGGAAGCTGTGGTGGATGTTGATGGCGCGGCCGGCCAGCTTCGTGCACATCGTGTCCGACAGGATCTGCATGTAGCGCGCCAGCACCACCAGCTCGGCCTGTTCGCTCTCGATGATCTCCAGTTGCCGCGCTTCGGCCTGGGCCTTGCCGGTGGCGCTCACCGGGATGTGGTGGAACGGCACGTTGTAGCTGGCGGCCAGCTGGTAGAACTCGCGGTGGTTGGAGACGATGGCCGCGATCTCCACCGGCAGCAGGCCGCTCTTCCAGCGGAACAGCAGGTCGTTGAGGCAGTGGCCTTCCTTGCTGACCAGGATGACGGTGCGCATCGGCTGCCGCGTCGCGTGCAGCTTCCAGTCCATGCGGAAGGGCTCGGCGAAGGCGCGCAGCTGCGACTGCAGGTCCTCGAAGGAGTGCTGGTCGCAGCCGAACTGCACGCGCATGAAGAACAGGCCCGTGTCCGGATCGTTGTACTGGGCCGCCTCCTCGATGTTGCCGCCGCGCTCCAGCAGGAAGCCGGAAACGGCATGCACGATGCCCGGGCGGTCGGGGCAGGAGAGCGTGAGGATGTAGGCGTGCTTCATGGAACCGGTGATTGTCGCAAACGGCACCTGCCATTGCCGGGCTCTCATTGCCGCGCTGGCACGGCGGGGGCATCATCGGCTTTCCGTTGTCTTTCCCGTGATCCGATGCAGCGACGCCATTTCTCCCTCGCCCTTGCCTTCGCCCCCGCGGCCGCGATGCTCGCGCCGCCCGCCCACGCCTCGGGCGTGGCCTCGCTCACCAACGCCGAGGCCAGCCGCGGCCTGAAGGCGGCGCTGGAGCAGGGCGCGGTCACCGCGGTGCAGCTGCTGGGCGTGCAGGACGGCTTTCTCGCCAATCCGAAGGTGCGCATCCCGCTGCCGAGCGCGCTGCAGGACGCTTCCAAGCTGCTGCGGGCCATCGGCCAGGGCCGGCAGATCGACGACCTGGAGGTCGCCATCAACCGTGCCGCCGAGAACGCGGTGCCGCTCGCGAAGAACCTGCTGGTGAATTCGGTGCGCAACATGTCGGTGACCGACGCCAAGAACATCCTCACCGGCGGCGAGACCTCGGTGACCACCTTCTTCGAGGAGAAGACGCGCACGCCGCTGTCGGGCCAGTTCCTTCCCGTGGTCAAGCAGGCGACGTCCAAGGTCGGCCTGGCCGTCAAGTACGACCGCCTGGCGGGAAAGGCCGCGGGCATGGGCCTGCTCAAGCTGGAAGACGCCAGCATCGACCACTACGTGACGCGCAAGGCGCTCGACGGCCTGTACCTCGTGATCGGCGAGGAAGAGACCAAGCTGCGTCGCGATCCGCTCGGCGCGGGCAGCGACATCCTGCGCAAGGTGTTCGGCGCGCTGAAATAGCCCCCGGCGCCGTCGCGTTCGCGTTCGGCGCAAAATCGCCTTTCGTACCCCGAAGGAGACCGTTTTCCCATGGCCTACAACGACTTCAACATGGACAACCAGTGGTTGCCGTTCACGCCGAACCGCAGCTTCCGCAAGGACCCGCGCGTGTTCGTCGGGGCCGACGGCATGGAGTTCACCACGCACGACGGCCGCAAGGTCGTCGACGGCATCTCCAGCCTGTGGTGCGTGGGCGCCGGCCACAACCGCAAGCCCATCAACGAGGCGATCAAGAAGCAGCTGGACACGCTGGACTACGCCACCGCTTTCCAGGCCTCCAACGACAAGGCGTTCAAGGCCGCCGAGATGATCGCCGCGATGGCGCCGGGCGACCTCAACAAGGTGCTGTTCTGCAACTCCGGATCGGAGGCGGCCGACACTTCGATGAAGGTGGCGCTGGCCTATCACCGCGCGCGCGGCGAGGGGCACCGCAACCTGTTCATCGGCCGCGAGCGCGGCTACCACGGCGTGGGCTTCGGCGGCATGAGCGTGGGCGGCATCCCGGCCAACCGCAAGGTGTTCGGCACCGCGCTGCTGCCGCGCGTGGACCACATGCGCTTCATCCATGACCCGGTGAACAACGCGTACATCCACAACCAGGAACCGGAGTGGAAGGAAGACCCGCTGCTGGACCTGGAGCAGCGCATCCTGCCGCTGCACGATCCGAGCAACGTCGCGGCCATCATCGTCGAGCCGGTGGCCGGTTCGGCCGGCTGGTACCTGCCGCCCAAGGGCTACCTGAAGCGCCTGCGCGAGATCTGCGACAAGCACGGCATCCTCCTGATCTTCGACGAGGTGATCACCGGCTTCGGCCGCATGGGCACCAACTTCGGCGCGGATTTCTACGGCGTGGTGCCCGACATGCTGAACTTCGCCAAGTGCGTCACCAACGGCGTGATCCCGCTGGGCGGGGTGATCTGCCGCGACAAGCTGTACGACGCGATGATGAAGACCGACGCGCCCGAGCACGTGGTGGAGTTCTTCCACGGCTACACCTACTCGGGCCATCCGGTGGCCTGCGCGGCGGCCATCGCCACGCTGGAGCTGTTCCAGCAGGAGAACCTGTTCGCTCGCGCCGGCGAGATGGGCAAGGTGCTGGGCGACGCGTTCCACTCCACCTTCAAGGGCCTGCCCAACGTCATCGGCATCCGCAGCCTGGGGCTGGCCGCGGCGGTGGAACTGGCGCCGATCGCGGGCTCGCCCGGCAAGCGCGCCTACGACATCTTCCTGGACTGCTTCCACAAGGGTGCGCTGGTGCGGCCCGCCGGCGACGTGCTGGTGATCGCGCCGCCGTACGTCGTGGAGAAGTCGCACATCGACCAGCTGGTGAACACGCTGGCCGATTCGATCAAGCGCAACGCCTGATCGATCGACGTCCCTTGCAGCGTCGCTTCAGCGGCGCTGCATCTGCTCCCTCAGCTGCGCGCAGTAATCCGGCGCAGCGTTCTTCTCCCCCGACGCCAGCACCACCGGCTTGACCGCCAAGCCGGCCGGCAAATGCCGCGGCACGCCCAGCTTCGGCGACACGTGCCCGGCCCCGGCCAGCAGCAGCACCACCCGGCCCGGCGCGTACGCCTGTACCAGCGTCTGCGCCATCGCGCGGTCGCGCGCGATCTGCACGCGGGCCATCGGCGCCAGCTGCTGCGGCGGCAGCAGGTCGCAGTGGCCGGTGCGGATGGCTTCGCGTTGCGCTTTCAGGGATTCCTGGTCGAGCGCGAGGTCCAGCACCTCCTCCGACATCGCCGCCCGCATCCGCTCGCGGGGCAGATTCGCACCCAGCACCGGCACGCCCGCCGCCACCGCGGCCATCACGGCCGGCGCATAGGGTTCCCACGGCCAGGCCTGCTCGTTCCACTGCAGGGCCGCGCGCACCGTGCCCTCGTCGGCGTTGCGCGGCAGTCCGGCGGTGCTGTGGCCCTGCTCGGCCATCTCCAGGGCCAGCGCGGCCAGGCGGTCGCGATCGGCGAGTGCCTGGACGATGTCGCGGTGCTGCCGCTGGTGGGCGGCATCGTCGTGCTGCTCGCCCAGCAGCACGATGTCGGCGCGGGCCAGCTCGTCGGTCGACGGCGCCGTGATGGCGCAGCCGGCCAGCACCGCGAAGGTCGTCAGTGCCGAGACAAAGTGGGCGACGCGCATCGGGCGATACTAAGCCGCCGCTGCCGCGCTTGGGGCGACGCTTCTCATCGATGGACTCCCGATTCTTCCTGCGCGCGACGGCCACCCTCGCCGCCGCGCTGGCCGCCGCGCTGCTGTGCCGCTGGCTCCATACCCCGCTGCCCTGGATGCTGGGGCCGCTCATCGCCACCTCCACGCTGTCGCTGGCCGGCGCGCCCACGCAGAGCTGGACGCCGCTGCGCAACGGCGCGCAATGGGCGATCGGCGGCGCGCTGGGCCTGTACTTCACGCCCGATGTCACCTCGCTCGTGCTCAAGCTCTGGTGGTCCATCCTGCTGGCGATCGCCTGGGCGCTGTTCCTTGGCTGGGCCTTCAGCCTCTGGCTGCACCGCGTCGTGCGCGACCGGCTGCCGGGCTCGCCCGAAGAGCGGCGCGCCACCAGCTACTTCGCCGGCGCCATCGGCGGCGCTTCCGAGATGACGCTGCTGGCCGAGCGCGCGGGCGCCCGCACCGACCTGGTGGCGGCAGCGCACAGCCTGCGCCTGCTGATCGTCACGCTGCTGCTGCCCGTGGCCTTCACCTGGAGCGGCCTGCACGGCAGCGACGTCACCCTGCCGGGCGTGCGCGAGGTGCGGCTGCCCGGCCTGGCCCTGCTGCTGGCGGCCACCCTGGCAGGCAGCTGGCTGATGAAGCGCACGGGCCGGGCCAATCCGTGGTTCCTGGGCGCATTGCTGGCTTCGATGGTGCTGACCATGAACGGCATCGAGCTGTCCGCCATGCCGCAGATGCTGACCAACGCGGCCCAGCTGGCGATCGGCGTCAGCCTGGGCGTGCGCTTTCGCGCCGAGTTCCTGCACACGGCGCCGCGCTGGCTGGTGGCCGTGGCTTTCGGAACGGTGGGGATGATCGTGCTGTGCGGTGCTTTCGCCGTGCTTCTGGCCTGGGGCACCGGGCTGGCCGCGCCGACGCTGATCCTGGGAACTTCGCCGGGCGGTATCGCCGAGATGGCCATCACGGCCAAGGTGCTTCAGCTGGGGGTGCCGGTGGTGACCGCTTTCCAGGTCTGCCGGCTGATCGCGGTGCTGATGCTGGTCGAGCCCCTGCACCGATGGGGTTGGCTGCGCTGAGGCAGCCGCGGATCAGTGCATCACGAGGGGGTTCTGGGCCAGTTCGGCGTAGCCGTCGAGGGTTTCCTCGACCTCTTCCTGGGTCGGGGTGTTGAGCTGCCAGGCGTTGATCTGGCGCTGGAAAGCCTCGGCCCAGGTGCCGTCGAGGTACACCTCCTTGTTGGTGCGCTTGTCGACGATCTCGAAGCCGTGCCGCGCGATGCGCGGCGGCGGTTCCCCGTCGGCGGGTTCGTTCGCCTGCATGTGCACGACGACGAACGAGTCGGAGTCATAGAGCATTTGCATGGTGTTTCCTTCTGCACTCCAGATGGCTGCGTCATCGGCCCTTTTCAAGACGATCCGCTTGCCGGCGGTTTGCCATGGGTCCAGAGTAGGCAATCGTTGCCTCAGCGTTTGTCGGTGCCGGACCACTGCAGCTCGAGCCAATCGCCATTCGCAGGTGTCAGACGCAGGCGCACGGGCCCGTAGTAAGCCGCCCCGGGCACGAACCACAGCTCCAGGCGTGCGTCCCACTCGTGCCGGGGAGCGCGAGTGAGCTTGAGCGCGGCCGTGGGGACATCGTTCAGCGACAGCGTCTGCGGCCCTCCGACGACGAAGCGCCAGTCGGCGGCTTCGCGCGCGGTGGCCGTCTGCAGGACCACTTCGGCCCCTTCCGGCCATCCCTCGGGCCGCGCCGCCAGCAGTGCGCCCAGTTGCAGCAGCACGCTGAGACGGTCCTGTGCGCCGGCGCGCAAAGGGACGGCCGGCTGCTGGCCGCTGAAGACGATGCGGCCGGTGTCGTGATCGAAGTGCGCGGCTTCCTCGGTGCGTGAACGCTCGGAGAAGCGGCGCGGCGCGAGCCCTTGCGCATCGAGCTCGCCGGTGCTGCGTTGCTCGCGTGCGGGCAGCGGCGGGATCGCGATGCGAAGGGTCGCCTCGTAGGTGCGCCCGTCGTGCTGCCAGTCCAGTTCGGCCTGGCCGGTGAGAAGCGCGCCGCGGTGCAGGGCGATGGCCGCGAAGTGCCACGTGGCGGAACCGGACAGTGCGACCGGCGGCTGGGCGATCGGAGAGGGGGCCGGCGCCGGAGCGCGGCCGGCGGACGGCGATCCGCGTGCAGGCGCCCCGACCACGGACGCAGGCGGGGGCGAGATCGTTCGAATCGTCAGCGACCCGGTGGTGCGATTCGCGGGAGTCCACTTGAGCGTGATGTTCGGCGCGCCGTCCAGCGCCAGCCAGTGCACGAGCAGCACGATGCCGAGCAGGACCAGAAGAGGCCGAGGCGGCAACCCCGGCCCCGCGTTCATCCGCGCCAGCCCAGGTCGCTGGAGAGTTGCGCGGCGGCCTGCTTGAGCGGGCCGTGCACCGCGCCGTCCCATTCGGGATCGAAGGTGCCGGTGGGACCGAGCGCGACGATGCCCAGGGCCATGTGGCCGTCGGCGTCGAACACCGGCACGCAGAAGCCCACGATGCCCGGCAGCAGCACGTCGACCACGCGCGCGGCGCCGCGCTCGCGCACCTCGTCGAGCATGGCGCGCGCCTGCGCCATCGACCCGGGAACATCGGAGCGGGCCTGCTTCTGCGCCCGCGCGAGCTCCTCGCGCAGCATAGGCGCGATCGCCTCCCGCGACGCGTAGGCGGCGAAGCAGCGTCCGGTGGCCGACGACAACAGCGGCATCACGTCGCCCAGGCGCAGGTTCACCGTCACCGCCGAGGGCGACTCTTCCCAATGAACGATGGTCGGCCCGCGGTTGCCCCACACGGCCAGCGCCAGCGTGTGGCCCACGCTTTCCATCAGCGCCGCGACGCGTTCGCGCGCGAGCTTGATGGCGTCCAGGCGCGAGAGCGAGGCCAGACCGAGCTTGAGCGCGGCCGGGCCGAGGTCGTAGCGCGTGGTCGCGGGGTCCTGCGCCACCAGCTGCAGGCGCTGGAAGCTCACGAGGTAGCGGTGCGCCTTGGCGGCGCTCATGCCCGCGGCCGCGGCGAGGTCGCGCAGCATCAGCGGACCCGGCGCCTTGCCGAGCGCGTCGAGCAGCGCGAAGCCCACCTCCACGGACTGGATTCCGGCGCGTTCCTTCATGCGCGGAGGCGTCGGCTAGAATTTCGATTAGGTAAATTCATTTCACTATGCGTAACGCTGCAGGACTGTAGCGCAGCACGCGAAAAGAAGGCAAATCCGATGAAGCTCGCGACGTACAAGGACGGTTCCCGCGATGGTCAGCTGGTGGTGGTGTCGCGCGATCTGGCGACGGCCCATTATGCGACCGGCATCGCGGGCAAGCTGCAGCAGGCGCTGGACGACTGGGGCTTCATCGCCCCGCAGTTGCAGGACCTGTACGAGGCCCTGAACAGCGGCAAGGCGCGCCACGCCTTCCCCTTCGAACCGGAGCGCTGCATGGCGCCGCTGCCGCGCGCCTACCAGTGGGCGGACGGCTCGGCGTACATCAACCACGTGGAACTGGTGCGCGCCGCGCGCAAGGCGGAAGTGCCCGAGACCTTCTACACCGACCCGCTGATGTACCAGGGCGGCAGCGACGACTTCCTGGGCCCGTGCGACGACGTGGTCGTGCCCAGCGAGGACTACGGCATCGACTTCGAGGCCGAGGTCGCGGTGGTCACCGGCGACGTGCCGATGCGGGCGACGCCCGAGCAGGCGCTGGAAGGCATCCGCCTGGTGATGCTGGCCAACGACGTCAGCCTGCGCAACCTGATCCCGGCCGAACTGGCCAAGGGCTTCGGCTTCTTCCAGAGCAAGCCCGCGACCGCGTTCAGTCCGGTGGCCGTCACGCTCGACGAACTGGGCGACGCCTGGCAGGCCGGCCGCCTGCACCTCACGCTGCAATCGACCTGGAACGGCCGCCGCGTCGGCATGTGCGAGGCGGGCCCGGACATGACCTTCCACTTCGGCCAGCTGATCGCCCACATCTGCAAGACGCGCAACGTGCGCGCCGGCAGCATCGTCGGCTCCGGCACCGTCAGCAACAAGGGCGTGGAACAGAACGGCCGGATGGAATGGCCCAAGGGCTACAGCTGCATCGCCGAGAAGCGCGCGATCGAGACCATCCAGGACGGCAAGCCCTCGACCGACTTCATGAAGTTCGGCGACACCATCCGCATCGAGATGAAGGGCAAGGACGGCCAGTCGATCTTCGGCGCGGTCGACCAGAAGATCGCGGCGCCGCAGGGCTGAGCCCTACAGCCGCAACCACGGCGTCCCCGACTCCTCCGCCTCCGCCTGCTTCAGCGTGTGCAGGAACGAATCGCACCACCAGTGCACATCCGTGCGCTTGAGGGTCGCGAACAGGGCCTGGTGGCGCTCACGGCGTTCTTCCAGCGGCATGGACAGGGCCAGGTGGATCGCGGCGGCCGTGCCCTCCGTGTCGTAGGGATTCACCATCAGCGCCTCCTTCAGCTGCTCCGCCGCGCCGGCGAAGCGTGAAAGCACCAGCACGCCCGGGTCCTCCGGGTCCTGCGCCGCGATGAACTCCTTGGCGACCAGGTTCATGCCGTCGCGCAGCGGGGTCACCAGGCCGACGCGGCTGGCGCGGTACAGGCCCGGCAATCGCGCGCGCGCCACCGTGCGGTGCATGTAGCGCACCGGCATCCAGTCGAGCTCGCCGTAGTTGCCGTTGATCGAGCCGCACAGGCTCTCCAGCTCGTGCAGGATGTCCGTGTAGGCGCTGACATCCTCGCGGCTCGGTGAAGCGATCTGGATCAGCGTGGCGCTCTGGCGCGTTTCGGGATAGCGCCGCAGCAGTTCGCGGAAGGCGCGCATGCGCTGCGGCAGGCCCTTGGAGTAGTCGAGCCGGTCCACGCCCACCAGCAGCTTGCGCCGCGAGTACTCGCGCTTCATGCGCTCGTACATCTCCTGCGCCTCGGGCGCTTCGGTGACCGCCTTGAACTCCTCCACGTCGATGCCGATCGGATAGGCGCCCGCGTGGATGGTTCGATTGAAGACGCGCCAGCGGCCCTCGCCGGCCGGCTGCGCATGCGCCTCCGACTGGATGTAGGCGCAGAAGTGCTCGTGGTCCGCCTGGCTCTGGAAGCCGACCACGTCGTACTGGCACAGGCCCTTCATCAGCCAGTCGTGGCCCGGGATGGCGGCCACGATCAGCGGCGGCGGCAGCGGAATGTGCAGGAAATAGCCGATGCGCTGCTTGCAGCCCAGCGACCGCAGCTCGGCCGCCAGCGGGATCAGGTGGTAGTCCTGCACCCAGATCACGTCGTCCGGTTGCAGCATGGGCAGCAGCGTGCGCGCGAACATCTGGTTCACGCGCCGGTAGCCCTCGATGTAGCCGGCGTCGAAGTCGGCCAGGTCCAGCCGGTAATGGAACACCGGCCACAGCACGCCGTTGGAGTACCCGAGGTAGTAGGCGTCGTAGTCCTCCTTGTTGAGGTCCACGGTCGCCAGCGTCACCGGGCCCGCGTGGTGCACATGCAGCTGCGGCGGGTCGTCGCCCTCGGACAGCTTGCCGCTCCAGCCGAACCAGAGGCCGCCGCTGTTGTTCAGCACCTCGCCGAGCGCGACCGCCAGTCCGCCCGCGGCGGTCTTGCGCGGATCGGCGACACGGTTGGAGACAACGACCAGTCTGGACATCAGATCACCGTGTCCCAGGGCGCCGACAGCCGCACCGCGGCGTTGATCAAGCCCACCATCGAATAGGTCTGCGGGAAGTTGCCCCACATCTCGCCGGTCTGCGAATGCGTGTCCTCGGACAGCAGGCCCAGCGGGTTTCGGCTGGCCAGCATGATCTCGAAGATCTCGCGCGCCTGCGGCTTGCGGCCGATGCGCGCCAGCGCGTCGATGCGCCAGAAGGTGCAGATGTTGAACGCCGTCTCGGGCTTGCCGAAATCGTCGGCCGCTTCGTAGCGGCGCATGTAGGGACCGTCGCCGAGCGATTTCTCCAGCGCGTCCACGGTGGCCACGAAGCGCGGGTCCTTGGGATCGATGAAGTTCACCTCGGCCATCAGCAGCGCGCTGGCATCGAGGTCGCGGCCGCCGAAGCTCTCGGCGAACGACTGGCGCTCCTCGCTCCACGACTCCTTCAGGATGCGCTCGCGGATGGTGTGGGCGCGCTCGCTCCAATAGTTGGAACGGTCCTTCAGGCCCAGCGTGCCGGCCACCTTGGCGAGACGATCGCAGGCGGCCCAGCTCATGAGCGCCGATGAAGTGTGGATGCGCGCGCGCGTGCGCAGCTCCCACATGCCGGCGTCGGGCGTGTCGTAGATGCGGAAGGCCTGCTCGCCCACGGCTTCCAGCGAAGCGAATTCGGCGCGGCCGGCGCGGCGCAGCAGGCGGTGGTCGTGGAAGGCTTGCGCGGCGCCCAGAACGATATTGCCGTACACGTCGTGCTGGAAGTGCTCGGCCGCCTGGTTGCCCACGCGCACCGGGCCCATGCCGCGGTAGCCCGGCAGGTGCTCCATGATGGATTCGGGCAGATGCTCTTCCTGGCCCACGCCGTACAGCGGCTGGATGTGGCCGCCGCGCGATCGCACGATTACGTTCGTCAGCCAGCGCAGGTACTCCTCCATGGTCGCCACTTCGGAGATGCTGTTGAGCGCCCGCACCACGAAGAAAGCGTCGCGCAGCCAGCAGAAGCGGTAGTCCCAGTTGCGGCCGCTGTTGGGCGCCTCCGGGATGCTGGTGGTCATCGCGGCGATGATCGCGCCGGTGTCCTCGAACAGCGACATCTTCAGCGTGATGGCCGCGCGGATCACCGCGTCCTGCCATTCCAGCGGCAGCGCCAATGCGCGCGACCAGTTGCGCCAGTAGGCCACCGTGTCCTGCTCGAACGAGCGCGCCGTCTCCTCGATGCCGCCGGTCAGGGTCTCGTCCGGACCCATGATGAAGTTCAGCGGCCGGTCGACCACGAAGAAAGTCTCGGACAGGATGTAGTCGATCGGTGCGTCGGTGTTCACGCGCAGCGTCTGCGAGTTGCCGACGAAGCGGATGTGGGTGCTGCCGCGCGTGACCTCGGGCTTGTGCCGGCCGTAGTCGAAGCGCGGACGCAGGATCACCCGCATGCGGGGCGTGCCGCCCAGCACGCGCACCCGGCGGATCAGCGACAGCGGCCGGAAGGTGCGCCCGCGGTTCCAGAAACGCGGCGCGAAGTCGGTGATCTCTATGCCCTGGCCCTGGCGGTCGTACAGGCGCGTGTGCAGCACCGCGGTGTTGGGCTCGTACTGGTGTTCGCTGCGCGCGAAGTCCTCCAGCTCGAAGGTCCAGATGCTGGCCGCGTCGCTCGGATCGAGCAGCGCGTTGAACACCGGGTCGCCGTCGAAGCGCGGCAGGCAGCACCAGACGATGCTGCCGCGCTCGTCCACGAGCGCGCTGTAGGCGCAGTTGCCGATGACGCCCAGGTTCAGGTTCGGGACCGAGAGGTTGGATTTCATGCGGAGGCTTTCCGGGCCACTTTCATCGCGACCGCGTTTTCGAATTCGAGGCGCAGCGCGCCGGGGTTGGCGAGGCGCTGCCAGGCGACCGTGGGACCCTCGCCCACCTTCACGCCCAGGCCGCCCAGCCGCTGCACGGCGGCGAAGCCGGCTTCGTCGGTGACGTCGTCGCCCACGAACACCGGCGTGCGGCCGATGAACGGGCCCTCGCGCAGGAAGGCTTCGATGGCGCTGCCCTTGCTGGCGCCGCCCGGCTTGGCCTCCACCACCATCTTGCCGCGCAGCAGCGTCAGGCCGGGCGAGCGCTCCACCGCTTCCTGCATGGTCTGGCAGCAGACGCGCTCGAGGTGCGGCGCCTGCCGGTAGTGCACGGCGATGGACCGCTCCTTGTGTTCGACCAGCAGCTGCGGATGCTGCTCCAGCAGCGAGGCCGCGGCGTGCTCCACCTCGTCCAGCGGATGCGACGGCAGCACGTCCACCGCGCCATCGGCCGCGCGCCGCTCGGCGCCGTGCACGCCGGCGACGGGCAGGCGCAAGGGCTCGAGATACTCGTCGATCTCGCGGATCGGCCGGCCGCTGACGACGGCGACCGCGCCCGACAGGTACTGCTGCAACGCGTCGAGCGTGGGCACGAGACCGCAGGGGACCACCACCGCGCCGGGTTCCGGCGCTATGTCCACCAGCGTGCCGTCGAAGTCCAGGAACAGCGCGCAGGCCGGACTCAGGATGTCCACAAAATTCATGGACCGTGAAAGTAACACCGAGCCGGCCCGGCCGTGAGCCCGACGGACCGCCTGCCCGTGTAGGAGGTCTCCTACCCGCGCGCTGCCGATGCGTTCAGGTCTCGTACACCCGATCGAGCGAGTCGAAACCTTTGACCTCGATCGGATTGCCGCACGGATCCTGGAAGAACATGGTCCATTGCTCGCCCGGCTGGCCCGGATAGCGCAGGTGCGGCTCGATCACGAACCTGGTGCCGGCCGCGCGCAGCCGCTCGGCCAGCGCCTGCCATTGCGGCAGTTCCAGGATCAGGCCGAAGTGCGGCATCGGCACCAGCTTGTCGCCCACGCGGCCGGTCAGGCTGGTGGCGAACGGCGTGCCCCGGTGCAGCGAGATCTGGTGGCCGAAGAAGTCGAAGTCCACCCAGGTGTCGGTGCTGCGGCCCTCGGCACAGCCGAGCACACCGCCGTAGAAGCGCCGCGCCTCCTCGAGGTCGCTCACGTGGTAGGCGAGGTGGAATAAGCTTCTCATTCCCCAAGCCTACCGCAGCAAGACGATGGACTATTCGCGCTACCAGACCCTTTCGATCAGCCGCCGCGGGCCGTCCGATTCGGTGCTCGACATCGTCATGCGCGCGCCCAACGGCAAGCTGCCGACCGCCGGCCACGAGGGCCATCGCGAACTCGCGGAGATCTGGCGCGACGTCTCGGCCGACGACGGCGTGCGCTGCGCCGTGCTGCGCGGCGAAGGCCAGGGCTTCTCCGGCGGCGGCGACCTCTCGCTGGTGCAGGACATGGCCAACGACTTCGAGGTGCGCACCCGCGTGTGGAAGGAAGCGCGCGACCTGGTCTACAACGTGATCAACTGCGACAAGCCCATCGTCAGCGCGCTTCACGGCCCGGCGGTGGGCGCGGGGCTGGTGGCGGGCCTCCTGGCCGACATCCCGATCGCCGCGAAGGACGCTCGCATCGTGGACGGCCACACCCGCCTGGGCGTGGCGGCCGGCGACCACGCGGCCATCGTGTGGCCGCTGCTGTGCGGCATGGCCAAGGCCAAGTACTACCTGATGCTGTGCGAGCCGGTCAGCGGCGAGGAGGCCGAGCGCATCGGCCTGGTCGCGCTGGCGGTCGAGCGCGACCAGCTGCTGCCCAAGGCCTACGAGGTCGCGGACCGGCTGGCGCAGGGCAGCCAGAGCGCGATCCGCTGGACCAAGTACTCGCTCAACAACTGGCTGCGCCAGGCCGGTCCGGCTTTCGACACCTCGCTCGCGCTGGAATTCATGGGATTCGCCGGACCCGACGTGCGCGAAGGCGTGGCCTCGCTGCGCGACCGGCGCGCGCCGAAGTTCGGCGGCAACTGATCCGCACGCGCGGCGCACGCCTTTTGCTGCGGCCGCGCACGCAGCTCGCGAAGCGGCGGCCATAATCGGCCGCATGCAGTCCCTGCGCCAAGCCCGCTTCCTCGCCCGCCTCGTGCTGGCGTGGTTCGTGTTGGCGATCGGGGTGGCCGTCGCTTCACCCGTCGTGCAGCCCAAGGCGACCCAGCTGGTCTGCAGCGGCGGCACGATGAAGCTGCTGGTGCAGGGCGACGGCGACGATCCCGCGTCCGCCTCCGCACTGACGCTGGACTGCCCGCTGTGCGCCACCCCGGCCGGTCCGCCGCCGGTGATCGCCGCCACCGGCGTACAGGTGGGGCTGTCCTATGCCGTGCAGCCGGTCCCGGCCGCGCGGATCGCGGCGCAGACGGCCGCGCCCCTGCCCGCCCGCGGGCCACCCTCGCTCTCCTGATCGATCGACAAGCGTTCCGCGCGCCGGCCTGACGGGCCGCGCGTGGCCTTCGTTCCCGATCCGGGAGAGTTCTCGTGAACCCCATCCGCACGGCCGCGGCGATCGCGGCCAGCTTCCCGTTCCTCTGCGCGCCGCCCGCCGGTGCGCAGGACGCGCCCGTCAAGTCGCTTGGCGTCGTCACCATCAACGGCGGCCAGCCGACTTCGCTGCCCACGCAGATCCCGACCACCACGGAAGGCATCACGCGCGAGCAGATCGACCGCACCGTCAACGCCCAGGACAGCGAGGACGTGCTCAAGTACTTCCCGAGCCTGCTGGTGCGCAAGCGCTATCCCGGCGACTACAACCACGCCATCCTGTCCAGCCGTGCCTCGGGCACAGGCAACAGCGCGCGCTCGCTGGTCTATGCCGACGGCATCCTGCTGTCCAACCTGCTGGGCAACGGCGTCGGCGGCCTCAGCTTCCCGCCGCGCTGGGGGCTGGTGACGCCGGAGGAGATCGAGCGCGTCGACGTCATGTACGGACCGTTCTCCGCCGCCTACCCGGGCAACTCGGTCGGCGCGGTGGTCGACTACGTGACGCGCATGCCGCGGCAGTTCGAGGGGCACGCGGCCGCGAGCTACTCGATCTCGCCGTTCGAGCTGTACGGCGCCGAGTCCACCTTCCGCAGCTGGAACACCAGCGCCTCGCTCGGCAACCGCGCGGGCGACTGGACCTGGTGGTTCAACGTCAACCGCAGCGACAGCGAGGGCCAGCCGCTCACCTTCCCGACCCGGCTGGTGTCGAGCGGCAACCCCACGGGCCCCGGCGTGCCGGTGACCGGCGCGGTGCTCACCCGCAACAGCGCCGACCAGCCCTGGTACATCCTGGGCGACGCCACGCAATACGCGACGCGGCAGGACCACCTCAAGGTCAAGCTGGCGTACGACTTGCCCGGTTCGATCCGCGCCGCGTACACGTTCGGCTGGTGGGAGAACAAGTCGCTCGGGCGCTCCACCTCGTACCTGCGCGACGCGGGCGGCAACACGGTGACGAGCGGCCCGGTGCGCATCGACGGGCTGGCCTTCGCGCCGCTGACCGGCGCCGACTTCCCGCTCACCGACGAGAGCCTCACGCACTACATGCACGGGCTCTCGGTGAAGAGCCGCACGCAGGGCGTTTTCGACTGGGAGGCCGCGGTCAGCCGCTACGACTACCGCCGCGACACCAAGCGGCAGAACGCGGCGTCGAACCCGCCGCCGGCCGCGGAGAGCGGCGGCGCGGGCACGATCGCCGACGGCGGCGGCACCGGCTGGACCACGCTGTCGCTGCGAGGCACCTGGCGCCCCGATGGCATGCAGGGCCCGCACATCGTCGACTTCGGCGTGCAGCAGGACCGCTACGAGCTCGCGTACCTCACCTCCAACATCGCCGGCGACTGGCGCCGCGACCCGCCGGGCAGCCTGGCCAGCGACGTGGGCGGACAAACGCAGCTGCGCAGCCTGTGGGCGCAGGACGCGTGGGCCTTCGCGCCGCGCTGGAAGACGGTGCTGGGGGCGCGGGTGGAGCGCTGGGGGGCGTCCTCGGGCTTCACGGTGATCGCGCCGACGGTGAACACGGCCTGGCCCGATCGTTCGGACACGAACGTCTCGCCGAAGGCCGCGGTGTCGTGGCAATGGCGGCCCGACACGGTGCTGAAGGCCTCGCTGGGACGCGCGGTGCGCTACCCGACCGTGGCCGAGTTGTATGGCGCCACCGCGACGGCCAACGCGCGGTTCATCAACGATCCGAACCTGCGGCCGGAGCGCTCCTGGACCGGTGAGCTCAGCGCCGAGAAGGAGCTCGAGCGCGGCCTGCTGCGCCTCACGTTCTTCGCCGAGGACACGCGCGATGCGCTCTACAACCAGACGCTCTTCGACACGGCCGCGAACCGCAACGTCACGCGCGTGCAGAACGTGGGCCACATCGAGACGAAGGGCCTGGAACTCGCGTGGAGCGGCAACGACGTGTTCACGCCCGGGCTGAACCTGAACGCGAGCACCACGTACGCCCATTCGGTGATCCGAGAGAACGCCGGCTTCGTCAGCACGCCCGGCGACACGCTGGGCAAGCGCCAGCCCAACATCCCGCGCTGGCGCGCGTCGGCCGTGGCCGACTACCGCTGGAACGAGCGCTGGACCACCTCGCTCGCCGCGCGCTACAGCAGCCGCCAGTTCCGCACGCTGAACAACAGCGACGTCAACGGCTACGCCTACATGGGCGTGAGCCCGCTCTACGTGGTCGACGTGCGCGCGCGCGTGCAGATCGACAAGCACCTGAGCGCGGCGGTCGGCATCGACAACCTCAACAACAAGACGTACTGGAACTTCCATCCCTATCCCCAACGCACGTTCTTCGCGGAACTGAAGGCCGACCTATGAAACACCGACTGCTCATTCCCCTCTTCGCCGCCGTGCTCGGCGCGTCCGGTGCCGCCTCGGCGCACGTGGTGCTCGAATACCAGGTGGCGCCCGCCGACGCTTCGTACAAGGCCACCTTCAAGGTCGGCCACGGCTGCGGCGAATCGCCGACGCGCCAGGTGAGCGTGCTCATCCCGGCGGGCGTCACCGGCGCCAAGCCCATGCCCAAGCCGGGCTGGGCGCTCGAGGTCCAGCGCACCGCCGAAAACGTCTCGCGCGTGACCTGGACCGCGCGCACCGCGGCGGATGCGCTCCCCAACGACCAGTACGACGAGTTCGTCGTGGTGGCGCGCACGCCCAGGCAGCCGGGCACGATCTACTGGCCGGTGAACCAGGTCTGCGAGACCGGCCGCACCGACTGGGTGGAGGTGCCGCGCGAAGGGCGCAAACTGTCCGACCTGAAGTCGCCCGCGGCCGCGCTCGAGGTCCTTCCCGCCGACCACGGCGGCGGCCACCGTCACTAGGAGTTGAAGACCATGAGAACGATCAAGACCTTGCTGGCCGCGATGGCCTTCGTGAGCGGCGCCGCCGCGTGGGCGCAGGCGAGCGCGCCCGTCACCGTGATCGCACCCTGGGCGCGCGCCACCGTGCAGGGGCAGCGCACTTCCGGTGCGTTCATGACGCTGGAATCCAGGGAGCCGCTGACGCTGGTCGGCGCTTCCAGCCCGGTGGCCGGACGCGCCGAGGTGCACGAGATGAAGATGGAAGGCGACGTGATGCGCATGCGCGAGCTCGACTCGGTGCCGCTCGCCGCCGGCAAGCCGCTGCAGCTCAAGCCCGGCGGCTACCACCTGATGCTGATGGACCTGAAGGCGCCGCTCGCGCCCAACACCAGCATCCCGCTCACGCTGACCTTCCGCACCGCCGCGGGCGAGCAGCGCCAGCTGGCGCTGCAGGTGCCGGTGTCGGCCACGCCGCCGAAAGAGGCGGGCGTTCATGGCAGCCACAGCAAGCATTGACACCGATGCTTGCGGTTTGACCGGCGGCCCCCGCGCCCGCGGCGCGCCGGGGGCTGCTAAGCTGCCGCGACACCCGACGGAGGCTGCTTCATGAGCGACGATCCCACGCTGGGCTTCGGCAAGTTCGTTCCCGGATTCGACTTCCTGCAGAACATCGCCAAGGGCGCGGGCCAGGCGATGCCCAACCTGACGAACTGGGTCGCGCCGACGCTCAGCGTCGAAGAACTGGACAAGCGCATCGGCGAGCTCAAGGCCGTGCACTTCTGGCTGGAGCAGAACTCCAAGGCGCTGGGCGCCACCATCCAGGCGCTCGAGGTCCAGAAGATGACGCTGGCGACGCTCAAGGGCATGAACTTCAACATGGCCGAGGTGGCGAGCGCGCTCACGCTGAAACCGGCCGAGGCGAAGGAAGCCCGGCCCGCCAAGGAAGCGAAGGACGGCAACGGCGCCGCTGCCGCCACCGGCGTGGTCGATCCGCTCCAGTGGTGGGGCGCGCTCACCCAGCAGTTCCAGCAGATCGCCGCCGGCGCCCTCAAGGACGCGGCGAACAACACCGCGATGGACACCGCGCGCAACATGGCGGCCGGCATGGCGCGCGACGCCGTCAAGAACGCCACCGACGTCGTGCAGGCCGCCACCGGCGTCGCGACCGGCGCGGTCCGCAAGTCTGCGGCGGGCAAGTCCGTCGCCGCCAAACCCGCCACGAAGAAAACCACCCGCAAGGCGCCCACTCGCAAGCGGAGCGCCTCCACCAGCAAGTAGATGAAGCTGTTTCCCTTCGCGCATGCCACCCATCCCCAATGGCCGATGGCCGCGGGGCTGGTGCTGGCGCAGCTGCGCGCGCAGATGGCGCTGCCGGAGTATGCGCACACGCCCACGCTGGCGCTGCTGTACATCACCGACCACTACGCGCCGCACGCCCAGGACATCCTCGACCACCTGAGTGCCGAGCTGCCGGAGATCACCGACTGGTCGGGCACGGTGGGCGTCGGCATCGCCTCGTCCAACGTCGAGTACTTCGACGAGCCGGCGCTGGCGGTGATGCTGTGCGCCGTGCCCTCGCACCAGTACCGCGTGTTCTCCGGCGTCGCGCCGCTGGGCATGGGCGAGGGCATGGGCTTCGAGCCGCACGCCGCGCTGATCCACGCCGACGCCACCACGCCCGACCTGGGCGAGCTGATCGGCGAGATGGCGGCGCGCACCTCCACCGGCTACCTGTTCGGCGGCCTGGCCGCGAGCCGGACGGCCGCGGTGCAGTTCGCGATCGGCGGCAACGGCAACATCAAGGGCCAGGGCCATGCCGGCGGCGTGTTCCGCGGCGGCATGTCGGGCGTGGCATTCGGCGAGGGCGTGCACATCGTTTCGCGCGTCACCCAGGGCTGCCAGCCGCTCGGTCGCGAGCGCGAGGTCACTTCGGCCGAGGGCAACGTGCTGCTCACGCTGGACGGCGAGCCGGCGCTGGACGTGCTGCTGGAGGAAGCGGCCATCTCGCTGGAGCGTCCGCAGGCCGCGATGTCGACGCTGCGTTCCACGCTGGTCGGCCTCACCGCGCCGGGCGACGACCTGATCGCGCGCGCCGGCACGTTCGGGACCGACGTCGAGGTGCGTCACATCATCGGCCTGGACCCGGGCCGGCGTGGCGTGGCGGTGGCCAGCAAGGTCGAGCCCGGCATGCGCATGGCGTTCTGCAATCGCAATTCGCAGGCCGCGCGCGCCGACCTGATGCGCATCTGCGCCGAGATCCGCGAGGAACTCGAACCGCAGGAGATGTCTCTCGCGGTGGCGTCGGCGCTGGCCGCGCCCGAGGCGCAGGTCGCGCCCAGCCCGGAGCGGCGCATCGCGGGCGCGGTGTACGTCAGCTGCGCGGGCCGCGGCGGCCCGCACTTCGGTGGACCGAGCGCGGAGCTGCAGATCGTGCGCCGCGCGCTCGGCGACGTGCCGCTGGTGGGCTTCTTCGCCGGCGGCGAGATCGCGCGGCACCACGTGTACGGCTACACGGGCGTGCTGACGGTCTTCGGTTAGGAGCCTGCGCCCCCTTATCGGCCCAACCCTGCGGGCCGGGGCTTGCAAGCGCGCCATGCGTCGTTACGGGCTCCTTGTGTGGATCGACCACACGGCGTCGCCCGCGCCTGGCCTGACACGCTTGCAAGCCCCGGCGCAGGCCCGTTTCTCTGCCGCGCAGGCTCCTAGGCGGCGATCCGCCGCAGCTTGCTGAACGCCTCGAACTCCCAGCTGCGCATCGCCAGCACCAGCGTGTAGCCCTCGCGCGCCTTCTCGGGCAGCTTCTGGTCGGCCTGGTGCTGCTGCGCGAAGTCCTGGGCCAGGCGCTGCAATCGGTCCACGAACGAGGGCGCGACGGCGTGGCTGATCGAGCCGTGCACCAGCAGCAGGCTTTCCGCCTCGCCGTCGAAGCCGCCCGCGAAGTAGTCCAGCGCCACATGCTCGCGGAAGAAGTTCATCACCGGTCCGTGCGGCCGCCAGCGGAAGGTCTTGGCCAGCTTGAGCCGGTAGCGGTTCAGCGGCCGCAGCTCGATGATGCCGATGCGGTCCAGCTGCACCAGGCACTTGATGCCTTCGGCTTCGGTGATCCGGTAGGTGCCGGTCATCTGCTCCAGCGTCCACTGGCTGAGCACGCAGATGGCCACCAGCAGCAGCTTCTTGTCGGCCACGACGGCGCGTTCCTGCTCCTTGGTCAGCTCCGTCAACAGCGGCTGCGACTCGGCCACGCGGCGGGCCAGGTCGGCGAAGTCCAGCTTGAGCGCGCGGCACACGGCGTCCACCCGCGACAGGCTCATGTCGCCCTTGGCGAACATGCGCTTGACGCTGGACTCGGCCATGCCCAGGCGCTTGGCCAGATCGGCGTAGGTGAACTGGGCGGCCTTCAGTTCCTTCTTCAGCGCGGTGACGAGGTCGGCGGTGGTGCTCATGGGCGGTATCGTTTGGCTGTACTTGAGGTGCAGGCTGGCGCAATGTAGCCTGATTCCATGCGCCTTTCGTGAATCGCGTGCCGACACTGCGCGGCATCCGTCAACGCCCAGGAGCCTCCGATGCATCCGCCGCAACCTTCCGAATCCCGCCTGCTGGCCGCCGTCGCCGGCGTGCTGCTGATCGCCGTCTTCGGCCCGCCGGTCGCGCAGCCGGCCGACTACCACGCGT
>Ga0247819_10000490_pt1 | contig 23542 bp, 19 predicted proteins | sample 13C_Xylose_Day6_FD_193428 | JGI IMG/M metagenome (GOLD analysis project Ga0247819, IMG submission 193428) | Soil microbial communities from agricultural site in Penn Yan, New York, United States - 13C_Xylose_Day6 | ecosystem: Environmental > Terrestrial > Soil > Agricultural land | place: USA...
GGGCGGGGCTCGTCCTCGAAGACATCCAGGCCTGCGCCCGCGATGCGGCCTTGCTGCAGGGCCTGCACCAGCGCCGCTTCGTCGACCACGCTGCCGCGCGCGACGTTGACCAGAAAGCCCTGTGGGCCCAGCGCGTCCAGCACCTGGGCATTGACCAGATGGCGCGTCGCGGCGCCGCCCGCGGCGACGACCACGAGGTAGTCGGACCATTCGGCCAGGGCCAGCAACGAGTCCTTGTAGGCATGGGGCGAGCCGGCCACGGGGCGGCGATTGTGATAGCCGACTTCCATGTCGAAGCCTGCGGCGCGGCGGGCGATGGTCGAGCCTATGCGGCCCATGCCGAAAATGCCCAGGCGCTTGCCCGCGGCCCGGGTCTGCAGCGCGAAACGACCGCGGGTCCAGTCGCCGCGGCGCACGAAGCGGTCGGCCGCGCTGACGCCGCGCGAGACGTCGAGCAACAGCGCGAAGGCCAGATCGGCCACGCAATCGTTGAGTACATCGGGCGTGTAGCCGACGCGCACCTTCTGCGCGACCAGCGAATCTTCGTCGAGTGCGTCATAGCCCACGCCAAAGCTGCTCACGACCTGCAGATTGGGCAGCGCGCGCACCAGCTCGGCCTTGGCGCCCGTGCCGGCCGCGGTCACCAGGCCGACGAACTCGGCGCCATGCGCGGCGAGAAAGCCCGCGCGGTCGGTCTCGCGGTCGAGACGGTGGATATCGAACTGTTCGGCCAGATCGTGGTCCAGCGAAGCCAGCGGCATGGCGCCGTATTGCAGGAGACGGGGAGGTGGGGACATGGGAAAACTTTCAATGCGCCGCAGCGCCGGGGCTCAGACCTGTCGTTGAAAAAAATGCAGACACGGCTATTTTCATCGCGTTCGCGCACAAAAAAACACAGCCGCGCCTAGGGCTGCTCTTCCTGGGAATAGGCCAGCAGGCTCAAGCTGCTGCGCAAGGTCTGCAAGCCGTCGACGCCCAGCAATGCCTCGTATTCCTGCTCTATGGATTTGATGGCGGCATGGATTTTCAGCAGGTAGTTGACGCCGTTTTCGGTGAAGCGCACCAGCTGCGCCCGGCCGTCGGTCTGGTCTTCCGTGCGCGTGACCAGGCCGGCTTCTTCCAGCTCCTTGAGCACCTTGGCCACGGCCTGCTTGGAGATGCCGGCGCGCTTGGCCAGCTCGGTGCTGCGCGTGCCTTCGAGGTCAAGAAACGGCAGCAGGGAGCCGCCCGGGATACGCCCGTCGGGATGCTTGTCCGCCATTTTTTGCGCCAGGCGGTTCGCGAAGTCGCGGCGCGCGAGGAGAAACAGCCGGCCTATGCCAAAGGGGCGCGTTTCGCGCAGCTGAGTCAACTTTTTCGAACTGATCATGTGCAATCTACTTTTATTGGTAAACCATGTTGACTAATTTGGCGCTGAGATGGATCATTGCTTTCGCGCCAGGAAAAAAAGCAATGAAGCGCTTGAGCGGAACAATCAAAGGAGACAACTGATGATGATTTTGCATGCGATAGCCGCTGTGGCCGCGCTGGCCTGTGGGGTGTCGACGAGCGCTTCGGCGGCGGACTACCCGCAAAAACCCATACGCATGGTGGTCTCCTATCCGGCCGGAGGCAGCACGGACATGATTGCACGCCTTTACGCGGAGAAACTGGGGCAGGAGCTCAAGCAGTCGGTGGTCGTGGACAACCGCCCCGGCGCCGCGACCAACATCGGCGCGGATGCGGTGGCCAAGGCCAGGCCCGACGGCTATACGCTGCTGTTTGGCGGCGGCACGCCCAGCATCAATTCGATCTTCGGCCCACAGCCGCCGTTCGATCCCATCAAGGCCTTCGAGCCGGTCAGCATGATTGCACGCGTGCCGTTTGTGATCGCGGCCCACTCCAAGGCGCCGTTCTCCAATTTGCAGGAAATGCTGGCCAAAGCCAAGCAGGCACCTGGCAAGTACACGGTCTCCAGCGCGCAGCTGCACCTGTACGTGGAAATGCTCAAAAGCCGGGCTTCCGCCCCGTTCATGCACGTGCCCTACAAGGGCGGCGCCCAGGCGACGACGGACGCCATTGGCGGTCAGGTGGATTCCGTGTTTGCGCTGGTGCCGGTGCTGCTGCCCCATATTCAGTCCGGCCATCTCAAGGCGCTGGGCATTTCCTCGGCGCAGCGCATCGCGGCCCTGCCCGCGGTGCCCACGTTCGAGGAGAGCGGCGTGCGTTACGACATCGGCATCTGGTTCGGCCTGCTGGCGCCGGCCGCGACCCCGGAGCCCATCGTGCGCCAGCTCACCGAAGCCACGCAGCGCATCGTGGCGCAGGAAGATTTCTCCAAGAAGCTGGAGCAGATCGGCGCACAGGCCACGGCGACCACGCCGGCCGCGCTGCGCAGCTTCATGGTCGAGGAAATGCAGACCTGGAAGGGTCTCGCCAAGTCCATGCCCGAGTTGCAAAAAGCAGTGGAACTGCGTTAACCACCATAGGTAGCCATGATGTTTGAAGCCGCAATCAGCCAACACGAAGAACGCCTGCAAAAAGCCCTCGCCATGGGGGGCCCCGAGAAGCTGCAGGAACGCGCGCAGCAGGGTGTGCTCAATGCCCGCGAGCGCATAAATCACCTGGTGGACGCGCACAGTTTCCATGAGATGGGGCTGTTCGCGACCAGCATCCGCCCCGAGATGCGCGAGCGCTCGCCAGCGGATGGCAAGGTGGCGGGATTCGGCAAGATCCAGGGCCGTGAGGTGGCGGTGGTTTCCAATGATTTCACCGTGATGGGGGCGTCGAGCAGCTCGGTCAATTCGGCCAAGATCGGCCATGTGAAGCGCATCGCCACGCAGCGCGGCCTGCCCATGGTGTTCCTGGGCGAGTCCACGGGCGCGCGCATGCCGGACGTGATGGGCGCTGCCGCCATAGGCGCGGGCGACCGGCCCACGCAGTACCGGCGCATGCGTGAAACGCCCTGGGTGTCGGCGGTGCTGGGCCACTGCTATGGCTCGTCGTCCTGGTATGCGGCGCTGGCCGATTTCGTGGTGATGCGCAAGGGCGCGATCACCGCGGTCTCCAGCGTGCGGCTCACCTCGCGCGCCATCAACGAGGCCGTGGACCCCGAAGCCCTGGGCGGCTGGAAGCTGCACACCGAAGTCACGGGCATGGTCGACCTGGCCGTGGACACCGACGAGCAGGCGCTCGAAGCCGTGCAGCAGTTCCTGTCCTATCTGCCCAGCCACCACAACGAAGCGCCGCCGGTGCATGCCGTGCCCGCCGGTTCGGGCGAGGATGCCGAGAGGATTCTGGGCGTTCTGCCGCAGTCGCGCACCCAGGTCTATGACGTGCGCAAGATCCTCTCGCTGATCTATGACAAGGACTCGGTGTTCGAACTCAAGCCGCGCTTCGGCCGCTCCGTGGTGACGGCGCTGGCGCGGCTCAACGGCCGCTCGGTGGGCATCGTGGCGAGCAATCCGATCTACAAGGGCGGGGCCATCGATCCGCAGTCCTGCGAGAAGGTGGTGAGCTTTCTGGTGCTCTGCGACTCCTTCAATATTCCGCTGGTGTTCATGGCCGATCAGCCCGGTTTCCTGATCGGCGTGGAAGGCGAACGCCAGGGCGCGATCGGCCGCGTGATGAACTGGATGAATGCGCTGTCGCTGGTCACCGTGCCGAAGATTTCGGTGGTCATGCGCAAGTCCTATGGGCAGGCGGTGCTGAACATGGGCGGTGGCGGCAATTCCGATGAAGTCATCCACTGGCTCACGGCCGAAGTGAACTTCATGGACCCGCGCTCGGCGGTGTCCATCGTGCATGGCGTCGAGCCCCAGGAAGAGCCCGAGCGCTACGCGCAATTGCTCGAGGAGATGAGCCGTGGCACGACAGCCTACGACGCCGCGGCAGCCTACACCGCGCATGCCGTGATCCACCCGGAGCAGACCCGCGCCCACCTGATCCGCAGCCTCGAAGTCCACCAGATGCGCCTGTCGGGCGGCGTGGGCGAGCACCTGATGCGGACCTGGCCTACGAGCTACTGAGTTTCAAACACCGTCGCAGCCGATGCGCCTTGTTCTGCAAGGCGCAGGGGGAAAGCTGCGCGCCGAATTCGAGAAATGGGAGAAAAGAATGTTCCACAAGGTCCTGATTGCCAACCGTGCGGCGATTGCGGCGCGCGTGCTGCGCGCACTGCGTTCCATGGGAATCCGCTCGGTCGCGGTGTACTCCGAAGCCGATGAGAAGCTGCCTTATCTGGCGCTGGCCGATGAAAGCTATTGCATAGGCCCGGCCGAGCCCGGCAAGAGCTATCTCAACCAGGATGCGATCCTGCAGGTGCTGCGCGACAGCGGCGCCGACGCCCTGCATCCGGGCTATGGCTTCCTGTCGGAGAACGCGGAATTCGCGCGCCGCGTGCAGGCCCTGGGCGCGGTGTTCATAGGCCCCAGCCCCGAGTGGATAGACGCCATGGGGCACAAGACGCGGGCGCGCGAACTGATGCGTGCGCACGGCCTGCGGATGGCGCCCAGCTCGGGCCTGCTCAGCGGCGAGCCCGAACAGGACAGGCGCATGGCACAGGAGATCGGCTACCCGGTGCTGGTCAAGCCCGCGACCGGCGGCGGAGGCATTGGCATGATGGCGGCGCGCAACGATGAAGAGCTGGCCAAGGCCGTGGAGCAGGCCGGCTCGCTGTCGCGGCGCAGCTTCGGCAGCGCCGAGCTGTACCTCGAGCGCCTGCTGGAAAAGCCGCGCCATATCGAGTTCCAGATCCTCGCCGACCGCGCAGGCAATGTCTGCCATCTGTTCGAGCGCGACTGCTCGGTGCAGCGGCGCCACCAGAAAGTGATAGAGGAATCGCCCGCGCCGCGCCTGCCGCGCGAGATGGTGGCCGCGGCCGGCGACGAGATCGTGGGCGTGCTGGCCAAGATGCGCTACGACGTGATCGGCACGGTGGAGACGCTGCACGCGCCGGGCGGCGGCTTCCAGTTTCTCGAGACCAATACGCGGCTGCAGGTGGAGCACGCGGTGACCGAGGAAATCACCGGCATCGACCTGGTGGTGGCGCAGATCCGCCTGGCCGCGGGCGAGCCTTTGAGTGCCGTCATTCCCGAGCCGATCACGGTGCGCGGCCATGCGATCGAAGCACGCATCTACGCCGAGGACCCGGTGCGTTTCTTCCCCTCGCCGGGCACGCTCAAGGTGCTGGAATTCCCCGCCGGCCCGGGCATTCGCGTGGAAACCGGCTTTGCCCAGGGCTGCGCCGTCACCCCGTACTACGACCCGATGATCGCCAAGCTCATCGTGCATGCCGAAACGCGCGCCCTGGCCATAGAGCGCCTGCAGCAGGCGCTGGCGGCGACCCGCATCGAAGGCGTCAAGCACAACATTCCTTTCATCCAGCGCGTGCTGCAAAGCGACGCTTTCCGCAGCGGCGACGTGCACACCGGCCTCGCGGCCCAGGTGCTGGCTGCTTGAGCCGCCTTTTCTGTTTCCTTCATTTCATACCAGGAGAAATCACCATGTCCACAGTTGCCCTGACAGCGGAAGTCACCGGAAAAGTCTGGAAAGTATTGGTCGAAGTCGGCGGCTTGGTCTCGCCCGACGAACCGGTGCTGATCGTCGAGTCCATGAAGATGGAAATCCCCGTGATGAGCAGCGAGCCCGGCCGGTTGCTGGAGCTGCATGTGAAGGAAGGCGATTCGGTCGAGGACGGCCAGATCGTCGGCCAGGTCGGCTGACCTGCCCCGCAGCCGCGCCCGGGCGCAGGCCCGGCTCTCGCTTTTTGCTCTGAAGGAGGAATGCCATGCAGCGCAGACATTTTCCGGCGGCCGTGGCCGCGCTGGCCGGCTGGGGGACCGCGGGGGCGGCCGCCTGGGCGCCGAACAACCGCGTCGAATACGTGATTCCGGCCGCAGCCGGCGGGGCCGTGGACATCTACGGCCGGGTGATGAAGAAGATCATCGACGCCAGCGGCGCGCTCGGCGGCCAGAGCTTCGTGATCAGCAACCGCCCCGGCGGCAGCGGCATGATTGCCGCGGCGCCGCTGCTGCAGCGCCCCGGTGATGCCCACATCTTCTCCATGCTGTCCACGGGCTTCATGCTGGGCCAGGTGCTGGGCCAGTTCAAGCACGACCTGCTGCGCGACTTCACTGTGGGGCCGATCTTCTTCGAGGAGGCGCTGGCCGTGGCGGTACGCGCGGACTCGCCGTTCAAGTCCGGCGCCGATCTCGTCGCGCAGCTGCGGCGCGATCCGGGCAGCGTGCGCATCGCCGTGGCGCCGAATCTGCTCAACCACATCCATATCGGCCTGCTCAAGCCGCTGGCCGCGGCCGGCGTGGACATGGGCCGCCTCACGGTGGCCGCGTTCCGCGCGTCCAGCGAGTCCGTGGTGGCGCTGATGGGCGGCCATGTGGACGTGGTCTCGTCCAGCGCCGCGAATGTGGTGGAAGGCGTGCGCAACGGCAGCCTGCGCGCGCTGGCGGTGTCGTCGGAGCAGCGCCTCAAGGGCACGCTGGCCCAGGTGCCGACCTGGAAGGAGCAGGGCGTCAACGCGGCCTTCACTTCGGTGCAGGGCGTGTACTTCCCCAAGGACCTGGGCGCCGCGCAGATCGCGTTCTGGGACACGCAGTTCCAGCGCATGGCGGCCTCGCCCGAATGGCTCAACACGCTGGCGCAGTACGAAGTCACTCCGCGCTTCATGAACCACACGCAGGCAAGCGCCTATGTCCAGAACGAAATCAAGACTTCGACGGCCTTGCTGCGCGACCTGAAATTGCTCAAATGACTGCAACTACCCTCACTCCCCCGAACAACGCCGGGCCGCTGGCCGGCATACGCGTGGTCGAGATCTGCACCACCATCGCCGGTCCGGCCTGCGGCCGGCTGCTGGCCGATTTCGGCGCCGACGTGATCAAGATCGAGCCGCCCGACGGCGACCCCGTGCGCCAGATGGGCAACCATGTGGGCGCGGTCTCGCTCTACAGCGCGTCCATCCTGCGCGGCAAGCGCTCCATCGTCATCGACTTGAAGACCGAGGAAGGCCGGGCGCTGGCCCAGTCGCTGATGGAGCGTGCCGACGTGGTGCTGGAGAACAACCGCCCCGGCGTGCTCGAGCGCCTGGGCCTGGGCTACGAGACGCTGGCCAAGGCCAAGCCCGACATCATCTACGCGCGTATCAGCGGCTACGGCCAGGACGGGCCCAGCGCCCACCTGCCGGGCTATGGCGCGATCTGCGAAGCCTTTGGCGGCGTACGCCACATGACCGGCGACCCCGACCGCCCGCCCTCGCGCGTGGCCCTGGCCACGACCGACTACCTGACGTCTGTGTACACGGCCTTCGGCATCCTGGCGGCGCTGCGCCACCGCGACCGAACCGGCGAAGGCCAGGTAGTGGACGTGGCGCTGTACGAGGCCGCGTTCTCGCAGATGGAGTCGGTGGTGCCGACCTTCGACAAGCTGGGCCAGGTGCCCATGCGCCAGGGGCCCAACCTGCCGTCGATGGCGCCCAACAGCCTCTACCCCACGGCCGAAGGCGGCTATGTGCTGATCGCGGCCAACAGTAATGCGACCTTCGAGCGGCTGGCCCAGGCGATGCAGCAGCCGGAGTTGCTGACCGACCCGCGCTTCTCGACCATCCGTTCGCGCGGGCTGCCGGGCAATATGCAGGCCGTCGATGCCATCGTCGCCGACTGGACGCGCAGCCGCCAGGGCATGGACGTCGAGGCGCTGCTGCAGCAGGCCGGCGTGCCGGTGTCGCGCGTGCTGACCGTGGAAGACATTTTTGAGGATCCGCATTACCGCGCGCGCGACATGATCGCCACGGTGGAACACCCGCAGCTGGGCAGCACGCGCCAGGTGGGCGTGGTGCCCAAGCTGTCGCGCTCGCCCGGGCGCATACGCCATACGGGGCCTGAGCTCGGCGGCGACAGCGCCAGCGTGCTGGCCAGCGAACTGGGTCTGGACCCGCAGGCCATCGCCGCCTTGATCGCATCCGGCATCGTGCGCGGCAGTGCGCAGAAGGAGTATTGAATGCACAGCAAAGAATGGGGCGCCTCGCTGGACGAGCTGGCGCAGCGCCAGGCGTATGCCATGGCCATGGGCGGCGAAGCCGCTGTGACCAAGGCCAAGGCCGCGGGCAAGCTCACGGCGCGCGAGCGCATCACGGCCCTGGTCGATGCCGACTCGTTTCGCGAGCTGGGCATGCTGGCCGGCAAGGGGGCGTATTCCGCACAGGGCGAACTCGAAAAGGTCACACCGTCGACCCAGGTCATGGGCCTGGCGCGCATAGCCGGGCGCCGCACGGTGGTGGTGTCCGACGACGCGACGATACGCGGCGGATCTTCCGAAGCCGCGGTCGCGGAGAAGTGGATTTACGCCGATCGCTATGCCTACGAGTACCGCCTGCCGCTGGTGCGCATGGTGGATACCGCGGGCGGCAGCGTCAAGCTGCTCAAGCAGATGGGGCACACCAAGATTCCCGGCTATTCCTTCCTGCCCGGCGCGCAGTTGCTGGGCCTGGTGCCGGTGGTGGGCATCGCCCTGGGCGCCTGCGCGGGTCTGGGTGCGATCCGCGCCACGTCGGCGCACTTCTCCATCATGGTCAAGGGGCGCAGCCAGGTGTTCGCCGGCGGGCCGCCCGTGGTCAAGCAGGCGCTGGGCTATGACATCGACAAGGAGGATCTGGGCGGGCATCTGGTGCACAAGCTCAGCGGCGTGGTGCACAACGCCGTGGACACCGAGGAGGAGGCCTGTGCGCTGGCGCGGCGCTTTCTGTCCTATCTGCCGCAAAGCGTCCGGCAGGCGCCGCCGCGAGTGCCCTGCGAGGACGCGCCCGAGAGGGCCGATGCCTGGCTCAACGACGCCATTCCGGCCGATCGCCGCAAGATCTTCGCGCCGCGCAAGATCCTGGCCTCGATCTTCGACCAGGGCTCGGTGTTCGAGATGGCGCCGCAGTTCGGCGCTTCGCTGCTGACCTGTTTCGCCCGGCTCAACGGCCATGCCGTGGGCGTGATGATCAACAACCCCATGGTCATGGGCGGTGCGCTCACGCGGGCCGCTTCGGTGAAGATGGAGCGCTTTGTCGACCTGTGCGACACCTTCCATCTGCCCATCGTCAATCTGGTGGACCAGCCCGGCACCATGACCGGGCTCGAAGCCGAGCGCGACGGCACCATGTACGCCACCCTGCGCGCGGGCGCAGCCATAGAGCAGTCGTCCGTGCCCTGGTGCGCCATCGTCATCCGCCGCTGCTTCGGTCTGGCCGGCGCCATGCTGAGCCCCAAGTTCGGCGTCAGCGGCACGGCGATTGCGCACCGCTTTGCCTGGCCATCGGCCACCTGGGGCTCCATCCCCATCGAAGGCGGCGTGGCGGCCGCCTACCGCCAGGAGCTGGCGCAGGCCGAAGACCCCGAGGCCTTGCGCCTGCAGCTGGAGCAGGACTATCACCGCATCGGTTCGCCATTTCGCACGGCGGAAAAGTTCGGCGTGGTCGACATCATCGAGCCGTCCCAGACGCGCGCCTTGCTGTGTGACTGGGTGGAGGATGCCTACCACCGCTGCGCGCTGGCGCTGGGCCCCAAGGGGCGCACCATGCGCTGATCCGGGCGGGCCTTTCACCCCTGTCGCGCATTTTTGACAGCGCGATGGCGCGACATGGGTCAAGATGAGGCCATGCCTCCTTTGCTTGATGCCTTCTTGCGCCGCGCGCGTGTGGTCCTGCGCCCCCTGCAGCCTCTGGTCGATGCGTTTCAGCTGTGGCTGGGAGCCGATGGGCTGCGCATGAGCGCTGCCATGTCGTTCTACGGCATCTTGAGCCTGGCGCCGCTGCTCCTGCTGCTGGTCGGCCTGCTGGGCTGGTGGGTGGACCGCGCCTATGTCGAGCAGACCCTGCTGGGTCAGATACAGGGGGTGATAGGCGAGCGCGGAGCCCAGGTGGTGCGGGCGGCGCTGACCAGCGCGCAAAAGCCCGATGAAGGGCGGCTGGCGTCGCTGTTCGGCTCCGTGCTGCTGCTGTCGGGCGCCACGGGCGTGTTCGTCGAGTTGCAGACGGCGCTGGAAAAGCTCTGGCTCACGGGCATGAAAGAGCTGCCGGCGGCCAAACCCGCCTGGTGGCGCATGGCCGCGCTGCGCTTGCGCGGCCTGACCTATGTGCTGGCCCTGGGCTTCTTGCTGCTGGTCTCCATGGTGTTGTCCACGGCCGTGCACATGGCCACGACCTGGGCCGGCAGCAAGCTGCCGATTTTTTCGCTGGCCCCGCTGGTGGGCATCATCAATGAAAGCGTGGCCTTTGCCATCGCCGTGGCGTTGTTCGTCGGGCTGATGCGCATTGGCAGCGGACCCAAGCCGCCGCTGCGCTTCCTGGTGTTTGGCGCCGTCGTCGGGGCCACGCTGTTCACGCTGGGCAAGCAGGGCCTGGCCTGGTACTTGTCGACAGCCGCCGTGGTCTCGGCCTATGGCGCGGCCGGCTCCATCATCGTGCTGCTGATGTGGATCTACTTTTCTTCGGCCATCTTGCTGTTTGCCGCGGCCAGCGCCAAGGCGGTTGCGGATGCCCACAGGCCCTGAATTTTTGCCGGAACTGAAATAATCCAGGCCTGGCAGACCGGGTTCTGCAGCTTGAAAGGGAGAATCAATGGACCGCTTGCTGACCATGCGGGTGTTTCAGGCGGTGGCCGACGAGGGCGGGTTTTCCGCCGCGGCGCGGCGCCTGGAACTGTCGGTGTCGACCGTGACCCGGCTGGTCGCCGACCTGGAGCAATACCTGGGCGTGCGGCTGCTGCAGCGCACCACGCGCCATGTGGCGCTGACCGATGCCGGTGAAGTCTATTTGCAGCGCGTGCGCGTCATCCTGGACGAGGTCGAGGAGGCTTTCGGCATGGCCCAGGCCCAGACCGGGAATCTGTCGGGCGCGGTGCGCATCCTGGTCTCGCCGGTGTTCGCCGAGCACCTGCTGGCGCCTTTGCTGCTGGCCTTTCGCGCGCGCCAGCCGAAGATCGTATTGGACGTGTTTGTCGACGCGCTGCGCGAAGCCCGCGAGGCCGAGGCCATGGCCCGCGATTACGACATCCTGCTGATGGGCGCCCGGCAAGGTTATGACGCCAACGTGGTGGCCCGGCCCCTGGTCACCACCGATGGCGTGCTGTGCGCCTCCGCGGCTTATCTTGAGACCCATGGCGTTCCGCAGCAGCCCCAGGACCTGGCGCAGCACCATTGCCTGATGCGCCGCACGTCCGATGGGCGCAGCGGCGTGGCCCGCCTCTACCTGCCGCAGGAGCCGCTGGTCGACCCAGTCGACGTGGCCGTCGTGTCGGCGTTCACCGTCAACCACACGGGCACGCTGCTGCGCGCCACGCTCGAAGGCGCGGGCATCAGCGCCCTGCCTTTTAGCCTGGTGGCCGAGCACCTGGCCGACGGCCGACTGCAGCGCGTGCTGGCGCCCTGGATCACCGGGCGCTTCACGCTGTACGCCGTCCTGCCCAGCCGCAAGTTCATGCCGGCGCGGGTGCGAGCCTTTCTGGACTTCCTCAGCGAATACACGCAAGGCCCCCAGGGCTGAGGGCCGGCCCGCACGGACTTATTTCTCGACGAAGGCGCGCTCGACCACGAAGTCGCCGGGCGTGGTGGTGTTGCCTTCCTTGAAGCCACGTGCTTCGAGCATGTGCTTCAGGTCCACCAGCATGGCGGGGCTGCCGCAGAGCATGACCCGGTCGGTTTCGGGGTTGAGCTCGGGCAGGCCGATGTCGGCGGCGAACTTGCCGCTGGCGATCAGGTCGGTGATACGGCCCTGGTTGCGGAAGGGCTCGCGCGTGACCGTGGGGTAGTAGATCAGCTTGTCCCGGACGATGTCGCCGAGGAACTCGTGCTCGAACAGGTCTTTTTCGAACATCTGCTGGTAGGCCAGTTCCTCGATCTGGCGCACGCCGTGCACCACCACGGCCTTTTCGAATTTTTCGTAGGTCTCGGGGTCGCGGGCCACGGCCAGCCAGGGGGCGAGGCCCGTGCCGGTGCCGATCATGTACAGGTTCTTGCCGGGCAGCAGGTAGTCGATCAGCAGCGTGCCCGTGGGCTTCTTGCCGACGATGATGGTGTCACCGACCTGGATATGCTGCAGCTTGGAAGTCAGCGGGCCGTTTTCCACCTTGATCGACAGGAATTCGAGGTGTTCCTCGTAATTCGGGCTGGCGATGGAATAGGCGCGCAGCAGGTTCTTGCCGTCGACCTTGAGGCCGATCATGGTGAAGTGGCCGTTGGAAAACCGCAGCGACATGTCGCGGGTGGTGGTGAAAGAGAAAAGGCGGTCGGTCCAGTGGTGGACGGACAGTACGCGTTCTTCGTTGAATGCACTCATGGCGAGAATGGGGGGTGAAGTCGTAAAGCGGGGACCCAGCGGCGACGGGACGTGGCTGGCTGGCAAAACACCCCAGGGCGTTCGCGTGGCGGCCGCCTGTCAAGCGGGCAAACCTGCACATTGTCGGGCATATAGGTTCTCAGGGGTACATTTCACTCCCTCAACAAAGGAAATCGCATGACAAGGCAAGCGTGGACGATGGCCGCGGTTCTGGCTCTGGCGGCCGGCCAGGCAGGGGCGCAAGGCGTGATCAAGATTGGCGAGATCAACAGCTACAAGGCCATGCCGGCCTTTCTGGAGCCCTACAAGAAAGGCATGGAGCTGGCCGTCGAGCAGATCAACGCCGGCGGCGGCATTGCCGGCAAGAAGCTGGAACTGGTCATCCGCGACGACAACGGCAACCCCGGCGATGCCGTGCGCGCAGCCGATGAGTTGTATGCCCGCGAGAAGATCGACGTGCTCACCGGCAGCTTTCTGTCGCACGTAGGCCTGGCGCTGACCGACTATGCGCAGCAGAAAAAACGCTTCTTCCTGGCCTCCGAGCCCCTGACCGACAAGCTGGTCTGGGCCCAGGGCAACCGCTACACCTACCGCCTGCGTGGCTCGACCTACATGCAGGTCGCGATGCTGGTGCCAGAAGCGGCGAAGCTGAAGAAGAAGCGCTGGGCGATCGTCTACCCCAACTACGAATACGGCCAGTCGGCCGTGGCGACGTTCAAGAAGCTGCTCAAGCAGGCCCAGCCCGATGTGGAGTTCGTCGGCGAGCAGGCCCCGGCCCTGGGCAAGATCGACGCCGGCAGCGTGGTCCAGGCGCTGGCCGATGCCAAGCCCGACGCCATCTTCAACGTGCTGTTCGCGGCCGACCTGGGCAAGTTCGTGCGCGAAGGCAATACGCGCGGCCTGTTCAAGGGCCGTGAAGTGGTGGGCCTGCTGACCGGCGAGCCCGAATACCTCGATCCGCTGAAGAAAGAAGCACCCCTGGGCTGGATCGTGACCGGCTACCCCTGGTATGCGATCAACACGCCAGAGCACCAGGCTTTCCTCAAGGCCTACCAGGCCAAGTACCAGGAGCCTCCGCGCCTGGGCACCATCGTCGGCTATGGCGCGATCCAGTCGCTGGCCGCGGGCCTGCGCAAGACCGGCGGCAGCGCCGACCCGGAAAAGCTGATCGCCGCGTTCAAGGGCCTGGAAGTGGACATCCCCTTCGGCCGCATCACCTACCGCCCCGAGGACAACCAGTCGACCATGGGCGCCTATGTGGGCAAGACCGCGTATGACGCCAAGCTGCAGCACGGCGTGATGGTCGACTTCCACTACGCCGACGGCAAGGACTACCAGCCTTCGGCGGCTGAAGTGCGCCAGCTGCGCAAGAAATGAAGCACCCCCTGAGCGGCTGTCGCCGCTTCCCCCTCTCATCCTTCGGTGGAGGGGGACGGCAGCCTCGCTGCGGGGCTGCCCTTGTTCGCTGCCCCCATGCTGGGGCGCGCCAGTTTTGTAGAGAAGCTCGATGAGCCTGTCCGGACTGCTGGTGCAACTGCTCAACGGCCTGGCCAGCGCTTCGTCGCTGTTCCTGGTGTCGGTCGGGCTGTCGCTGATTTTCGGCGTCACGCGCACCATCAACTTCGCCCACGGCTCGTTCTACATGCTGGGCATTTATGTCGCCTATTCGCTGGTCGGGCACTGGGGCGACAGCATTGGTTTCTGGCCCGCGCTGCTGCTCGCGCCGGTGGTCACCGCGGCCCTGGGCGCGCTGGTGGAAATCCTGCTGCTGCGGCGCATCTACAAGGCGCCGGAGCTGTTCCAGCTGCTGGCGACGTTTGCGCTGGTGCTGGTGATCAAGGACGCGGCGCTGTGGCTGTGGGGCCCGGAAGAGCTGTTCGGCCCGCGTGCGCCGGGGCTCGAAGGCGCGGTCGACATCCTGGGGCGGCAGTTCCCGGTCTATGACCTGCTGGTGATGGCCGTGGGGCCGCTGGTGCTGGGCCTGCTGACGCTGCTGCTGACCCGCACCCGCTGGGGCACGCTGGTGCGCGCTGCCACGCAGGACCGCGAAATGGTCGGCGCCCTGGGCGTCAACCAGACCTGGCTGTTCACGGCCGTGTTCGCGCTGGGCACGCTGCTGGCCGGCCTGGGCGGTGCGCTGCAGTTGCCGCGCGAGTCGGCCCATCTGGATATGGATTTGCTGACCATAGGCGCGGCCTTCGTGGTGGTGGTGGTCGGCGGCATGGGGTCCATCCCGGGTGCGTTTGTCGCAGCGCTGCTGATCGCCGAACTCAAGGCGATCTGCATCTGGCTGGGGCTGGTGGAAATCGGCGGCGTGGAAATTTCGTTTTCCAAGCTGACGCTGGTGGTCGAGTTCGTGGTGATGGCCGTGGTGCTGGTCTGGCGCCCCTGGGGCTTGATGGGGCGGCCGCAGGCGGCGGTGCGCGTGCTGGGTGAGGCCGAGGCGCCGCTGCGCCGTGCGGGCCGGGGCGGCCAGGCGGCGACCCTGGCCGGCCTGGCGCTGCTGGCGGCCCTGCCGCTGCTGGCCGGTGAAGGCAGCTATGCGCTGGTGCTGCTCACCGATATTTTCATCATGGCCTTGTTCGCTGCCAGCCTGCACGCCCTGCTGGGGCCGGGCGGCATGCACTCCTTCGGCCACGCGGCCTATTTCGGCCTGGGCGCCTATGCGGCGGCCCTGCTGGTGCGCAGCAGCGGTCTGCCCATGGAAGTCGCGCTGCTGCTGGCACCGCTGGCCGCGGCCTGCGGCGCCTTGTTGTTCGGCTGGTTCTGCGTGCGCCTGTCGGGGGTCTACCTGACCATGCTGACGCTGGCGTTCGCGCAAATCACCTGGGCCATCTGCTACCAGTGGGACGCGTTCACGGGCGGCAGCAACGGCCTCACGGGCGTCTGGCCCAGCGACTGGGCGGCGCAGGGCGCGGCCTATTACTGGCTCACGCTGGCCGTGGTGGCCGCGGCCGTCTACCTGCTGCGGCGCATGCTGTTCGCGCCCCTGGGCTATGCCTTGCGGGCCACGCGCGACTCGGCGCTGCGGGCCGATGCCATAGGCATCGACGTGCGGCGCGTGCAGTGGGCGGGCTTTGTCGTGGCCGGCCTGTGGGCCGGGCTGGCCGGAGCCTTGTTCGTGTTTTCCAAGGGCAGCATTTCGCCCGACAGCCTGGCTATCACCAAGTCGGTGGACGCGCTGGTGATGGTGCTGCTCGGCGGCGTGCAGACGCTGGCCGGGCCGCTGGTCGGTGCCGGCGTGTTCACCTGGCTCAACGATACGGTTGCGCGCCAGACCGATTACTGGCGGGCCCTGCTGGGCGGCATCATCTTGCTGCTGGTGCTGCTGTTCCCGCAGGGGCTGGCCGGCTTTGCGCGCCAGCTGCTGGACGCCTGGCGGCGGCGGGAGGGCAGGACATGATGTTGCAAGTGACGGGTCTGCACAAAGCCTTTGGCGGCGTGCGCGCCGTGGACGACGTGAGCTTCTCGCTGGAAAAAGGCGAGTTGCTGGCGCTGATAGGCCCGAACGGCGCGGGCAAGTCGACCACCTTCAACCTGGTCGGCGGCCAGCTCGCGCCCGACAGCGGATCGGTGCGTCTGGCCGGGCGCGAAATGGCCGGCCTGACGCCGCGCGCTGTCTGGCGCCGGGGCGTGGGCCGCACCTTCCAGATCGCCGCCACCTTCGCCTCGCTGAGCGTGCTGGAGAACGTGCAGATGGCCTTGCTGTCGGCCGATGGCCGGGTGTTTTCCTTCTGGCGCCGGGCGGCGGACCATCGCCGCGCGGATGCGCTGGCGCTGCTGGAGAGCGTGGGCATGGCCGCCCAGGCCGAGCGGCCCTGCAGCGCGCTGGCCTATGGCGACGTCAAGCGCGTCGAACTGGCCATGGCGCTGGCCCATGCGCCCCAGCTGCTGCTGATGGACGAGCCCACGGCGGGCATGGCCCCGGCCGAGCGCGTGGCGTTGATGACGCTGACCAAGCAGCTGGCCCGCGAGCGGCAAATGGGCGTGCTGTTCACCGAGCACAGCATGGACGTGGTGTTCGGCCAGGCCGACCGGGTACTGGTGCTGGTGCGCGGCAGGCTGCTGGCCGAAGGCCGGCCCGAAGACATACAGCGCAATGCGCGCGTGCAGCAGGCCTATCTGGGCAGCGGCCGGATTCTGGGAAAGCACCCCGCATGAATTTCTCGACAACTTCCCCGGCCGCGCAGCCGCTGCTGCAGGTCACGGGCCTCAATGCCTGGTACGGCGCGGCCCATATCCTGCACGACGTGGCGCTCAGCGTGGCGCCTGGCGAAGTGGTGGCGCTGATGGGCCGCAACGGCGCGGGCAAATCGACCACGCTCAAGGCCATCGCCGGGCTGCTGGCGCGCAGCCAAGGGCAGCTGCGCTGCATGGGCCAGGACATCGCGGGCTGGCCGGCCTATCGCATTGCCCGGCTGGGCCTGGGCTACGTACCCGAGGACCGGCGCATCTTCACCGATTTGACGGTGCGCGAAAACCTCGAAGTCGGCCGGCAGGCCCCGCGCCGCTGGCCCGACGGCAGCGCCGCGCCGCACTGGACGCCCGAGCGGCTGTTCACGCTGTTTCCCAATCTGGGCGAAATGCCCGATCGCCTGGGCGGGCGCATGAGCGGCGGCGAGCAGCAGATGCTGTCGGTGGCGCGCACGCTCATGGGGCAGCCGCTGCTGGTGCTGCTCGATGAGCCTTCGGAAGGCGTGGCGCCGCTGATCGTCGAACAGATGGCGCAGACCATTGCGACGCTCAAGGAGCAGGGCATGGGCATTCTGCTGTCGGAGCAGAACCTGCCGTTCTGCGAAGCCGTGGCCGACCGCGCCTACGTGCTGGAAAAAGGCCAGATCCGCTACAGCTCCAGCATGCAGGAACTGCAGGGCAATCTGGCCGTGCGCCAGGCCTACCTCGGGGTGTAGACCGGACTGCGGCTGGCCCAGGCGCACAGCACGCCCAGCGCCATCAAGGCCGCGGCCACGGCAAACAGCGGCTGGTACACGCCGGTGTGGCTGTAAAGCCAGGCCATGGCCGTGCCCGACAGCGCCTGGGTGCAGGCAAACGCGGCCGTGGCATAGCCCCACATGCGCTTGTGCTGCACCGGCCCGACCAGCTGCAGCAGGCGTCCTGAAGTGAGCGCGGCCATGCCCGGCGACAGCGCGCCGACCAGGAAGGACGACAGGCCATAGGCCAGGGCCTGGAAGGCCGCGGAAGGCCACAACAGCAACACGGCGGGCAGGACTGCCGGGATGAGCACGGCGAAGGCCTTGAGGCTGATGCCGCCGACCACGGCGCGGTGCCAGTCCCAGCGCGACGCGCACCAGGCGGCCGCGATCGGCCCGAGCAGGGCGCCCAGGCCGAACACCGCCCATTGCGTGGCACCGTAGGCGGCGCCCAAATGCTGCTCGCGCGCCAGGTAGTCGACCCAGAACACGGTGTTGGGCACAAAGCCCGCGGCATCGCAGGCATAGGCGCCCATCAGCCACAGCACGGGCCACAGCCACAGCGCGCGCGGGCCGTCGTCCGGGCGTGGGGCCAGCGGGGCCGATGCAGGGGGGGCGTACTGCTGCGCCAGCTGTACGGCCGCCAGGGGCAGACGCAGGCAGTTGCGCCAGCCCCAGAGGCCGCTAAGCGCCGATGCCAGCGCCAGTGCGGCCCAGGCCCAGGGCAGGCCCAGGCGGGCCAGTGCGGGCACCAGCGTGGCCGACAGCAGGGCGCCGACGCCCACGCCGGCAAACATCAGCGGGCCGAGTGCGGCGCGCCGCGCTGGCGGCGCGGCCGACATGGCGACCGAAGGGCCGACCACCATCAGCACCGCGCCGGCCACGCCGGCGACGCAGCGCCAGGAAAAAAACCAGGCGAACGGCTGGGGCAGTACCGACAGCGCAAAGCTCAGCGCCACCGCCGCAAAGCTGCACAGCAGCACCCGGGAAGCGCCCCAATGCTCGGTCAGGCGGTGGGCGGCAAGCGCGCCGATCAGATAGCCCAGCAGATTGGCCGCGCCCAGGTAGGCGGCTTCGTCGGCGCTGAACCATTGCGCCTGCACCAGGGCTGGCATCAGCGCGGTATAGGCAAAGCGGCTCAGGCCTATGCCGCACAGCGTGGTCATCAGACCGGTGAGCAGCAGGGGGCGTTCGTGGCGGTGGATCAAGGGATGGGGAGGGTTGGGCTGTGCAGCCCGCAGCTTGCCCCGTACCCGGCGGCCTGGCAAGCCCTGGTTGTCGCCTGTGGGGCTGCGCACAAGTGTTGGCGGCAGGCCGTGATTTACATACCAGGAACACTAAAATGTAAAGCGTAGGCGACGATATGCAGCCGTTTTAGCTATAGTGGACCGTCTGCTCCTCGAATCATTATAAATACTGACGTAACAAATGAGGGTGAAGCCATGGGAAAAATATCCAGCTTGAGACCGACGGGCCTGCGCGGCGGGGAGCCTGCCCGGCACATGTCTTTGCGCTGTAGCCCACGGCATTTTCCCACCCGCCCCTCGGACCTCTTTTCTTCTTTCGCACCATGAGCCTGCCATCTTCCGACCCTGGTGAACGCAGCACCGGACGCTACCGCCAAAAGCGGGAGGCCATCCTCAACGCCGCCGCCAAACTGTTTGACGAGAACGGCATCAAAGGCACGATGCTGTCGGAAGTCGCGAGCCAGGTGGGGCTCAGCACCAACAGCATCACCTACTACTTCAAGAAGAAGGAAGACCTGGTGTTCGAGTGCCTGATGCACACCGTCACCACCATCGAGGCCATCACCAAGGCGGCAGCGCAGGAAGCCACGCCCCGGGAGCGGGTGATACGCTTCAACCGCGAATTCATGCAGATGCTGGCCGAGTGCGCCCAAGGCCGCTACCCGGGCCTGATGACGTTCCGCGATGTGGGCGAGCTGGATGCTTCCTACACCAAGGTGATTTTCACGGCCTACAGCGACATGTTCCGGCGCGTGCGGGCCCTGCTGGCCGACGGCCCCATACAGACCGAAAACCGCATGGCCTTGACCGTGCGCACGCACCTGCTGCTGACCCTGGTGCAATGGGCGCGCACCTGGCTGGCCAGCTTCAGCGTGGCCAGCTACGAGCGCATGGCCGAGTACTTCAGCGACATCCTGCTCAACGGCCTGGCCGCCCCGGATGCTCGCTGGGAGCCGAATGCGCTCGACCAGCAACTCGCCAGCGTCGAGGTGCCGGAGTCGACCAACCACGGCTTTCTGGCGGCGGCCATCGGCCTGGTCAACGAAGTGGGCTACAGCGGCGCGTCGATCGACCGCATCTCGGCCCGCCTGAGCGTGACCAAGGGCTCGTTTTATCACCACATTCCGCGCAAGGAAGACCTGTTCGCCGAATGCATACGCCACACGCTGGTGGTCGTCGAAGGCATGCAGAACACGGCCTTGCAGGCGCAGGGCACGGGCCTGGAGAAGCTGGGCGCGCTGCTGCGTGCGCTGGTGGTGTTTCACTTCTCGCCGCAAGGCCCGCTGCTGCGCATTTCGGCCTGGAACGAACTCTCCAACTACACCCAGTTCCACGACCGCGTGCAGCCGCTGCGCGAGCTCACGCAGACGGTGACGGAGTTCCTCGCCACCGGCATGATGGACGGCACCATCCGCCCCACCCACCAGACGGTGGCGGCGCTGATGGTGGTGGGCATGATCACCGGCGCCACGACCCTGGACAAGTGGGTCCCCGGCGCCGAGAACATCGACGTGGAGGCGCTGTACCTGCAGCCGTTCTTCTACGGCATCTGCGGGGAGATCGGCTGAGGTTTTAAGCGCTCGCGAACTCGGGCAGCCGCGTGAACCGCGTCCGGTGAAAATCCGTGTTGCCCAGCGTGGTTTCAATGGCCGTGAGGCGCTTGAAGTAGTGGGCAATCGACATCTCGTTGGTCATGCCCATGCCGCCATGCATTTGAATCGCCTGCTGGCCGATGAACTGCATGGCCTTGCCGACACGCACCTTGGCGGCGGACACCAGCTTGCGGCGCTCGTTGACCGGCGCGCGGTGCGCCTTGACGGTCGCCAGGATGGTGATGGACTTGGCCAGTTCGGCATGCATGCACATGTCGGCCATGCGGTGTTGCAGCACCTGGAAGGTGCCAATCGGCACGCCGAACTGCTGGCGCGTCTTGAGGTAGTCCAGCGTCAGCGCGTTGGCGGCCTCCATCGCCCCGACGGCTTCCGCGCACAGCAGAACGACGCCGAAATCGGTGGCCGCTTCGAGGATCTCCCAGCCTTTGCCGGCCTGCCCGATCAAGGCCGTGGCGGGCAGGCGCGCCTGGTCGAAGACCACGCTCGCGGCGCGCTGGCCGTCGTAGGTGCGGTACTCGGTGATGCTCATTCCCGGCGTGTCGCGGGGAACGTACAGCAGGCTGATGCCGTCCTGGTCGCGCGGGGCGCCACTGGTGCGCACCGAGACCACCAGGGCATCGGCCTGGGCGCCGTGGATCACAGCGCATTTGCTGCCATGGAGCACATAGGCATCGCCGTCGGCGCGAGCCGTGACCGCGATGTTGAACAGCTCGTGGCCGGCCTCCTTTTCGTTGAGCGCGCAGGCCAGCTGCAGGGTGCCTGCGGCCACCTGTTCCAGCACGGCGGTGTGGCCGCCACGGCGCAGAAAGTCCGCCGCCAGAACGGTGGCGAAGTAGGGCTCGATGACCAAGCCGCAGCCGATCTCCTTCATCACGATCATCAGGTCCTCGGGGCTGCCGCCCAGGCCGCCGGCCTCCTCGGGCACGGCCAGCGCGAGCGCGCCGAGTTCGGTCAGGGCCGCATAGGCCGGGTCGGACACGCCGGGCGCGGAGGCGACGATTTTCTGGCGCGCCTCGAAGCTGTAGTCGCGCGCTATCCAGCGCTGCAGCGAGTCCGCGAATTGCTGCTGCTCTTCGGAAAGACGAAAGTCCATGGTGGTCTCCTTACAGGCCCAGAATCATTTTGGAAATCACGTTGCGCTGCACTTCGTTCGAGCCGCCGAAGATGGTGATCTTGCGCAGGTTGAAGTAGTGCGGTGCCAGCGGCGCCAGCTCGTCATCGCCGGAGGCGGCGTGGGCCTTGTGGCCGGCCAGGTATTCGGGGTCGAAGGCCAGACCGGCGGGGCCGGCGGCTTCCAGCAGCAGCTCGCTGATGGCCTGCGAGATTTCCGTACCCTTGACCTTGAGCAGGGAGGCTTCGGGGCCGATCTTGTGACTGGCGCCGTCGGCCACCAGGCTCAGCGCGGTCATTTCCAGCGCCATGAGTTCGATCTCGACATCGGCGACGCGGGCGGCGAAAGTGGGGGCGTGCAGCAGCGGCGCGCCATCGACTTGCTTGCGCAGTGCCAGGCGCTTGAGCACCTTGAGTTCGCGCTTGGAGTTGCCTATGGCGGCGATGCCGGTGCGCTCGTGTCCCAGCAGGTATTTGGCGTAGGTCCAGCCCTTGTTTTCCTCGCCGATCAGGTTGGCCACGGGCACTTTCACGTTGTCGAAGAAGACTTCATTGACTTCGTGGGTCTCGTCCAGCGTGATGATGGGGCGCACGGAAATGCCCGGCGTCTTCATGTCGATGAGCAGAAAGGAAATGCCGGTCTGCTTGGCGCCTTCGGTGCTGGTGCGCACCAGGCAGAAGATCCAGTCGGCGTGCTGGCCCAGCGTGGTCCAGGTCTTCTGGCCGTTGACGATGTAGAAGTCGCCTTCGCGCTCGGCGCGGGTCTTGAGCGACGCCAGGTCGGAGCCGGCGCCGGGCTCGGAATAGCCCTGGCACCACCAGTCCTCGGCATGGTAGATGCGCGGCAGATAGTGCTGTTTCTGCTCTTCGCTGGCAAAGCCCAGCAGCACCGGGGCCAGCAGGTTCAGGCCGAAGGACAGGGTCGGCGGGGCGTAGGCCAGCGCGTACTCCTCGGCCCAGATATGGCGCTCCATGCTGCTCCAGCCCGTGCCGCCGTACTGCACCGGCCAGCCCGGCGCGATCCAGCCTTTCTTGGCCAGGATCTTGTGCCAGCGCACGGCATCTTCGCGCTGGATGCGGCGCCGGGTGCGCACTTTCTCGCTCAGCTCCGGCGGCAGATGCTCGCGAAAGAATTGCCGGACTTCCTCGCGAAAACGCAGGTCTTCTTCCTTGTACTCGAGATCCATGGGGTGCTCCTTGGGTGAAAACAGGCCGCAGCCGAGCTCCGGGGTGGCGTGCAGGCCACCCCGTGGTCCACGGGCTGAGGGGGATGAGGGTTTAGGCGGCGGGCTGCAGATCGCTGAACGTGCGGCCGCTGGCGACCAGATCCTGCAGCAGCTTCGCGGGCTTGAACTGCGGGCCCCAGCGGGCTTCGAATTCCTGCATCTTGGCCAGCACCTTGGGCAGGCCTATGCGCTCGCCGTAGAACATCGGGCCGCCGTGGTAGACCGGCCAGCCATAGCCGTTGACCCACACCACGTCGATGTCGGAAGCGCGCAGTGCCATGCCCTCTTCGAGGATCTTGGCGCCTTCATTGATCATGGGATAAATGCAGCGTTCGAGGATTTCCTCGTCGCTGACCTCGCGCGCCTGGACGCCGCGTTGGCGGGCGAAGTCCTGGATGGCTTTCTCGACCAGCGGCGACGGAATGGCCGTGCGCTTTTCGTCGTAGTCGTAAAAGCCCGCGCCGGTCTTCTGCCCGCGGCGATCCATTTCGCACAGCACTTCGCGCAGCGTCGATGACGAGGATTTCTCCTTGTTCCAGCCCAGGTCCAGGCCGGCGAGATCGCTCATGGCGAAGGGGCCCATGGGAAAGCCGAAGTCGTAGAGCACGCGGTCCACGGCCCAGGGCATGGCGCCTTCGAGAATCAGCTGGTTGGCTTCGCGCTGGCGCTGCGCCAGGATGCGGTTGCCGACAAAGCCCGGGCACACGCCGACCAGCACCGCGACCTTGCCTATCTTCCTGGCCAGCTGCATGGCGGTGGCGATCACGGCGTCGGAGGTCCTGGCGCCGCGCACCACTTCCAGCAGCTTCATCACATTCGCCGGCGAGAAGAAGTGCAGCCCGATCACCGATTCGGGCCGCGCCGTGGCCGATGCGATCTCGTTGAGGTCCAGTGCCGAGGTGTTGGAGGCCAGGATGGCCGTGGGTTTGCAGATGCCGTCCAGGCGCGCGAACAACTCCTTTTTCACGGCCATGTTCTCGAACACGGCTTCGATCACCAGATCCGCCTGGGCCAGGTCCTGCAGGTCCAGCGAGCTGCTCAGCAAGGCCATGCGCTGCTCTATGGCCTGGGGCGTGATGCGCCCTTTCCTGGCGGTGTTCTCGTA
>Ga0247819_10000492_pt1 | contig 23503 bp, 18 predicted proteins | sample 13C_Xylose_Day6_FD_193428 | JGI IMG/M metagenome (GOLD analysis project Ga0247819, IMG submission 193428) | Soil microbial communities from agricultural site in Penn Yan, New York, United States - 13C_Xylose_Day6 | ecosystem: Environmental > Terrestrial > Soil > Agricultural land | place: USA...
AGCTCGATTTTGCCGAGCTTGATGACTTCGGCACCACCGGAGATTTCTTCCCAGACGGTCTTGTTGCCGTCGAGCGCGTCGCGGCTCTGGTCGACATAGCCGAGGTGCACGGTTTCGCCGATACGGATCGAGCCGCTGTCGGGCTGTTCCTGGCCGGTGATCATGCGGAAGAGCGTCGTCTTACCGGCACCGTTCGGGCCGATGATGCCGACGATGCCGCCCGGCGGCAGCTTCAGCGACAGGCCGTCGATGAGTAGGCGGTCGCCGTACCCCTTGGTGACGCCGTCCATTTCAATGACCACCTGGCCGAGACGCTCGCCGACCGGGATGATGATCTGCGCGTCGCCCGGACGCTGGTTTTCAGCGGCGTTGACCAGTTCGTCGTAGGAGCGGATACGCGCCTTGGACTTGGCCTGACGGGCCTTCGGGCTGGATGCGATCCATTCCTGCTCGCGGGCGATCGCCTTCTGGCGGGAAGCCTCTTCGCGGCCTTCCTGCTGCATGCGCTTGGCCTTGGCGATGAGGTAGGCCGAATAGTTGCCCTCGTAGGGAATGCTGCGGCCGCGGTCGAGTTCGAGGATCCAGCCGGTGACGTTGTCGAGGAAGTAGCGGTCGTGGGTGATCATCAGCACGGCGCCGGGATATTCGCGCAGGTGCTTTTCGAGCCAGGCGATCGTCTCGGCGTCGAGGTGGTTGGTCGGTTCGTCGAGCAGCAGCAGGTCCGGCTGCGACAGAAGCAGCTTGCAGAGCGCAATACGGCGCTTTTCACCGCCCGAAAGACTTGTGACGTCTGCATCACCCGGCGGGCAGCGCAGCGCTTCCATGGCCATTTCGACCTGGCTCTCGAGATCCCACAGGTTCTGGCTGTCGATGATGTCCTGAAGCTTTGCGCCCTCTTCCGCCGTCTCGTCGGAATAGTTCATCATCAGCTCGTTGTAGCGCTCGACGATCGCCGTCTTGGCGGCAACGCCTTCCATGGCGTTTTCGAGCACGGTCTTGGTCGGGTCGAGCTGCGGCTCCTGCGGCAGGTAGCCGATGGTCGCACCTTCGGCGATCCAGGCCTCGCCGGTATATTCCTTGTCGAGGCCGGCCATGATGCGCAGCACCGTCGACTTACCGGCACCATTCGGGCCGAGGATACCGATCTTCGCGTCCGGATAGAACGACAGATGAACGTTCTCCAGGACCTTCTTCGCGCCATAGGCCTTATTGAGCCCGGCCATATGATAGATGAACTGACGTGCCATAAAAGAATGCTCCGCATGGGAAGGAAATTTGCCCGCTATGTAGGCGAATTAGTGCAAAGGGGCAATCGCCAAAGGCGTTTGCCCCCGCCTATCCCATGCCGGAGCGCCTTGTCAGCCGCTATCCGCGGCCTGCCGCGTCAGCAATGCCCTTGGCACATTTGAACTCCGTCGGCCCCGCCGCCTGGATCAGCGGCGCGAGGCTGGATTTGCCCGAAACGTCTCCCGTCAAGCCGATCGTCAGGCCGGTGATGACGCTGCGTCCCGCGACCGTCTGGCAGCGCATGCGCACCCGGTCGCCGGCCCCTGCGCCGAAGCTCTGGTCGAAAGCCTGCTTGATCGCCTTCTCATCGAGTTCCGAGCCGATACGCGCCCGAAAGAGCGCGCCGACGGCGGACCGGTTGAGCTCGTCGAGCATATGCAGTTGCGTGGCGAAATAGTCGTCGACCGGTGCCGTCTGGCAGGTGCCGCTGCGCAACCATTGGTGACGATCGAGGCCGGATTGAACGCCCGGCATGGCGACCAGCAGCCGCGCCGCCGTATCATCGGCCATGGCGAGCTTCGGCAGATCGAGCCAGTCGCCCTTGCGGTCCTGGGTGCGCATCTCGGCCGCCACCCCGCAATAGCTCTTGCGCAAGGGCCAGAGCCCGTGCAGCGACAGGTTCGTGGCATCGAAACGTTCGGCCGTCTGGTTGGCGAATTCCTTGCGTTGCGGCCGCGTCTCGCAGAAGCCCGGCTGCCAGCTGACGGCAAGCACATATTCCGTGCGGCCCGAGGCGCCTTCCGCCGCGGCATCAACCTTCTCTTGCGCCAAGGCAAACGAGGATGGAGCAAGCAGCATTGCCAGCGCCATCGCAACAATTGTCATTGGACTTGATACCGCTTTACTCCAACATGTCATGACACTCTCCCGATAAAACAAAACGGGAACAAATATCGCTCAAAACGGGAAAATTGCAACTGTTAATTACAGGTCCGCGAAATCGCTTGTGACCTCATGCGTAACGATCAACAAGCAGCGATTGCCTTTCCCCTGTAAATCGATTTGATATCGGCAGAGTCTGACGATTGGTCCGGGAGAAGGCATGTTCGGGCAGGTGAGGACGCATCAGAGCCCGACAGGCGCTATCTTGAACTGGCGCCATTTTCCGGCAGCTGCCGACGCGCGTGGCATTCTTCTTGTCAGCCATGGCCTTGCCGAACATTCCGGCCGCTATGCCCGTTTTGCCGAGGCGATGGCCGGCCACGGCTTTCACGTCTATGCCCACGACCATCGCGGACATGGCGCGACGCGCGCGCCGGATGCGCCGCTGGCCATGTTCTCGAACAGCTCAGGTCTCGACAAGGTGTTTGCCGACATCAGGGCCATGCGCACGCTCGCCACCGCCGCCCATCCGGGCGGCCTGCCGGTCATCCTCTTCGGTCACTCGATGGGCGGGCTGATCGCGCTCAACGCCGCCGAGACCGATCCAGGTCTCTACGATGCACTCGCCGTCTGGAACTCGAATTTCCGCCCTGGTATCGCCGGGCGCGGCGGCCAGTTGATCCTGAAGATCGAAAAGGCGCTCAAGGGCTCGGATGTGCCGAGCCCGCTGTTGTCGAAGCTCACTTTTGGCGCCTGGGGTCAGGCGATCAAGGATCGCAAGACCGATTCCGACTGGCTGTCGCGCGACGAGGCGGAGGTGGCCAAATATATCGCCGATCCGCTGTGCGGCTTCGACGCGACGGTGTCGCTCTGGCTGGATCTGATGCGGCTCGCCTTTGCCGGCGCACGGGCCGACCGGCTGGCGCGCCTGCCCGCCGGCCTGCCTGTTCATCTCGTCGGCGGCAGCGCCGATCCCTCGACCGAAAACGGCGGTGCCGTCCGCTGGCTCGGCGAGCGCATGAAGGCGCGCGGAATGACGGATGTATCGGTAACGATCCATGAGGGCATGCGCCACGAGACGCTCAACGAAATCGGCCGTGAGAAGGCAACAGCGGAGTTTGCGGCCTGGTGCCAATCGGCCGTCGGCAAATCTTCTGTCGGCCATTCTGTTGCCGCCAAGGCTGTGGCCGGCAAGAGGACCTGACCCGACATCATCATGGCAGACATGTCCCTCCCCAAGACCTCCAACGCCAATGACCGCATCTCCTTCGGCCTGACGCTGATGGTCCTTTCGGTGCTGTTGTCGCCGCTGATCGACATCTTCGCCAAGCTCGCGATCTCGACAGTACCGTCGGCACAGATCACCGCCGTGCGCTTCATCCTGCAGGTCGTCTTCATCCTGCCGATCGTGCTCGTGCGCGGCAGCCTGTTCGACCTCACCTGGCGCAAGACCGGGCTGCACGCGCTGCGCGGCGGCCTGCTTGTCGTCACCATGCTGTCCTTCATCACCACGCTGAAGGTAATGGAGGTGGCCGACGCCATCGCCATCTTCTTCGTCGAGCCGATCATCCTCACCATCCTCGGCAGCATCTTCCTCAAGGAGACGATCGGCTGGCGGCGCTACACCGCCTGTGCCGTCGGTTTCCTCGGCGCGCTCCTTGTCATCCAGCCAAGCATGCAGGAGGTGGGCCTGATCGCGCTGCTGCCGATCGTCGCCGCCTTCGGCCTGGCGGTGTTCCTGCTGGTGACGCGCATGGTGGCGCAGAATGAGGACCCGTGGTCGATGCAGTTCCATGCCGGCATCTGGGGCGGTCTCTTCTGTCTCGTACTGCTCTGGCTCGGCGAAGGCAGCGGATCTGGTATCTTCGACCCGGTCTGGCCCGAGGGCAACACCTGGTTCTATCTGCTCGGCGTCGGCGTCACCGCCACTATCTCCGGCGTGCTTGGGGTCTATGCCTATCGCTCCGCCCCCGCCTCGGTGCTGGCGCCGCTGCAATATCTCGAAATCGTCTCGGCGACGATCTTCGGCTGGCTCGTCTTCGGCGACCTGCCCGACGCGCTGAAATGGCTGGGCATTTCCATCATCATCGGCTCCGGCCTCTACATCATCTGGCGGGAACGCCGGGTCGACAAGACCGCGAGCATCGCTCCGGTTTCGCCGGCGATCTGAAAACAAGTGATCTGAAAACAAAAGAATGACTATCGGGAGGAAAGCATGAAAACTGGAGGTCAGCTCGTCGTCGACGCGCTCGTCGCCAATGGCGTCAAACGCATCGCCTGCGTACCGGGGGAAAGCTATCTGGCGGTGCTGGATGCGCTCTACGACACCGACATCGATGTCGTCGTCTGCCGCCAGGAGGGGGGCGCTGCAATGATGGCCGATGCCTGGGGGCGGCTCAGCGGCGAGCCCGGCATCTGCATGGTAACGCGCGGCCCCGGCGCCACCAATGCGTCGGCCGGCCTGCATGTGGCCCGGCAGGATTCGATCCCGATGATCCTGTTCATCGGCCAGGTCCAGAGCGAGGCTCGCGAGCGCGAAGCCTTCCAGGAGATCGAATATCGCCGCGCCTTCACCGAGGTCGCGAAATGGGTCGGCGAGATCGACGATCCCGCCCGCATTCCCGAATTCGTCACCCGCGCCTTCGCGGTCGCGACCTCAGGCCGGCCGGGCCCGGTCGTGCTGACGCTTCCCGAGGACATGCTTACGCGCAGCGCCGAGGCGCCAGCGGCAAAGCCCTACCAGCCGGTCGAGGGCCATCCGGGTCCGTCCCAGATCAAGCAGCTCGGCGCGCTGCTCGAAGGCGCCAAGCGCCCGATCGCCATCCTCGGCGGCACGCGCTGGACGGCTGACAGCGTCGCCGAATTCCAGCGCTTTGCCGAGCGCTGGAGCCTGCCTGTCGGCTGCTCCTTCCGCCGCCAGATGCTGTTCGACCACCTGCACCCCAACTATGCCGGCGATGTCGGCATCGGCATCAACCCGGCGCTGGCAAAAGAGATCAAGGAAGCTGATCTGGTGCTTCTGGTCGGAGGGCGCTTCTCCGAAATGCCGTCGTCCGGCTATACGCTGATGGATGCGCCCTATCCGCGCCAGACGCTTGTCCATGTCCACCCCGATGCATCCGAACTCGGCCGCGTCTATCGGCCGGAACTGCCGATCGCCGCCAGCCCCCGCGATTTCGTCACAGCACTCGAAGGGCTCGCGCCAGCGGCCGAGCCGGTGTGGTCGGCACGCACCAGGGCGATGCATGAAGGTTACCTCAAGTGGTCGACACCGCCGGAAACCGGCCCCGGCGACGTGCGCATGGGCCCGATCATGAACTGGATCGAGGCGAACACACCGGAAGACACCATCTTCACCAACGGCGCCGGCAACTACGCCACCTGGGTGCATCGCTTCCACCGCTTCCGCAGATACGCAACACAGGCAGCCCCCGCCTCCGGCTCCATGGGTTACGGCCTGCCGGCAGCCGTTGCCGCCAAGCATCTGCACCCGGATCGCGAAGTCATCTGCTTTGCCGGCGACGGCTGTTTCCTGATGCACGGTCAGGAATTCGCAACTGCCGTGCGTTACCGCCTGCCGATCATCACTGTGGTTGTCAACAACGGCATCTACGGCACGATCCGCATGCACCAGGAGCGGGATTATCCCGGCCGCGTCAGCGCCACGGACCTGACCAATCCTGACTTTGCCGCCCTTGCCCGCGCCTATGGCGGCCACGGCGAGACGGTGGAAAAGACTGAGGAGTTTGCCGATGCATTCCTGCGCGCCCGCGCCAGCGGCAAGCCGGCGATCATCGAGATCAAGCTCGATCCGGAAGCCATCACCCCGACGCGCACGCTGAGCGAAATAAGGAAAGGCTGAGCGGAACGGGCAGGTTTTCCTTCGAGCACGCTTCAATCACGGCGCCGACGCGCCGTGGCTGGATTCCTGTGACAAGCACAGGAATGAGGGCATGGAACTGTTGCGGCCAACCGAGCCCGTTTCCGACGTGATCGCACATCTCCGCAAACGCGGCATGCGCGCTGCGACACCTCCTAGCGCTCCCTCATTCCTGTGCTTGTCACAGGAATCCAGCTGCGTCGTGTCGACGACGCAGGGAGGTGGTGTCCTCCTCTATACTGAGTTGCCGCTTCTTGCTTATTCCAGCCACTCCGTCGCAAACGCACCGGTCACATGCAGGTCGGTGGTTTCCAGGCGCCCAGGTCCGAGGTTTTCGAACTTGTGCGGCACGTTGGCCGGCGCCACGACGATCTGCCCGGCTTCTGCCTCGATCTTGCGATCGCCGACGGTAAACAGCGCGCGGCCGGTGCGGATGATGAAGGTCTCGGGATAGGGATGACGGTGCAGCTTCGGCCCGCCGCCAACCTTGTCGGTGGTATAAAACATCACCGAAACGTCGGCGCCATAGGAGCCGCCCTGGAACTCGCCCTGCCAGACATCGGGCTTTTCAGCCCACTGCTCGCGTTCGATCAAATGTATTCCCGTCATGCCATATCCTCCGCCGTTCGTGTATCCGAACCGCGGTCGAGCCGGCGCGTCAGGTGCGCATTCCCTGGGGCATGCATCCCTTGGGGGCTATGTGGACCCGAGGACACATCGTCGCAAAGGGCGCACGAAGTGCGCCCTTATGCTGCGGTAGGCCGGCTCAGCCGCGAATATGCTGTGTCTGCTGGAAGACCGCCGTCGAGCGAGCGCCGGAGCGGCAATAGCCGAGCATCGGGCGCTGGAATTCGTCAAGCGCGTCGACCATCTTTTGGACCGCATCCGCCGTCACGCCCATCGGGCCGACCGGGATGTGCATGGTCTCGATGCCCAGCTCCTGCGCGCGCGCTGCGATGGAATCGAAGGTCGGCTGGTCCGGCGCCTCGAAATCGGGGCGGTGGCAGACGATGGACTTGAAGCCAAGCGCCTTGATCTGGTCGAGGTCTTCGACCGTGATCTGGCCGGAAACCGAGTATTCATCGTTGATCGGGCGGATGTCCATGGTCGCTTAATCCCTGCAAAAAACCTTGGCCACTGATGTAGGCGCGGTGCCCGCCGGCGTCAATTCCAATCGCTCAGTCAGGAGACACCGAAGGCAAGCGCATAGGTCTGTGTCTGCCCGGGCTCGAGCAGTTGCAGCTCACCGGCAGCAGCAAGCTCCGGCCGCTTGGCGAGGCGATGCGACGCAGGCTCGATGCTGATGACATCGGCCGCACCACGCTGACAGCGCCACATCTGCAAGTAAGGCAGCGTGTCGGCGCGAAAGCGCACCGCCAAGCACTTCCCGCCCGCACCGACCAGCGGCGAAAGCGCCACTTCGGACCAGCCGTCGGCCCCGACGCTGGCCGGGATGCAGAAATGCGCGCTTTCGCCCTCGCCGAAGCGCCAGGCCCGTTCACCCTCGGCAAAAGAGGGACTGGTTATGCGGGTCGCGTCGCCGACCAGTCGGCCGGCAATATTGAGGTGGTACATCATCATCGGCGGAAAGGCGCCGGCGCCGGTGTTGGTGAGCCGGTCTTCCAGCATCACCTCATGTCGGTCCGCATCCACATGCCAGCGCCGTTCCAGGAGCGCGTGGCCGCCATCGGCAAGATTGACCTCGACGGTGGCGATGCAAAGCGTGGTGTCGGCGGACATGTGCGTGTGCTTGACCGGCGTGCCGGCAAGCGAACCGTGCAAGGGATAGCGCGTGCCTTCCCCGCGGCCGGCAATCGGTTCGGGATGGCGGATGTGGTCTGGTCCGCAGGTAAAGAGAAAACCGGCGAGTGCCCGGTCGATGCGCGGGTCGCCATCGGAGGGGATCGCGGTACCCGGCGAAAGATCGACGCCATCAACGACGAAGGCGGCGATATCGAGTGCCGACAGACGGTCGAACAGCAGATGATTCTCCTGTTCGTTATCGGGTGCATCAAATCTCGTTCGCATGCACCAGCCTCCAGTCCAACTCACGGGAATCACAGCGATCACAAAGACATGATAGCCGACAGGGGCTGTTTTTCATCGGTTGAAAGCTGCTAAGGGTGCGCCTAGATAGAATTTAACCGCTTATTCATGATGAATTCACTTTTTTCACATTAACGTCGAAATCCAAATGTACCGCGCCACATCAACCACCATGAGAACAGGTTTTATCGTGACGTCAGCGACCCGCACCGGCCTCTCGCTCCTCGCCGCAGCCGGCTTCCTCGCCGTGGATCTTGCATCCGCCTTTGCTCAGGAAGGTTACGGCCGCAATCGCCGCGGCAATGGCGACGTGATGCTGGTGACGCCGGAAGGCGAAATTCTCGACTATATGCCGGGCCCCGATGAAGTGCGCACCATGCGTGACCGTCGCGGCCGCACCGTGCTGGTCGACAACTGGGGCAACGTGGTCGCAACCGTAGTACCGTCCGACGGCTATCGCGCCTATCGCCGCCAGGGCGACGTCGATGTCTATTCCAACCGCCGCAACGGCGACCGCGGCTACGGCTATTCCGAGCCGGGCGATGTCACCGGATCCATTCAAGACTATCGCGATCCGGCCTATCGCGACGTGGTGCCGCCCTCGGTCGAGCGCAACGACCTGCCCAACAGCCTGCCCGGCCTGATCGACGGCAGCGAAGAGGCGGCGATCGATCCGCAATATGAGCAGCCATTGCGGCAGTCCATGCCGCCGGCCATATCGGTCAAGTCCAAGTCGCGCGCCGAAATCACCGCGCTGCAGGTCTTCCTCGACCGCGAAGGTTTCTCGCCCGGCGTCATCGACGGCAAGATGGGCTCGAACGTCACCAAGGCGATCGAGGCCTGGCAGCAGTCAACCGGCGAAACGCTCGATCCGAACAACACCGAAGATATCCTCGAGCGCCTGCGCATGAACGGCGGCCTGCCGATCACCAGCTATACGATCACGGCCGCCGATGCCGCAGGCCCCTATGTCGCCTCGATCCCCGACGACTACGCCCACAAGGCGATGCTGCCGCACATGTCCTTCACCGCGACGACCGAAATGCTCGGCGAGAAGTTCCACATGGACGAGACCTATCTGCGCGAGCTCAACCCAGGCGTGGACTTCACCATTCCGGGCACGATCATCAAGGTCATCAATCCCGGAGAAAACCGCAAGGAAAAGGTCGCGCGCATCGTTGCCGACAAGGCCCGCAAGCAGGTTCTGGCCTATGATGCCGCCGACAAGCTCGTCGCCGCCTACCCGGCAACGATCGGCTCGTCCGACACGCCCTCGCCGTCAGGCATCGTCAATGTCGAGCGCATCGCGCTCAATCCCGGCTACACCTACAACCCGAAGATCAACTTCAAGCAGGGCAACAACGACAAGATCCTGACGCTGCAGCCGGGGCCGAACGGCCCGGTCGGCACGGTCTGGATCGCGCTCTCGAAGCCGACCTACGGCATTCATGGCACGCCGGAGCCCTCCAAGATCGGCAAGACCCAGAGCCACGGCTGCGTTCGCCTGACCAACTGGGACGCAACGGAACTTGCCAAGATGGTGAGTGTCGGCGTCACGGTCGAATTCGCAGACTGAGGCATCAGCCGCTCGATACATCCCGCAGAAAACGATCAAAGCCCGGGTACCACCCGGGCTTTCTTCTTTGCCGACCGTGGCAAGCGTTGCCGCGTAGGAACCCCGGTGGAATTGACTGAAATCGCAGCTTTTTTCGCATCCCGTCCCCCAATTGGGGGAGTGACAGCGACATGTCTCCGTTGAAAATGAGCTTGCCTGATCGATGACGTCATCGGTCAGGTTATTTTCATCGGAACCCATAGGGCCGGTGCGGCGGACCGCCGACCCGGCAAAGACATTTACACCCGACTACTCCACCGACACGACCCAGACCGCGGCCGCCCACGAACCGGCTGCGGTCATTTTTTTGCGGACGCCCCACAGTCAACCTTCATGACCTCATGAAACCCCTCATGACCTCATGAAACATTGTCATGAGAATTTTCGAGGCGATGGCCCTATCACTTAGCCACCTCTAAATTTCAGGCCCTTGACCGAAGGAATGTCCGCGATGGCGACCGAGCGCACCTTGCCCAACCTCTGGCATGCGACGGCACCGGCAGCGCCGGACACGCGCCCGCTTGCCCGCGACCTGACGACAGATGTCGCCATCATCGGCGGCGGCTTCACCGGTCTTTCGGCTGCACTTCATCTCGCGGAAAAAGGCGTCAAGGCCACGGCGATCGAGGCGAAGATGATCGGCTTCGGCGGCTCCGGCCGCAATGTCGGCCTCGTCAATGCCGGCATGTGGGTCAAGCCCGACGATCTGATCGCGACGCTGGGGCTCGAGGCCGGCAACCGCCTGCTCGGCGAACTCGGCGACGGCCCGGCAATGGTCTATGCCCTGGTCGAGAAGCACGGCATCTCCTGCGAAGCCGTCCGCAACGGCACCCTGCACATGGCCGTCGGCGCCGAAGGCTTGAAGGATATCAGCGACCGCGAGACCCAATGGAAGAAGCGCGGAGCGCCGGTCGAGGTTCTCTCGGCCGAGCGATCGAGCGCGCTCTCGGGCGCTGAAGGTTTCTCCGGTGCGCTTCTCGATCGTCGCGCCGGCACGATCCAGCCGCTTGCCTATGCCCGCGGCCTTGCCCGTGCGGCCCTTGCCGCCGGTGCCGAGATCTATACCGACACTGCGCTCGTCGGCGCCGAACGCAAGGGCGAAACCTGGGTGCTGAGAGCCGGCCAGAACATCGTCAGGGCCAAGCAGGTGATCCTCGCCACCAATGCCTATGGCGGCATGTTTGCCGAGACCCCGTGGCAGGAACACACGCAGGAACTGACGATCCTGCCCTACTTCCAATTCGCCACCAATCCGCTGCCGGAAAAGGTCGCAAGCCGCATCCTGCCGGAGCGCCAGGGCACATGGGATACGGGCCTTGTCATGACCTCGTTCCGCATGGACCAGCAGAACCGCCTGATCTTCGGTTCGATCGGCCGGCTCGATGCGATGGCCGAGGGCACGCACCGCGCCTTCGCCGCCCGCTCCGTGCGCAAGCTCTTCCCCTATATCGGCGATTTCCGCTTCGAATACTGGTGGGACGGCCGCATCGGCATGACGACCAACAACCTGCCGGCCATGCATACGCTGGCGCCGAACGTCGTCTCCGTCAGCGGCTACAACGGCCGCGGCATCGCACCCGGCACCGTCTTCGGCAAGGCGCTCGCCGACCACGTCACCGGCCAGACCTCCGCGATCCCGCTTGCCGAAACGCCTGTGACGCCCGACACCTGGCGCAGCGTCAAGTCCGCCTTCTACCATGCGGGCGCACAGGCCAAGCATCTGGTCGACCGCCGGTTCTGAGCGGTTTCGTCAACGCGCGACGAGACATCCCTTGCAGACATCGAAGATGGTGAACTCCGTCTGAGACGGGCGCCATGTCGACGCACGTTCATGCGCAGGTGGCACCCCATCCTCCGTCTTCCTCGGGCTTGACCCGAGGATCCAGGGCCTGCCACGCGAAATTGGCATGTGCTTTCGTGGAACTGCAGAACGGGATCCTCGGGTCAAGCCCGAGGATGACGACCGGAGAAGTGAAGCCCGGGGACGGAACGTCACGAAGACAAGCTCGGGGCTGACTGAGTGGTCAAAACTTACCATGATCACAGCGGACGCCGAAATTCCTACGAACTTCGCGGCGATCCAAGTGCGCTCATAAAACTCTGGCTATAATAGACAGCGCCCCGGACCGGGATGATCCGAGGCGCTATTGCCCATACTGCGATACGTGGGCTCAGGCCGCGCGGCGATAACCGGACGCGGTGCCGACGTGAACCTGGGTAGACGTCTGGAACGCCTTCAGCTTCAGCGCGATCTGTTCTGATTCCACCGTCAGCGCCTGGCTCGCGGCATTGGCTTCTTCAACCATGGCAGCATTCTGCTGGGTGATCTGATCCATCTGGCCGATCGCCGTATTGACCGCCTGCAGGCCGGTGGCCTGTTCCGCCGTGCTGGCGCGGATGTTGCCGAAGACCGAGCTGACTTCGACCACCTGCGAGACGATCTGCTGCAGCGACTGGGCGACCTGGTTGACCGAGCTGACGCCATCATCCACCTGGCCGCGCGACTTGGCGATCAGGCCCTGGATGTCCTTGGCCGCATCGGCGCAGCGCTGGGCGAGCGCCCGCACTTCCGAAGCGACAACCGCAAAGCCCCTGCCCGCCTCGCCGGCACGCGCCGCCTCGATGCCGGCGTTGAGCGCAAGCAGGTTGGTCTGGAAGGCAATCTCGTCAATGACGTCGACGATGCGGGCGATGCTCGCAGACGAGGTCTGGATTTCCTGCATCACCTCAATCGCGTGGCTGACCACCTCGCCGCTCCGCTCGGCATTGGCGCGGGCGGCAATCACCGTCGAGTTCGCCTGATCGGCGCCTTCGGCCGTCTGCTTGACGGTGCGCGTCACCTGTTCGACGGCAGCGGCCGTCTCCTCGAGGTTTGCCGCCTGGCGTTCGGTGCGCTTGGCGAGATCGTTGGCTGCTGCCGCAATTTCCTTGGCGCTCAGATGGATCTGGCTGGCGCCGGCCTCGATGCCGCCGATCGCGCGGGCAAGCTCGCTGATCGCATGGTTGAAGTTCTCGCCGAGTTCCTCGTAGGCAACCGGCAAATCGGCGGCGATGCGCGCCGTCAGGTCACCGTCGGAGATCTTCTTCAGGGCAACGCCGAAGGTCTGGCTGACGAGCTTGCGTTCGGTCGCCAGTACCTCTTCCTGCACCGCGCGCTGCTTCGTGACGTCGGAGGCGTCCATATAGACCGAGATCGACAGGTCCATGTCGAGGAACATGCCCTTGACGAGGCTCGAAAGCATCGCGCTCATCTCTTCCGCCGAGGTCGTCTGGCGCGAAAACAGACCGCCCTTTGGCCAATTCGCTTTGACGATCTCCGTGATCAGATGTTCGGCGATCAGCGCGTAGCCGCCGATATACCAGCGCGGCTCCAGCCCGATACGGGCGTGCACCTGGCCGATGGTGCGGACCTTCGCGCCATATTCGTCGTTGAAATTGGCGTCGGCGATGTTGGCCCAGTGGCCGACCTGCGCGCCCTTGGCGCGGTTGATGTGCGCATCCGACGAGAAGAAGCGGTTCGTCTCCGGCGTCTTTTTGACCCGGGCGTAAAACTTGTCGAGCGCCGGCGCCAGCTCCTTTTCGAGGATCGGCTTCAGGGCCTTCAGGCTCGCCTTGGCGGCATCGTCAAGCGCCATGAAATTGAGACGACCGGCAATGTCTTCCTTGCCGGCAGCGACGTGTTCCGTTTTCATGCGCGATTTCCCTGCATGCTCTTGCTGGATCATGGAAGCTGGACGGGAGACCAAGCGAGAAAGGTCGAATCCACAATCCTTGCCGCAATCATGGCGGCTACCTGCACCCTCGCAAACCGCCATAAGGTGCAATCGCTTTCCACCAGCACTGGTATAAGCCCATGGTAAAGGAAGCCTTACGGGCAACAGCCTTTTCGGGTGGTCGCAACGCGATTCAACCGGAATTGACGAACATCAATTCCGGTTATGGCAGTCTTCAAAGCGGCTAACTTCGTATGCCGATCCCTGATCAGGCCGCGCGCCGCGTCGCCCAGGATGGTGCACGCGAAGCCCAGGAGCGGCGCGCCCTCACCGGCGTCAGAGCCTGCACTTCCTTGGCAAGCGCAGCTGCATTTTCGCGGGCCTTGTCGAGGTTGCTGACGCGGGTATCATCCATCGACTGAAGCGTGCCGCCGCAGTCGAAAATCTCGCGATAGGCAACGCGCTCGACGATCGGCGTGTCGAGCACGGAGACGCCGCGCGAAGCAAGCAAAGTCTTGATGGTCTGCAGCGCCCGCGTCGTCACCAGAGAATTGACCCGGGTGAGAACGACGGAATGGTTGATGCGCACACGCGACCTGTCCTCGATCTGGCGGATGAGCTCGAGGATCTGCACGGCACCGCGCGCATCCATCGCGCAGCCCTGCACCGGGATCAGCACCTGGTCGGAAAGAGCGAGAGCCAAAGCGACGATCTGATCCTTGGCGCCGGCGAGGTCGATGATGATGTAGTCGGCTTCGTCCTTCATTTCCCGGATATGACATTCCAGCGATGCCGGCGTGATATGCGAGATGACGGAGAGATTGGCGATCTGGCCGGAGTTTTCCGCCCAGCTGGTGATCCAACGCTGCGGATCGGCATCGAGGACCACAACACGGTGTCCCTGTCTCGCCAGTTCCGTCGACAGGATCAGCGCCGCCGTCGTCTTGCCCGCGCCGCCCTTTGCATTGGCGAATGTGATGACCGCCATCTTCTTCCTCATTCTGTCCTGTGTTCCGTGGCCTGCCCAACCGATGCTTCGCCGGGCAATGCCGCTTAATAGAACCTTTCAGAACATGGTTAACGAATTGGAAATTTTCGTTGGCGAAGATTAACCCCCGCCCTGCCCAATCCGCAGGCAGGGCGCGAAAAAGCCCGGAAAACCAATGGTTTCCCGGGCCGAAGAAAATTAACGGTCAGTTACTTTAGAGCGACTTGCCGGCGGTCAAATGCACTCCCTGAACAGCTTCTTGGCCGCATCGAGCGTCAGTTCAACCGGGTTGCCGCCGGCGGTCGGATCGACGATCGCCATTTCCGACATCTCGTCGATACGGTCGGTGCCGACGCCGAGTGCGGAAAGCTTGTCGGGAACGCCGAGTTCCTCGCGCAGCTTCAGCACGTAGTCGTAGAAACCGTCGAAGCCACCGGAAATGCCGAGATAGGCGGCCGCCCTGACGATCCTGTCCTCGATCGCGCTGCGGTTGAAGCGCAGCACCGGCGGCATCACCACGGCATTGGTCATGCCGTGATGGGTGTTGTAGATCGCACCGACCGGATGCGACAGCGAATGGATCGCGCCGAGCCCCTTCTGGAAGGCGACGGCACCCATGGCGGCCGCGCTCATCAGGTTGGCGCGTGCTTCGATATCGGTGCCGTCCTTGTACGCGCGCGGCAGGTATTCCTTGACCAGGCGCATGCCTTCAAGCGCGATACCGGCCGACATCGGATGGTAGAACGGCGAAGAATAGGCTTCCAGGCAATGGGCAAAGGCGTCCATGCCGGTGCCGGCGGTAATCACTTTCGGCATGCCGACCGTCAGTTCCGGGTCGCAGATGGTGACGGCTGGCAGGAACTTCGGGTGGAAGATCACCTTCTTCACATGGCTGGCGGAGTTGGTGATGACGCTGGCGCGGCCAACCTCTGAGCCGGTGCCCGCTGTCGTCGGCACCGCGACGATCGGCGCGATGCCTTCGACGCTCGCACGTGTCCACCAGTCGCCGACATCCTCGAAGTCCCAGACCGGGCGGCGGCTCTGGCCGGCCATGAAGGCCACGCACTTGCCGAGATCGAGGCCGGAACCGCCGCCGAAGGCGACGACGCCATCATGGCCGCCGTCCTTGAACGCCTTGACGCCGGCGGCGAGGTTGACGTCATTCGGGTTCGGATCGACGTCGGCGAAGATCGCCCGGCCAAGGCCGTTGGCCTCGAGGATATCGAGCGCATTCTGCGTGATCGGCATCGGCGCCAGGCCACGGTCGGTGATCAACAGCGGCTTCTTCATGCCGACAGCCTTGCAATGTTCGGCAAGCTCCTTGATCCGGCCGGCGCCAAACTTGATGGCGGTCGGGTAGCTCCAGTTCGCGGTGATCGTCATGCTGTGACTTTCTTCAGATGGTAGGATTTCGGACGGGTAAGGTTCTGGAAGCCGATGACCGAAAGCGAGCCGCCGCGGCCGGTTTCCTTGACGCCGGTCCAGCACAAGGCCGGATCGAGATAGTCGGCGCGGTTCATGAAAACGGTGCCGGTTTCAAGGTCGCGGCCGATGCGCGAGGCGCGGTCCGCATCCTGGGTCCACAGCGACACGGTCAGACCGTACTGGCAATCGTTCATCAGCTCGATCGCCTGGCTGTCGCTCTTCACCTTCATGATGCCGACCGCCGGACCGAAGGTTTCTTCGCGCATGAAGGCCATCGAGTGATCGACATCAACAAGCACCTGCGGCGCGAGATAGGCGCCGCCATCATCCTGCGGGAATAGTTTCGGATCGACCAGCGCCTTGGCGCCCTTGGCGATCGCATCGGCGATCTGCTCGCGCACAGTTGCGGCGAAGCGCTTGTGCGCCATCGGGCCAAGCGTCGTTTCCGGATCGAGCGGGTTGCCGAGCTTGTAGTTCGACACCCAGGCAACCGACTTCTCGACGAAGGCGTCATAGAGCGATTCATGCACATAGATGCGCTCGATGCCGCAGCAGCACTGGCCGGAATTGAAGGTAGCGCCATCCATCAGCGTGTCGACGGCCGCATCGAGATCGGCGTCTTCCATGACATAGCCCGGATCCTTGCCGCCGAGTTCGAGGCCGAGACCGGTGAACGTTCCGGCGGCCGCGCGCTCGATCGACCGGCCGCCTTCGACCGAGCCGGTGAAGTTGATGAAGTCGAAGCTTTTCGCCGCGATCAGCGCCGCCGTCGTCTCATGGTCGAGGAAAACGTTCTGGAACACGTCGGCCGGAACGCCGGCCTCGACGAAGGCGCGCACCATGCGTTCGCCGACGAGGATCGTCTGGCTGGCATGCTTGATGACCACCGTGTTGCCGGCCATCAGCGCCGGCGCGACCGTGTTGATCGCGGTCATGTAGGGGTAGTTCCACGGCGCGATGACGAAGACCACGCCATGCGGCTCGCGCTCGATACGACGGCCAAAGCGGTCGCTCTCTTCGACGAGGATCGGCTTCAGCGCGTCGGCAGCAATCGAAGCGACATAGTTCGAGCGCTCGTTGAAACCCTTGAACTCGCCGCCGTGGCGCACCGGCCGGCCCATCTGCCAGGCCAGTTCCGGCACGACCTCGTCGACCATCTCGTTGAGACGGGCAACGCCTGATAGTACCAGGTTGACGCGCTCGTCCAGCGGACGGCGGGCCCAGCTCTTCTGCGCCTGGCGCGCGTGGGCGACGGCCTGCTTGGCCATTTCCAGCGGCAGCGCCGGGCGCTCGGCATAAACCTCTCCGTTCACCGGAGAAATACACTTGATCATGCTCATGATCGTCTTCCTGCTTCCATTTCGAATGACGGCGTAGCCGGCCCTTGGTACCGGACCGGCCACTGAGATCTAAGTTTCCGGCCTTGTCAGGCCCGCTCGAAGCCGCGCGCCACTTCCCAGTCGGTGACGCGACGGTCGTATTCTTCCTGCTCCCACTCGGCCGCGCGGACATAGTGGTCGATGACGTCGTCGCCGAAGGCGGCACGCAGCATCTTGGACCCCGTCAGCGCCTCGGTGGCGGCGCGCAGGGTGCGCGGGATCTCGCGCACGTTCTTGCCGCCGTAGGCATCGCCGACGAAGGGCGCTTCCAGTTCCATCTTGCCTTCGATACCGGAAATGCCGGCCGCGAGCAAAGCCGCGAAGGCGAGATAAGGGTTGAGATCGGAGCCGCCGACGCGGCACTCGATGCGGATCGCCTTGGTGTCTTCACCGCAGAGGCGGTAGCCGGCCGTGCGGTTGTCCTTGCTCCACACCGCCTTGGTCGGCGCGAAGGTGCCGGCCATGAAGCGCTTGTAGGAGTTGATGTAGGGCGCGAGGAAATAGGTGATCTCGCTGGCGTGGCTGAGCAGGCCGGCCACATATTGGCGCATCTGCTCCGACATGCCGTATTTGCCGTCCTTGTCGAAGAATTTCGGCGTCTTGCCGTCAGGGCTCCACAGCGACTGGTGGATATGCGAGGAGGAGCCCGCGGCCGAATAGTTCCACTTGGCGAGGAAGGTGATCGCCTTGCCGCGCGACCAGGCAATCTCCTTGCAGCCGTTCTTGATGATCGCATGCCGGTCGGCCATCGTCAGCGCGTCGGCATAGCGCACGTTGATCTCTTCCTGGCCGGCGGACGCCTCGCCCTTGGAATTCTCGACCGGGATATCCGCGCCCTGCAGGCCGTTGCGGATCGCCCGCATTACATCCTCTTCCTTGGTGGTCTGGAAGATGTGGTAGTCCTCGTTGTAGCCGCTGACCAGCTGCAGGTCGCGATAGCCGGACTGGCGCGCGTCGTCATAGGTCTGATCGAACAGGAAGAATTCGAGCTCGCTCGCCATGAACGCCTTGAGGCCCATCGCCTCCAGCCGCGCGATCTGCTTCTTCAGGATGGCGCGCGGTGAATGCGGCACTTCGGCATGGGTGTGATGATCGAGCATGTCGCACAGCACGAGTGCGGTGCCTTCGAGCCACGGAATGCGCCGCAGCGTCGAAAGGTCCGGCTTCATCGTGTAGTCGCCATAGCCCTTCTCCCAGCTCGTCGCCTTGTAGCCGGAGACGGTCTCCATCTCCATGTCGGTCGCCAGCAGGTAGTTGCAGCTATGCGTTTCCTGCCAGGCGCTGTCGACGAAATACTGCGCGTGGAAGCGCTTGCCCATCAGCCGGCCCTGCATGTCGACTTGGCAGGCGAGAACCGTATCGATGCGGCCGGCGGCGACATCCTCTTTCAATTGCTCGAACGAATAGCTCATCAAATTTCATCCCATGTTTCGGCAAGCGGCCGTTCCCGTGGCCGCAAAAAGAAAGGCGGAAGCTGCAGATGCGCTCCCGCCCATTTTATTATTGGTTAGACTTGGCCGACCGCCTTTTCGGCAGCGGCGATTTCCGCCTGGCGGCGAGCCACTTCATCGCCGATCGGCGGACCGCGGAACCGGCGGTTTTCCAGGCCGAACCAGATGATCGCAGTCAGCGCCAAGAAGCCGACGGTGATGTAGAGCGCCCAGTCGTTTGGCGGCTGGATGCCGAGAACGAAGATCAGCACCATGGCGATGATCGAGAGCACCGCGAAGAGCTTGAACATGCCCTCGCCCAGGTTCCACGGACCCATCTTGTCCCACTTCGACGTACCCCAGGCGAACAGACCGAGCGTGATCGGGATCGCGAAGGAGAAGAACAGGAAGATGACGGTGCACGATACGACGATCGTATAGACCGGCGTTTCGCCGATCGAGACCAGCGACGAGCCCCAGACGAAGAGCACGGAGAGGATCGAACCGGTCCAGATCGCAGCCACCGGCGTGCGGTAGCTCGGGCTGACCTTGGCCAGAGCCTTGGACGCCGGCAGGCCGCCGTCACGCGAGAAGGCGAAGATCATGCGCGAGACCGACGTGACGGTTGCCAGGCCGCACAGCCACTGGCTGACGAGGATGGCGAGGTAGAGCACGTCCTTGATCACAGGGTGAACCTGCGCGTCCATTGCCCAGAAGAACACGTTCCAGCCCTGCTTGGCGGCTTCGTCCATGTTCGGCAGCATCAGCACGAAGGAGCAAAGCATGATGTAGCCGAACAGCGCCGACCACAGCACCGACGAGACCATGCCGCGCGGCACGGATTCTGCCGCCTTTACGGTTTCTTCCGAGGTGTGCGCGGAGGCGTCGTAGCCGGTGATCGTGTAGATCGGCAGCAACAGGCCGAGCAGGAACACCCAGGTGCCCGAGGTCGCCGGCCATACGTTTCCACCCGTCTCGCCGGAATAGTTGGAGAAGGTGAAGAGGCGGGCGATGTCGTAGCTGTCGGCGACGGCAAGGCACACGAGCGCAAGCAGGATCGCCGTTGCGAAGATCAGGTAACCCGAGAAGTCGGTGAGCTTGGCCGTAAGCCCGATGCCCATGTGGTTTACCAGCGCCTGAGCGCCCGTGATGACCGCAAGGAAGATGATGCGGGTGAGCGTCGTATCCGCAAGACCGAAATACGGCGTGCCGAACGAGCCCATGAAGAAGTAATAGGTGCCGACGTTGATGGCGCCGAGAACGGTGACGAGACCGAGCAGGTTGAACCAGGCGGTTACCCAGCCGGTGAAGCGGTTGCCGAGGATCGAGCCCCAGTGATAAAGGCCGCCGGCCGTCGGATAGGCCGAGCTGATCTGCGCCATGGCGACGGCAAAGACGAGCGAAATGAAGCAGCCAAGCGGCCAGCCGATGCCGATTGCGGCCCCACCCGCACCCGACGTCGCCTGCGCCAGCGAGTTGATGCCGCCGGAGAGAATGCAGATGATGGAGAATGAGACCGCGAAGTTCGAGAACTGGCTCATTCGCCGCTCGAGCTCCTGGGCATAGCCCATCGAATGCAGGACCTGCATGTCCTGCTTTTTGTCGAGATCACTGTAGTCTGACATTTTTCTTCCCCTGATTTCTTCAGACCCGACCGCCCCATTGCAGCAGGGTCCCATCACCACCTGCCCCGGCAAGCCGGAACAGGACCGCGGCAAAGCCGCTCCCCAGGGTCTTTATTTTGCTGAAAGCGCTGCCACGCCTTTGCTGAGCAGCCCTTCCAGATAATCGGCCATGACCCTCTGGCCGATCTCGTTTCGAATGAGATCGTTGCGGATCTCGATCATCACATTCGGCAGCCCGTTGTGGACGCCGTATTCGATCAGACTGTGCGTAACGCCGTCGGCCGGCCCGTAAGGCTCGTTGCGGCGGATATCGTAGGCGACCTTGCCCCTGGTTGCGAAGGTCAGCATCTGATCGGCGAGCCGGCTGTCGGCATCATGCAGGATGCCCACTTCGACGGAACGCGGCTTGCCGAAATAGACGGGCGTGAACGAATGCATCGTGACGACCACCGGCGGTCGGCCTTTGGCCTTGCGCTCGGTCACGAACTGGCTGATGGCGTCGTGAAACGGCAGGTAGATCTCGTCGACCCGTGCCCGGCGCTCCTCCTCCGCCATGTCGCGGTTGCCCGGAACCTCATAGACTTCGCTGACGGCAGGCATGGCGCCGTCGGCCTCCGGCGGGCGGTTGCAATCATAGGCAAGGCGCGAAAAGCGCTGGTAGATCAGGACCGCGTCGAGCTTGCGCGACAGAAACTCTGCAACCGCGAGCGCGCCCGGGTCCCAGGCAATGTGGCTTTCGAGCGCCTGCGGCGAAAGGCCGAGCGAACCGAGACGCTCCGGCACCCGGCGCGACGCATGTTCGCAAACGAGAACGATATCGCCTCTCCCGGCCGCGTTCTCGATCGCAACCGGATCGCCATCTGTATCGGTCAAAAGTCGCGTCAACACCGGCATCCCCTCTTGCCCCGTTAGACGTTCGTTAATGAAAAGATTTGTTCAGAGATTAGCGAGTGTCAATCGAAATCTGAAACGATCTCTTCAAAATTGCGATTGACTCCAATTGTGACAGCGATGTTTAATCTGTCACAAACTGGCGTTAGACCAGTTCAGGGGAGACTATGACTAGCAAGGCGACACCCACGACGGTGTCGGATGTGATCAACGCCCACTTCGCCGCGCTGACCCGCGCGGAAAGACAGTTGGCAGAGACACTTCTCGACAACTATCCCGTATCGGGACTCGGTTCGATCACCACGGTCGCCGAGAACGCCGGCGTATCGACTCCGACCGTCGCCCGCATGGTGCAAAAGCTTGGTTTCAAAGGCTTTCCCGATTTCCAGTCGCGGCTGCACCAGGAGCTGGAAGCCACGATTTCCAACCCGATCACCAAGCATGACCGCTGGGCCGCAAGCGCGCCGGGCACCCACACGCTCAATCGCTTTGCCGATGCCGCCATGAACAACATGCGCGAGACGCTGGCGCAGATCGAGCCGCGCGAATTCGACGAGGCGGTCGCCCTTATCGCCGACCGCAAGCGCAACGTCTATCTGCTTGGCGGCCGCATCACCCGCGCCGTTGCCGATTATCTCTTCACCCATCTGCAGGTGATCCGCCCTGGTGTCACCGAAATCGCGTCGAATGCCAGCGCATGGCCACACTACGTGCTCGACATGCGCCACGGCGACGTGCTGATTCTCTTCGACATCCGCCGTTACGAGCAGGAAATGGAGACGCTGGCGAAATCGGCGCGCGAACGCGGCGTCGAGATCGTCCTCTTCACCGATCGCTGGAGCTCGCCGGTGGCAAAATCCGCCTCCAAGGTCTTCCGCTCGCAGATCGAGGTGCCCTCGGCCTGGGACAGTTCAGTGGTGATCCTGTTTCTGGTCGAGGCCCTGATCGAGGCCGTCCAGAGCACCAACTGGGACGCAACCCGCGACCGGATGAAGACGCTAGAGGGATTGTTCGATTCGACCCGCATCTTTCGCAAACCGGTTTAGGAGGAGTGGCCGGCACGTTCACGGAATTTTATGCACGTGTGTTTCAGTGAAGGCGCCGTGTCGAAAAAAGAATTGTTCTTCCAACGACATGCGCGGCGCGAACAGACAGATCGCTGTCACACAAGTTTCATCGCATCTCTTTAACAGCATCGCCGAAATTGACTGAAAACCCATAAGGAGAACGCCAGTGATTTCAACGACTCAACGCCTGCTCTCGCTTTCCACCGCCATGCTTCTGGCAACGACGGCCATCGCCGCTGCCGAGCCGAGCGAAGAGCTCATCGCCGCCGCCAAAAAGGAAGGCTCGCTGACCACCATCGCACTTCCGCACAACTGGTGCGGCTATGGCGACGTCATCGCAGGCTTCAAGGCCAAGTATGGCCTGGAAGTCAACGAGCTGAACCCGGATGCCGGTTCGGGCGACGAAATCGAAGCCATCAAGGCCAACAAGGGCAACACCGGCCCGCAGGCGCCTGACGTCATCGACGTCGGTCTCTCCTTCGGTCCGTCGGCCAAGGCCGAAGGCCTGATCCAGCCCTACAAGGTCTCCACTTGGGATTCGATCCCGGATTCGGCCAAGGACGCCGAAGGTTACTGGTACGGCGACTACTACGGCGTTCTCTCCTTCGTGGTGAACACCGACATCGTCAAGGACGTGCCGAAGGACTGGGCCGACCTGAAGAAGTCGGACTACGCCAACTCGGTCGCCATGGCCGGCGACCCGCGCGCCTCCAACCAGGCGGTTCAGGCCGTCTACGCCGCCGGCCTCGCCGCTGGCGAAACCGATGCCGTCAAGGCTGGTGAAACGGGCCTCGGCTTCTTCGCCGAAGTCAACAAGGCCGGCAACTTCGTTCCGGTTATCGGCAAGTCCGCCTCGCTCGCGCAGGGCTCGACCCCGGTCGTGATCGCCTGGGACTACAACGGCCTTTCCTGGCGCGACAGCCTCAACGGCAACCCGCCGGTTGAAGTCGTCGTTCCGGCTTCGGGCGTCGTCGCCGGCGTCTACGTCCAGGCGATCTCGGCCTACGCGCCGCACCCGAACGCGGCAAAGCTGTGGATGGAGTATCTTTATTCCGACGAAGGTCAGCTCGGCTGGCTGAAGGGCTATTGCCACCCGATCCGCTTCAACGACCTCGCCAAGAACGGCAAGATCCCGCAGGAACTGCTCGACAAGCTGCCGCCGGCAGCAGCCTACGAAAAGGCTGTCTTCCCGACGCTCGAAGAGCAGGCCAAGGGCAAGGAAGCGATTACCACCAAGTGGGATAGCGTCGTCGGCGCAAACGTGCAGTAATATCCATGACTTCCGCCTCTCCGCGCCTCGGCGCGGGGAGGTTTCCCTAAAGCGCGTCACGATCA
>Ga0247819_10000493_pt1 | contig 23499 bp, 15 predicted proteins | sample 13C_Xylose_Day6_FD_193428 | JGI IMG/M metagenome (GOLD analysis project Ga0247819, IMG submission 193428) | Soil microbial communities from agricultural site in Penn Yan, New York, United States - 13C_Xylose_Day6 | ecosystem: Environmental > Terrestrial > Soil > Agricultural land | place: USA...
CCCTCAAATCGATTACACCAAAGGCGGTCAAATCGGTTATGTTCCACCTACCTACGAAAACGGCCTGGCGAACGGCTTCGTTGGCACTGATGAAGAATGGCACGAACTGGTAGCCAAGCATCGTGCCGAGGCTCCGAAAGAAGGCTACGTCGAGCAGATGGTTGTTGAAACCCACACGCCAGAAAGTTTCGGGGAATTGCTGAAAGAAATGACCACTCCAAAAGAAGGCGAAGACACCGCCACGCTCGCAGTGGGAACGATCACCGCAATCTCTCCGGAAGAGCAGGGCGTTGCCATTGCCAAAGCGGCGCTGGGTGAACCTTGTATCGGTCATTTTCTGTTGCTGGATGAAGACGGCAAACCGGCTGAGGTGGAAAGCTTTGCCAGCAGCACCAAAGAAGCCAACCTGGCCAGCAAGTTCAGCAGTGCGCTGTCGGGTATGACGAGTCTGGATCAGATCTTCCCAATCCGCACCGCGCATCCCACCGATCCGATTCCAGGTTGGGCTAAGTCCCTGATCAGGTTCTTCAACCTGGCCGTTAGCGATATTCCTTTCTCGGAAGTAGCAGTGCTGGGTGATCTACACTTCCCAAGCAATCTGCGTATCTTCCGTTATGCTGGTATGGACGGTGATCAAGAAGTGACCTGGTTCCGTTTCCAAGTGGGCGAGGAGTCGCGGTCGTTCGTTGTGCTGTCCAAAGACGTTCCGACGTTCCTCGGTCAGATGACTGAAGAAGATCCGATGGTCTGGACTCACAAGCGTCGCGCCTCGGCGAAAGGTTTTGGCCTGAATGTAACCCAGGCGCCTATAGAGTTGCCTCTGAGCTTCTTCCCGTTCAGCTTCGCCAAAGACCCAATCGACGACCTGTTCGATGGTGACTTTACTCAAGTCAAAGAAGTCTGCGAACGTCTGAACGAAGACCTCCGTGGTCGTCTGAGTGAACTCAACCGTATCGCCCTGAAACTGGCAGATCTGATCCCGCAAAAGGACCACGACCTGTACCTCAGCTTCAAAGGCGTCAACGGCCTCAAGCAGATGAACGTAGCGCTGGACCGCGTCTATCCAAAGCTGCCTGAGTCCGGTGAGATCGTTCTGGGTGATGAGCCGATCAACATCTTCGAATGGTCTGCATACAGCAAGGTCGTTCAGGTTAACGTCAAACGCATCAGCCACGGCACGCGCCAGATCAACCGCATGTTCGACAAGTACCGTGCGCTGATCAATCCGCACCCGATGATCCAGGAAATCTTTGATACCAACCTCAAAGAACAACTGATGGCGTCCAGTCACTTCCTCAACCGTGTGTATGGCTTCTCTGCTGCATACGGCGTGAAGTACATGGAAGAAGTCGCCAACGAAGTGATCAGCAAGCTGAACGCTCACGGCGGTAACATCGGTCTGGATCTGAACGAGTGGGTCGTTTACGAATACCACGAAGAAGGTCGCCCAACTCCAATCGAAAGTGAAGAGCTGGACTTCAAGAAGCAGATCCTCAACAGCTACACGCAGAGCTTCGTAGACGCCCTCTACGGTTACCTGCTCGACGTGCAGAACCCGTACATCAAACCTTACACCTACCGTACAGTAGTGGAAGGCGATGACGGTATTGAAGTCGGTACGATTCGTCAGGTGTAAACCACGACTAACCTCTAACAGCCCCCTCAAGGGCTGTTAGAGGCGTTATGGCTGCTTCAGGGTACTGGGATGGGTGGCAGGCCGGCCGCAACCAATGCTTCGTTAGCGCTAGCAAGAGCCGCTTGAGTTGCAGTGAGTTTGGTTTGGGTTTCTGCCAGGGTGGTTTTGGTACCGATCAGATCGGATTCCAATTTGGCGATGTACACATCTTTGTTCGCTGCTTGTTGAGTCAGTGCACGTACCTTGGCCACATCGTTGCTGGCATCAGTGATCTCACCCTTACGAGTGTTCTCATAGGCATCTGCTTGATCTTGGCTAACGTAGCCCACCGTTGGAATCGTACCCAGCCTTACAGCCGACTGAATACCCAGTGTGGCTTTGATGTACTGCTTCGTGTGATCCAACACCTGTTGCATGGCCTGAGCCATTGAAGGTGGTACAGGACCCAAGTCAGCGATCATGCACATACGTTCATACGACACACCATCTACTAACGGAAACGACGTCAGGTAGGTGGTGGGTACATAAACAGGGGCACCGTTACGGTCCAGCAACGCACAGATGATAGCTCCGGCATCTTTAGCGCGCTTCAGTACGGTTGGGTAATCTTCGGCAGTCACCCCAACCGGTGCAAACACCAGACTGTACACATCCAGCTTGGCACCTTCCATCTCGTGGATAGTGCGTGTGGCTTCTACCGTGTAGTAGGTGGACTCGTTTACAATCTGGTTAAACGGAGCTGCTGCTTCGAAGCGACCCGCGGCATTAATAGCCGGGATCATGTTTTGATCAGCCATGGTTATTCACTCACTACACCGTCCTGCAACATTTGATACTTCGTCATTACCAGGATCTTTACCTTGCCGATACGACGGGCGACGTAGACCTGACCGAAGCGTTCTACACGAGTGATACCTTGTGGTGGCAGGCTGATAGGAGTAACCGTTTCAGCAGCGGCCAACAGACCTTCCATTTGGAAGATGAAGTTCATCGTGACAGGATCCATTAGATCGACTTCCGAATCACCCGAAGGGATCAGGGAGTAATCCGGGAACAACGCTGTAATCTTTTCCATGCCAGCACGGTTGTTCAGCTTAGCCACGAAGGCACAGTTGAGCGACTTATAAAGGAAAGGAACTTCCTGCATGGATTTTATGACGTGGTCACTCGTCATGTTCGGAGTCAGATACTTGTCAACCAACACCATCATGGTTTCACGATCGGTGATCGGCGAGTACTGACGGGCGCCATTGGTCTTGTTCTTCAGACCATAACGGTCGAAGTTCGGAATGACGTAGAACTCGAGTGGGTTGAACAGGTCAGGGATCTTCTCTTCCCAACGACTGCGAGGGAACTCGGAGTTGTCGAGGATCTCTTGTTGCAGTTGATCGAACAGCTGATCTTCCGCATCTTTGCCATTGCCCCACCAGATGTAGGTCCAGCTGCCGACGTTGAAGCTTGGGGTGTTAACGAGGTCCATGATCTGGAATTCGAGAACATCCCGGTCGGTATAAGGCCAGGCGCTTTGGCTATTGAGCGTTTTGAGGCGATCTTCAATAACCTTTGGAGTTTCCAACAGCAAGCGTGCTTCAATTTGCTTGTAGTTGGCTTCCATCAAGAAGTCCATCTCTGCCAGTGGCAGTGGATGTACAGCGGTGAACTTGACGCGCGGGAATTGATCCTGGAAGTAAGCGTCAGCAAACCACAGGTAGAACTCTTGACGCTCGCCGTTTACGATATGGGCGCCTTGAACGAAGCTTGGCATCCAGATCGCATTGTCGGTAACCATTTCGCCCACATCAGTAATGTCGATGTTGTTCGAAAAGTTTGCCTTCAAAAGTGCTAGCGTATTGGGACGGCTGCTGGTAATGTTACCCAACTTTGCCTGCGCATAGAGCCAATCGCTGATACCAATTTGCACCAGTGCAATACTGGTCGGCATCTTGGTTTCAACATCATCCGTCAGGGTGAGGAAGTTAACCAACTCAGTAACCGTAGCCGCATCAGTACGGGTAAAGGTACCAGGATCTTTCTGATAGCTCCTGGATTTGTTCGAGAGTTCGCCCAGTGGTGCGGCATTCTCAGGATTGTTGTTATAAAGTGGTGAAATACTACCAAAAGACAAATACATTACAACGCTCATAAACTCTCACCTCTTCAGTAAGGATGGTCCCATGTTAGCGGTCTTTAGAGAGCTAACCAACAGATCTATAGAATTTGTACTCTCGTTGACAAAGGGTGAAACACTTGAAGAGCAATTGACATCGGCACTGAAGACTTCTATCTTCTTGATTACGGTACTTATGTTTACGGTGACCAGTCTTTTGATTGCTAACTACAACATGCGTGTCGAACGCTTGGACTTAGAGGTGGGTATTTCTAAAGTAAACCTTTTGTTCGATGGAGATAACGGTGGGCCTATCAAAGGGTTCATCCGCATCAACGACATGCTGGCTGGGCAGAACAATGCCCTAAAGCAAGAAAATATCCTTTTCCTCAAGACCAACTCTCGTCTGTTTGAACAAAACCACTGGTTGCGTTTACAGCTTTTACAGACTCTGGACGAGAACACAATCTTGCGGGAAAACAACAAAGTGCTGTTGAATAAAGCCCTTCGACGTCCGTAATGTGATTCTTCACCCGGGAGCTCATTAATGTGTAACTACACCTTTTGAGAGCACCTCACAATGGACGAAATTATTCCAACGATAAACATGGTGGTTTATCTCACTGCAAATGCCTTAGAGCCCAAGGAAGGTCGTCGTAAACATCATTACTACTTGGGTGGTCATGGTTACACCTACGATGTAAAAGAAGAAGGCAAGAAGAAGCTCGCCAAAGACGTAGCCACCTCGACTGGTTATTACACTGGCAATAAACAAAAACCGAACACCGTTGTGGTGGTACAGGATATCGTCAGTCTGACTGTTCCGAATGCGAGCAGTTTGATTGACAGTTTGATGAAGGGATTCCTGGAGGTTCTGAAAGTTGCAAACGAACGGGGTCAAAAGAATCTGTGGATCGTAACACCCCACAGAGAACTGGAGCTCCTTAGTAAGCTGCAAGAGCCAGCATGGAAGGTAGTATCCGGACAGGAAGTAAAGGTCGGCAAACACGTACTGACCCCGGAAGAAACAAAGACCGGTTTGGAGCTTTACGAACAGCTGGAGATCCTCAAGAACAACAAGGAACGTAAGTTGTTTTTCGATCTTCCAGGTTCTGCTGAGGGCGGGATGGGAAACCGACTTGCTCACAAGCAGATGGAAATTGCTGAGATTTCTAGCGTATGGGGTCATGAGCAGAAGCCGGATGTTTCGGTAATGTCTCGTAAGGAATACGAGAACCCAGAGACGGATTTTAACAAGATAGTCAGCGCCAGCCGTTGGTACTTCGAAACCGGTCAGTCCGAAACGTTCTATGATCTCTTCAATGGGTATCGGGTCTACAGCTTCGGCAAAGTAGAACCCGACAAAAACTACTACGGCAAGATTACGCCGGACGTCACCTACTCGAAGTTGTACACCTTGACTCCAATCACGTTGTTGGACAAGATGTTCGAGTTTACTGCCAAGAAGATTGCGAACCCAGATGGGTACCTGTCGGCGGGAACACTCAACAACCTCACGAGCAAAGACGTGTCACGCATGCTGGACGGGATTCCTGCTATTAAGGAAGACAACAACCTGGTCTCGCCTGTTACTAAGGGCAATGGTAAACCGGTGCTGATCGAACTGATCTCTCCGGTCCTGATGTCGTATCGCATCCGTGAGTTCTTGGATGGCATGGATATTGTGCTGGAGTCTTTCCTCAAGAAGGATGAAAACAACGTCTTTGGCCACACCAAGTTCTATGACATTACGGATATGATCTACGTCAAGGAAGCCAATGGCAAGGGTGTTGTCAAGTTGAAGTTGCATCCTGAGTTCAACCAACTCAAGACAGTGTTTAAGGTTCCGGTCGAACATCGCAATGCGGTTAAGCCGGTACCACTCACGGTGTCTGTGGGGTACGACATCCCAGAGCGTAACGCGTTTAACTCGGTTGAAGATCCTGATGTAGAGGTGTGGGTAGCGGTTGATACCCGTAACGAGCAAGGTATGCGTTACTGCACATTGGTGAAGACTAACGACTTCATTTACGTGCACACCAGTGCAGGGGCTAATCTTCGAGTGTTGTCAGAAGCTGAGCTGGGTAGAAAGTCATAAAGCACTTACTAACTACAGGAGCCTTACGGGGCTCCTGTAGTTAGGTTTATGGCTGCTTGTTAACGCAGGGCGGCGATGGTCTTGACTTGTTCGTTGAAGACCGCTGTGAGGTCGTTCAGGAGCACCAGGACGGCACCCGATAGGTTTACCAGGCCAACAAACTTGTTGACGATGGTTTCGATGTCGTCGATACCTTGTTCATTGATGACCAGCTCGTTCGATTGGATCTTGTGCGTCAGCAGTTGACCCAGTTCGTAGACATTGTTCAGCTCTTTGGCCAGCATTTCGATATCGCGGGCGCCCAGGGTCTGCACGGTGTCGTTGAAGGTGTCAACGCAGGCAAAGAACTCGTCGAAGTTGAAGTACACTTGACCCAGGGAGAACTTCAGTTTACGGCTACCGGTAGGCAACTGACGGACGAAGTTTTCGGTCTTGCCCAGTGCATTGTCGAAGTCACGAATGCTCCAGCCGAAACTGCGATCGATACGACCATTGCGAATGACTTGTTTCAGCCAATCATATAGTCTCGACGCTTCGGTTTTCAAACTGCACACAATGTAGATGCCGTCGGTTACCGCTTTGGTGTGGGCCATCATGTTACCCATGCCCACAGAGTAGCCTTCTGGGGTAAGAAGTTCCACGCCGGTGTTCTTCACGTACATCACTTTGTTGGCGGTGATGTTGTGTTGTGCTGCGGACGCGTCTACCTTGTGGATAGACTTGCTCAGCATGGCCATGCGGTTGTCGATCGAAGAAGTGAACTCTTTAAAGAACAGCTTAAAGTTTTCACCGATGCTCAGGGCTTCGAAGCCTTGAACGGTAAACGGTTCTGGTTTCTGAACCAGTGCCAGGTAGTTCGGGGTGTCGGTGGATTGTTCCATTACTGACCTCTGTATTTCTATAGTTTGGGGGAGGGCAGCTGCCCAGTAATAATTGGGCGGATTGGCCCTGGATTGAATTCATAACATTATCAGGAAGGTTGCAATGGCGAGTACAAGTCCGTTTTCTTTTGTTGAGGCGATCAAATCATCGGATTCACTGATTCCTGCTTATAACGTATCGCCGATCAATGACATGGTCAACGGCGAACACGTGATCGGCCCGAATGGTGTCACGTACCTCAACGGCGGTGCATGCCGTAACAACGCAGTGTGTGGCGGTAACAACACACAGAAGACTGGTGAAGCTGCGCTGCAAATCGTGCGCATGTTGTTCCGTATTCCAACGTCGATCGCGTTCATCATGGACATTGAAGCCACGTTGTCGATCAAGCGTATGGCTGACATGTACGACCGGGAATGTGGGATTCCGGGCTACTTCATGGAACACGTTCTCAACAAACGTCTGTTCTACTTCAACCGTAACGACCACACAGCCAACCCATTCGGGCGCCACGACCCCAAGGCAGAGATCGCCGGTGTTGATGGTACCTGGGTACACAACTTCTTCAAAGACCTGAACGTCAAGGTTAAAGAAGACATCAAGGCCAAGAAAGACATTTACATCGAAACCCCATACCTGGGTAACGATGGGTTGCCAATCAAGCTGATCACTCCGATCATTACCTTTGTGGACTCGATCTCCGAGATGCACTTCCACAAGGTATCGGCACACTTCCAAGACGGCGACGTCGACGAAGGCGGTGAGAAGCGCACCCGTGACATGGCCATCGGCAACATGAAGCGCATTGTCTACGAAGACGCTGACGTACTCGGCGGCGAAGTGGGTTGCGTCCAGTTCTGGACCGCTCAGGTTGTTGACACCATCAACATGTCCGGTCGTCCCCAGGAAAAGGAATCGGTCTTCATCCGTCCTGGTAAGAAACTCAAGGGACCTAAGTCTCTGATGCGTATCCCACAAGTAGGCTGGGAGATCATCAAAGGTTCCGCTCTGAAAAGTGGCCAGGAATGGCTGTACCCTAATCCTTATGGACGCGACATTGTTCTCGATGCAGACGCTAAAGAAAACCCTGACCTTCTGTTTTACCCATTCACTGCTTACCGTAACAAGAGTGGTTCTAGTGGTGGCAGCTTCTTCTTTATTGGTTCCCAAAGTTTAGGGATCCAGGAAGGCCTGACCATGTATCATGCTATGAAAACGAATGGCATGTTCGGTCTGGAAGGCTCGGCAATCAGTCATGTGTGTGTTCTGTATCCAGAATGCAAACTGGGTCGTACCACGATCTGGGAAAAGACCCTGACCGATGCCAAGCTGGAGCGCGCACTGACGATCTGCTACCAGATGCTGCACATGCAAGCCTTCTGGCTGGATACACCAAAGCGTTACCGTTTGACCCCACAAGAGCTCTATACTAAAATCAAAGAGCAGGGGTATAGCTGGGATGACATTCTGGAAAACACCGTGTACTACTGGCACACGAACCCAGAGATCAAGAAGCACACCGTCTCGACTATGGAGCTGCTGAAAATCGCCATTGGCGAACGTAAACCGTACTGGCTGGAGAAAGCCGCTAAGTAATGCGGCAATGTATAGGGGACTCAATCCATCGAGTCCCTTTTCTTATTTAGGGGATTGGAGCAAATGGATACTGAACAATGTGGCAATGTTGTGTTGGTGGTCGCTGACAGTAATTTTATCAATCTGTGTGCGGACCCCTTCGCTTATATGGCTCGTCTGAAAGCCAGACTGGCTGAACAATCCGACCAAGGCTTTACCATGTTCACTGTTTCTGGTAAATACGGCCTCGGCAACATTGACGACTCGATTGGGGTTATTCCGGTCGATGACAAGAACAAGACCGTGTTTGGTCAGACGTTGGAAAACGTAACCATGCTGTTCGATAAGCTGGTGACCATCACGATCACTCAAAACGATCCCTTCCTCTCGATGGCCTGTGAGGTGGTGACCAACGCCAACAAGCCTTACACCAAATACGGGTACGAGAGGAAGTAAACCATGTCAAAGAACCGTAAGGGATTCGAGGACTTTATCCTGACGTTTATGGGTAAAGTCACGAAGGGCGGTGGCAACCGTGTTATCTACGAGCGGTTGTTCAAAGCCCTGAACGATAAACAGTTTGACGAGTTCATGGTCAAGCTGGAAGAAATCGGTGTGCTGGCCATCTGGGGGAGTAACGATAACCCAGATGAAATGATCGACTGGGAAAACCTGAAGAAGCTGGCCAAGGAATACGGTGTCTCCCTGGAACAGCGTCTGGTGATCTACGACGAGGAAACGGGCATCAAGTCGATGACACCGTACACCGCGATCGTGGGCACCGATGTGCTGCGTAAGCAACGTCAGATGTGGGTAAAAAAGTTCTCCGCTGCCAAAGACGACACAGCCATCGACGACCTCACAGGGCAGGTCATGGGTGACAGCCGTTCGACGGGTATTAGCCAACCTGAGATTACTGTTCTTCGTAACCTCGGGCTGACCATCATGGCCAACGAACTGTATAACGTCAAGGGTGGTGACCAGCAGGCCCTGCGTGCGTACAAGAACGACATTCTCACCACGGGTAAAACCAACACCAACTCCAGTCTAGAACGGGGTGACATCGCCAAGGTGTTGAAAACGGCGTACCACTGGCTACGCGCTCGCGGTATCGACAACAACATGAACTCCCGGAGTTAAGGTGTACCATGGATGACATGAATGACCTGTTGCACCTTAAGCTGGTGATCAACAACGCGTTAATCGATCTTCAGCCTAAGGAGATTCCGACTCTGAAGATTCCGATGTCGACAATTTTCTTGGTCCCTCTGGTGCGGTTCGGTGAAGCTTACGACTCGTTCTTTAAAGGCGTGGGTGGTGACGGTGCAGCCTACGATGCGTGGATCAGCTTCCAGATGCAAGTACTCACTGACCTGGGTGCTGCGCGGGAAGCGCTGATTGAGAAGTTCGAGAAGTTGCTGACCAACGTGATTGCCGGAACTCCCGGTGGTGAAGCGGCGAAGCTTCATGCCGATCGTGAGGCACTCTCTTACCTTGTCTTGCTGGCTATCCGTGTTTATGGCGACGCCATGAAACTGGAAGTGCCTGAGCCGGAAAAGAAGGATGAGAAGAAATGAATAAGGTCCTGGAAGTTTATACGGAACTGGATTGCATTTATGATCCTCGCCGTGGTCTGCTGAGCCTCCTGATGACCGAGGGTATCGAAGACGATGCCAAGCGTAAGGCAGAAGGTAACCGCCTTTGGGACTTGCATGTGGCTGACAACTACAAGTCTCGTGAAATGGATACCTTCAGCTTCCCGTTCTTCAACATTGATCGGGAGAAGTACGAAGAGGCATGGAAGAACCGTTCGATCAGCTCGTGGCTAATGTACTACCCGTCCAACTTCTACAACGATTTCATCCGCACTGTGGTGGAACTGGAGCAGTTGGACGAGAAGCCGCTGGCGATCAAGACGGTTAACCTCAACGTCAACATCTTCCCGTACGAACTTGACCAGGAAATGATCGATGAGTTTGTCCTTCATTGCCGGGGTGCGTTCAAAGGGCTGGTAACGGTTAAGACGTTCAGCAGTGACCCGTCGAAGATGACCGCTCAGTATTACAAGCAGTTCCGTTACGTGTTCAAGTACGACTCGTTGATCGGTGAGAATTCCAAGCTGTTGATGGAGTCTCTGAAAGACATGCCGATTCCGAAAACAGCGTTTATCGTGCCGGATATCCTGGCCAAGAAACTCGACACCTTTACCGGTAGTGTTTCTGACCTGATCTTCAGCATGAGCATGGCCTTGGGTACGTCTATCACCCTGGTGCCGATTAAGCATCAGTTCTTTGATTATGCGGAAAAATAGTCCTGCTAACTAGAGTGGAGGCATTGCCTCCACTCTAGCCTTTATGCTGTTAAATGTTTTTACACCGTGTTGCCATCTATATCGACAATCGAGTTACCCTGTACCAATTCTTCTGGCTTGATAGGGGCTGCGTCTTTATTGCCTTCCAGCAGAGACTTGTTTGGATCCAGCATGAAACCGGACATGTCAAACACCGGCAAGGTAACCGCGCCGCTGCTGATGGTCTTCATAGCTTCCAGCATCTGGTTGAATGCCAGTACGTTGGTTTCGCCTTCTTTCTTTTTGGCTTTCTCTTTGCGGTTATCACGGACAACTTTCTCCATGTGACCGAGCAGAGAAGACACGCCTTCCAGCAGAGATGCGCTGCTGGGTTTGCTGAGGTATTGCTGCATGGCGTACTTCAGCATCAACGCACGACTGTTCTGGATAGCCTCAACCAGTTTGTTCTGGTCTTCATCTTCCAGGTCTGCGATCAACGACTTACGCAAGAGTTCCATTGCAGCAGCGGCTTCGTCGTCTTCGGTCTGGTGCTTCTTATCCAGGTCGGACAACTTGTCTGCAAAGGGAGAGATTTCTTTTGGTGGTGGTGTCGGGTCTACTGGTTTTACTGCTTCTTCTGTAGTGTCCATAATTTTTTAAACCTATATTACTAGTCTGAGAACAGTAAGGGGCATGTGTTCATGATACTCACCAAGCGATCCATGTTGCAGGTACTTGGCAAGTTTCCGATTGTGGGGAAATGGGCGCAACTGGAACACTATTCCCAGTTGCTGAATCAATTCGATGAGGTTCAGAGAGGTTACGGCACCGCAAGGGTCCGTTTTATTGACTCTGTAACACTTCTATACGATGCGCTGCTACAACTGAGCACCGTTGAGCTGACGGAAGATTTCGACTGGTTCTATACCCTAGAGTTAAGTCTTTATACGCGAACCTCTGGGGAGGCTCACAAGCTGTTAGAGGGGCTGTTGCGCGGTAACCCCGTCAAAGTGGAAGATGCTTTCCGTAGTTTTGGCGTGGGTAGTAAGGTACCATTCATGGACTGGTACAGCAGTGGTTATACATCGGAACTCTTCTTTACGCATGGGGTTAACCTGGTCAAGCAGTACTGTGTGAATCACGCAGAAGAACTGACTCCTGAGCAGGCTAAGGCTAAGCAGCGTTCCTTCAATCCACCACTCGATGCATTCTTGGCGAGCAAACACTTCAAAATGTTGACTGAAGATCTCATCGCCATTGCTCGTCTAATTGTGCAATCACAGCTAAGGGTGATCAATGGAGAATCCAAAGAAAAACCTACGGGCTAATCAGCTTGACAGTATCTCGCACAAATATGTAGACGACGATCAACTACAGGACACCCCTGCTCGGTTGTTTCGTAAGCTGCTAAGAAGGATGGACATGACTCCGCGCAAGTGGATCAGCTATCTCAGAGATTACCTGGAATGGCGGGTTACAACCGAAGATCCTGATAAAGCAAAAGAGGAACGCACCACCCGCACCGGCAATATCAAGGACACGTACTTCCAGAAGCCTGGTCTTACATTCAGCAAGTTTCTGGAAGGACTTTCAATTTTAAGGATGGCCAAGGTAGAGATTATCTTCAAGGTAACCGACACCGAAGGCAAGGAATATATCGTGTCGGAAGTACAGCGCATTGTGGGTAAAGACCGCAGCTCGCTTCTTCCGGTACGTGATGACGAACCTGAAAGTTCTTGACCGGTACGGTATAGGTGGGGGAATTCCCCCACCTCAACCTCTTTTATTTTTTGTTTATCGGAGACACTCCATGGACTTATTCGGCGGACTGGACCTCAATCCATCTGTTACCAGTTTCCAAAGCAATACCAATACCGCTATGAAGTCGGTCAAGGAATCGTCCCTCACGCCGGCTGACGTCACCACAGCGAACCAGAAACAAGGTGTGGCGTTAAAGACCAGTCGTGATACGGGTGTGCTTGGTACCATCTCCGAGTACCGCTCTACGGCTGTAGAACAACTCAACGGCATTATCGGTTCTCTGTCGGGTGGTGTTCTTAACCTGAAGGACTTGACCAAAAGCATCAAGATGGGTCCTGACGGTGTGACCTTCAGTGACAGTGCGATTATCTCAGCAGTCTCGGGTGCGGCAGGTTATAAGGTCAGTGGTCAAAGCGGTGCTGCTCGTGCACTGTCTGCTTCATTGGCGGCTGAGTTCAAGAAGATCACTGGCTTGAACATCGGCAATATCCTGACCACCAACGGCACCAAGTTCCGGGTTAACGATAACTGGCGTGGTCAGTTGGGTAAACAAACCCTGAACATGCTCGGTAAGGCAGCGGGCTTGGATGACTTGTTGGACGTCAGCGTTAAGGGGGCATTCTACAACAGCGTCCTGAAGAATGCAGCGATATTCGGTATGTCGGACAGCTACCGCAAGATCTGGGACTCCTATCCGAAAGGGTTTGACCTGATCAAGCGAGATGCAGCCATTGAAGCCATGGAGAACGTGATCACAAACGGTGACATCGAATCCATGGATGAAATGCTGAAGTTATTCGACACACAGACCAAGAACGTATTGCTGAGCAAGTATCCGCGATTCGTTTCTATTCTGTTCAGCAATTTCCGTTTCGACAAGACCGCTATTCCGGAAGAGTATCCGATCATCCGGGCTAAGCTGTTGACGATCCTGGAAGATTTGATCGGACCTGAGTGGTACATGAAACAGACCTACTTCGGTAAGGTACTGGATCTGGGTTTGATGAACAATGCCAGCGCAGACCTCAAGACGCTGCTACAGCCAGTAGACGACCTGGTACCTCTGTTATGCACAGCAGGTATGTTCCACGACGCTTCGGCGTTGGGTCAACTGCGGGCTCAATTCCCAGGTGCTGCAAAGTACGCTTTCTAAAACACGCTATAACCCCTCCTACCCCGCAAAGGGTAGGAGGGGTTATAGTTACCACTAAGTTTTTTATCGTGCTACAGGACGAACAAAGATGCGGGACAAGTCACCGATGATTGAGTCGTTCACCTTGGCTGCAATGTTGTCAGCCCGGATGCTCTGTTTCATATCAAGGGTGATGCCTGTCAGGTTACGGTTGAGGCGTGCGTACTTCATGACGGTATCGAGATAATCAACACCGGTCAAACGCGACAGGTAGTTGTTGTAAGCCGTGTCGTCGTTAAACAGACGGTTAGCCACCTGCGATGGGTTGGTCAGGTCCAACAGACTGATAGAGCGGTCGATTGGAACGGTGATCACCGGCTCAAGGTCAACAATGGTGAAATCGATCTTGAGGTTCAGAGGACGACGGTCCAGAGTCCAACCACCATCGCCAGAACCCAGGGTAAAGGTCAGCGACTCCATCATGCCGGTACGAATGATCGAGCGCGACTTACAGAACGCTTTCAGCATGAACGGCGAGGTGTAGGTGGAACCACCCGCAGTGTTAGGAGCCACCATCGGCAAGAACAATGCCAGCAGCACCCAGATCTTCATGATCTGTTCATACGGGTGTGCGTAGTTGCAATGAGACGAGATCGAGTAACTTTCCTTATGCAGGTTAGTGGTCGAACCGTCCCAGTGGTCAGCGATCTTCACGTAGCTGTTGTTTACCAACGCCAGTGGGATGTTACCAATTACCGTACCGGACAACGCACCAATTGCACCTTCTTTGATGGTATTTACGACGGAGTCGATGATACCGATACCGGTAGCGCCACCTGCCACGTCAAAGCGGAAGTCGTTCGCTGCCTTAACCACGGAGTTGAACTTCTCTGCCATAGGCGAAGGCGAGTGACTGTTAGAGAAGCTATCGCTTACAGGGCCCGCACCACCGTCTACCCGGAAAGTAATCGCATCCAGACCACCGGAGAATGCAGTCTGTACGAGGTCGGCTACATCGCCTGCCCAGGTACGATCATTCGGGTTGTCTTCATACGAGATGGTTTGTCCGCTAGCAATAGCTGCGTTACCACCCGTCTGCGAAGAAGCGGGTTGAGGGCGAGTCGATTGCTGGTTAGGGTTAATCCCTGGGGTTGCCCCTGGGGCGCCCTGACTGGAAGGTTCCATCCCCGAGCTGGTACCACCGCCACCTGCCGCCGATGACTGGTCTACACCGAAAGACGCCAGGCCTTGGTCTGCGTTGTTGATGTTGTTGTAGGCTGTTTCATTGGCATACGCGCTGTCCTGCTCAACAAACTTACCTTCATCTTCCCCACGGTACTTACCAACCGATCCGAACTCTTTCTCGATGAACTGCTGGGTAGGATCACCCGCCCAAACCGTGTCGTCGAAACTAACCTCTTCCATGAGCTGCTGAGCGCGACTCAGTTTCTCATCCGGTGTACTCAGAGCCTCGTTATCCATCTGAGCCAGTTTGTTCAACATGACCCGGTGTTTACGAGTACCCTTCATGATCAACCGCATCAGGTCGATTGTACCGTCCGCGTTAATCACGTCTGGCATCAGCAGGCTGAGGTCTTGCACCGCCTTGCTGTTATCGTAATCCGGTTTGCGACCATAAAGACTGTCAGTTTGTTCCTGGTTGCGTTTAGGCAGAACAGGATCGATGTAACCCAGCTTAACCATGAGATCGTTGAGAATACCCGTGGACGCCATGGTGTACGCACCCATCGCTGGCTTACAGGTCCAGAAGTTGTTCTTGGGAGAATCCGCCAGGAACGACAGGAACTGAATACCGATGCTGATCAGCTGCATAGGCCAGAAGGCAATAGCAGTAGCGGCCTGACCCATGTAGAAGGCTATGCCCGGTGCACGACCTTTGTTTGCGATGATCGCCGCCGTAGGACTGAACATGTTGGTAATAAAGCTGAGCAAGCCTGCGAACTGTGGAACACTGGGTGTCAGAGTCAGCAGGGTAACGTTGTTCTCGTACACCTCTTTGTACATGCTCCCCATGCCGCCTTCAGACGAATTGAGGAACCGGCTGTAACGTGGATCGGTAGCAGGGCTCGATTGAGGGATCGGGTTAACGTAGCGGTTGTCACCTGTTGCGCTGCTAAACACGTTGAAGTAACGGTCCCAGTCCATTTGCTGTAACAGGTCGCTGGGTTGAACACCACGTGTAAGCAATCGGAACGACTTGGTGATAATGTCGCGGTCGCGAATTGTTACGGCCATTGATAAATACCTGGTTTGTGAAAAGAAAAAAGCGGAAGTGGGTGTGACCCCACCTCCGTACAATCAGATGGTGACAGCAGGCGAAGCAGGCTTCGAGTTGCTATCCATCGACTTGAGCAGACCGGCGATTGCTTCCAACAGCTGGTTAGTCTTGTCTTGTTGACCAACACCTTCCGCTGTAACCGAGGTCAGCTTCTCAAGCAAGCCACCTGGATCTGCGGGCGCAGGTTCCTGAGCACTTACTTGTTGTTTAGGTACTTGCTTACCGTACCCTTCTGGCAGAGGCTGCTGACTAGGCTGTGGAACAGCACCTGGACCAGCAACAGGACCATTAGGGTTAGCGGTAGAGCCACCTTGACCTGGCAGTGGCAGCGAGGTGTACGGACCAGGGATTGCTCCCCCACCTGCTCCAGGAGCAACTTGGTTAGCCCCAGGTACTGGAGCATTGCTTTTCATTGCCGGGGTTGGAATGGTCGTTGTGTCTGGCGGAGTGGAAGGCATCTGACCCGGATCATACGCTTGATCTTTCGCAGTAACAGTCCCACCCGCTGTTGTGTCTTGACCGGCCGGTTGTGCAGCACCAGCAGCTTGCGCAAACTTGTCAGCCGCTTCCTTCGACTTAAAGCCTACGTGAACATGACCACCCGTCGCACCAGCCGAAGCCTTAGCGTACTCGTTAAGCAGCAGGAAGTCATTTGGACCCATGTTAGCAGTCCGCAGAATACCCGCTACAATGCTCATGGCCTGACCAGCACCACTTGCACCGTTAGTCAAGGTGAAGTCCAACGCCAAGCCGAGAGCATGCTTAGAGTTAGGCTTCTTGTTCTTGTGGTACGCATCGTTCAGCGCGGAGAAATAGCGGAAGTTCGGTACCTGACTCTGGATCAGTTGGCACAGACGGATAATACCAGGGTGAGCGTCGCCGCCCGCGATGGCCTCTCCTGACTTAAGACGCAAGCCACTCGAGTTGATACCCGTACCGCCACCGACCAGAGAGCCTGGTTGGCTAGGAGCCCCATTACCATAGTTCCCGCTGTAATCCCCACCACCGCCTCCTGGAGCCATCAGGCTTGGAGGTGTGCTGTAAGCACCCGCATTGCGAGAGCCACCACCTGGAGCTGCCCCGATCTGCGGCGTATTACCGCTACCGATTGTTGGAGCAGGGCTCGTTCCTCCACCCCCGTACATACCGTTAGCGCCTTGTGAAGGAGCAACGTTAGTACCCTGCGCAGCTGCGTCGTCAGCCTTAAGCTGTCCGCTTTGCAACTGTTGCAGGTACTGGGTGTAGAGTTGGAACCGTTTAGGCATACCCGGCAGTTCGTTACCACCATTCAAGCCAGTGGCTGCACGACCGAAGTTACCATCCTGGGTGATGCTTTGCAGGAGCTTACTGTTCTTGTAGAAGTTGACCGCGATGGCTGCCATGACGTTTGGATCGTTCGACGCCAGCTCCGGATTGTTGACCAGGTCAATACCCAGTTGTTGTCCGATACGTGCGTACTGCGCCCGACCCGTCAGTTGTACCAAGCCACGACCGCGATACTTCCACCCATCCCCTGGTGCGATGTTACCCAGTGTCTGGCCCTTACCGCCGCCGTAAACGGTGTTAGCGATAGCCACAGGACCTGCTGCAATAAGCGCACGCGCCTGCGCCAGACTGGTAACCTCACGGAACGTCTTGACGAGATTCTCAGGAGTGGTATACCGCATGTTTTCGACGGTACGACCAAAGCCCTCTGTTTCGTAGTTGGTGAGCGCCAACATCTCAGCAATAGCGCGAGGGTCAGTAAAGCCCTGTTTCAACATCTCGCGAATGATGAGCTGCTCTGCCAACTGCTTAGGAACTTTAACACCGTTGTCCTGACCATCGGCCGCCTGTACACCGCTCAAGTCCAAGTGACTGGTGTCACTGTCACCGGTAAGCGGTTGGTAGCCGTAGGAATTACCCGGGGTCTGATAAGCACCGCCCAGGTTGTAGGTGTTACCAGTCCCCGAACCGCGACTGGTGTTCGTACCGTACTGCCCACCCAAGGCAACGTCACGGCTATTTCTAGCCTTGCTCACGTCATCGACGTTTGCACGTTTCGTTGTAAAGTCACCGCCCGTCTTGTGAGGGGAGATGGCTGTAGCCCAGGACTGGGTGTTGGTTTTACCGGCTTCCTTTTCCGGGTCTTTCAACTTAGCTGTTGTACTGGCTTCACCGAGCACCGTCAACATCCGGTCAACCCGGTCAGGTTTACCCGGTGATACGGCGTCCTTGAACGGCGCAGCCCTGACGTTCCAGATCGGTACAATCAACCCAGCGCCTGGTTCCACCTTGGTCTCTACCAGCCCCTTGGCGATCTCATAGCGCGCGGTTACCGACAGGGATCTCCACACCACGCCCGGATTACCACGACGGTAATTTTGGACGAGGTTGAAGTAGTTCAGCAGTGTTGGCATAAAGCGGTCTTTAAACCACCGGCACCAGTTATCTGCATCACCTTTGTCAAGACGGAAGGCTTCCTTGAAGATACCGAACATGTCGCCCACTTGGCCCTTGAACTGAGCACCCCCATCCGCAATAACGATCAGGGATTCGCAGTAGCGTTCCAGTTTCAGAACCGCTTCTACACGCCAGGTCAGGTCCAGGTCGTTACCGTAGCACGCCAAACGGATACCCGTGAGCATGTCTACTGGACGATCGTTAGGCAGTAAGTCTTTGATGAAAACATCGCCGACCACTTTGGAAACCTTGTACCCACCATTCAACGCAGCCAGCTGAGTATCGATCTCGTTCAAGCGGGTTTGTGCCTTGATAACTTCCTGCAACTTATCGTTGCTATCAAAGAACCCACGAGGCCGTGCCAGCACGGCTTGCAGACTGGCCTGCTCCTTCTTCATCGCCTCAACACCTTGCGGCGTCTTGATCGCTTCAGCATCGGCAGACGAATCTGTTTTACGGTCGATGTACTTCTTCAGCTCTTCCAGCAAGTTGTTGCAACGTACCACGGTAGCCTTTTCACCCAGCAACGGGGTATCCACATCGATCTTGGCAACAATCGAGTAGGGAAACGGCATCACCGAACCGAGGGTCTGGTGAACCTGTTTGGCGACCTTGTAGACGTCTTGACTGACGGCATCGTCGTAGTCCTTTAACGACTTCAACTTGACCACATCCAGACAGGCCATGTAGGTCAGGTACACCGGCTTGAAACGACCGTTGAACCAGGTGAAGATGCTGCCGAGTTGTTTCTTGTCGTTTGGATCGGTGATGAAGGCTTGCAGGATCTCTTGCAGTGGAGCATCTTTGGAGAACGACGCACGACCGTTACCGATCACCACGTAGTTGGTAAGCTTCTCCTCGATCTGCAAGATCTTCTTGCCCAGGTCACTGTCGGGATCCGACACACCATACTGCGTCATCCGGAGGTCGAACTGTTTCCCCGACCCTCGTTTGACGTAACGGTAGATCCCGTAACCGATTGCACCGATAGCGACCGCACCCAATACATAAGGGTTCAGCAGCAGAGGCGCCATCGTGGCCCAACCGGCTGCCAACATCGGCGTAGCCGCGGTAGCCATGGCACCCAGCCCGATGTCAACACCTGCCGCCCCGGCAATACCAGCAGCCATTTGGTAACCACCAATTACGGTAGTGGCCGTGGTTGCAATGTCGCCGATCTGGTTCAGTGCGCCGCCTTCGTCAATGAACCCTGTATCAACCAGAGCATCAACACCCATCCCCAGAGCCAGACCAGCGCCCAGCTTAACGCCACCCGCACGCACACGGCCGCGAGGAGCTTTACGATCACGGAGCTGTTTCTCACGCTCTGCTTTCGTACGTTTCTTCCCTCGCATGTGGTCAAAGGCGTCTGCACCGGCACCGGTTACACTGCCGTGACGCAGCAGGCTGAAGATACCTTTCGCAATCGCACCGATCCCTGTTGCGATGAACGGCAGCGTTTTGATACCGATGCTGGCAAAGCTACCCAGCGTCTTGAAGCTGCTCCACCAGGAGGTAGTGAAAAACTTGGTCAAGCCGAAGATTCCGCCGGCAATAGCACCCAGACCGTCTTTCAACAGACCGAAGATACCCTGGCTTTCTTTCTTCTCCTTCTTACCACCGCCACCAAAGAAACCCATGCCTTGAGACATCTTGATCAAGGCGTCCTGAGCGTCCTCGGCTTTCTTCTCCTTAGCCTTTTCCAACTTATCGGCACGGGAGTTGAGACGGTTGTTCTCCTCTGGTTGCTCACCCAGTTGTTTACGGATGCGCTCCTTAATTTGCTCAGCGACGTTTCCGAAGCTGGCATCCTTAGGTTTGGCATCTTCCGCCTCCCGGCGTTCCAATTCCTCAGGTGTTACTTCAGCCTGTTGAGCACCTTTTGGAATGTCCAGCTTTTCCTGGGGCGCTGAAGGTTTCGTGTCGTAGGCCGAGGCTTTCAACTTGACCTTCAATTTAGGAGGTTTGACGCTTGTTACTGGAACGTTGACATCTGCATCACCTACCGGAGTGTCTACCGTAGCAGACGGCATCTCCAGAGCGTAGCCCCAGTGCTTCAGCAGCAAGTGGTAGATACGGTCGACCGAGTTAACGATCGGACTGTAGTCAGCCTTGAAGGCCTTTACAGTGGCATCCTTAGCCTTACCGAACGCAGGTCCTGCTTTCTCCCGGGCTTTGTTGAACAGGTTAAGTCCCCATTCACCCAGTTTCTTGCCAGCCGCACCCATCTTGTTAATGCTCACACCCATCGACGTACGCAGACCGCGATCGTACTCTTCCTGGGTAATGATTATGTCGCCGTTCTTGTCATAGACCGGTCCATCGATCTCATGCCAGCCTGTCAGCTGAACCGCTTCACCGCCCTCACCCCGTTTCCAGTATTCGCCAGCAGCAAAACGCTTGCCCACGAGTACAGGTGACTTCTCACCTTCTTTGTAAACGTCCATCTGGTGGAAGCGATTAACGATACGGTCTTTCAGCGCAACAGCACGACCGAATGGATCAACCCACTTGAACGCCCGGATAGCAAAGTCACGGATCTTGCTCAAACCACTGAGCAATACTTCCTTGTTCTCCTTGGTAAACAGTTTACCGGCCAGACGACGTGCACCAATGATGGTGTCGTTGGTCATGTCCTTAACGCTACCAGTGATTTGCTTCCACGACGTAATGAGGAATCCTTTCGTTGCGTCGTAGTAGTTCCGGTTGGCCAGTTTATTCGCCTCCAGGATCGGGGTATCAGAACCCTCCTCGTAAAGGTCTTCACTGTCCAGTGCGGCACGGGCTTTAGACATGCTGTGAATCTTGCCGTAGGCCAGAGCTACCGCCGCACCACCACCCAGCAATGCAGCCGCTTTAGGGTCGTGAATTGCATACGCAGCCAAACCACCCAACAGACCACCCAATACCAAAGGCTGAGCATCCAGGAGTTTGTCAACCCCCTTGTTGAACATATCCTTCAGGTTGGTTGCTTTCAGACGGTCAATGATCGACCGCTTGCCGGCACTGATGTCGTGCTTGTCTTCCGAAGAAGGTGGCTTACCGCTACCCGGTTGGTTGTGAAGGATACGGGTCAGGAGGTCATTACGCTCCACGCCCATTTCCACCAAACGCTTCACCTGTTCGTTTAGACTGGTCATGCCAGCGTTCAACGGATCGAGGTTCAACATCTGAGCCAGTGGGTTACCTGGGCCGCCCATGTTGTTAATTGCTGTCTTCAAATCACCCATGCTTGACAGGGATTCAGTCAGCTTGTCCATTCCTTGAACTTTAACACCCTCTGGAGAGTCCTCTCCGGGGATTACAGGCGTTCTGTTGCCGAAGGTTGGCACAGTGTAGGGGAAGCCCCCAAAGGAGCCTGGACGAGTCGGTAGAGGGGCACGATCCTGGATCTTCGGATTGCGACGATTAGGGTCAGCAATATACGAAGCGATAGCGTCCTTGATCATGTCCATGTTGATGTCATCACGGTTATACTCATCCGTGACAATCAACCCCGATTCTTTCAAGGCATCGTAACTACCAGTGCCTTTATGAATGTCCAACTGTGCAGCAATGTCAGGAACCAGGTTACCCAGGCTCTTAACAGCATCGGCCACACCCACTACGTTCTTACGGGCCTTTTCAGTTGGCAGGTAACCCGCCATCTTGATGCGGTTGGCATCAGAACCCGATTCGAAGTCAGCGATGTGTTTATCAGTAATGTCGAACGCAGCTTTCATGGCACGACGGATTTCGGCAGCAACCTTCGGGCTGACGCCTGCATGCTCGTCCAGCTTCAAGAAGTTCCAAGGCGTAAATGCCTCTTCCTTGTCGCTACCCATGATCAGTTCCATCGACAGGGCTTTCTTGGCCTCTGGGCTGAGTGCACCTAACCCCAGTTGGTCAATCGTGTCTGTGATGTTGTTGGAGGACTGAGCCACCGAACTGAAGCTGTTGCGGTCGATAACTTTGTTGACGACGTTTTGAACTTTCTGGTCGTGGGTAACGAAGCGAGCCTTAACGTAGTCATACGACATCGGCTTGAGTTTGTCTTCACCGGTCCGGATCTTCTCCAGCGACAGGTGAATCTGGCTCATCCACTGCGGAATGATTTCGTTCAGCGTACGGTCACTGCGACGGCTCCAGTGAGTTTGCTCGTAGCTGTCAGCCAAAGTACGGTTCGTCAGCGAGTAACGACTCCCACTGTTCGACCATGTGTTCTCGTACAGCGACCCCAGACCCTTGTTAGCAGTCTTCTTCAGGGTGTTGAGAACTTCCCACTCCAACTTAGGCGTAGGTTTAGCACCCGGTGGCAGAGACGCCAGGTATTCGTCGTAGTCTTCATGACCGTTAACGTCCATCCCACCGACGTAGTGACGCTGCATGGCGTTAACCAACCCAGCCGCGTTACCCGTGGTGTAAGTAGCAACGTTACCCAGATCCTCCATTCGCTTATAGGCGTCTTCTGCCCACTTCGCTTGTTTCGGATAGTTCTTCTTGAACTTGGCCAGGTACTCACGTGCTCTGCCCGACTTCATGATGCGAGGCAGTTGACTGATAAACAAACCAGCCGCAGCATTACCTGCGATGTCACCGAGGTTGAGGGTCATGCCCTCAGTCATCTCAGTAGCCATGCGCAGAGAGCCTACAACGTCGCCTACGGCCCCGATCGTGTCGCCCCGTGCGTCCTTACCGAACTTGTCGTTAATGAACTCAGAGATACCGCCGAACTTGCTCTTGACGCTGCTGAAGAACTGCGAACGGATTTCCTTACGGATAGCCTGGCTGTGAGAGGTCTTCTCATAGTCCGACATCTTCGAGAACTCACGAATACTCTTCAGTTCACTGATGACGCGGTGTTGAGCCGCTTCCTGGAACTTGTAGTACTTCGCGTTCGTCAGGTACATCCGTGTCATGACGTTCAGCTGCATGGCATCATTGCGGGCTTGTACCCGACGCTGATGATCCAGCAACTGTTCCATGAGCTGGTTATTACGCACCATGGAACGGTTCAGCGTGTTCATGCTGCCGATGGTACGACCACCCACCTCGGCCATCATGTCCATGGTTCGGTCAGCGATGGTCTCCATGGTGTTGCGTTCTAGGAGGGAGTTAGCCTCGCCAGCTTCCAGCACCATCTTGACTTCGTCATCACTGACACCGTCCATACGAGGGGTATTGTCACCCCCTTCATAGTCGGTCTTTTCCCAGTCAGAAAAATCGTGGGAACTGAACTTCATCAGCTGATCGGAGATTTTATTAGGACCCCCTTTACCGAGTTTGGTTCCGGCCCTT
>Ga0247819_10000494_pt1 | contig 23458 bp, 21 predicted proteins | sample 13C_Xylose_Day6_FD_193428 | JGI IMG/M metagenome (GOLD analysis project Ga0247819, IMG submission 193428) | Soil microbial communities from agricultural site in Penn Yan, New York, United States - 13C_Xylose_Day6 | ecosystem: Environmental > Terrestrial > Soil > Agricultural land | place: USA...
AACTTGCGCGCCGATCGCCGCACCCCGAACCTGGGCGCGCTCTTCCGGTCCGGCCGCATCGAGAACGACCACCTGGTAAAGCTCGGCATTTTCCGTCTTGGAGAGAGCACCGACCACGCGAAGCGCCGTGCGCATGCGCGCTTCGCCGTCGGCACGATCCGTCTTGATGTGCATGCGGACCCAGCGCTGACCGTGATGGCCGAGCTTGATGGTTCTGACCAGGGTGCATTCGAGGCCGGAGGTGGCGGGCTTGGAAATCCGCTCCATCAATGCGTCGCGGCCGACATAGACGGCGGCAGCACCTGAGGCAGCCGACACGCCGAACGCCGCGGCGAGGATGACGACCAGCCTCTTCGATGGGCGCAAGTTGCCGAGAATAGCCTTCACGAGAATGGCTCCGCTGTCATTTCAGGAACTGTAACAAAAGCCCGAAGGCGCCTTGCAAGGATAGGCGCTGCACCTTTCAGAAAGTTTAAGCGCCGCGCGCCATAGACGAACGGGAAGAACAGAGGAGCTCGCCCAAAAGACATCTTCAGCTTCGACATCGGGCGTGTTCGATAGGGATCGAAGGGTGATTGACTTTCGCAGGCATCTTGCCTCCATTGCGACCCGTCAAACGCAAGAAAAAGAAAAGAAGAACACATGCACAAGGTTATCTTTGATACGGATCCGGGCATCGACGATGCGATGGCCCTCCTCTTCCTCCACCGCCACCCGGATATCGACCTCATCGGCATTACGACGGTCTTCGGCAACGCCTCGGTCGAAACGACGACGCGCAATGCGCTGTTCCTGAAGCGCGAGTGGGGCATTAAGGCACCGGTCGCAAAAGGTCTCGACAAGACCTTCAATCCGGATCGGCCGCATGTCGGCTGGCCGACCTTTATTCATGGCGATGACGGCCTCGGCAACATCGACGTGCCCGAGACCATCGACCTGCCCGTCGATCCCCGCCCGGCGCACCGCTTCATCATCGACACCGTCCGCGCCAATCCCGGCGAAGTGACGCTGATTGCCGTCGGTCGCATGACCAACCTGGCGCTGGCACTGCGCGAAGATCCGGATTTTGCGCCGCTGGTGCGCGAAGTGGTGATCATGGGCGGCGCCTTCGACGTCAACGGCAACATCACGCCGGCCGCCGAAGCCAATATCCATGGCGACCCCGAGGCAGCCGACGTCGTCATGACGGCGCCGTGGCCGGTTACGGTCGTCGGTCTCGATGTCACCACCAAGACGGTGATGACCAAGGCCATGCTCGCCGACATCGCCGCACGCGGCGGAGCGCCGGCACAGCTGCTCTCCGACATCTCGCAGTTCTACATCACCTTCTACGAGCAGCATGTGCCTGACGGTATGGTGGTGCATGACAGCTGCGCCTGTGCCTATGTCGTGGCGCCGGACCTGTTCAAGGTGCGCAGCGGCGTCATCCGCGTCGTCTGCGGCGGCCTTGCCGATGGCCAGACGATCCAGAAGCCCGACAGCCGGCTGTTCCCGCCGAGCCCGTGGGACAACCTGCCGAGCCAGAAAGCTTGCATCGACATCGATGCAGCGAAAACCCTGAAGTTGATCGGCGACACGCTGGCGCTGCACGACTGATGTCACCCCGAACGGACCGGCTTGTCCAACCGTTCGAAAAACTTTGCTGCGATAGCTGGCGGACATGCGTTCGCCGGCTATCTTTATGGCCATGAAACCGGACGCCCTGCTCTATCCAGCCCCGAAAGGTCTCTATTGCGAGATCGGGGATTTCTACATCGACCCGGTGCAGCCGGTCGATCGCGCCCTGATCACCCATGGCCATTCCGACCACGCTCGCGCCGGCCACGGTCAGGTGCTCGCCACCCGCGAAACGCTCGATATCATGCGCATCCGCTATGGCGACGGTTTCTGCGGCACGAGCCAGGCCGTTGCCCTGGGCGAGACGATGGTCGTCAACGGCGTCGAGGTGCGTTTTCACCCCGCAGGCCATGTGCTCGGCTCGGCGCAGATTTCGGTGATGGCGAAGGGCACGCGCATCGTCGTCTCGGGCGATTACAAACGACGCCGCGACCCGACCTGCCTGTCGTTCGAACCGGTTCCATGCGACGTCTTCATCACCGAGGCCACCTTCGGCCTGCCGGTCTTCCACCACCCGGACGACCGCACCGAGATGCAGAAGCTGCTGACGTCGCTGAAGCAGTTTCCCGAGCGCACCCATGTGGTCGGCGCCTATGCGCTCGGCAAGGCGCAGAGGGTGATCGCCCTTCTGCGCGAGCAGGGCTACGACCAGCCGATCTACATCCACGGCGCCTTGCAGAAGCTCTGTGATTATTATCGTGGCGAAGGCATAGATCTCGGTGAAATCCGCCCGGCGACGCTTGCCGCCGACGAGAAGCAGGATTTTTCCGGCACCGTCGTCATCGGCCCGCCCGCAGCCTTCGCCGACCGCTGGGCGCGGCGCTTCGTCGATCCCCTGGCGATCTTCGCTTCAGGCTGGATGATGATCCGGCAACGGGCCAAGCAGCGCGGCGTCGAGCTGCCGCTGGTGATCTCCGACCACTGCGACTGGCCAGAACTGACGCAAACGATCCGTGAGATCGGCCCGGCGGAAGTCTGGGTTACCCATGGCCGCGAGGAGGCGCTGGTGCGCTGGTGCGAGCTCGAAGGCATCGCCGCGCGACCGCTGCATCTCGTCGGCTATGACGACGAGGGAGAGTGAGCGATGAAGGCCTTCGCCGAACTGCTCGACCGCCTCGTGCTCACCCCGCAGCGCAACGCCAAGATCCGGCTGCTGGCGGATTATTTCCGCACTACATCTGATCCGAGCCGCGGCTATGCGCTCGCCGCGATCGCCGGCACGCTCTCGCTTGCAACCGTCAAGCCGGCGATGATCCGTGACCTTCTGCTCGAACGCATGGACGAGGTGCTGTTCCGCTATTCCTACGATTATGTCGGTGACCTTGCCGAGACCGTGTCGCTGGTCTGGGAGCCGCCTGCAGGCGTGGTGCCCGACGACATTCCGCTCGGCGACGCGATCGAAAAGCTGCAGGCGACCGGCCGCGCCAATGTGCGCAGTGTCGTTCGCGACATGCTCGACCGGCTCGACACATCGGCGCGCTTCGCCTTCCTGAAACTCGTGACCGGCGGCCTGCGCATCGGCGTCTCCGCCAAGCTCGCAAAGCAGGCTCTGGCCGAGATGGGTGGAAAGGACGTCAGCGAAATCGAAACTCTCTGGCACGGGCTCGCTCCGCCCTATCTGCCGCTCTTCCAATGGCTGGCGGGAGAGGCGGAAAGGCCGGTGCTTTCGACGCCCGCCGTCTTCCATTCGGTGATGCTTGCCACTCCTGTCGGCGAAGGCGACCTCGACGGGCTCGACCCGAAGGATTTTGCCGCCGAATGGAAGTGGGACGGCATCCGCGTGCAGCTCGCCAATATCGGTGGGACCACACGGCTCTACTCGCGCAGCGGCGACGAAATCTCCGGTGCCTTCCCTGATGTGCTGGAGGCGGCCGACTTTTCCGGCATCATCGACGGCGAACTGCTGGTCGGAGGCACCGCCCGCACCAACCGTGCCACCCGGACCTTTTCTGACCTGCAGCAACGGCTGAACCGCAAGTCCGTCAGCCGCAAGATGCTGGACGAATACCCCGCCTTCATCCGCGCCTACGACGTGCTCTTTGCGGGCGAAACCGACGTTCGGGCGGAGGGTTTCCTGGCACGACGGGCGATATTGAGCGACCTTGTCGAACGGGCCTCGCCGCAGCATTTCGACCTGTCCCCGCTCGTGCCGTTTTCCTCCTGGGAGGAACTCGACCAGCTCCGATCCGATCCGCCCGATCCCGTCATCGAAGGCATCATGCTGAAGCGGCTGGATTCGCCCTATACCGCCGGCCGCGCCAAGGGTCCCTGGTTCAAATGGAAGCGCGCGCCCTTTAACGTCGATGCGGTGCTGATGTATGCGCAGCGCGGCCACGGCAAGCGCTCCAGCTACTATTCCGATTTCACCTTCGGCGTCTGGACTAAGATCGACGGCACGGAAACGCTGGTGCCGGTGGGCAAGGCCTATTTCGGCTTTACCGATGCCGAACTGGAAATTCTCGACCGCTTCGTCCGGGATAATACCATCGAGCGCTTCGGCCCGGTCCGGGCCGTGCGGGCCGAACCCGATTTCGGCTTCGTCGTCGAGGTCGCCTTCGAGGGGCTGAACCGGTCGACCCGGCACAAGTCGGGCGTTGCCATGCGCTTTCCCCGTATTGCACGGCTGCGTCAGGACAAGCTCCCGCATGAGGCCGACCGGCTGGAGACCTTGCAGGCGATGATCGATGGCAGATCGTGATCGACTGCATAATTCCTTAAATCGGATCCGGTTTAAGGATAAAATTATGCAGCAAATTTAAAGCGTTACAGCGTCCTTCGCGCGTCTTATTTGACGCACGGCGCTGTAAAGCGCGGAACCGGCGCGATCGATCGGCGTTTGAGCTATTCGAACGCACGCAAGGAGATGCGACATGCCTGCAAAATCCAAGGCACAGCAAAAGGCGGCCGGTGCAGCCCTTGCCGCCAAACGCGGAGACATGAAGAAATCCGAACTCAAGGGCGCGTCACGCGAAATGGAAAAATCCATGACCGAAAGCGAGCTTGAAGAACTTGCGGAAACCAAGCGCAAGAAACTGCCCGAGCGGAAGACGGCAAAATGACCTCCCGGCAAGCATAAAAGCCGGAACTAAAACACAATTGTTAATACCAATTTGGGATCATCCCGGTCGTTTCGTATCATTCGCACACCGCCGGGGTGATCTTGTGCTTGCCAGACATATCTTCCACCTCGGGAAGAAGAAACTTTCCAGAGTTCTGACGCCGAACTACCTTCCCGCGATCATCGCCTCTTTCGTTGTTCTCGCGGCCGGCATTCTTGCGGACAATCAGAACCAGGTGGTCTCCGAAGCCCGCATGCGATCTCAAGTCGCCGACGAGCTCAACCCGATCCGCTCCAAACTCGAGGCCAGCATCAACGGCAATATCCAGCTCGTACGGGGCCTGATCGGCACCATCGTGACCGAACCGGGTATGGACCAGGAGCGTTTTGCAGCTCTTTCGCGCAGCATCTTCACAGAGCGCTCGCAGCTGCGCAGCATCGCCGCGGCGCCGAACCTCATCGTGCGCATGGCCTATCCCTTGCAGGGCAATGAAAGGGCGATCGGGCTCGATTACCGCAAGAACGATGCCCAGCGCGCCGCCGTCATGAAGGTAAGGGACACCGGCAAGATGGTTCTCGCCGGCCCGGTGGATCTCGTGCAGGGCGGGCGCGGACTGATTGGCCGCTTCCCGGTATCGATCGATGCCGGCGGAGGCAGCAATCGCTTCTGGGGCATCGTCTCTGCCGTCATCGATGTCGATCGTCTCTACAATGACAGCGGTCTCCTCTCTTCCAAGCTGGGCATTGATATCGCGATGACCGGCCGCGACGGGACGGGCAGCAGTGGAACGGCCTTCTTCGGCGACCCCAAGGTTTTTGGTCAGGCGCCGGTTGATATGACCGTCCTGCTTCCCGGCGGCTCCTGGCACATCGCCGCCGTTCCCAAAGGCGGCTGGCCGCACACGCCCCGCAATGCCTGGTTCATCCGCGCGCTGATCGTTGCCGGCGGCCTGATGATCATCCTGCCGATGCTGCTGACGGGCCGGCTGATGAGCGAGCGGCAGAACAATATTCGCGCCCTCAGGCACAGCAAGGCGCAATTGCAGGAACTGTCGCACCGCCTGAAGATCGCGCTCGACAGCTCGCAGATCGGCATCTGGGAACTCGACATCGCCAGCGGCAAGCTGCTCTGGGACGAGCGGATGAAGGAGCTCTACGGAAAGACCGGATCGGTGCGCAAGGCCTATGACGACTGGAAGACGACCTTGCATCCCGACGACATTGACCGCGCGGAAGAGGAGTTCGCCGAAGCCCTTGCGGCGGGCAGCGCCTACAATTCCGAGTTTCGAATCCGGCTACCGGATGACACCATCCGGCATATCCGCGCCATCGGCTCGACCTATGACGGCGCCGATGGGCGCAAGAAGATCGTCGGCGTCAACTGGGACGTGACCGCCGACATCAAGACCCGCGCAACCCTGTCGGAAGCCAAGCGCCAGGCCGAGGCGCACAGCGCCGAACTGGAGGCCGCGCGCTACCGCATGGAGTTCAATGCCCTGCACGATCCGCTGACCGGCCTGCCGAACCGGCGCTTCCTCGACCAGGTACTCGCAGACAGAAGCCATCACTTCGAAGCGGAGGCAAGGCTCAGCATCTTTCATATGGATCTCGATCGCTTCAAACAGATCAACGACACGCTGGGGCATGCGGCCGGTGACGAAATCCTGCGGCATGCAGCCGAACTGCTGCGCACCAACGCCAAGGAGAAGGACTTTGTCGCTCGCATCGGCGGCGACGAATTCGTCCTCGTCCGCCCGGAGGACAGCGCCGAGCCCGACGCCCGGCTGGCGTCATGCATCATCGAGGCAATGAGCGTTCCGGTTCGCTACAAGGACCAGGAATGCCGCATTGGCGTCAGCATCGGCATCGCGGCGCAGACCAAGCCGACCGACGACCTGGCGCAGATCCTCGTCAATGCCGACATCGCCCTTTACGAGGCCAAGCGCCGTGGCCGCAATCGGCACGAGACCTTCACCGGCGACCTGAAGACTGCCGTGTTCAAGACCAAGCAGACCGCCGACGAGATCCTTCGCGGTCTGGAACACAAGGAATTCATCGCGCATTTCCAGCCGCAGTTCTGCCCGAACACGCTTGAGGTCATCGGCGTCGAGGCGCTTGCACGTTGGGACCACCCGACCAAGGGATTGCTGGGTCCCCACACCTTTCTCAAGACCGCCGAAGACATCAACGTCGTCGCCTCCATCGACCAGGCGATCCTGGAGCAGGCGCTGTTCCAGATCTATCGCTGGGAGGCCAATGGCATCCACATCCCGAAGATCTCGGTCAACCTCTCCTATGCCCGCCTGCACGACGAGGGGCTGATCGGCCGTCTCGAACAGCTGCAGATCCCGCGCGGCCGCCTGTCCTTCGAGTTGCTGGAATCGATCTCCTTCGACGAGAGCGACGTCACGGTGCTGTCCAACATTCGCCGGATCAAGGAACTCGGCATCGATATCGAGATCGACGATTTCGGCACCGGCTATGCCTCCATCCTCAGCCTGCTGAAGCTGACCCCGCGGCGCCTGAAAATCGATCGCCAGCTGATTTTGCCGATCCTGAACTCGCCGGCCGAAAGGCGCCTCGTCGAATCGATCATCGATATCGGCACCTCGCTCGGCATCGAGGTGATCGCCGAGGGCGTCGAAACGCTCGAGCACGCCCGCATTCTGCAGGAGCTCGGCTGCCACGGCCTTCAGGGCTATGCCTTTGCCCGGCCGATGAGCGCCAACGATCTTGCGACCTTTGTTTTCGAGCGTAGGTGGCAGGCCGCCTGACGCCACCTTCGGTCGGCTGCGACAGTTCGGCGCGCGCTCGAGCTGGCCAAAAATGACGCGATCTCACATTTTTCCCGCCATCGAGGCTTGGCAGCCCCCGGGAAAATCGTCATAAAAACATACGGCTGTTACCGCTATGCGGACCATGACGGCGTCGTCTGCGACCGTTGCGTCAGCGATGGTCCTTGAGGGGCTTCGGCACCCAATCTCCAATATGCCCAAGAGAAGGGAACGATACGATCGAATACGCGGGGAAATTGCTTTCTGTCTTCATCCTAGCCCCGTTTGCGGGGAGCCTCATTGCAATCTTCTTTCCGTCCGATCAACGCGGCGCAACGGCCTGGTTCGCAGGCGCGATCGCGCTGCTCTGCTTCCTCGTTGCGGTTTGCCTCTACCCCTTCGTCACCTCCGGCGGCGTTCTTCGCTATGAACTTGCCTGGATGCCCGAGCTCGGCCTCAACTTCACCTTGAGAATGGACGGCTTTGCCTGGTTGTTCACGGTGCTGGTGACCGCAATCGGCGTGCTCGTCGTGCTCTACGCCCGCTACTACATGGCGGCAGAGGATCCGGTACCGCGCTTCTTTGCCCTGTTTCTCGCCTTCATGGGGTCGATGCTGGGCGTCGTTCTCTCCGGCAATCTGATCCTGCTTGCGGTCTTCTGGGAGCTGACGAGCATCGTCTCCTTCCTGCTGATCGGCTATTGGCACCACAATGCCCACGCCCGCGACGGTGCGCGCATGGCGCTGACGATGACCGGCATGGGCGGGCTCTGCATGCTTGTCGGGCTTTTGATCATGGGCCGCGTCGTCGGCAGCTACGACCTCGACGTCGTGCTTGCCTCCGGCGATACGATCCGCAACCACCCACTCTATGTCACGATGCTGGTCCTGATCCTGCTCGGGGCCTTGACCAAGAGCGCGCAGTTCCCGTTCCATTTCTGGCTGCCGCACGCGATGGCAGCACCAACCCCCGTCTCCGCCTATCTGCATTCGGCGACGATGGTGAAGGCAGGCGTGTTCCTGCTCGTCCGGTTCTGGCCTGTGATGGCCGGCACCGAGGCCTGGTTCTGGATCGTCGGGCTCGCCGGCCTGACGACACTACTGCTCGGCGCTTACTTCGCCATCTTCCAGCAGGATCTGAAGGGGCTTCTGGCCTATTCGACCATCAGCCACCTGGGCCTGATCACGGTGCTGCTCAGCCTCGGAAGTCCGCTCGCGGCGGTCGCCGCCGTCTTCCACATCGTCAATCACGCGACCTTCAAGGCATCACTGTTCATGGCGGCCGGCATCATCGACCATGAGACCGGAACGCGCGACATGCGCAAGCTCGGCGGGCTCATACGCTACATGCCGGGAACCGCAATGCTCGCCATGGTCGCCAGCGCCGCGATGGCCGGCGTGCCGCTGTTGAACGGTTTCATCTCCAAGGAAATGTTCTTCGCCGAAGCGATCGAGACGCACCAGGCCAATTTGCTCGATACGATGACGCCCTATGTCGCCACGCTCGCCGGCATGTTCGCGGTGACCTATTCGCTGCGCTTCATCCACAGCGTCTTCTTCGGCCCGACGCCGAGCGATCTGCCCAAGATCCCGCATGAGCCGCCGCGCTGGATGCGGGCGCCGATCGAGTTCCTGGTGCTGGCCTGCCTCGTCGTCGGCATTATCCCGGCCATCACCATCGGCCCGTTCCTGCACACAGCCGTCGTGTCTATCCTCGGTGCCAGCACCCCGCAGTACAACCTTTCGGTCTGGCACGGCTGGAACCTGCCGCTGATAATGAGCTTCGTGGCGCTTCTCGGTGGCATCGGCCTCTATTTCCTGATGGGGAACTATCTGGCGACCAGCACCGAAGGGCCGCCGGTCTTCCGCCTGCTGCACGGCCAGCGCATCTTCGAGCGGGTACTGGTGACCCTGTCGTGGAAGTGGGCGCGCTGGCTCGAACAGAGGCTCGGCACGCGCCGACTGCAGCCGCAGATGCGGTTCCTGGTCTTCGTCGCGATCGTCGCCGGCGCCCTGCCGCTGCTGCTCAATCATTTCGAACTGCCGCCGCTTCTGGTGCGCGGCATCGATCCGGCCTTCGCCCTGCTCTGGGCGATCGGCATCGCCTGCGCGGTTGGGGCCGCCTACCAGGCAAAGTTCCACCGGCTGGCGGCACTCGTGCTTCTCGGCGGCGCCGGTCTCGTCACCTGCATCACCTTCGTCTGGCTGTCGGCCCCCGATCTTGCGGTTACCCAGCTCCTCGTCGAGATCGTCACGACTGTGCTGATCCTGCTCGGCCTGCGCTGGCTGCCCAAGCGCATCGAGGACACGCAGGAATCAGAATTGCTGTCGCTGCGCGTCCGTCTGCGGCGCCTGCGCGACTTTCTGCTGGCCATTGTCGCAGGCGGCGGCGTGGCGCTGATCGCCTACACCGTGATGACCCGCCCAATGCCCGAAACCATCGCCAGCTATTTCCTCGAGCGTGCCCACAAGGAAGGCGGCGGCACCAATGTCGTCAACGTCATCCTCGTCGACTTCCGCGGCTTCGACACGCTCGGCGAAATCGCCGTGCTGGCGATCGTGGCCCTGACCGTCTTTGCACTGTTGCTGCGCTTCCGTCCTCAGGCAGACAGCCTTGAGGCGCCGGTACAGCAGCAGGTCCAAAATGCCTTCGACGACGATCATCCCGATCGCGCAAAGGGCGACAGCGTCGCCGAATATCTGTTCGTTCCATCTGTCATCATGCGCTGGATGTTCCCGGTCAGCGGCATGCTGGCCGCCTATCTCTTCCTGCGCGGCCACGACCTGCCGGGCGGCGGCTTTGCGGCCGGCATCGCCATGTCGATCGGCTTCATCCTGCAATACATGTCGGGCGGCACCCGCTGGGTCGAGGAGCGGCTGCGCATCCACCCGCTGCGCTGGATGAGCATCGGCATCATCGTCGCGGCGGCAACCGGCATCGGTTCGTGGCTGTTCGGCTATCCGTTCCTGACCTCGCACGCGCAATATGTCACCCTGCCGATCGTCGGCAAATTCCCGCTGGCAAGCGCAATCCTCTTCGACCTCGGCGTCTTCTCGCTGGTGGTCGGGGCAACCGTGCTCATCCTGATCGCGCTTGCGCACCAGTCGATCCGCGCTCCGCGTGCCCATGCCCGTGCCGTCCTTCGCGCCGGAAAGGAGGCGAAGTAATGGAGATCATCCTGTCTGCCGCCATCGGCGTCCTCACCGCCTCGGGCGTCTATCTCCTGCTCCGCCCACGCACCTACCAGGTGATCATCGGCCTGTCGCTGCTCTCCTATGCCGTCAATCTCTTCATCTTCAGCATGGGTCGGCTGCGCGTGAATGCGCCCCCCATTCTCGAGCCCGGCGGCGTCGGCGATCTCTCGCGCTACACCGATCCTGTGCCGCAGGCGCTGGTGCTGACCGCGATCGTCATCGGCTTTGCCATGACGGCGCTCTTCCTCGTCGTACTGCTCGCCTCGCGCGGCTTCACCGGCACCGACCATGTCGATGGAAGGGAGCAGCGCAGTGACTGATTGGCTGCACCACCTGATGATCCTGCCGATCCTCTTGCCGCTGATGGTCGGCGCGGCGATGATCCCGATCGACGAGCGCAACCGCATGGCCAAGGGCGTGATGGGCTTCGTCTCGACGCTCGCCCTCTTCGTGCTCTCGATGGTGCTGATGCGCGCTAGCGCCTCGACGGAAGGCTTTCTTGCGGGCACAAGCGTCTACCAGCTCGGCAACTGGCCGGCGCCGTTCGGCATCGTACTGGTGCTCGACCGGCTCTCCGCGCTGATGCTCTGCCTGACGAGCGGCCTGGCGCTCGCCGCCCAGGTCTATTCGATCGCCCGCTGGCACACCGCCGGCCATCACTTCCACTCGCTGTTCCAGCTGCTGATCGCCGGGCTCAACGGTGCCTTCCTGACGGGGGATCTGTTCAATCTCTTCGTCTTCTTCGAAATCATGCTCGCGGCCTCCTACGGCCTGCTGCTGCACGGCTCGGGCCCGCTGCGCGTCAAGGCCGGCCTGCATTATGTCGCGATCAACCTTGCCGCCTCGTCGCTGTTCCTGATCGGTGTCAGCCTGATCTATGGCGCGACCGGCACGCTCAACATGGCCGACCTCGCGGTCAAGCTTGCGACCATCTCGCCAGAGAACCGCCAGATGGTCGAAGTTGGCGCCGGCGTGCTCGGCGTCGCCTTTCTGGTCAAGGCCGGCATGTGGCCGTTGAGCTTCTGGTTGCCCACCGCCTATTCGGCGGCAACGCCACCGGTTGCGGCCGTCTTTGCGGTGCTGACCAAAGTCGGCATCTACGTCATCCTGCGGCTGTCGCTGCTCGTCTTTGGCGCCAATGCCGGGGTGTCCGCCGGCTTCGGCCAGACTCTGCTGGTGGTCGGCGGCATGCTGACCATCGCCTTCGGCGCCATCGGCGTACTCGCCTCGCAGGCGATGGCCCGGCTTGCCGCCTATTCGGTGCTCGTCTCTTCGGGCACGCTGATGGCGGCGATCGGCCTCGGGCATTCCAGCATGATTGCCGGTGCACTGTTCTACCTCGTCAGTTCGACGCTGACGATCTCGGCCTTCTTCCTGTTGATCGAACTGGTGGAGCGCGGCCGCGATGCCGGCGCCGACGTTCTGGCGGTGACGATGGAAGCCTATGGCGATGCCGACGAGGACGAGGAAGTCGATGAAGCGGGTGCCGCCATTCCCGGCACCATGGCCGTGCTCGGCCTCTGCTTCTGCCTCTGCGCGCTGCTGCTCGCCGGCCTGCCGCCGCTCTCGGGTTTCGTCGCCAAATTCGCGATCCTGAGCGGCCTCTTCGGCCTTTCCGGCCCCGAGGCCGCGCCGGCGATTTCTGCCGCCGACTGGACTTACGTCACATTGCTGATCCTGTCCGGCCTCTCCGCCATGATCGCCATGAACCGCGTCGGCATCCGCACCTTCTGGGCCTCGATCGAAAACACCGTGCCGCGCGTCTTCGTCATCGAGATTGCCCCCGTCGTCGTGCTGCTCGGCGCCTGCATCTTCCTGAGCCTGCAGGCCGGGCCGACGATGCACTACATGCAGGCAACGGCCGATTCCCTGCTCGACCCGTCGGGCTACACCCAGCGCGTCCTCAGGGCGCCACGTGCGGGAGGGCAGTAACCGATGCGCACCTGGTTCCCCTACCCGCTGCTGTCTGTCGGCCTGCTCATCATCTGGCTGCTTCTCAACCAGTCGGTCGCCCCCGGCACGATCGTCATGGGCACGATATTGAGCGTCGCGCTCGGCTGGGTGACGCTGAAGCTCAATCCCGCCCACTCGCATCCGCGCCGGATCCTGCGCACGCTGCGCTTCGGCGCCAGCGTCGTCGTCGACGTCATCCGCTCCAACATTGCCGTCATGCTAGTGATCCTGCGCGCCGGACGGCGGGCGCCGAACTCGGGCTTCCTGACGGTCGACCTCGATCTCGAAGACGAAAACGCGCTTGCTCTGCTCGCCTGCATCATGACGGCGACGCCGGGCACCGCGTGGCTCGAATACGACCGCCGCCGGAAGTCGCTGCTCTTCCACGTGCTCGACATGGAAAACGAGGAGATCTGGCTGCAGACGGTGAAGCGCTATGAGGCAGGTTTGAAGGAGATGTTCGGATGACTGAGCTTGCAATCATCTGGTCGATCCTGATCGCGCAGATCATGATCGGGCTTGCCATGGCCTTCGCGCTCTACCGCATGGTCAAGGGACCGCGGGCGCAGGATCGCATCCTCGGCCTCGATACGCTCTACATCAACGCCATGCTGATGCTGCTATCCTTCGGCATCCGCACCGCCAACAGCCTTTATTTCGAATCGGCGCTGATCGTCGCGCTGATCGGCTTCGTCTCGTCGATCGCCTTCGGCAAGTTCCTGATGCGCGGGGAGTTGATCGAATGAGCCATCTGACCGACCTTCCGACCTGGGCCGCCATTGTCGTCTGCGGGCTCGTTCTTCTCGGCGCGGCGATTGCGCTGATCGGCTCGCTCGGCCTGCTGAGGTTGCCGGATTTCTACACCCGCCTGCATGCGCCGACCCTTGCCACCAGCGGCGGCGTCATCCTCATCTGCACCGCCTCGATCATCTGTTTTGCCGTGCTGCAGAGCCGCTGGGTGTTCCACGAAGTGCTGATCATCGTCTTCGTCATCATGACCACGCCGGTGACGCTGATGCTGCTCGGCCAGGCAGCACTTTATCGCGACCGCGTCGAGCAACGCCGCGGCGTTCCGTTGAAACAGAAGCCGCTGCCCGAAGAGAGCGCAGAGTAGGCCTACTCGCGCCCGCGGAAGCGGCGCTGATAGGCGGGATCGTAGAGCGAGCTTTCGCGGAAATCCGACGCTTCCAGTCCCAGACCGACGAAGATCAGCGCGGTGCGCTCGATCGGCTCCTCGGCCACCTTGGCGGCGATGGTGCCAAGCGTGCCACGCACCACCCGTTCATCCGGCCACGACGCCTTGACGACGATCGCCACCGGGCATTCGGCGCCATAGAGCGGTGTCAGTTCCGCAACGACCTGGTCGAGCGCATGGATGGCGAGATGGATGGCAAGGGTCGAGCCGGTGGCGCCGAAGCCGGCAAGCGTCTCGGTGTTGGGCATCGGCGAGGCACGACCGGAAACCCGCGTCAGCACCAGGCTCTGGGCGACCGCCGGAATGGTCAGCTCGCGACCGAGCGTCGCGGCCGCGGCGGCAAAGGCCGGCACGCCGGGGGTCATGGTATAGCCGATGCCGTGCTTTTCCAGCCGGCGGATCTGCTCGGCAACCGCGCTCCAGACCGAGAGGTCCCCGGAATGAAGCCGGGCGACATCCTCGCCGACTTCCGCCGCGCGCACATATTCCGCCTCGATCTCGTCGAGCGACATCGGCGCGGTATCGACGATGCGGGCGCCGGGCGGACAATATTGCAGCAGTTCCGGCGAGACGATCGAGCCGGCATAAAGGCAGACCGGGCAGCGCCCGATCAGATCGCGGCCGCGAACCGTGATCAGGTCCGCCGCTCCCGGACCGGCGCCGATGAAGTGTACCGTCATGTGTCTCTCCGAATGTTTTGGAGCGTCCCCTTTGCACACAGCATCGTGGATCCACGCCATCTCATAATTGCGCAAGTCGGACGTAAAACGCTCCGCCCTTTTGCGCGAATGTTCTTTCGCGTGCCGTTGTCGCAAAACCGCGGTACACTTTTGCGCGACATGCTCTAGGCCTTGGTCCAGGACCATTGCGTCACCGGCATCGCCGGGCGCCATCCCGTCATGCCGCCGACCGGCGAGGCGCGGGCGATGTCGATGCGGATCAGCGATCCGCCGAGCCGCGCGTGGCGTTGAAGCAGCACCGCTTCCATTTCCGTCGTAACCGCGTTGGCGACAAGCCGGCCGCCGCTGCCAAGCGCCGCAACGGCTGCGTCCATGACGCCAGGCTCGCTGCCGCCACCGCCGATAAAGATTGCATCGGGACGCGACAGGCCTGAGAGAGCCGCCGGCGCCTTGCCTTCGACGACGGTAAGGCCGGGCACGCCGAATGCCTCGGCATTGCGGCCGACACGCGCCGCGCGCTCCGGCGAGGCCTCGATGGCGATCGCCCGCATGGCCGGATCGGCCAGCATCCATTCGATGCCGATCGAGCCGGAACCGGCGCCGATATCCCAGAGCAGCTCGCCCTTGCGCGGCGCCAGCGCCGAAAGGGTCAGCGCCCGCACCTCCCGCTTGGTGATCTGGCCGTCATGTTCGAACAGCGTGTCGTCGCGCCCGGCCGAAAGCGGCAGCACCCGTCCGCCCTGATCAGCGGCCACCTCGATGGCGCAGACGTTGAGCGGATGGACCAGACCCAGCATGAAGCGCGAGGCAATCTGCGTCGTCACGCGTTCGCCGGCGCCGCCAAGGGCCTCCAGAACCGTAAGCCTGGACTGACCGAAACCGCTTGTTGCGAGCAGCTCGGCGAGCGCCTTCGGTCCCGCCCCATCCGAGGTCAGAGCGAGCACCCTGTTGCCGGGCTGCAGGTGTGGCCGCACTAGATCGATCGGCCGGCCGTGCAGCGAAACGAGCGTTGCCTCCTGCAGTGCCCAGCCGAGACGTGAGGCGGCAAGGCTGAAGGAGGACGGTGCCGGAAGCGTGCGGATCTCAGGCGCGGCGACGCGGCGCGCAAGCGTGGCGCCGACGCCGAAGAAGAAGGGATCACCTGAGGCGAGCACGACCACCGGGCTGCCGCGACGCGCAACGATCTCCTCGACCGAGCGGCCGAACGGGCTTTGCCAGACGCGGCCCTCGCCCTTTATCAGCGAGTGCGTCAGCTCCATGTGGCGGGCACCGCCATAGACGACCGGCGCAGCGGCAATCAGCCGCTTGGCCTCGTCGCCGAGACCGGCTACACCATCCTCGCCTATGCCGATGATGGTCAACCAGGGGGAGACGATGGCCGGATCGCTGTTCGACACCTCAGCCATGGAAAAACCTCGCATTCTCATTCTTGGCGGGACGACCGAGGCCCGCGAACTGGCATCCCGCCTTGCCGGTGACATGCGTTACAACACCATGATCTCGCTTGCCGGCCGTACGGCCGATCCGCGCCCGCAGCCAGTCAAGACCCGCATCGGCGGTTTTGGCGGCGCCGAGGGGCTCGCAGCCTTCCTCAACGCCGAACAGATCGCGCTGGTCGTCGACGCGACACACCCCTTCGCCGCCCGGATTTCCCAAAACGCCGCCGCGGCGGTAAAGGCTGCGCGGGTGCGCCTGCTCGCCCTGCAGCGCCCGCAGTGGCAAGCGGAAGCCGGCGACAACTGGACCGGCGTCGGCACCGTTGCGGAGGCGGTCGTGGCCCTTGGCGACGCCCCGCGCCGTGTCTTTCTCGCCATCGGCCGGCAGGAGGCCTTTCATTTCGAGACTGCGCCGCAGCACAGCTACGTCATCCGCAGCGTCGACCCGGTGACCCCGCCCCTGAAACTGCCGGACGCGACGGCGATCCTTGCCACCGGCCCATTTGCCGAAACGGACGAGATCGATCTGCTTAGGGCTCATCGCATCGACGTCATCGTCGCCAAGAACAGTGGCGGAGCCGCAACTTATGGAAAGATCGCGGCTGCGCGCAGGCTGGGGATCGCGGTGATCATGGTCGAGCGCCGCAAGCCCACCGACGTGCTGTCGGTGAGCGACTGCGATGCCGCGCTCGAACGCATCGATCAATGGCTGTCTCCCGCATAGAAACGCGGCGTATAGACCAGATCCGGCTTGCCTTCGCGCGCAACGATGCGCGTTTCCGACGAACCGATGATGACGCATGTCGCCATGTCGGCGCGGCTGGCGTCGGCCTCGCCGAGCGGCATGACGGCGATGCGCTCATCCGGCCGGCCGGCGGCGCGACCGAAGATCACCGGCACTGTTGCCGGCAGCACGCCGCGCAGGATTTCGAAGGCCTCGCCGAGCTGCCAGGGCCGTGCCTTGCTGATCGGATTGTAGAGCGCGATCACCAGCCCGGCTTCCGCCGTGAGCTTCAGCCGCTTGGTGATGACCTCCCAGGGCTTCAGGTTGTCGGACAGCGAGATGGCGCAGAAATCATGGCCAAGCGGCGCGCCGATGCGCGCGGCAACCGCCAGCATCGCGGTGACGCCGGGCGTCACCACGAGATCGACGGACTTCCATTCCGCCGGTCCCTTGTCAATCGCTTCGCAGACAGCAGCCGCCATGGCAAAGACGCCGGGGTCGCCGCCCGATACCATGCAGACCTTGGCGCCGGCAGCAGCGCGCGTCAGTGCCGCCTGTGCGCGATCAAGCTCCTCGCGATTGTCCGACGCGATGCGCATCTGGTCGGGCCTGAGGTTGAGGCGATCGAGATAGGGGATGTAGCCGAAGAATTCCTGCGCGTTTGAGACCGCCTGCGCCGTCTCCGGCGTCATCTGCTCGGCATTGCCGGGGCCCGTGCCGACGACATAGAGCGTGCCGGTCATGGCCTGTCCTTCCACCCGGGAACGAGCACGAGCGAGAAGTATGGCGCCTCGTCATCGGGCTTTTCGGCAAGTGCCGTCATCGCCGCGTTCTTCATCGTGCCACGCTCGACATAGACGGCCTGGTCGAGCCGGCCGGAGGCGGCAAGCGCCCGGCGGATTTTCGGCAGGTTGCGCCCGACCTTCATGATGACGGCGGCCTCGGTATCGGCAAGGCGTCGTCCAAGCTCACCTTCCGCCATCGTGCCCGGCAGGACCGACAGGACGTCGTCGCCCTGGACCAGCGGCAAGCCGGCAAGCGACCAGCAGCCGGACATGGCGGTGATACCGGGGATGACTTCGACCGGGAAGCGCCCGGCAAGCCGCACATGCAGATGCATGTAGGAACCATAGAACAGCGGATCGCCCTCGCTCAGCACCGCAACGGTCCGCCCGACCTCGAGATGCCTGGCGACTGCGTCAGCAGAAGCGTTGTAGAAATCGGTGATCTGGCTCTTGTAGGCGCCGTCGTCCTTGTCGATCTCGGTGGTCACGGGATAGTAGAGCGGCAATTCGATGAGACCGGGCTTCAACAGCCCCTCGACAACAGCGCGGCCATTGCCGCTGCGGCCTGCCTTGGCGAAATAGGCAAGCACATCCGCCTCGCCCAGCGCCTTGACGGCCTTGACCGTCAGCAGCTCCGGATCGCCGGGGCCTGTGCCGACGCCGATCAACCGGCCCATGCCTGCCCCGCTCACAGGCCCGGCCTCGCTAGCGAATTGAGTGCTGCAGCCGTCATGGCGCTGCCGCCGAGGCGACCGCGCACGATGGCGAAGGGCACGCCATAGGAATTCTCGGCAAGCGCATCCTTCGATTCCGCAGCACCTACGAAACCGACCGGCATGCCGATGATCGCAGCCGGCTTCGGCGCGCCATCGCGCAGCATTTCGAGCAGATAGAAGAGCGCCGTCGGCGCGTTGCCGATCGCGACGACCGCACCAGCCATGTGCTCACCCCAGAGCTTCAGTGCCGCAGCCGACCGGGTATTGCCGATCTCGGCTGCCAGTTCCGCGGTGCGCGGATCGCGAAGCGTACAGATCACCTCGTTGCCTGCAGGCAGGCGCGCCCGCGTTACGCCCCGCGCCACCATCTCGGCGTCGCAGAGGATCGGCGCGCCGTTCTTCAGGGCGCCGCGGGCAGCGGTGACGAAATCGGGAGAGAACACGAATTGCTTCGACGCCTCGACGAGGCCGCAGGCATGAACCATGCGCACCGCGAGATCGGCTTCCTCCTCGGAGAAGGCGGAAAGGTCGGCTTCTGCCCGAATGATGGCGAAGGAACGCTCATAGATGGCGTTGCCATCCCGGATGTAATCATACTCAGGCATTTCTATCCCTGTTCGAACGCAGCCGAGACGCGCGCGGCACCCAGCCGTGTAAGACAGGACCGCGCCGATTCGCCAGCGTCTTTGTTTTCCCGCACCAGGCCAGCCAGCCGTTCCAGCGCGGATTTCATTCCATTTTCATCGGTGTAGGCATTCGCGCCATCCTTCGCCGCCCCATTTACGACAAGCGCATATCCTGATGGCGCACCCACCAGCGTCAACGCCGACGCCTTCGGACGGGCGCAGCCCTTGACGCAACCGGAGAGGTGCACCGTCAGCGAGCCGTCGAGCAGATCCGGCGCCGTTTCCACCCATAGCCGCGCCATCGCCTTGGTGTCCATCCATGCGGAAGCGCAGCCGGTGCTGCCGGCGCAGGTGGCAATGTGGTTTCGCGGGTCATCCGCTGCAATACGAAAGCCCTGCGCCAGCGCCAGCCGCTGGACGATTTCGGCCGCTTCCGGCTCCAGACCCAGCATGAAGAAACTGTGGCCGGGCGCAAGCCGGATTTCTCGCGCCCCAAGCTCCGCGGCTTGCCGCAGAAGGGCGATGAGGCTGATAGCGTCGATTTGGGCGAAGGCGAGCCCAAGGCCAAGGACAGCACCAGTCGAGCCGAGATCGTGGATACCGACGACCGGAGACACCGACATCGGAGCCGGAACGATCTCGACAAAGTCGGCGCCCACCGGACAGAGCATCTGCACCGCATCGATCTCGAGATCCCGGCCACGCGCAGCCGGCCCGATGTCGGTCAGCGCTGCAAGAATCCGGATAACGATCGGCACGACCGCCTCGGTTCGAAGCGCGCAAATGGGCTTCGCCGTTGCAGCGGTTCCCGCAAGCGATAGGTTCCACCAGACGTCCCCGCCGCGCCCGACAGCCTGCAGACGGAGATCGGCAACCGTATCGCCGAGGTGGAACCGGCCGCCGCCATCGACGATGATGGCGAGCTTCGGCGCCAGCCGCAGTGCAGCGCCTCGTGCGGCGATCTCTTTGCGCAGCACGGCAGCGAGGATCCGTGGGTCGATGATCTCTTCCGGATCGATGCCGGCAAGCGGTGGCGTCTCGATGGCAACTCCATCGGGGACCACGATCGCCGCTTCGCCGATCGCTTGGGCAAGGCCGGGAACGGTCGATGCCGTCAGCCTGCGGACCTGCAGATTGCCGCGCGCGGTAATTTCCAGGATGCCATTGCCGAACTGCCGGGCGGCCTCAGCGACATCAGAGAACTGGGAAAGCGTCAGGCTGCCGTCGAGCGGCCGCAGCCGCACCAGCAGGCCATCGCCGGTCGGCATCGGTGCTGCAAGCGACGGGCACGCACCCCGGCGCATAGAGGCGGCGGCATCCATTGTTTGCGATGTCGGCACGGCGCAACTGCTCATAGTCTTGTCTCGGTCGCTCCCAGCGGTCGCCCTCTCGTTGGGCTTTTTTTTTCACCAGACGCTATAGCACAGCCACCGACGTTGAGAGAGATCAAAGACGACGGGAAAAGCCTGGAGAAAGCAGGCACAACAGCGGCTATTCCTCGAAATCGGCACCCTTGCGCAAGAGGTAGATATCCATGATCCACCCCATGCGCTGGCGTTCCCTTGCGCGGGTCGCCAGGATCTCGTCCTTGACGTCGGCCAAGCGGCCGGAGATGACGATTTCGTCTGGCGTTCCGAGATAGGCGCCCCAGTAGATCTCGGCGTCCGGATCGTCGATCCGCTGGAATGCCTGCTCGCCATCGAGCATGACGACCGACGTCTGGCTGCGCTTCGGAAAACTTTCGGACAGGCGGCGCCCGGTGGTGATCTCGACCGGTTTGCCGACAAGGTTCAGCGGAATGCGGTGGCTGGCGCAAAGCGCCTGCAGGCTGGTGATGCCGGGAAGAACGTCATAGTCGAACGCGACCTTGCCACGCGCCTTCACCCGTTCGACGATGCGGATGGTGCTGTCATAGAGCATTGGGTCGCCCCAGACGAGAAAGGCGCCGGTTCCGTCTTCGGTCAGTTCGCCATCGATCAGGCGCTCGTAGATTTCGGCGATGCGGGCATGCCAGTCGTCGACGCTGCCATCATAGCTGACGCCCTCGGTGCGGCGGACCGGCACAGCGAATTCGACCGTGCGGCTGTCGGCGCGCGTGACGTAGCGCGCGCAGATCTCGCGGCGCACCTCCGCAAGCTCGGTCTTTTTCTCACCCTTGGTCGGGATGAACAGCACGTCGGCGCGGTTGAGCGCATTGATCGCCTGTACAGTCATATGCTCGGGGTTGCCGGAGCCGATGCCGATGATCAGAAGTTTTCGCACGCGGTCCTCGCCTTTGTTATCTGCAGCAGATCAAAGTGTTGCAGTGTCTTTGGCGGATTGCCGATTGAGACACAAGACCCGCCCGCGACACGCTCCCAGCCGTCGGCGTCATTGCTTGGCGCGCGCGCTTAAGGTGCCTCCGGATTTTCCGGCAGCGTCCAGTCGATCGGCTCAAAGCCTTTCGAGGCGAGGAAGGCATTGGCCTGGGAAAAGTGCCGGCAACCGAGAAAGCCGGAATGCGCCGAGAGCGGCGAGGGATGCGGCTTTCTTCTGCGCGTAGGAACCCCACAGCAGAAACACCACCGGGTGATCGGCCTCGTTGACGGCGCGGATGATCGCGTCGGTGAAGCGCTCCCAGCCCCGCCCTTGATGTGAAGCCGCCTGCCCGCGCTCGACCGTCAGCACGCTGTTGAGCAGCAACACGCCTTGTTTCGCCCAACTTTCGAGAAAGCCGTGACGAGCCGGTGGAATACCGAGGTCGGCGTTCAGTTCCTTGTAGATGTTGACGAGCGAAGGTGGCGTTCTGACGCCCGGACGCACGCTGAAGCAGAGCCCGTGCGCCTGGCCGTCACCGTGGTACGGGTCTTGCCCCAGGATGACGACGCGCACCTTGTCGAGCGGCGTCAGATCGAGCGCCCGAAAATATTCAGGTCCCCGCGGAAAGATCTGCCGTCCTTCGCTGCGCGCGCCGACCAGGAACTGCTTGAGTTCGCCCATATACGCGCTGGAAAATTCGGGCTCCAACGCCGCCTTCCAGCTTTCTTCGAGCTTCACTGCCGTTTCCATCACGCCTCCGGTCCGTTTCATCCGCTTGCCGCCCCGGAATTTAGAGCGATCACCCGCAGCCGCAAGCGCTAACCGCGCGACGAGCCGCTTGTTTCACGGCTTTTACTAGCGCTTTCGAGCAGCATTGTATTTCAATGGATACAACGCTAATCAGGATGAGATATCGTTATATCCTGAAAAATATCACGAACTTGATGGAGGCAAGACTGATGATGCAACGCAGACAATGGCTGAAGGGGCTGGTGCTCGCCCTTGGCGTCGCCTGGGCCGGCGCGACCTTCGCGCCAAGCGCCGCCATGGCCGAGGACAAGGTAACCGTTTTTGCTGCCGCGAGCCTGAAGAACGCGCTCGATGCGATCAATGCCGAATGGCAGAAAGAAAGCGGCAAGGAAACGACCGTCTCCTATGCGGCCAGCTCCGCGCTCGCCAAGCAGGTGGAACAGGGCGCACCGGCTGACGTCTTCATCTCCGCCGACCTCGCCTGGATGGACTATCTGGCCGAGAAGAAGCTGATCAAGGACGACACCCGTGCCAACCTGCTCGGCAACAGCATCGTTCTCATCTCGGGCAAGACAGACGCGCAGCCGGTCGACATCAAGCAGGGCTTCGATCTGGCAACGCTACTCGGTGACGGTCGCCTGGCGATGGGTGCAGTCGATTCCGTGCCGGCCGGCAAATACGGCAAGGCAGCGCTTGAAAAGCTCGGCGTCTGGTCGAGCGTCGAACAGAAGGTTGCGGGCGCCGAGAGCGTGCGCGCCGCACTGCTGCTCGTTTCGCGCGGGGAAGCGCCCTATGGCATTGTCTACCAGACCGACGCTGCAGCCGATCCGGGCGTCAAGATCGTCGGAACCTTCCCCGAGGACAGCCATCCGCCGATCATCTATCCGATCGCAGTCACCACGGACAGCAAGAACGCCGACGCGACCGCCTATGTCGACTTCATCAAGTCCGACAAGGCAGCGCCGCTCTTCGAAAAGCAGGGCTTTACTATCCTGAAATAGCGCGTGCGGCGCCTGTCCAGAAACGGGCGAAGCATCTATCTTTCTCCAGCGCCGCGCGGACATCGCGCGGCGCTGGGCATTTCGACCGGGAGTGGGATGACTTTGGATTGGTTGGAGTTGAGCGAGGCGGAATGGACGGCGATCCTGCTGAGCCTGCGCGTGGCGACGGTTGCGATGGTCTGCAGCCTGCCGTTTGCGCTTGGGGTCGCCATGCTGCTTGCCCGCGGACGCTTCTGGGGCAAGACGGCGCTAAACGGCCTCGTTCACATGCCCCTGATCCTGCCCCCCGTCGTCACCGGCTTCCTGCTGCTGCTGCTGTTCGGCCGTCGCGGACCGATCGGCGCCTTTCTCGCCGAGAATTTCGGCCTCGTCTTTTCCTTCCGCTGGACCGGCGCGGCACTCGCCTGCGCCGTCATGGCCTTCCCCTTGATGGTTCGCAGTATCCGGCTGTCGATCGAGGCGGTCGACCGCAAGCTCGAGGATGCCGCAACCACGCTCGGCGCCGGGCCGGTCTGGGTGTTCTTCACCATCACGCTGCCCTTGATCCTGCCAGGCATCATCGCCGGCATGATCCTCGCTTTCGCCAAGGCGATGGGCGAATTCGGCGCGACCATCACCTTCGTCTCCAACATCCCCGGCGAAACGCAGACG
>Ga0247819_10000495_pt1 | contig 23453 bp, 23 predicted proteins | sample 13C_Xylose_Day6_FD_193428 | JGI IMG/M metagenome (GOLD analysis project Ga0247819, IMG submission 193428) | Soil microbial communities from agricultural site in Penn Yan, New York, United States - 13C_Xylose_Day6 | ecosystem: Environmental > Terrestrial > Soil > Agricultural land | place: USA...
CAGCCCTTCTGCGACGGCGTGACCTCGTTGAGTTCGATGTTGAGCGCGCCAGCGGACGACGCCTCCTGGGCGACTGCACCGCCTGCCGCAAGAACAAACGCGAATGCCACGGGAACAACCATACGGGAAAGGTGCATCATTCTAATACCACTCACGATCGGCGCTCCGAACCCTGGGAGCGTTGAAGTCGTCGCCATCTATCCACAAGCGCGGACATCTTAACTTGAGTGTGGCGATCCGGTATTGCGTCCATAAAGAAATATGAGTAATGAAGTCAAGATAGTAAACGAATTGCACGGCAGGAAATGCGGGAAAAACACCGCCTCCCGCCATCTAGAGACGACCGAACCGTGGCAGCCGACGACACCGATTATGCGCGATTTTCACAACCTGTAGCCTCCGCGCAGCGGGCCCAGCGGATCGTCGAGAGCCGCGACCTCTTTCGCGGCGAAAGCGAGATCCTCATTTCCCACGACGGGGCGATCTACCGCATGAAGATCACCCGCCAAGGCAAACTGATCCTGAACAAATAGGCAAATAACAATGACCGAGAGCCTCCGTCCCACCCCGTCCGAAATCCGTGCCTACCGCGCTGAGAACCCGAAAATGCGCGAGCGCGACATCGCGGCCCAGCTCGGAGTTTCGGAAGCAGCCCTCGTGGCGGCCGAATGTGGCTTGACCGCCGTGCGCATCGACGCGGATGCCAACCGCTTCCTGCTGCGCGCCGAGGAACTGGGTGAGGTCATGGCTTTGACCCGCAACGAAAGCGCAGTTCACGAAAAGATCGGCGTCTACGAAAAGATCACAACCGGCGAGATGGCCAGCATCGTGCTTGGCGAGCAGATCGACCTGCGCGTCTTCCCGAGCGCCTGGGCGCATGCCTTTGCCGTAACCAAGACCGATGACAGCGGCGAAGCCCGCAAGAGCCTGCAGTTCTTCGACAAATGGGGCAATGCGGTGCACAAGCTGCACCTGCGCCCGGCGTCAAATGTCGCCGCCTACGACAAGATCGTTGAAGACTTCCGTCTCGACGACCAGTCGCAGACCTTCGTTGCGGACGCCAGCGCACCGGCTGCCGATGACAAGCAGGAGAACGTCGTCGACGTCACCGAGCTGCGCGACCGCTGGTCCAAGATGACCGACACGCATCAATTCCACGGCCTGCTGCGCAAGCTGAAGATCGGCCGCCGCCAGGCGCTGCAGCATATCGGCGACGACTTCGCCTGGCGTCTCGACCCGTCGAGCATCGAAACGATGATGCGTGCCAGCGCCGAGATCGAACTGCCGATCATGTGCTTCGTCGGCAATCGCGGCGTGATCCAGATCCATTCCGGCCCGATCGCCAAGATCGCCCCGATGGGTCCGTGGCTGAACGTCATGGACCCGACCTTCCATCTTCACCTGCGCACCGATCACATCGCCGAGCTTTGGGCCGTGCGCAAGCCGACTGCCGATGGTCACGTCACCTCGATCGAGGCGCTCGACGCCAAGGGCGAGATGATCATCCAGTTCTTCGGCAAGCGTAAGGAAGGTTTTGCCGAGCGTCCCGAGTGGCGCGATATCGCCGAGGGCCTCGCACGCCTTGACACCACCGTCGCAGCTTAAGGACAGCGTGATGATCAACGGTCTCGACTTCCGCCGCCTTCGCCTCTGGGAGCTGGCTCTGGCCGCGTTTGCGGTTTCGGCTCCCTTCCTGTTGCCCGCCGTGGCGCCAGGGGCGCCGTCGTTCATCCGCCCGGCGATGGCACAGAGCATTGAGCAGCCGGACGTCTCGCGCGTCGTTTCGGTTGGCGGTGCGGTTACCGAGATCATCTACGCACTCGGCGAGGAAGGCCGGCTGGTCGGCCGCGATTCGACCAGCACCTATCCGGAAGCTGCAACCAAGCTGCCTGATGTCGGCTACATGCGCGCGCTCGCCCCGGAAGGCATCATCGCGGTCAATCCGACCGCGATCGTCGCCGTCGAAGGCAGCGGCCCGCCGGAGGCGCTCGCCATCCTGAAGGATGCCAACATCGCCTTCACCAGCGTGCCGGAAACCTTCGACAAGGACAGCATCCCGGCAAAGATCCGCTCGGTCGGCACCTTCCTCAATGTGCCCGACAAGGCCGATGCGCTCGCAAAGTCGGTGGAAGCCGACCTTGCTGCAGCGGTTGCCGGTGGTGCCAAGCGCCCGGAAGGCGAGCGCAAGCGCGTTCTTTTCGTGCTCAGCACCCAGGGCGGCAAGATCATGGCGTCGGGCACCGGCACGGCTGCCAACGGCATCATCGAGCTTTCCGGCGCGATCAACGCCGCCGGAAAATTCCCGGGCTACAAGGCCCTGACCGACGAGGCGATCATTGAAGCCAAGCCCGACGTCATCCTGATGATGGACCGCGGCGGTGAACACAGCGCCAAGGCGGACGAACTCTTCGCCCTGCCTTCGCTGAGCCTGACGCCTGCCGCCAAGACCAAGACGCTGATCCGCATGGACGGCCTGCACCTGCTCGGATTCGGCCCGCGCACCGCAAGCGCCATTCGCGAACTCAACGCCGCAATCTACGGAAAGAAGGCCAATGCCTCGCAGTGAGGCTTTGGACCTCGGCAGGCGCGTGACCGCCCTCGCCGCCGATATCCGGGCCGAATGGCGGTCGGGCAATCGTGCGCGGCTGGCCCGCGTCGTCATTGTTCTACTCGTCATCTTCGCGGCAGCCACCTTCATCGGCTCGATCATGACCGGTGCCGCCGACGCTTCGCTGTCCAACGTCGTGCGCTGGCTGCTCGGCGCGAGCGATGCGGATCAGGTCCTGAGCGTTCGCGACCGCATCATCATTCTCGACATCAGGTTGCCACGAGCGGTGCTCGGAATGCTCGTCGGCGCATCGCTTGCTGTCTCCGGCGTTGTCATGCAGGGGCTATTCCGCAACCCGCTGGCCGATCCCGGCCTTGTCGGCGTCTCCTCCGGTGCAAGCCTCGGCGCCGTTCTGCTGATCGTGCTCGGCTCGGCCGTGTTCGGCCCGCTGTTTGCGCTGTTCGGTTTTTATGCGCTCCCGGTCGCAGCCTTCATCGGCGGCCTTGTCACCACGCTTCTGCTCTACCGGATCGCCACCCGCGGCGGCCAAACCTCGATTGCCACCCTGCTTCTCGCCGGCATTGCGCTTGGCGCGCTCACCGGCGCCTTCACCGGCGTGCTGATCTTCATCGCCGACGACAAGCAACTGCGCGACGTCACTTTCTGGGGTCTCGGCTCGCTTGCCGGCGCCAGCTGGACGAAGATCGCCGCGGCCGCGCCGATCATCCTGTTGTCGCTCGCGGTCACGCCCTTTCTGGCGCGCGGCCTCAACGCCATCACGCTCGGCGAAGCAGCCGCGTTCCACATGGGCATTCCGGTGCAGCGCATGAAGAACATCGCCATCGTCAGCGTCGCCGCAGCAACCGGTGCGTCCGTTGCCGTCAGCGGTGGCATCGGCTTCGTCGGCATCGTCGTACCGCATCTGCTGCGCCTCGTCATCGGCCCGGATCACCGCTATCTCGTGCCGGCATCGGCGCTTCTCGGCGGAACATTGCTGATCCTGGCCGACATGATCGCCCGCACCATTGCCTCGCCTGCAGAGTTGCCGATCGGTATCGTCACCGCCTTCATAGGCGCGCCGTTCTTCCTCTGGATCCTGCTGCGCGGTCGCACGACCATGGGACTGTGAGCCGAAACCATGATCAAGGTATCCAACCTCTCCGTCCGGCTTGGCGGCCGCCAGGTCATCCACGGCATCTCGCTTGAGGCAGAGCCGGGCGCGCTGACCGCGATCGTCGGGCCGAACGGCTGCGGCAAGACAACGACGTTGAAGGCGATCTCCGGCGAGTTGCCGCCGGAAAGCGGATCAGTCAGCATCAATGGCCGCAATCTCAAGGGCCTGAAACCCTGGGAGCTCGCGCTGAAACGCGGGGTGCTTCCACAATCGACGGTGATCTCGTTTCCCTTCACGGTCCGCGAAGTGGTGCGGCTCGGCCTGACCGCAGGCGCGACATCAGATGCCAGGGCCAATGACCGCATTGCCGCCGAAGCGCTCGAGGCCGTCGATCTCGGCGGCTTTGCCGGGCGCTTCTATCAGGAGCTTTCGGGCGGCGAACAGCAGCGCGTGCAGCTGGCGCGCGTCCTCTGCCAGATTTCCAACCCGGTCGGCGATGGCGAACCGCGCTATCTGCTGCTCGACGAACCGGTCTCGAGCCTCGATATCCGCCACCAGTTGACCATCATGCAACTGGCGCGCCGGTTCTGCGAGCGCGGCGGTGGCGTCATCGCCGTCATGCACGATCTCAACCTGACGGCGATGTTCGCCGACCGGATGATCATGATGAAGGCCGGGAAGATCCGCGCAGGCGGCGCGCCGCGAGAGGTGTTGACCGACGAGACGATGGAGGTGGTGTTCGGCTGCCGCATGCAGGTCAGCGCCATGCCGGCAGCCGACGTGCCCTTCGTGTTGCCGCAGACGGCGACGCTCTAGCCGGCAAATCGCGCCAACTTCAAGATTTATCGAAACAATTTGCGCACTCGTGCGTTGTTCTCCCCGAAGTACCGGTCGTGGCAATGCGCTTGCCATGTCGGTGCCAACGGATCACGCCGGTCGTCCTTGGCCGGCGTTGCAGCGAAAGGGAGACCAATCATGGCTTCAGGCCTCTTCTCAGGTTCAAGTTCACGGTCGAGCAAGCGCAACGGCGCGCTCGCTGACATTTCCATCGAAGACCAGCTCAGCGAACTGCGTAGCGACATGGCGGCGCTCGTTGCCCTGCTTGCCGATCGCGGTGCCGACGCTTCGAAACAGGCGCGTAGCAAGGCGCACGATGCCCGCGAGCACGCGGAAGCCGGCCTTCAGGATTTGCTCGCAAGCGGCGAGGAACTGCTCGGCGATCTGCGCGACCGCTATGCCGGCACGGAAAAGCAGCTTCGCCATGCGGTACGCGAGCACCCGTTCGCAACGCTTGGCACGGCAGCCCTCATCGGTCTGATCGCCGCCGCACTGCTGCGGCGCTAGGTTCGATGCAGATCTTGGAACGGGGTGGGATCGCCAGACGCATCCCACCCGTTTTGACGTGTTACCAGGAGTAAATGCGCATGGGACCACTCGGGGCCGCTCTGTCCGCCTTGCTGGCTGCCGACATCGGCGCCACCGCATCACGTTTCAAGCGCAACGCCGCCTTGTGCGCCGTCGTCGCCGTGCTGCTTGTCACCGCCTACATCTTCGCACTGATCGCCATCGCGCTTTATCTCAGCGCCGCCTATTCGCCTGTGGTCGCCGCCGCGTCGATAGCCGCAGCCCTCATCCTGACGGCCTTGATCCTGATCATCGTGATGATTGCCCTGCAAGGACGGGATAGGCGGCTCGCCGAAGAGCGCCGCCGTCGGTCGATGATGCAAACCAATCTGACGATGCTGGCCGCAGCAAGCATCCTGCGCAAACAGCCGCTGCTCGCCGTGGGCACGGCCCTTGCCATCGGCGCCTTGCTCGGCACCGGCAGGAAGCGCAGGCCGCGACGGGAAACCTAAAGCGGCAAGCGGATCAGCGCGGTCACGCCGGCCGCCATATATTCGACCTTCACCGAACTGCCGAGAACCTTGTCGAGGCTGCGCTCTATCAGGATGGAGCCAAAGCCTCGACGTTTCGGTTCGCGCACGGGCGGTCCGCCGACCTCCGTCCAGGTCAGGTGCAATACCGCTTCGCCTTCTTCGACGACGTTGCGCGCCGTCAGCACCACCTTGCCGGTCGGCACCGAAAGGGAGCCGTATTTCACCGCATTGGTCGCAAGTTCATGCAGCACGAGCCCCAGGCCGACGGCCTGGTCGGGGCCGAGCAGCACCTCGTCCTTGTGCAGTTCGATCTGGTCCGCATAGACGCTGACATGCGGCATCAATTGCTTGGAGATCAGGTCCGCAAGCCGGATCGTGCCCCACTCATGGTCCGAGAGAAGTCCATGCGCCTCGGAGATCGCTTGCAGTCGTCCGGCAAAGGCGGTCATGAATTCGGCCGGGTCGCTGGTCTGGCGCAGGGTCTGGCGGGCGAGCGACTGCAGCATCGCCAGGGTATTCTTGACCCGGTGGTTGAGTTCCTTGAGCAACAGCCGCGTTCGCTGCACCGATGCCTGCTGGTCGGTGACATCGATGGTGACACCGATGAAGGTCAGCGGATTTCCCTTGGCATCCCGATCGTGCACCCGCCCGCGGCCGAGCAGCCAACGGCCGGTGTTTCCGACCCGGAACATCCCGTCATATTCCTCGTCCGCCTTCATCGCCTGGCGAAGCTTGGCGAAGGTTGCGCCGCGGTCATCGGCATGGATGGCGCCGAACACTTCCCTGGCGCCGAACGACCGATCGGCCGGCAAGCCGAACATGCGCATAAAGGCGCTGTTGCCGACGATCACGCCGGAGCGAACGTTCCAGAGCCAGCTGCCGATATTGGCCGCCTCAAGCGCCATCGCGTGGCGCTGTTCCTCGCGGGAGAGCGCTGCCTCCTTGATGGCGCGCCGTCGCGCCTCGTCCTTGAGCTTGAGAAGCGAGGCGGCAAGATCGGCAAGCCGGCGCAGCTGCTCCATCAGATGCGGTGCGACCTCGCTGCGCGCGGCAACGTCGAGCACGCAGACCGTGCCGACCGGCTGGCCATCGAGAACGATCGGCGCGCCGGCGTAAAAGCGCAGGAATGGCGCGCCGGCGACCAGCGGCCGATTGCGAAAACGCAGATCGACTGAGGCGTCGAGTACAACTAGGCCGTTGCCTCCCGCATCGGCTGCCGCGTGCACGCAGAACGAATCCTCCGATGACGCCCGCGTCTCCGTGGTACCGACCGCCGCCTTGAACCATTGCCACTCGCGGTCAAGCAGGCTGACGAGCGCGATCGGCGCATCGAAGAGGCGGACAGCGATCTCGGCAATGCCGTCGAAATCCGCATCGGGTACCGCCATGTCCGGCACCGTCGCATGCAGCACGCTCAACCGCTCGGGCGCGTCGAGCAGCGATGTCTCCGGCGGGGCGGTCTTTTCTTCTCTTTTTTCGCGCATCCGGCCTCAACTCCAAACTGCCGCACCCGTCAGCCGGCGCCGATTGCCATTGACACACGGCGCTCTTCTGCGGAGGCGTTCAGGCCGCCAGTGAAAGCAGGGCTGCTCTCGATTTGCAACGCTCTGGCGGCCAAAAAGAGCTGTCGGATCAGGAAACGAATGCCCGTGAGGTAATGGGAGCGGACGTTTCGTCCGGACCGTAGTCGTTTTCGCCCTGCACCTTGAGGATATCCTGAAGGCGCTGGCGGGCGCGGTTCACCCGGCTCTTGATCGTGCCCAGGGCGCAGCCGCAGATCGTCGCCGCTTCCTCATAGGAAAAACCCGACGCGCCGACGAGGATGATCGCCTCGCGCTGGTCCGGGGGCAGCGTCTCGAGGGCCCGGCGGAAATCCTGCAGGTCGAGCGAACCATATTGTTCCGGATGATGGGCAAGCGATTCGGTGAAATGGCCGTCGCTGTCCTGCACCTCGCGTCCGCGCTTGCGCATCTGGCTGTAGAGCTCGTTGCGCAGGATCGTGAACAGCCAGGCCTTCATGTTCGTGCCCATCTGGAAGTGGTCCTGCTTGGCCCAGGCTTTCATGATCGTGTCCTGAACAAGATCGTCGGCCCGGTCATGACGACCTATGAGAGACATGGCAAAGGCGCGAAGGCTCGGCAGGGCGGCGAGCATCTCTCGCTTGAACTCATTCTTTTCAGACGACATTCTGGCGCTCACTCCCTTCCCTGCAGAACCGACTGCCGCTCGGCTGCGTCGAGTTTTTCCAGAAGATCGAGAAAGCGCGAAGGTATCGCTTCTTCCTGAACGGACTGATAGAGCGCCTTTAACTTGGCCGCGATCTGCGTGTTTGGGTCTTCGGACCATGAGGTCGTACCGGAAGTGCGCCCCGCCCCTGTTTTATACTTCATTGTCAATCTGTCGCCTTGTGGTGTTCATTACCGCCTTAACGCGTCTGAAAAATGAAATGTTCCCTCCCGGAACTTTTTTTTGCGTGAAACGTTTTGGAGCATCACTGCAAGATTATATTCTCGAGGGAGTACTCCATGACATTGTCCACACGGATCGCGCCGCTGCTGCCCTATCTGCGCCGCTACTCGCGCGCATTGACCGGGTCGCAGACATCAGGCGACGCCTATGTGGCCGCGGTACTCGAAGCCCTGATTGCCGATACCTCCATTTTCCCGGAGGCCAGCAATGACCGGGTCGCGCTGTTCCGCCTCTACACGTCGCTCTTCGGCTCCTCGTCGGTGCTGGTTCCCGAGCCGGTTTCGCCCTTTGCCTGGGAGCAGCGCGCCTCGGTCAATCTGGCAAACGTTTCGCCGCTTGCCCGCCAGGCTTTCCTTCTCGTCTCGGTCGAAGGTTTCCGGCCCGAGGAAGCAAGCGAAATCCTTGCCGTCACCGACGACAAGATCGGTTCCCTTCTCGACCGCGCTTCGCAGGAAATCTCGCGACAGGTCGCAACCGATATCATGATCATCGAGGACGAGCCTCTGATCGCCATCGATATCGAAAACATGGTCGAGAGCCTTGGCCACCGAGTGACCGGCATTGCCCGCACCCGCGACGAAGCAATCGCGCTCTATAAGAAGACCCGTCCGAGCATGGTGCTTGCCGATATCCAGCTCGCCGACGGCAGCTCCGGTATCGATGCGGTCAACGATATCCTGAAGGCCAGCGCCATCCCGGTGATCTTCATCACCGCCTTCCCTGAGAGGCTGCTGACCGGCGAACGCCCTGAGCCGACCTTCCTGGTCACGAAGCCTTTCAATCCTGACATGGTGAAGGCGCTGATCAGCCAGGCGCTGTTCTTCAACGAATCGACGAAGGCCGCAGCCTGATCATCGACACAGCATCTATCGCCGGCGGCCTCGGTCGCCGGCTTTTGTTTGTCCACTTGTTGCTGTCGCCCGCCCTTGCCTTTCGTCGCTGGTGTCCTGATTGGCATGCCCGTTGATGGCAAGCGCTGGAAACAAAACAGCCAGTGCCGAGGGAAGGCACTGGCTGACATTGTTCAACTCACCGGGGGAGTGTGAGTTGTAAACCGGCGGATTACCTCCGGCGCCACATTGGGGGCGATGCGCGCCACCGTCCGGTCTGAAAATAAAATGCGTGACGCAAACAAAGGTTCCCGGAGTTGCGCGTTTGCCGATCATTTTTTTATTGCAGCGCGTCCAGTTCGTCGCGATGGCGGTAGAGCGCAAGGAAGCGGCGGTAGTCGCGATCGTAGATGTCACGCATGGCGTCGTTCGGCCGCCGCTCGCGCCCGCCGGACGCCATCGCCGCACCGGCCACGGCGAGATCGACGTGAACCTGACCGGCAACGGCTGCCGCCATCGCCGTTCCGAGAAGAACGGCGTCAGGCGCATCGGGTGCTACGACCCGGCAACCCGTGACGTCGCAATAAAGCTCCATCAGAAGCGCATTGCGCACGTGGCCGCCGGTGACGTGAAGTGTGTCGAGTTCGTAGCCGACCTCACGCATCATCTCGAGGATATGGCGGATGCCGAGCGCGATCGCCACGCAGGTGCGCCAATAGAGCCGGCACAGCGCATCGAACGACGAATCGAACGGCAGGCCGCTGATGACGCCGAGCCCGTGTGGATCGGCAAGCGGTGAGCGGTTGCCGTGGAAATCCGGCAGTACATGCAGCCGTTCGGCAAACTGCGTTCCGTGCAGGACGCGCAGTTCCTGGACGCGCGCGATGATCCGGCCGTGGGTCTCGGTCGTTGGCTCCAGGCCGCCGCCATGAATGCGCACGATGTGATCGAGCAGGGCGCCGGTCGCCGACTGGCCGCCTTCGATCAGCCAGGCGCCGGGCAGCACCGCTTCGAAATAGGGTCCCCACATGCCGAAGCCGGGCTTCATATCCTTGGAGAAGGCAACGATGCAGCTCGAGGTGCCCGCGATCAGCGCCAGTTGCCGCTCGAGCTTTTCCGGCTCGCCGGCAAAACCGCCGAGCACGCCGAGCGCCCCGGCATAGGCGTCGATCAGACCCGGTGCCACCTGGCAGCCGATATCAAGACCGAGCTCGGCGGCAGCCTCCACCGACAAGCCCCCGACCGAGCTTCCGACCGGCTGCGTTTCCTCCGGCAATCCGCCCCGCGCAAGCAGATCCTCGAGGCCGATCCGCGCGAGATAGTCCGCCTGCCAACCGCGCTGTTCATGGGCGAGATAGTTCCATTTCGCCGTCAAGGTGCAGCGCGAGCGCGCCGCACTGCCGGTCGCCCGCCAGGAGAGATAGTCGGCGAGATCGAAGAAAAAGCCTGCCTTCTCCCATTGGCTAGGCAGATTCCGCTTCAGCCACATCAGCTTCGGCATTTCCATCTCCGGCGACATGACGCGGCCGGAGAAATCGAGGACCGGGTGTCCGGTGGCGGTACAGAAATCGGCCTCCGTCAGCGCCCGATGATCGAGCCAGACGATTGTGTCCCAGCGCGCCTCGCCCTTTCGGTTGACGGAAAGCGGCGCGCCGCTCCGGTCGCGCACCACGAGCGAACACGTTGCATCGAAACCGATGGCGGCAATGCTCTCCGGCGCGATGCCGGCCTTGTCTCTGGCAGCTTTCACCGAGCCGCAGACAGCTCTCCAGATATCTTCCGAATCGTGTTCGGCATGATTTTCTTCCGGCCGGTTCATGGCGATCGGCAGGTCGGCACGCGCCAGAAGCCTGCCATTCCGGTCGAAAATTCCGGCACGGGCACTGCCGGTACCGACATCGACCGCAACGACGAATTCACGCATCAATGGAGATCCCCGTCCCCGTTACAGCACGCTGCAACATCTTGAAACTGCCGCATAATTTTCCCATCAAATCGATTTCGACTTGAGGAATTATGCACTATTGGCGGACAAACTGTAACAATTCGCCCATGTCGTCAAACAGCACGTCGGGGTCGAGCTTGGCGAGTGTCTGTCGATGACGGTCGCTGCGCGCATGTCCGCCACCGGCGAAGGCAAAGGCCCGCATGCCAGCGGCGTGCGCGGCTTCGATGCCGGCCGGACTGTCTTCGACGACGATACAATCCTTGGGTGCATAGCCCATCTCCCGGCTCGCCAGCAGAAACAGGTCGGGCGCCGGTTTGCCATGTTTGACCATCGTTGCAGAGAAGATGTTCGGCTCGAAAAGATCGATCAGACCGGTGACGGTCAGCGACAGCCGGATGCGTTCCGGCTGGCTGGACGAGGCGACGCAACAGGCGACGCCAAGGTCTTCGACCGCCCGGCGAATACCGGCGATCGGCTGCAACTCCGTACGGAAACGCTGATAGAGCCGCGTGCGCATTTCTTCGAGAAAGGCGTCGTCTGTCGCCAGGCCATATTCGTCGTGAAGTATGGCAGACATGCTTTTCAGGCTGCGCCCGAGAAACCGTTCGGTCGCCTCCTCCGTGGTCATCGACACGCCTGCCGCCGCCAGCACGTCGACCAGGACTTCGAGCGAGATCGGCTCGCTGTCAACCAGCACGCCGTCGCAATCGAAGATCACCAACCTGGACGCGCCGTCGGCCATAACACCCTACCCCTTACAGCGCCGCGCATCTTTTAAGACGCGCCAACGTCGCTGTAACTCTTTGAATTGCTGCGTAATTTCATCCTTAAATCGGGCCCCGTTCTAAGGAATTATGCAGTAAGCTTGCCGTCCAGATAAAGCTGGAGCGTAGCGCGCGTACCTTTTTCCCAGAGGGTTTTCAATGCGTGGGTGAAGCGCTTGCGGAAGAGATCGGATTGGGCGACCTCGCCGAAAATGTCCGACAGCGCCAGAAAAGCCGTCGGATCCTGCCTTGCGGCACGGGCTGCCGCCTGAAGCCGTTCGGCGTTCTGGTCGTTGAAGACAATCTGCTTGCCGCTATCGGTCGTGCCGTCGAAGTAGCGGCACCAGAGCGCTGACACCAGCGCCAGGCCGACGACGTCTTCGCCCCGCGCCAGCCGGTCGGCCGTCGAGGGCAGGATGAATTTCGGCTGCCGGTTGGAGCCGTCCTGTGCAAGCCGCGGGATCGTGTCGCCGATCTTCGGGTTGGAAAAGCGCATCTCGATCAGCTTGTAATAATCGCCGAGATCGGTGTTCGGCACCGGCGGAATGACCGGAATGATCTCGTCATGCTCAAGCTTGGCGAGAAAATCACGGATCAGCGGCTCCTCCATCGCCTCGTGGACGAAATGAATGTCGAGCAGGGCTGCGGGATAGGCGATTGCCGCGTGGCCGCCGTTGAGGATGCGGATCTTCATGTGCTCATAGGGCGCAACATCGGGCACGAACTGCACGCCGACCTTTTCGAGCGCCGGGCGTCCCTGCGGAAAATGATCCTCCAGCACCCATTGCTTGAACTCTTCGCAAAACACCGGCCAGCCATCCTCGATCTCGTAATCGGTTGCGACGATGCCGATTTCGCGTGCGCCCGTGGCCGGCGTTATGCGGTCCACCATGCCGTTCGGAAAGGCGATATTGGCGTCGATCCAGTCGGCGAAATCAGGATCGAACAGCCGGGCAAGGCCTGAAACCGCAGCGTGGGTCACCTCGCCATTGCCCGGAATGTTGTCGCATGACATCACCGTGAACGGCGGAATTTGTCCGTCGCGGCGTGCCTTCAGACCGGCAACGATCAAACCGAAGACCGTCTTCGGCGCGGCGGGATTTTGCGCATCGTCAACGATGGCCGGGTGGGTCGGATTAAAAACGCCGGAGGCTGGATCGATGAAATAGCCGCCCTCGGTGATCGTCAGCGAAACAATGCGGATCGCCGGGTCTGCAAGCCTGGCGACGATGCCAGCGACGTCGCCGGGCCTGAGATAGTCGATCATCGCGCCAGTCACATGCGCGCCGGTGCGGTTGTTGTCCTGCTCGACCACCGTCGTCAGGAAATCCTGCGCCGCGAGCTTTGCCCGCATTTGTTCATCGGAGGGAAGGACCCCGGCACCGACGATCGCCCAGTCATGGTCGTGCCCGGCATTGAAGAGATCGTCGAGATAGACGGCCTGATGGGCACGGTGAAAATTGCCGACACCGAAATGCACGATACCGGCTTTCAGATCGGCGCGATCGTAGCTCGGCACGCCGGCCTTGGCCTTCACTGCGTCGAGCGCGGCAAGAGAAAGTTTGGTCGTCATGGTCTCGTTTCCTTATCGAGGCATCGTCCGGAGACGGGCCTCAGCTCATCCAGTTGCCGCCATCGACGTTGTAGGTCTGCGAAACGACGTAATCGCTCTCGGCAGAAGCGAGGAAGATCGCCATGCCCGTGAGATCCTCGGCCGTTCCCATGCGCCCATAGGGGACTTCCGCTCCCGCGAGCCTCTTCTTCTCGCCGCGCGGGCGGTTCTCGTATTTGGCAAACAGTGCGTCGACGCCGTCCCAGTGCTCGCCATCGACGACGCCGGGCGCAATGGCGTTGACGTTGATGCCGTGCTTGATCAGGTTCAGCCCCGCCGACTGGGTCAGGCTGATGACCGCTGCCTTGGTGGCGCAATAGACGGCGACCAGCGCCTCGCCGCGCCGGCCTGCCTGGCTCGCCATATTGATGATCTTGCCGCCCCTGCCCTGGGCGATCATCTGTTTGGCAGCCGCCTGCATCGTGAACAGCGTCCCCGAAACATTGATCGAAAACAGCCGGTCATAGCTTTCACGCGTGATCTCGACGATCGGCGCGAGATCGAAGAGCGCGGCGTTGTTGACGAGGATATCGAGACCACCGGCCTCGGTGACAACCGATGCGATCGCCGCGTCGATGGAGTTCTGCTGCGTCACATCCATCTCGACGGCATAGGCGCTCGGGCCGATTTCCGATGCGGTCTCACGCGCCCGCGCCAGATTGATGTCGGCAATCGCCACTGTGGCGCCTTCTCGCACATAGGCTTCGGCGAAGGCACGACCGATACCCCGCGCGGATCCGGTGATCAGCGCGCTTTTCCCGTGAAGACGTTTCATCGAACTGCCAGTCCCTTGTCGTCGAACCTGTGGACGCGCTGGGCGTCGGGCGTCAGGAACACCCGGTCCCCGTGGGCGACGGCGAAATCGCCGCTGACACGCGCGGTCATCGTTCCGATATTGTCGACGTTGACGTGCAGGAAGGTGTCCGAGCCCAGGTGCTCGGCAACGCCGACCGTGCCGGCCCAGGTGCCGTTTTCCGTTGAAAGCACCAGATGCTCGGGCCGGATGCCCATAGTGTGCGCCTGGTAGGCGGTAGCCGGCGCACCGGAAACGAAGTTCATCCGCGGCGACCCGATGAAGCCCGCCACGAAGAGATTGTCCGGCTTGTGATAGAGGTCGAGCGGCGAGCCGACCTGCTCGATGCGCCCCCGGTTGAGAACCACGATCTTGTCGGCCATGGTCATGGCTTCCACCTGATCGTGGGTGACGTAGACCATGGTCGTCTTCAGATCCTGGTGCAACTGGCTGATTTCGAGCCGCATGTTGACGCGCAGTGCTGCGTCGAGGTTCGACAAAGGCTCGTCGAACAAAAAAGCTTTCGGCTGGCGCACGATCGCGCGGCCGATGGCGACACGCTGGCGCTGGCCGCCGGAAAGCTGGCGAGGCTTGCGGTCGAGATAGTCGGTCAGGTTGAGCACACGCGCTGCGTCGGCCACCTTCTTGTCGATGACAGCCTTGTCCTCGTTCGCCATCTTCAACGGGAAGCCTATGTTCGAGCGCACACTCATATGCGGATAGAGCGCATAGGACTGGAACACCATCGAAAGTCCACGTTGCGCTGGCGGCAGCTCGGTGGCGTTCTTGCCGTCGATGACGATCTCACCATCGCTGACATCCTCTAGCCCGGCGATGAGCCTGAGCAGCGTCGATTTTCCGCAGCCCGACGGGCCGACGAAGACGACGAACTCGCCATCGTCAATATTGAGGTCGATCGACGGGATGACGGCATGGGCGCCGAAGACCTTCGAGACGTTTCTGAGTGTAATGTTTCCCATTGTCGTATCCCTTATTTGACCGCGCCGAAGGTGAGGCCGCGCACGAGCTGTTTCTGCGAGAACCAGCCGAGTATGAGGATGGGGGCAATCGCCATGGTCGAGGCCGCCGAGAGCTTGGCGTAGAACAGGCCTTCGGGGCTCGAATAGGAGGCGATGAAGGCCGTGAGCGGCGCCGCCTTCGCGGCGCTGAGGTTCAGCGTCCAGAACGCCTCGTTCCAGGCAAGGATGATGTTGAGGAGCAGCGTCGAGGCGATGCCCGGGATCGCCATCGGCGTCAGCACATAGATGATCTCCTTGGACAGCGATGCTCCGTCCATGCGTGCCGCCTCGAGGATCTCGCCGGGGATTTCCTTGAAGTAGGTGTAGAGCATCCAGATGATGATCGGCAGGTTGATCAGCGTCAGCACGATGACGAGGCCGGTGCGGGTATCGAGCAGGCCGGTGTTGCGGAACAACAGGTACATCGGCACGAGCACACCGACCGACGGCATCATCTTGGTGGAGAGCATCCACATCAGCACGTCCTTGGTGCGCTTGGTCGGCGAGAACGCCATCGCCCAGGCAGACGGGATGGCGATGATCAGGCCGATCAGCGTCGAGCCGAAGGAGATGACGACCGAGTTCATGAAGTGCAGGAAGTAGTTCGATCGGCTCTGGACCTCATGATAGTTCTCCGTCGTCCAGTCGAAGAAGAACAGGGACGGCGGCGAGGCGATCGCCTCTGCCTCGGTCTTGAAGCTCGTCAGGAACGTCCACAGGATCGGGAAGAAGATCAGGATGCCGATCGTCCAGGCGACGACCGTGACGACGATCTTTCTTTGGGTGGAGACAGTGCGTGCCATCGGTATCAAGCCTCCAGCGTCTTGCCGATCATGCGCATCAGGAAGAATGCGACGATGTTGGCGAGGATGACGGCGATGATGCCGCCGGCGGATGCGCCGCCCACGTCGAACTGCAGCAGGGCCTGCGCATAGACGAGGAAGGTGAGGTTCGTGCTCTGCGTGCCCGGACCGCCATTGGTCGTCACCAGGATTTCCGCAAAGACCGAGAGCAGGAAGATCGTCTGGATCAGGATCACCACGGTGATCGCACGAGAAAGATGTGGCAGCACGAGATAGATGAAGCGGCTCCAGGCGCTGGCGCCGTCCATCTGGGCTGCTTCCTTCTGCTCTTCATCGAGCGATTGCAGCGCCGTCAAAAGGATCAGCGTCGCAAAGGGCAGCCATTGCCAGGCGACGATGAGGATCACCGACATCAGGGGTGCATTGGCGAGAAAGTCGAAGGGCTGCAGTCCGAAGAGCTTGGCCAGCCAGGCGAACAGCCCGTTGACCGGGTTCATGAACATGTTCTTCCACACCAGCGCGGCGACGGTCGGCATGATCAGGAACGGCGCGATCACCAGGATGCGCACGATCCCCTGACCGAACATCGGCTGATCGAGAAGAAGCGCCAGCGCAATGCCGCCGACGACGGTGATGAAGAGCACGCCCAGCACGATGGCGAGCGTGTTGAAGATCGCCTGGAAGAAGGCGGGATCGGTGAGGAAGTAGCTGTAGTTCGAAAAGCCCGCGAACTCCTCCATTCCCGGCATCAAGAGATTGTAGCGCAGGAATGAGAAGTAGATTGTCATGGCCAGCGGAACGATCATCCAGGCCAGAAGCAGAAGCACCGAGGGCGCGATCATCAAACGCGCGGCGGAGCGGGTGTGCAAGGTCGCCATGGCGTCCCCCCAAATGACGGAATTCAACGCTGTTTCGAGATCGGGTCGGGCCAGCGCGTTTACCCGCGTGGGCCCCTTGACTGCCTCCAGGAATTACCGGGGCGCCAACCATTTGCGGCCGGCACCCCGGGCCCTTGGGAGCCTTATTTGATGTAGCCGGCCTTGGTCATCTCACGCTCGGTCAGTTGCTGGGCGCTGGCAAGCGCCTGGTCGACGGTCATCTGACCGGCAAGAGCCGCCGCGAACTGCTGCCCGACTGCTGTGCCGAGCCCCTGGAATTCAGGGATCGCCACGAACTGCACGCCGACATAGGGCACCGGCTTGACGGCCGGGTTCTTGGGGTCGGCTGCATTGATCGAGTCGAGCGTCATCTTCGCGAAGGGCGCTGCCTTCTGGTACTCAGGGTTGGCGTAGAGCGATGTGCGCGTGCCCGGAGGAACGTTGGCCCAGCCTTCCTTGTCGGCAACGAGCTTCAGATAGTCCTTGCCGGTTGCCCAAGCGATGAACTTCTCGGCCGCGGCCACCTTCTGCGAACCGGCGGGGATGGCAAGATTCCAGGCCCAGAGCCAGTTTCCGCGTTTGCCGAGGCCAGTGTCAGGTGCAAGCGCGAAGCCCACCTTGTCGGCAACCGTCGATTCCTTCGGGTTGGTCACGAACGAGGCCGCAACCGTCGCGTCGATCCACATGCCGCATTTGCCGGTCTGGAACAGCGACAGGTTTTCGTTGAAGCCGTTCGAGGATGCACCGGGCGGTCCGGCGTCATTCATCAGCTTGACGTAGAAGTCGAGCGCGTTCTTCCATTCCGGCTGGTCGAACTGCGGCTTCCAGTTCTCGTCGAACCAGCGGGCGCCGAAGGCGTTCGCGGTTGCGGTCAGGAAGGCCATGTTCTCGCCCCAGCCCGCCTTGCCGCGCAGGCAGATGCCGTAGACTTCGTTGCCCTTGTCGGTGATCTTGCGCGCCGCGTCGGCGATGAAGTCCCAGGTCGGCGCGTCGGGCATGGTCAGCCCGGCCTTTTCGAACAGGTCCTTGCGGTACATCACCATCGAGCTTTCGCCGTAGAACGGTGCGGCATAGAGCTTGTCGTCTATGGTCAGGCCCGAGCGGATCGCCGGCAGCAGGTCGTCGACGTCGTAGTCGGCGCCGAGATTGTCGAGCGGCATAAGCCAGCCCTGCTTGGCCCAGATCGGCACTTCGTAGGTGCCGATGGTCATGATGTCGTACTGGCCACCCTTGGTGGCGATATCCGTCGTCACGCGCTGGCGCAGCACGTTTTCCTCGAGTGTCACCCACTCGAGCGTAATGTCCGGATTCTTGGACGTGAATTCATCCGCCAGCTTCTGCATTCGGATCATGTCGCCGTTGTTCACGGTCGCAATGGTCAGCGTTTCTGCTTGGGCCAGACCTGCCAGAGCGACTGCCGAGCACGTGCTCAGCAGGAAAGTTCTCAAATTCATCGACTTCCTCCCAGAAGAAATTGAGCATTTGCCTTGCTCATGAGCAATTACTCACTTCTTGTGAAAAAATGTCAATCCGCTTTCGTTGCTGCGCTGCAACCAGAGCCGTTATGAATCTGTTTTGATTGCGGATTTTTTATCAGCAGGTGGTGATATGAACGCCAAAGGGCCGGCGCATGGCCGGCCCTTCCCAAGCAGAAACGCTGCGATCAGGCGTTGAGCAGATAGGCGGCGGTCGCCTCATCGGTGATAATGCCGTTGATGATCCGCCCCTTGAGCGCGGCCTTCAGCGCCTCATATTTGCGCCGCCCCTTGGCAAGCCCGATCACCGACGCATTGTCGCGCGATGGCAGAGGAACGGAGGCGACACGGTCGTTGAAACTGCCCGCCAGCAATGCGCCGTCGTGGTCAAACATCCAGCCGCAGATTTCCCCTGCGGCGCCGGACTTCGTCAGCTGCCCCATCTCGTCCTGCGACAGAAATCCGTCCTGGCAAAGCGGCGCCTCGGGGCCGAGTTCGCCGACACCGACAAAGGCGACATTCGCCTCCGCGCCCAGCTTCAACGCCACCTGGACGAGGCTCTGGCTGTGCAGCACCGCGCGCTCCTCCGGCGAGGAGGCGAGAACCGGCAAAGGCATCGGGAAATGCCGCGCCTTGACGGCATCGGCCATGCTAAAGATGACGTTGTAATAGGCGGCCGAGCCGTCGAGCCTGATATTGCCAGTCAAGGACACGATGCGATGCTGCGGACATTCCATCGCCGGCAATTGGTCGATCGCCGCCTTCAGGGTCCGGCCCGTACCGATCGCCAGAACCTGGGGCTCGGTTAATTTGAGCCAGCGCTCGATCTCGGCGGCCCCTGCCTCGGCGATGCCGACCGTGGTCGAACTCGATCCGGGATCGCTCGGAACCACGTCCACATGCTTTAGCTCGTATTTTTCCCGAAGCCGTTCGGCAGCCTCCAGGCATGCGGCAATCGGATGATCGAGCCTGACCTTGATCAGGCGCTCCGCCATGGCAAGCGAAACCAGCCGCTGGGCCGATTGGCGCGAAATGCCCATGACCGTGGCGATCTCGTCCTGGGTACGGCCGGCGACATAGTATAACCAGCCCGCGCGGGCAGCATCATCAAGCCTGTTGTTCGCCTCAGCCCGTCGCGCCATGCCACTTCTCCATTCCCCCGCGATCGCGATGTTTTGGGTCGAATCAACTCAAAACATCGCGATCGCTTCCCCTAAGTTAGAGCGGGATGCGGGCGGAAAACCGCACACACTTTTCCTCATCCCGCTCTGATTTGCTGCCACTATTTGCCCTGCCCTGTCAAACAGCAGTCAAGAACAATGGCTTGGCAGGTCTGCAGCAAATCCCCGGATCGCAAGGCTTTCCCAGCATTTCGATGCCAAACTTTTACCGTTTGATAAAAAAATAAAGCGTGTTACCGTTCCATCATCCTGAGAAAACATTGGGAGCCAAAAATGGGAACGACGCACTCTGGGATCCTCGGCGGCCGCCTGCCGCTCGCGGACTACGAAACCAATTTCTCCGACCTCCATCCAGCCCTCGACAGGCACGAGGCATTGGTCGCCTCCGACCGCTGTTATTTCTGTCATGACGCGCCCTGCATGACGGCCTGTCCCACCTCCATCGATATCCCGCTGTTCATTCGGCAGATATCGACGGGCAACCCCATCGGCTCGGCAAAGACGATCTTCGACCAGAACATCCTGGGCGGCATGTGCGCCCGCGTCTGTCCCACCGAAACGCTCTGCGAGCAGGCCTGCGTGCGCAACACGGCTGAGGAGCGTCCGGTCGAGATCGGCCGCCTCCAGCGCTATGCGACCGATATCGCGATGAAGGAGAACAAGCAGTTCTACACCCGCGCTGCGACCTCCGGCAAAAAGGTTGCCGTCGTCGGCGCCGGGCCAGCGGGGCTTGCCTGCGCCCACCGCCTTGCGGTCAAGGGCCACGAGGTCGTCATCTACGATGCCCGTGAGAAATCCGGCGGCCTCAACGAATACGGCATCGCCGCCTACAAGTCCGTCGACGATTTCGCCCAGAGCGAGGTCGACTACGTGCTGTCGATCGGCGGCATCGAAGTCCGCCACGGCCAGGCGCTCGGCCGCGATTTTTCGCTTGGCGATTTGACCGAACAATATGACGCCGTCTTCCTCGGTCTCGGCCTTGCCGGCGTCAACGCGCTGCGCCTCGAAGGCGAAACCGCCGAGGGCGTAGACGACGCCGTCGATTTCATCGCCGCCCTTCGCCAGTCGAAGACCAAGGCCGACATTCCGGTCGGTCGCCGGGTCGTGGTTCTCGGTGGCGGCATGACCGCCATCGACGCCGCCGTCCAGGCCAAGCTGCTCGGCGCCGAGGAAGTGACGATCTGTTATCGCCGCGGCAAGGAGCACATGAACGCGTCCGAGTTCGAGCAGGACCTGGCCACCTCCAAGGGCGTCACCATCCGCCACTGGCTGCAGCCCAAGCGCATCGCGCTCAAGGACGACAAGGTCGCCGGGATCGAACTCGAATACACTACGCTCGTCGATGGAAAGCTGACGACGACGGGCGAAACGGGTATCATTGCCGCAGACCAGATCTTCAAGGCGATCGGTCAGTCCTTCGAGGCGTCCGGCCTCGGATCGCTCACGTTCGAAGCCGGCCGCATCGTCACCGATGCCGAAGGCAAGACCTCGCTCGCCAATGTCTGGGCCGGCGGCGACTGCGTGCTGGGTGGCGAGGACCTGACGGTCTCCGCCGTCGCCATGGGCCGCGATGCCGCTGAAGCGATCAACCGGGCTTTCGCCGCGGCCATGCCGCGCGCGAGCGCCGTTGCATAACGGATCGGGAGAACGGAACAATGGCTGATCTTCGCAACAATTTTGTCGGCATCAAATCCCCGAACCCGTTCTGGCTGGCGTCCGCGCCGCCGACGGACAAGGCCTATAACGTCGAGCGTGCCTTCAAGGCAGGCTGGGGCGGCGTCGTCTGGAAGACGCTCGGCGAGGAAGGACCGCCTGTCGTCAACGTCAACGGCCCGCGCTACGGCGCGATCTGGGGCGCCGACCGCCGGTTGTTGGGCTTCAACAACATCGAGCTCATCACCGACCGCGACCTTTATGTGAACCTGCGGGAAATGAAGCAGGTCAAGATGAACTGGCCGGACCGGGCCCTGATCGCATCGATCATGGTGCCCTGCGAGGAAGAGGCCTGGAAGGCGATCCTACCGCTGGTCGAAGAAACCGGCGCCGACGGCATCGAGCTCAATTTCGGCTGTCCGCACGGCATGTCCGAACGCGGCATGGGCGCCGCTGTCGGACAGGTGCCGGAATATATCGAAATGGTCGTTCGCTGGTGCAAGCAGTACACGCGCATGCCCGTCATCACCAAGCTGACGCCCAATATCACCGACGTCCGCAAGCCGGCCCGCGCCGCCAAGGCCGGCGGCACCGACGCAGTGTCGCTGATCAACACGATCAACTCGATCGTCTCCGTCGATCTCGACAACTTCGCCCCGAACCCGACGGTCGGCGGCAAGGGTACCCACGGCGGCTATTGCGGCCCGGCGGTCAAGCCGATCGCGCTCAACATGGTCGCCGAAATCGCCCGCGATCCGGAAACCTACGGCCTGCCGATATCAGGCATCGGTGGCATCACCACCTGGCGCGATGCGGCCGAGTTCCTGGTGCTTGGCGCCGGCAACGTGCAGGTCTGCACCGCGGCAATGACCTACGGCTTCAAGATCGTCCAGGAAATGATCTCCGGCCTGTCCGACTGGATGGATGCCAAGGGTCACCGCAACCTCGACGACATCACCGGCCGCGCCGTGCCGAATGTCACCGACTGGCAGTACCTCAACCTCAACTACATCGCCAAGGCCAAGATCGATCAGGATTCCTGCATCAAATGCGGTCGCTGTCACATCGTCTGCGAGGACACCTCGCACCAGGCGATCACCCAGTTCGTCAACGGCGTGCGCCACTTCGAGGTGATGGACGACGAGTGCGTCGGCTGCAACCTCTGCGTCAGCGTCTGTCCCGTCGAGAACTGCATCACCATGGAAGAACTGCCGGCAGGCGCCATGGACCAACGCACCGGCAAGCCGGTCGATCCGAACTATGCCAACTGGACGACGCATCCGAACAATCCGATGGCCCGCCAGGCAGCGGAATGACCAAAACCGACGCCGCCGGATTCTTGTCCGGCGGCGTCGGGAATTGGTGTTCGATCAGACCGCGACCACCACCTTGCCGAAGGCGCCGCGATCGAGATGCGCCAGTGCCTCGCGGAAATCCGCAAACCGATAGCGCGCATCGACCACAGGCTTCAGACCGGTTTGATCGACAGCCGCGACGAGGTCCTCAAGCGCCCGGCGATGGCCGACGCCGATGCCCTGGATGACAGGCGATTTCAACAGCACCAGCGGCGCCGGCGCCGAGATCTCGGCGCCTTCGAGCACCCCGATGACCGAGATCCGTCCCTGCACCGCCACCGCATGCAGCGACCGGCCGAGATTGGCGCCACCGGCAAGCTCCAGGATATGATCGGCGCCGTGATCGCCGGTGATCTCAAGCACACGCTCCACCCAGTCTTCCGACAGGCGGTCGATGCCATGGTCGGCACCGAGCTCGAGGGCGCGATCGAGCTTGTCCCGGCTTGCCGACGTGACGATGACTTCGGCCCCATGCGCCTTGGCGATCTGCAACCCGAACAGCGCGACACCACCCGTCCCCTGCACGACGACGCGGTCGCCGGCCTTCGGCCGCCCCTTCTCGACCAGCGCGTACCAGGCCGTTACACCGGCGCAGGGCAAGGTGCTTGCCTCGCCATCGTCAAGGCTCTTTGGCGCATGGACGAACCAGTCTTGCGGGAACGTGACATATTCCGAAGCAACGCCCGGATTGAGACCGCCGAGCGCAAACGACGTCGGTTGACGGGCCGTTCCCGGCTTTTGACCGTCGATCCAGCTGGGGTCGAAGACGGAAATGACCCGATCGCCGGCCTGAAAGCGCGTCACGTCGCTGCCGACCGCCTCGACGACGCCGGCCATGTCGGAGCCCGGCACGAAGGGGAAGACGAGCGGCATGCCCATGCCGTTTTCGAGCACCAGCTTGTCGCGAAAGTTGAGCGAAAAGGCGGTCGTGCGAACCAGCACCTCGCCCGGCCCCGCCTGTGGGATCGGCCGCTCCGTGAGCTTCAGGTTCTGAGGGCCGAACGCATCGATGGTCCATTCCTTCATCAGTCTCGCCATGGTCTTTCCTTTCATCGGATTTGATCTGATGGAGAAAGCATAGCGTTGAAATTATCTCTCCAGTTGCGATATGATTTCGTCATATTGGTTCCATGA
>Ga0247819_10000496_pt1 | contig 23418 bp, 13 predicted proteins | sample 13C_Xylose_Day6_FD_193428 | JGI IMG/M metagenome (GOLD analysis project Ga0247819, IMG submission 193428) | Soil microbial communities from agricultural site in Penn Yan, New York, United States - 13C_Xylose_Day6 | ecosystem: Environmental > Terrestrial > Soil > Agricultural land | place: USA...
AGTCGGGGCGTAGCGCAGTCCGGTAGCGCACTAGCATGGGGTGCTAGGGGTCGAGTGTTCGAATCACTCCGTCCCGACCATATTTTTCAATGACTTAGCCCAATCTGAAAAGGTTGGGCTTTTTCATGTCTAAAAAATACTCCCACATTTACTCCCACGGATATCTTGGATCTCGGTAGATATGCCACTTGAGAGGCGTTCGACTCTCGTTTCCCCGGGCAGGTCGTATCAGTACAAGAGCCTGAAGGCGCGAAGACGCTTGTTAAAGGGTTGCCGATTTGGAGAGCGGTTGCGGTTGATGCAGAGTCGCGCCGCAAAGCGTGGTAATCCCGAAGTCTGTAAATACAGTCAAGGTCGTTCTCTCCAAAGAACATTTTGACTAGGCTCTAGAGCGGGAGTTACAGGTCGAAAAAATTCGCTATGCCCCCATTCGCACCGGGTGTACGAGCGATCGCGAATGGCGATTTCTGACAGGGACCAGGATGGATTCGGATGGCTTTCGGTGTACCTCCATCGCAGATTAGACTTTTTGGCCTCGATCTTCGGTTGATGAAGGCAGAGCGGGTGGCGGGTTTGAGCGCTGCTTTTCAGGGTACACCTAAGATGATGTTCACTGATAGCATGTGGCCACTGACTAATCAGCGCTGATTTTCACATTCAATGTGGTGAATGCAATGGCCGATGCTACAGGGAAGTACTTAGACGTCTATCAAAGCTGGCAGCAACACCTCTTCAATTTCAACCTGGCAGTCCGGGAAACCAATACGCCAGGCTTGCGTAAGCCTCAGCTTGCCGCCCTATACGCTTCACTGAGCCACCTGGTGATGTCTCCGGCCACGACCGCAACGATCGTGATGCCAACGGGTACCGGCAAGACCGATACCATGCTTGGTTTGCTTATCGCAGGGCGGTTGGCAAGGACATTGGTACTCGTCCCGTCAGATGCCTTGCGCTCCCAGCTTGTCGAAAAATGCCTCGGGCTGAAAAAACTTCGGGAGATCGGTGCTGTTTCTGCCACAGCACTTAACCCTGTGGTGAGGGCGATCGGCTCAGGAATGTCGGCTGAAGATGTGCAACAGCTTGCCGAGGCGAATGTAATTGTCGCTACCCCGCAAGCATTGCAGCGATTCGACACAGAGTCCCTTCAAGCCTTAGCTGAGCTCTGCAGCCACCTGATCATCGATGAAACGCATCATGTGGCCGCCATGACGTGGGGCAGGGTGAAAACCGCGTTCAAAGAGAAGCCATGCCTGCAGTTCACTGCTACGCCTTTCAGGGAGGACAACCAGCCTCTTGAAGGCAAAATTATCTACAACTACCCGTTGAAGGATGCGCAGATCGATGGCTACTTCAAAGCGATCGAATTTCACCCGGTGCGCGAATACAACCTGGAACTGGCTGACCAAGTGGTTGCTGATAAGGCGGTAGAGTTGTTACGAGGCGATCGAGAACAAGGCTTCAACCACCTACTGATGGTACGTGCACGATCTCAAAAACGGGCTGAATCCCTGTTTGAACTCTACAAAAAGCATGAAGACCTCTCACCCATTCTCATCCACAGCAAGGTGCCGAATCGGGTCAAACTGCTGGGTGAAATTGTCGAGAAGAAATACAAGATCATCGTCTGCGTGGACATGCTGGGCGAAGGCTTTGACCTGCCTGAGTTGAAAATCGCGGCTATTCACGACCAGCATCGCAGTCCGGCCGTCACCTTACAGTTCATCGGTCGTCTAACCCGGGTTGATGACACGCTAGGTGATGCCAAATTCGTCTCGAACATCGCCAACCAGAAAGTCGATTACCAGATGTCGGTGCTTTACAAGGAAAGTGCTGATTGGAGCGCCGTGATTCGAGACGTGAGCCATGACAAGATCGCCCGCGAGGTCGAGAAGGAGACATTCACTGAGCAGTTCCCAGATGATGCTGACTCCGAGGACATTTTCGGGTTGAACCCCAACCCCAAAATCAGTGCGATCGCCTACCATGTGGAGCGCGACCAGTGGCGGCCAGAGAAAGCCAACCACTTCTCGCAGAAGAAAGAACCGCTGCAGTTCCTTTCTATCAACGACGATTCAGACACCATCATCATGGTGACGCGACGAGAATCTCCCGTCGGATGGGCTCAGACATCAGCGATCGTTGACACCAACTGGATTCTCTACCTAGCGTACTACCACGCGCCCGACAAGACGCTATTCATTCACTCCTCCGGTGATGAGTCGCAAGCGACGCGGTTTTTGAATTTGATTGCAAAAGATGCCAGGCGAATCAACGGCGAGCCTACATTCCGAACTCTGCACGACATCAAGCTCATGAAGCTGCAGAACGTAGGGCTGTCCAGGACACGCAAGGATCTGAGATTCACGATGCACGTCGGGCGCGACATCAATACCGTCATCAGTGAAATCGAGAACGGCACGGCGAAGAAGTCCAACATCTTCGCGACGGGCTACGAAGATGGACAGCGCACCACCGTTGGCTGCTCTCACAAGGGGAAAATCTGGGAGATGAGCTCTTCCAGCATCATTTACTGGATTGAGTGGTGCAAACGTGCCTCGCAGAAACTCAACGATGCCACGATCAACCCTTCTGAAGTGCTCAAGGATGTGATTCGCTCGGAGAAGATTGAGGGAGCCTGGCCAACTGGACTCTTCTATGCTGATTGGCCTGAGCCCATTGCGATCGAAAACGAGCAGAAAATTTCGCTGGCGCTCAATGGTGAGATCTTCAACCTGCTTGATGTCGAGCTTGGCAAGCCTCAGCGGACCGACGATCTGACACTAGAAGTGCCCGTCATCGCCATAGCAGCAGATGGCACGGAGTGTCAGCTTCCTGACATCACGATACGGTTACTGAACGACAGCTACAAAGTCTCCTGCCCTGGGGTGAAGATCATTTTCGCTGAAGAGAGCTCGTTTGAGCAGTACCTGGATGCGAACCCTTTGGTCCTGCTAGCCGTAGACGGTTCAATGGTCGAGGGTAATTACCGGTTCTACACACCCAATAGTTTGGACTTGAAGCTTCCTATAGCGCTGATTGAGGCTTGGGACTGGGGGACCACCCAGATCCACAGCGAGTCCATGAGGGCAACTCGTAACATGGACACCGTCCAAGGGTTCACCTACAGCCAAATCGAGGACGACTATGCATTCATTTTCAACGATGATGGCGCAGGTGAGATTGCGGATTTGGTGGCAATCAAAGAAAGCAAGGACGCAATCTTTGTCGACCTTTACCACTGCAAGTATTGCCCCCAAAAAGATCGGCCTGGTGCTCGCGTGAACGATGTCTACGAGGTCTGCGGCCAAGCGTCACGATCGGTGAAGTGGCTGCATACCGAGGAAAAATTCTTCAATCGATTGATGGGGCGGTACCAGCAATCGCTGCCGAAAGGGTTCGACAGAATCCTCAAGGGTGACCCAATAGATTTGGAGCTGCTTCGCAACAAGTGCCACGACCACGAGATGATTTTCAGATTCGTGATCGTACAGCCTGCCATTTCGGCAGCGAAAATCTCCGCTGATCAGCTTGCTGTCCTCGGCACCAGTTACTCCTACATTAAGAACGTATCTGGTTCAGATGTCCGGGTCGTAACCAGTGCCTAACAGAAAGGGGGGGGCACCATATTGCCTCCGGCTTCTTGGCCAGGTGAATCTGGAGATAGGGCGGGAAGGTATTCATTGATCAAAGAATTTTGAGGCCTCGGAAGTGGGGCAGGAGCAAGGATGGCCCAGTCAAAGAGAATCAAAGTAATGCTGTCCAGTCGTTGTAACGATCGCTTTCCCGCGGACAGCGATCAAACGCTCAGCAATATCCGAGAGCAACTCAAACGTGAGATAGAGGGCACGAAGCTATTTGGCAAACAGGTATTTGAAGTTTGGATTAACGAAGATGCACCTCCTGCGGACGGAATGCAGGACAGCTGGGATGCCTGTTTGCAAGCCGTGAGGGATTGCGATGTGCTACTGGTGCTGTCCAATGGCAATGCCGGCTGGGCCAGTGGTGACGGCGACATTGGTATTTGCCATGCGGAGTACATGGAGGGACTAGCCACTACTCGGGGGAAGGTGCGCTTCATCGCTATGCCAAATATCCCAACAGGCGATGGCCAGGTAGCTGAGACAGCACGTAATCAGCGCTTCCAGGCCTTTATTGCACAACAGACACCCTTCAGGGGTGGAATGGTCTCAACCGTTGAGCAATTGCGTAGCCGCGTTCAGGAAGCGCTTCTCGATGCGTTGGTCGTTCTGACCCAGCGCGGTGTAACCGCTGCGGCTTCGAGCCGTTTCGATATGGGCCAGGCGCTGGATTGGACACGGATGGACTTCCGTCAGCGCAAACGAGCGATGGAAGCGGTGTTACTGCAGGCGCTCAATGGTGGCAAAGTCCCTGCTAGCGAAGCGTTAGCCATTGTTCCAATTGCTGGAGTGAATGTCGTTGTGTTTGTCCATGCAATCCCGGCTGCGTTCACGGTTGCTGCTGCGCGTGAGCTGGTGGGTAAGCCTTTTCTGCGTGACCATGAGCATGCTGATCTGTTGAAAGGTGCAGAAGGACCGTTGCATTTAATCGCCTGTCACCGTGGAGCAACAGAGACTCAGGCCACTACGTTGTTAGGCTTTCCTGATGCTACGGTTGTAAGCGGTTCCTTCGGTATTTTTGTCGCTGATGATGTACAGAAAGTACAGTTTGCCTTCCTGGCCAACTGTCGCGATGCGTCGCAAACGCGCCATGCGCTCCAGCGTTTTAGGGAATGGTTGGATCAAACAGGTGAAGCGCAAATTCTGGCCAAGAGAGCCGCTTCACGCGCCAAGATTGTCAAAGTTATTGCCGCCGAACTTGAAGGGAGATAACAGGGATGTCAAAAGCACTTTTTACTGTGGGGCCCGTGTTGTCATTCCGAGGCGTAAGCCAAACCGGGCAGTGGCAGGTGACCGCGTTAGTCGGAGTTGTAGCTGGCGCCGCATTTCCTGTTCTTTCTGTTGACGGCCAGTCTTGTCCGGCGCCGAAGGTTTTGCTGGAGCGTCCGAAAGAAACCATCCTTCGTTACGACCTGAGCTGTTATCAGCAGGCGCAGGAGCGAACGGTTCAGTTTGGTCTAGGGCAGGGAGGGCCGCAATGGCAGTTCTCCATTCCCGGACAAGACTATGCCCCAAGAATGGCCTACGTCTCTTGCAATGGCTTTTCGGATCCTAGTGGAATGCGCAAGTTAGTGCGCCCTGAAAACGCCGTCTGGGCTGACCTGATCAGCAACCATGACAGTGACTTGCGTGCTGCGGGTTACGTGCTGGACAAGGAGCAGCTTTGGCACGAAGGGCGAATCCATGACAAGGGGTTGAAGCGGTTCCACTTGCTGCTGATGGGGGGTGATCAGATTTACTTTGACTCGATCTGGGAGGATGTGAAGCCTCTCAAGAAATGGGTCGGAATGTCGCGCAAGGAGCAGTTGGCGTTCAAGGTGAGCGTGGCGCTGGAGAAGGAGATCGAATCCTATTATTTCGGGCTCTATGCCAATCGTTGGCTGCCTGATACTCGGCGTGACTGGGGGCACTCCAAACCGAACCTTGATGCCGCTGATGCGATGGCGAGAATCCCTACGGTGATGATGTGGGACGACCACGACATCTTCGACGGTTGGGGGTCCTACAGCCCGGCTATGCAGCACTGTGAGTTATTCCAGGTGTTGATGCGTCATGCGCGTAGGGCGTTCTGGGTGTTTCAGTTGCAGCATGCCGTTGATGATTTGCCGCCGTTGCAATTGCTCCAGCGTGCAAACGTTTCCCAGCAGGATCCACAGTATGAGCCGATGCAATGGAGTGCCCGATTAAAGGGAGATCGATTGGCCTTGCCGCTCTTGGATGGTCAGCCGGGCTTTAGTTTCGGCTATCACTTGGGGCCGGTATCGTTGTTTGTTGCTGATCTGCGCACTGAGCGTTCACGTACCCAGGTACTGGGGGCCGATACCTGGACTGCTATGCAGGCTTGGCTCAACACGCTCCGTGACGGTAAGCCTGCTCATCCTGGAAGCAAATGTCAGCACTTGATCTTCATGTCCTCGGTTCCGGTCGCGCACCCCAAATTGTCGCTGGCTGAAGGGTTGCTCGATACGTTTGGGCAGGATCATGTGCTCGACAGTAATGCTGATGACCTTAAGGATCATTGGTCGCACGGGGATCACGAGGGGGAGCGTAAGCGACTCCTGGAGTCGCTTACTCGTATTGCTGAGCAGAGAATGCTGCGTGTATCCATTGCTTCTGGGGACGTGCATGTCGCGGCCTGGGGCAGTTGCTACCGAAGGGATATTCCGCCAACGTCGAACTGGGCGCAGATTCAGCAATTTACTTCGTCAGGTGTGGTGCATCCGTCGTTGATTGGAGTGGCCGAACGGCTTTTTCTTCAGTTGCTGAACCATACCGCCAGCAAGGTCCAATCCATCGATGTGCAGCACTGTGTCGAGATGATGTTGTTCCCCGGTTTTAATCGGTATGTGATGCCGGCTCGGAACTGGTTGGCGTTTGAGCTGGACATGGGCGGAGAGACGGGATGCAAACTGTGGGCGACTTGGCGTTGTGAAAATGAGGTAGGGTTTTCCAATCATCTGCAAGCGGTGCACCCGGCTCAGAAATGAGCTCCACAATTGCAAAGTAGTTGTATCGTTCATGATGGCGGTGTTCTGCAAACGTCTGCCCTGCTTTTCAAAGACTCTCAGGGTCGCAAAAAAACTTCATCTGGGCTCTGGCTGGGGGGGCAGACATTCGGATCGTAAATTTTGCCCCCAGGTTTGCCCTCGTTCGCACACGATGTGCGGGCGATAGCGAAGGGGGATTCTTAACAGAATTCCAGGATGCCATCGCGTTGAATCCGCACGTGCTGGAAGTCTTCATGGTGGAAGATCGGGATTCAGGAAAAGCAGGCTTAACTAGAAATAACATCGGACACTGTCGCTCAAATTTAAAGTGTGCGTCCCCTCGAGTTGCGCTGCGTCTGAAGTCAGGCTATGCGAGCAAGGTCGGACAGTATAGATTTGAGAAGATAAGGGAGTGAAGCACAGCATGACCCTTTCGATCACTGATCAGGTCAAGAAGGGCTTTGAGAAAGCCAAAGTGAGGGACAACGGTGAGTGCTACTAATGCGATCAACCGGATCGATAAAATCGCAGCTGAATCAGGTAGGCGAGATGTTTCTCCATGGGGGGCGCTTGACGCCTGAGACACTCACTCGACTTCTAGCCTCTATGAACGCCACCAGCTTTCTAGTGGTCTGCGGCTCTGGGCTTTCCATGGATCCTCCTAATAATCTGCCGTCAGCTAGAACAGTCGAAAAACGCTGCATCGACAAATTCTGTCTTGATTCGGATGCAAATTGCGACGCCACAAACGCGGAAATCCATCTTACGCCAGTCGGCGTTCTACGTGTTGTTGCTACTGCATGAAGGACGAGGGTGTGCTAATCGAGTCTTCTGTGCTGCCCGAACGTAGAGCCAACGGTCCTTGGACCGATCTGGCGCTCCACACCATCGGCTGGCGCGCGTTTCAGGATCTATGCTCGCAGGTATGCGAGGTCGTGCTCGGCCGGCCCGTGGAAATCTTCCGCGAAGCTCAAGACGGCGGTCAGGACGCGGTCTTCCTCATTTCTGTAGAAAACGACGCCCTGTTGATCGGAACCGTGCAATGCAAGCATACGTCCGATGCCGCAAAGGCGTTGAAGCTCAGTGATCTCACCGCCGAGATCGCTCATGTCGAGGAGCTGGTCAAAGCCGGCCAAGCAGAAACCTACGTCTTCATGACGAACATGAGCGTAGATGCGCCTGTCGCAGCCGCAATGCGTGCCAAACTCCGCGCGCTTGGCGTGCGTAAGCCGCACATTCTCGGTCGCCAGTATATCGTCCGTGTTATCAGGAGCAGCGCGCGCCTCCGGGCCCTCGTTCCGCAGGTCTACGGCCTAGGCGACCTCACCTCGATCGTAGATGAGCGGCTCAGCGAGCAGAGCCGGGCGTTGCTTGACAGCTGGATTCCAAAGCTTCGCACCTATGTGCCTACGCAGGCTCATCGCGATGCGGTCAACGCTATCTCTGAGCACGGCGTAGTGCTGCTACTCGGTAATCCCTCTAGCGGTAAATCAGCGATTGGCGCCATCGTGTCGACCATAGCGTCGGAAAATCCAGACAACACCGTACTTGCTCTGACCAGCCCACGCGACTTTGAGGCCGGTTGGAATCCTAATGATCCAGGGCGCTTCTTCTGGATCGACGATGCCTTCGGCTCCAATGTGCTACGCGACGACTATGTGCAGGACTGGACGTCTGCCTTCTCCAAGCTGAGGGCCGCGATCAAGCATGGCAATCGATTTCTTCTAACTTCCCGAAAACATATCTATGAAGCGGCGCGGCGCCGGCTCGGGCAGCGCAACCTTGCCCAATTCGCAGACGGTAGCGCCGTGGTGGATGTTGGCGAGTTGACGTTCGAAGAGAAGACGCAGATTCTCTATAATCATGTAAATTTCGGTGAGCAGAGCCAGAGCTGGCGATCGAGCATCAAACCGCATCTAGCCGCTGTAGCTGCGGTTCGCGATTTTCTCCCTGGGATCGCCGAACGTCTCGGCGACCCAAACTTCACCTAGGGCCTAGCGCCCCGCGAAAGCTCACTCGTACGCTTTATGGAGGAGCCGACAGAGCATCTGATTGATACCGTCAACGCCTTAGATGATCAGCTGCAGGCCGCGCTCATCCTCGTGTATGTCCATCAGGCCGGATTCGATCCTAGCGATCATGACGTTTCGGCCGCACAGGCGGTCGCTGAGCTGACTGGGTACACTCTCACTAAGATTCAGGATTGTTTCGCTGAGCTGAAAGGCTCGTTCCTGAAGCTTTCGGGATCAAAATGGACCTTCGCCCATCCGACGATCTCCGACGCCCTAACGGAGATTCTGCGCCAGAAGCCCCATATGATGGCGGCGCTCATACGAGGCGCGACTATCGACACCATTCTTAGTAGCTTCACATGCGAGGGCTCGCCGCTCATTCGAGATGCGCTTGTCATCCAGACAACGCTCGACGACGCTCTGGTCGCACGACTTGGCCGCACGCCCGACGAACTACACCGCAATTGGATGCTGTTCCACTTCCTTTCCTATCGTTCAAGCGAGGCCGTGTTCGTCAAAGCCGTCGAGCAATTTCCCAATCTACTTCGACGGCCATGCTGGCAATCTGATCTCGCCAGCAACGATCCCCGGATCGCCACCTATGCACGTGCTCATCACCTCAGCGTCTTGCCTAACGATCTGCGCTCTGAGGTAGCCGACAGGCTGGAATCTGCCGTGCTCAACGGTCTCGACGTCTCCTTCTTCGACGAGCCACAGATGCTAGCGGTCATACCGCCGCTAAGGCTTATCGGTGTGGGATTGGCGCTGCGGACAACTGTGCTGCCGTCGCTCGAAGAGAGGATCGATGAGATCGCTGCCGACGCTGACTTGGACGAAGAGCCTGACAGCCACTTTAAAAAGCTTCTCGGCGTGCTTGATTGCATTGAGACGATTGGTGTCGACGCGGACGCCACGGCTTTGATCGACGACGCGCGCGATCACGTGAAACGCTCAGTCAAGGCGCTTGAAGAGCGCAAGCGCCAGCATGATGAAGGCTCCGAAGACGAAGCGGATTGGACGCACATCGTGACGCCAAAGAAGGAGGAAGCTCCGGCTTCCACCCCCGTCGTGACAAAGCGCTCGGTGTTCGACGATGTCGACAAATAAACGTCGAGACATCAAGCAATCGCACTCCGACGCGTCGGACACATCCTTCTCCGATCGCGCGGAAGCAAGGCGTCCCCTGCGAGGCGCGGCCGCCGCTCAAGCCGGTTTCGACTATCAGCTAGACGTCTCGATCCTCGCAGCCCTGCAACTCCTCCTCATTTCCAAAGCGGCTACGCGCCTGGTGCTGGAACCGGCAAACGAGGAAGATCTGGAGGCAGATCTGGAGCCCAACGTGCCAGGACGGGTACAACCCAGTGCGACTGTCTCTGGCGGATATAAGCTTGTCATCCAAATCAAAATGGACAGCGGCGAGCCCTGGTCGGTCGTAGATTTCGAAGGTCTGCTCAAGCACGGCTCCGACAAAAAAGGTGGGCGCCGAAAAGCACTGCATCATCTCGACGATCCGAACACCCGCTATCTGCTCGTGACCAATGCCGACGCCAAGGGAGTCGCGCGTAACCTGCTGGTCGAAGGCTTCGAAGAGGTATCCGACAAGGCAAGCTTCCCTCCGAGACTTCATGCCACACTGAAAGCTTCGCCCGAAGGCCGCGTCGCGATCTGGGGCAGGCTCACCGAAAAGCAGCTCGCATCCGATATCCGGGAACTGATGTCGGACCTGCTGCATGTTCCGAAGGTCGAGCAGCAAAATCTGATCGCAACGCTGCGTCTCGAAGCCAAGCGGAGGACCCGAGGCAGCACGCCCGGTCTATGGACGAGCGACGATCTTCTCGCGACGGTAAGGACGCACGGCGGGTTCCTGGCCAGCTCTGCCAGCCTTGAGCATTTCGTGGCGCCTGCGAACTTCGATGAGATGCTCAGAATCCTAAGCGACAAGAATGCAGTTGTGATTATGGGCCCTTCAGGTACGGGCAAGACGCAGGCGGCGTTCAAGCTATGCGATATCGCGCGACGGCGCGATGGTGCGCTGGAAGTTGTTACCATCGGCGCGGACGATTCGCCGACCAGCGTGCGTAAGGTCGTTAACAACGGATCGACACTCTTCTATGTCGATGATCCGTGGGGCCAATTTAGCCTACGGGGGGGCAGCGAAGCATGGACCGAGCAGCTGCCGCGCCTGCTCGCCAAGGCCACGCCTGATCACCAGTTCGTCATCACGTCCCGCAGCGACATGATGCAGAGCGCCAAAGTCGGGGTGAGTCTCAATACGTGGTCGGTCGAGTTGGATGCCGGCCAGTATCGGGATGGTCAACTCCGCGACATTCATGACAATCGCATGGATCAGCTACCGGCCGCTCTGCAAACCAAGGCGTACGCGTTTCGCAATGAGGTACTAGACAAGCTTGGGACGCCGCTCGAGATAGAGCTGTATTTCGCCCACATGCAAACCGGCCCGGATGCCGGGGAAGAAGACCATGTCTTCTTTCGCCGGCTGCTCGAGTTGGCGCAGCGCGATGCGGTGGAAGGTGTCGTCGTCAGAGCTCTATCATCTATCGACACTAGCGGAACCTCAGCCATCGTTTGGGCGCTGCTGGCGGCGCGGGGCCAGTTCGACCGCGCCCGACTTCACGCTCTTCAACGCACCCTACGTGGACTTGATCGAGCGCTAGGCGATGGCTTGGATCGCCTCTTAGACCGTATGGTCGCGGCCCGCCATCTGCGGCAGCCGGCCCGCACGATCGCCTTCGCTCATCCGAGCGTCCGCCAAGGCTTTGAGGCCTTCGCAAGGGGCTGCTGGGGGCAGAGCGAGTTTGCGATCGAGACCCTGATCTCCGCGCTCGTTCAGCTGCCGTCAACGCATCGCAGCTGGGGCATGGAAACGGCAGCCAGAGTTTATGAAGTTGCTCGCACGTTCGCTGGCCGACAGGACGTTGACCAAGACTTCGCAATTGACTCCAACAGCCAGGAAGCGATCGATGCCTGGCTGGACGAAAGCCTCATGGACCCCGCCTCCAAGTTCGCACCATTGCTGGAGCTGGCGTCCGAGGTAGGTAGCGATGCCTCGATACCAAGCCGCGTGGCGCGATGGCTGTTGAAAGGTACACAGCGGGGGGCTTCCTTCTTCACCCATAACTGGCAGCCGCCGGTCTTTGACGATGCCTGGTATGACTCTGTGTCCGCGAGCCCCATCGCGACCGAAGTCGCCGCCCGATTTATTCGTGAGGAGCTTGGTTTCGACCGAGGGGACTACGGAGTGGACTTCGCCAAGCGGCTCGATCGCTTCGCACCCAACCTGACCACCGCCTATCTCGACGCCGCGCACGAGATGGTCGGCCACGGCTTCGAGCTTAACGCCAATGCTGTCGCGGCCGGCGCCATGCGCGATCTAACAGGGTTCGAGAGGATAGTGCAGGCTGCGTTGGACGACCTCGCGAGCATCCACCATCAACACGCTAAGAGTGGCCGAGAGGAATGGCGTGCAATTGAGGATGGCGAACGGGACCATGCCGCTGAAGAGGCCGCGCAGTCGAACCATGAAGGCGACGGGTACACATCCGGTGTCTTCATCGACGCCTACATCCGTCAGCTTCGCGTAGAGGGTCGCTGGCTGGTCCTTGCCAGCCATCCGCGCGTAGCGGAGTTGGTCCGTGCCTGGGCGCAGGCGCTCTTAACCTCCCCCGGACCGGTGGGTGAAGACGAGCTTCGAGCGATTCTCGTAGCGGGCAAGAGTATGGATGAGGAGCCATATGTCTGGGCGGCAGTGCGAGAGCAATGGAACGCAGCGCTGGAGCCTACGCTTACGGCGCGGATCAGCTCAGTTCCCTCTGAGGTGGATCTGTGTGACGAGCTTGCGCTCACAGCTTTGAAAGTCGCACCAAAATCCCTGGTCGCCGCATTCCAGGAGAATAGTGGACAGCCTGATCGACAAGTCACCCTGCTAACTGCCATGCAGCGCGCCCGCCGGCAACTCGGGAAAGACAGTCACGCGGCCACACTAAGGCTGATCACAGGCGCGCTTCCAAGGGAACTAAAGGAAATCTACAAAGCGCTCCCGACCAGGAAGCGGAAAGCTCGCAAGGTCAACGGTCCGACGCTCTCATTCCTGACGGCTTGTGCGTCGCAACTCGATGCGGATGCGCTCGACCTTGTCGTGCCGGTCATCATCGCAAGCAGTGGCGACGCTTCGCCAGCGATCATCCAATGGCTGACCATTGCCAGCCGTACAGAGCATGCCGTCAGTGCGACCGAGGCGGCGATTGCGATTGGCGATACCGTCCTTATTGAGGCTGCGCTTCGCCACCAGCGCGCCGATGCTCGCTGTACGGCGCTGTTTCATCTTGCGCCGACACTCCCGGATCCCTTGCCGCCTGCAATCCTCACAATGGCATCCGATCCTGGCAGTCGCGTTCGCCGCGCCCTAGTCGCCCTGCTTGCAGAACGGCCGCACCCGGATCACCTCAAAACGCTGTTGTTTCTGATGCATGACACTTGGTCGAGCGCTGAACCGCACTACGACGAGCCCGAAAGCTTTGATATTGCGCAAGAGGCGGTCGTTGCCCTTGCAGTGAACGGTCCCTTATCCGATGCAATCGGCAATACTCTTCTCGATCTTGCCGCCACAACGGTCGACCGCGCGCTTAGCCAAAATGCCCTGATCGTCGCAGCGAATTGCTGTAGCGCCAGAATCCAGCAGAAAATATCGAACCTCGTCAATATTCCGGAAGCCCGCTGGATACGCCTCGACGCCATTGACGCCCTGGCCGACGCCGATTCCGTAGACCCTAGCATTGTCGCGCATCTGACATCCGCGTTTCTGCTGAGTTCGCCGCCAATCCTTGCGGCGTCAGCGGCTCATCTCGTCGGCGCCCATGCTTCCGCGGAAAATGCCCTTAAACTCTTTGAGCGGGTCGCCAGCTCGAACAAGCGACGCGCTCTGCTGCTGGTTGGCGCCAACGCCATGGCCAGGCGCGATCGTACGACTGCCGATCGAATCCTCGATCTGCTGGAACCGGATCATCCCGGACGTCAATTGTTGATGGCTTCCGAACCTCTTTCAGCCTCCATTCTCGACAATCTCGGCAAAGTTCAGTTGAGAGAAGCTGTCCGAAAGCGGCTTGGAGATCGCATTGTCGTTCCTTGACCGGCGCAGAGAACGGGCAAGCACAAGTCCGCTAGCTGCTTGATCAATACAGACTTAAACCTCTGCTTCCCAGGGGCGACGCACGAATCGGATATAGACGCCCAGGGCGTCAACTGGTGACGAGTATTTCCTTACCCCGACATCGGAGCTGATGAGAAGGATCGGTGCACTCGGTTCCGCAGGGACGTCAGTGACCAACCAAGGGGCGAGACTTGGCACTGGCGGCTGCAGGAAAGCTGTCTCGCGGCGTAGCCCCAGTGCCTCACGTACGTTTTCCTTCGAGGAGCTGCGCACGTCTTTGCAACTGATGCCCGCAAAGATCTGCGAGTGGGACGGGCGCTCTCCTGCGCCTGGCTCAAGTACACAGACGTCAAGCTCGTGTCGGGCCTGGCGGGGGGCCTTGCCCGGAACTCCGCCGTTATGCGCCCAACTCAGCGACTCAAACTCGACCGAGGTCCAAGCTTCCCCCATTGTCTGTCCAGTGGCGTCGAGCAGATCAAAGTGCGAGAATCTTTTGCGATCGGCCAGAGCTGGTTTACTCGCCACTACCACCTCTGACGCCTTACCTCCCTTAGATGGTGGTCGATGAATGATCGACCCTTTCGGGTGCGCACTCCGAAATACCCGCAGCAAACGAGCAAGAACCAGCATTTCGTACAATTTGTCGCGAGCCATCGCTTGTAGCTGAAGGGGGGGAGGCGCTTTCGCGGCAATGTCGAAGAGCGCGCCCACAGCTTTGACCAAGTCCGGTGGTGCGGGTTGGTTCTTCTTTTTCTTCTTGACGCCTGCCGCGATGGATGGAGTCGTACTCATAAATCCTCCTTGGTCTCTCGTGGGAGAAATTCGAGCAACGCTCCCCGCAACGCAATTTGCTGCTTCGTCGGGCGCCGTCCAAGGTTACGTCGTAGACTGGTTTTTCGGTTACCGGTGCGCATCTGCATTGACTCGACCTGCTGATCGCGCGCGAGCACCTCGTTGAGTTCGCGGCGAACTGCTTGCTCGGTTCCGCTGTTCACTGGAAAAGCGAGCACCATCAGTAACGACAGAGCTTCTTCAAATCGCTCTTTGGTCTCGTTGCGCCTCGCGGGTTCCGCGTTGGCACTGCTTAACCTTTTATCTTGGAGCTCCTCCCCAACGGGCTCGTCAGGCTCGACTGGCGCGCTGAGCTTGGCCAGCTCCATGAACTGGTGCATCAATGGCCCCTCATACGTGCTAGCTCGTAGATGTATCTCGCGAAGCGCCTGTTCCAGGTCGTCCTCACCTTGCAATGTGATCCGCATGCTTCCTCCATGAATGTTTCAGTGTCGCGGCTCTGGCGTCGCGAGGGTGATGGGTTACGGAATAGGGATGGTCGGCCAATTGCCATTAGTGGTAGCTTTCGCACTAACACGCGCGTCTGCTATCCCTGAGTGAGCTCAGCATGCCGACGTAACCGGCTCGATTCAAGTGATACAGGGACGTCATGGTGCTTATCAAGATCCCATCGAACAAAGGTGGGCCTGCGGCAAGGCAAGGTTTCAAGTATCAGGATCACGTTGCCGTTTCCTTCATATTGAAGATGCTCCGCGATAGCAGTTACCAGCAGGTCGAGTGTGAAACTGCTGACGACATCGTGCTGGTCTCTCGCCAGTCTGGTGAGACGGTTAACGAATATATTCAGGTCAAAACTACCGAGGGTGACAGCAAGTGGAACCAGAGTGAAGCAACCGCTCTGGACAACGGCCGGGCTGACACTTCTCTACTGCAGAAGTCACTGCTTTGTGACTGCCGTCCTGGAAAAGCTCGGTTCCGAATGGTCACCAAGCGCGATACCGCCAAAGCTTTGAGTTGCTTTAAACTGGAGCTTGAAAAGCGAACTCAGCCTGACCTTGCGACCAGCCGTGGGACAGCTCTTGCTAAGAAGTTCAAGAAAACACGCTCACCCATGGGGCGCGACTTTTGCTATTGGGCGGACAATTTTGTGTGGCAGATCTGTGGCGATGTGGACGCGCTGGAGTCGGTGAATTTGCGCAAGCTGGCAGAAGTAATCGATCTTCAAGGCTCGTGGCCTACGCACAAACAACAGCAGGCAATCTACGCGGACTTTCTGGGTTGGGCAGATGATGCGGCAACTGCAAACGTCATCTCCGAATCTACACAAAAGGTCATTACGCGCGTGGCTGCCATGGATCGCCTCGATGCACTCCTGGCGGCGGCTGATAGCAAAAACATCACCTACTCGAAGCCCTATAAATCCAAGCCTCCACCTTTTCTGGTCGAGTTTCATGCCGCAACCGAGGAGGGATTGCTACGCAGCCTGACCGGGTACGACGTTCAGTATGACTTTGGCGAGTGGAGGCATAAGGAACTCGCTGAGCACCTGGTTCAGTGGCTCCCCGAGTTCTGTTTGCAAGCCAGCGAGATCGTGAATTTTCAGGTTCATCATGCTCAGACGATTCTGTCGAAGGCGATTGCTACGTTCACTCAGAATGGCATGGAGCGCGATAAGTTAATTGCAGAACTGATCCTGCATGTGATTTTGAGGAATAAGGAAAATAGCGAGCCGATCGCGTGCAAAGTGTTCTTTGCCTCAAAGACAGGCTTATCCGAGTTCGGGAACGCCCATATTGTTCAGCGCTCAGGCGAGGTCGATCAACTCTGGCTGGGGTTGGCGAGGATGATTACTGTGGGAACCATGGCCCAGACTATGGCGCAGGTTTGCAGCACTCTGGATTCTACAATTAACAAAGCTGCACTGACCAACGAGCGCGAGATCATCATCTCACTGCGCGAACCGAATCACCTTCGCTCCAATTCGGAGGATTTCAACAAAGCATTGGAACGAAACACGCCTGCCGAAGAGATGCTGAAGGTGCTGTGCTTTCCTGTGTTACTGGCTTACGACAGTGATGCCTTATCCTCTGGATACCTCTCTGACTATATTGATCGGCTGAAGCACGAGATCAACGACCACTACAGTTCATTGAAAGTCCATCTGCCGAAGAAAATGGATCAGATCCGAATTGCAGTGTTTCTTGTTCCTATCGAAAGCATCCAGAACTTGATCAAAGAGTTCAACTCACGTTGCAGGGTTTAGGCTGACATGAGATATGAAGTAGTTAAGGAGCGACTCGAACGACTCGGTGAAGATTCAAGCTCCAGGATCGAGCTTCTCCAAGCTATCAGTGTTGCCGTGAACCGGGGGAACCCAGAGTGGGAAGGGCGAGACCTCGTCATCCGTGCGCTCGATAAATTCGCCTTGTTTGGTGAAGTTGAGCAATCCTTGCTGCTGAGTATGATCCGCGCTGTGGGGCTATTCCCTTACATCACTCCGTACCTCGATGAAATATCGATTTCAGACCGTCTGGCCTACGAGATGCATCGGGTGGACGGAGTTGAAGTAGGCATGGTTTTTCACCGGCTGCAGGCTCATGTGTTCAGCTTGCTAATGCAAGGACGCAACGTCGTGCTGAGCGCCTCCACAAGCGTCGGTAAAAGCCTGGTGATCGACGCCATTCTGGCCCAGGAAAAATTTCGCAAGATTGTGGTCATCGTTCCAACCATCGCCCTCATCGACGAAACGCGCCGACGTTTGGTCAAGCGTTTCAAACAGAGATGCAACGTTATTACGCATCCGACTCAGGAGGCCGACGACGCACGAGTAAACGTCTACCTGCTGACCCAGGAGAGAGTCCTCCAGCGTGTCGATCTACAGGACGTCGGTTTTTTTGTCGTAGATGAATTCTACAAACTTGATCTGTCCAGTGACTCGGAAGCCGGCAGCCGTGCGATTGATTTGAGCTTGGCTTTCCATAAGCTGGCAAAACAGGGGGCGCAGTTCTATCTACTCGGCCCTCATATCCAAAACATCCACGGTCTCGACGCTTACGAGTACAATTTCATCCCCTCCAATTTTTCCACAGTGGCCGTTGATGTTGAGCATTTTAATCTGCCGACCAACGGAGATGCGCGTAAGGACAAGCTCCTAGAACTCTGCCGCAAAATTACCACCCCCACGCTCATCTACTCTCAGTCGCCGGCAAGCGCAAACAAGATTGCACAGTTCCTTATCGAAAAAGGCGGGTTTTCACCGCTCGCGCAGACACAAGACATTGCTCAATGGATCGCGAAGGAGTACCACCCACAGTGGAACGTCGCCAAGGCCATATCGCTCGGTATCGCCATTCACCATGGTGGCGTCCCTAGGGCGCTGCAGCAGTATTTTGTGAAGCTCTTCAACGAGGGGACAATCAAGCACATTATCTGCACGTCTACGATGATTGAGGGGGTCAATACCTCAGCAGAAAACGTCATCATTTATGACCGCCGGGTTAGTAACACACCGTTCGATTTCTTCACGTTCAAGAACATTTCTGGCCGCGCGGGTCGCATGAACCGCTACTTCATCGGCAAGGTTTACATGCTGGAGGCGCCGCCGGAAGAAAAAGATCTCACCGTAGATTATCCGATCGGACTGCAGAACGAAAACTCGCCGATGGGGCTTTTGATGAAGCTAGAGCCGGAGTACCTCACGGAGATCTCCCGCCAACGGCTGGATCGGGCGTATGCCACGCTGTTGCTGTCCACAGCCACGCTCGTCGAAAATCGGCATATCCCGGTTGACCGGCAGATAGAGATCGCCGAATCAATTATCAGAAACCTTGCAGTGAGTCGCCGAATGCTCACTTGGAAAGGAAACCCCGAACAAAACCAGCTCGAATACGTGTGCACCCTAGTCTGTGATCACCTTCAGACCAAACTAATGGACTATGGAATCATTTCAGGCCCTCAGCTCGCCTTTCATATCAACTCTGTCCGGATGGAGAAAGACTTCTCGGCGTATCTGCAGAACGCGATCGACACTAACCGTGCGGGCACCACTGCGAGCGAAGCGATCAACCTTCGGCTCAAGTTTATCCGTAACGTCCTGTGCTACCGCCTTCCTCGTGATTTTATGGCCATCAGCAAGATCCAGGCGGATGTTTTCACCCAGCGCAATATTGAGCCAGGAGACTTCAGTTTCTTCTCTGAGCAGATGGAGAACCTTTTTCACGATCCCTTACTGACGGCGCTGGACGAATATGGGATTCCTACGCAGGTCTCGACGCGGATTAAGAGTTCGATCCTTCCATCTGACAACCTGAATGACCTGCTGAACAAGTTACGGCACTTAGCGAGCCGTCTGGATAGGATGCCGCTGTCCCCGTTTGAGCGAAATATCATGAAGTGGGCGATTGCCGAGATGTAGCTTGCCTAAGTAAGTCGTGTATAAGGCGCGATCTATAAGCCCCCTGCAAAATGGACAACGGGAGCTTAAGTGATCTGGGGCTCGAGTTTGTGATAGGTCAACAATTACCTTTTACGATTGTGGTTTTTAGTCATTGATAGAAGGCGGCAGAACCAAAAACTTGCATTGTCGAATAGTCTTCATCACGATTGGCTAGCTTTTGTACTAGCTCAAACTCATTGCCGTAGTGATTGCGTAAATCATCTGCAACACTTACCGCTGACATTTGAAGTGCTTTGATTGCCTCTTGATAGGCTTCAAAGTAGGGGCGGTCAGTCACTAAAAAATGCGCGAGGTAAACACCAAATGCAGCGGATGGGAAACCCATCACTGGCCACAAATGAGAAATCGTAGCTTGCTCGGGACCAGCTAGACCTGCCGCGAGACCTATCTTTGGGAGAAGACCCCTTTCCTCAAAGCGGGCTCCATCGCAGACATTTAGAACTAGTAGGCGTCGAAATTTTTCTGGTGGGGCTTTTCCCCAAATATCCTCTAGCGCTACACTCAATCCTTCATGGGAAATTTGCAATTTTACGTCCTTTGGTGACCAATGATCGAATTCGCCGTGTGACATTACCCAAAAAATATCGAAGCTTGGATCTTGATAAGCGGTGATAAAGTCTTCGAGTGAGCAATTTGCGGGTTCAAAAACTTCCACACTAGCTCCTGATTTTTGAAAGATATGTTTGACCAATTCGATCTCCATCTTCTCCGTCATACTTCCACCACCGCTCCATAAAGCAACCCGCAAGGGTTTACGGTCTGATCGAGGGTTAGACAAGGACGCTGCAATCGGCCAAGTCTTACCCCATGCTAAAAGCTGAGTAGCTTGAATTGGGTGGCATTCGGTGGCAAAAATGAGCTGGCACAACGGCTCTTCATCAAGTAAAAAATTCTGCGGGCAGTAAGATTCTAGCAATACAGCTTCCCAGGTTTCCTGCTTCTGCTGGTTCGGCACTCCTGGTCGGTCAGGTATAACTAACTTTGCGTTATCAGCGTAAGCGACAGTCTTTGCCGTTCCAAGAAATGCATTTGTTAAATTAACAGCTCTCTCAAGCAAAATTTGATTGTTGCGTAAAATTTCGTACTTTTTCTCATTTAAAACGGCGGTGTAACTATGTTCGCCGAATGGCATTGTGACAAGAATTTTCTCTGGTGAGAGCTGTTCGCCAGGATGACGAATTTGATACCAGTTTTGAAGACCTTCTAGAATATTTTTAGTGTCGGCAGTGGCCATGCATTTCGCAAAGTAAGGCTGGACGGCGCCGATCCTCAACGCCGCATCACGCAGGAATCTAATCTCACCCAATGTGCTGCGGCTCTTTGCTTGCACCAGCTCCATCTCAGCTAGAATCGGTTCCGCAGACAAATATTTTTCGTTCCAATGAAATAGAGAAGCCATCATTTGGAGTTTTTGCTCCCCAACAAGATAGCCTTCGAATTCAGTCAATGCTCTTTCTGCCCAGACCTGTGGCTGTAGGCTGGAGAATTGCCCGGCGGTTGTTGCAAGGGAAAGACAAAGTAACGACTTTACTCTTCCGGGTAGAGACTCATTTTTTATTAGGCCTTCAATGTAAGGGGCAAAATCTCGGGCATGATCTGACGATTCTTTTCCCGCCCAGCAGAGCATACATACACCAAGAAATATCTCAGGAGGGTCGATCAGGTCATGGTGCTGACTCATAACTTCTTGAAATGTTTTTACCGATAGGGGCCAGAATTTTTCTGCGATCAACTTCATGGCGCTACGCTCTCTGGCGTAGTAATAGAACCCTGCAAAGTAAACGACCATGGTCGGCATGAAACCTACCCAAGTGTTGATGGATGGTGAAGTATGAAAATCAATAAGCCTACCTATATTTAGGGTTTGCGTGTGTTCATTAGTGATTGAGTCCGACAGTGACCAGCCTATCCAGTCCCCAATTTAACTGAGTTCACCATTATCTTGGGCAGCATTCAGTGCCCATGCAGAAACTATGAATTGAGAAAACTTTAGAGCGAGTTGTTCATCTTCTGGCAACGTTTTTTGATTTGAAGCCCAGGTTTCAGCCAGTTTTATTGTGTCCTCGCGAGAGTGGTTTAGAGCCTTGAAAGTAGACGAGTGAACATGATCGAAAAGAGAGTGTAGAATATTGAGGGCTTCTATTATTTTTTTCATGAGTTATTTTATTTTTAGTGTGTGATTTATATGGATTTTCATGCGGTGAGCAAAGTGCAGCAATTGAATATCAACGAAATCTGATTCTTTGTTAAGCAATCCAAGGTCGAGCTGGCTGATGCTTCGAAGCCACTGGGTGATCCGAGAGCTTAGCAGACTACCTCGATTGAGGATTAGTAAGGTGCGAAGTATCACGTCGGTAGTTCGCGGACTAGGAGCTATATCCGTAAAGGTCCGGAATAATCTGTGCATTCGACTCGAAGCAAACGTAGCTAAAGCGTTCGAGCATAGCAGCGATAGCGCTCGTGATGGGAACCGAAAAAAGTTGCTTAATTCTTGCTGCGGGGAAGTGGCGGACGGAATGAAGTAGGACGGGGGAATGGCGTTGGTACGAAAGTGGTGCGGGGAGTTTGATTGCAGCTCTGAAGACCTTTGTTTACGGTCTAGAGACAGCTAGTGCGGCCATTCATGGTCGTAATGCACCGCTGAAGGCCGCCGACAGAGCGGTGAAGTGCCAAGTACACTCCAGGGCCAACTATGCGTTTTTGGCCCCCATGTGATGCTTCGGATATTTCACCTATTCGATGTTAAGAAAGGGGTTGTCGGATGGCATTGTCTCAAACAATAGCATCGGTTCTTCAAGTAGATAGCCTTTGAGTGTCGCTTTTTTTCGAGGACCTTCGACCTGACAAGCCCAAATGTTTAGACCATCGTCACGCTTCCTGTGGACCTTCAATTTTTCGAATTGCTTCTGCACCCAACGCCATTCTTCAGTCTCTTGATTGGCACCCTGAGAGATACCAGGAAACTCCTGCGCGTAGCGTTGGAATAGACCAGGCGTGATCAGAAATACGCTGCCACTCACCGTGTGGATTTTGGCCTTGCTGTCATTGATGACCAGCTTGTGGCTCAGGATGCCTTCCTTGACCCAACTCAGGAATGCTTGACCAGGGTTGTCCGATGAGGGATTTGAGATTTCGAGGATGCCTGCTGACGATGTGTCGCTGACCTCAGGCTCTTCCAGCTCGAACATATCCAACAGCGTGCCGAGGTAGTCGGCATCTTCCATCGCCAGTGGCTCGGGCTGCGATGGGCTTTGAGTTGATCTTGTACTGACTGTCTCGGGCGCAGGTGGTGGTACCGGAACGTCAGTCGGGTGGTCATCGGCCGCAATGCTCACCGTTCCGCTGAAAGCTTCGGGGCGGTCCTCATTTCCCCAGATCAAAGCCGGTTGGAGTCGCAGAAAGGTGAAGGTTTGTTGCCAGTTTCCCTGGGCGACGAGTGCGGTCCAGATGGCTTTGCCTTCGGGGGTCGACTCGACCAGCCGATGCGATTGCAATTCGTCGAACACCGCTATGTTGGACGTGGGAATACCTTCGATCGATTGCGACAGCAAGTAGGCTCGCAACTTGTCGGTGACCGTTTTGCTGACCAGCCACAGTGCGTCCTGGGTCAGCCATGCTGCGGCACCTGGCTGGTTGAGTTTCAGCTCGTGCTGAACCAGATGACGCAGTCCGCTGATCAAGTGGTGTTGCAACGAATGAATCGGTGCTTGCAGCGCCTTGCTTGGGTTACCTCCGATATTCTTCGCGGTGGAGACACGGTCGGCTTGAATCACCAACTCGCCCAGCACGCCGGCACGTTCGTACTGGCCGGCCAGGACATACAGCAGGCTGGCCCACAGTGACGGAAATCCACTGAGCCAATCCAATATCGGCCTGTCGAGAATCTGGGTGTAGAGCAAACCCGCGGCGGCGCCATGCAAATGGTAATCCCGACCCTTGAGGTAACGAAAACGGTAGGGTTGATCCAGCGGACCCTGCCAGGGATGCCAGGGACTACCATCCTGGCGTTCGACCAGCAGGTCCACGGCGATCTTGCCGATGTCATGCAGCAGGGCGCCATAGGCGATGCCAGCCGACCAGGCATCGGTCTGGGCGGCTTGGTCTTCGGGTGCGGCACCGGTGGGCAGCAGATAGGATTGGCGCAGTTTCAGACTGCAGGCTACCAGTTCTAGGCCATGGTCGAGCATGCCGCCGAGATACGCATGATGGTGCGTCTCGCTGGCGGGCAGTTGCTGGACCCGTTCGGCGTAACGATGGATCGGATTTAAATAGAGCTGGGTGAATTGGGCGTGGGAGAGGGCGGTGTACTGCCAGATGCGATCGAGTAACTGGCGGCGGTGCTCCGCGGCTAACAAGCTGTGGGCCG
>Ga0247819_10000499_pt1 | contig 23281 bp, 29 predicted proteins | sample 13C_Xylose_Day6_FD_193428 | JGI IMG/M metagenome (GOLD analysis project Ga0247819, IMG submission 193428) | Soil microbial communities from agricultural site in Penn Yan, New York, United States - 13C_Xylose_Day6 | ecosystem: Environmental > Terrestrial > Soil > Agricultural land | place: USA...
ATGATGACTGGCCGCGCCTGACCTCCGCAGTCAACAGGATCATGGATGCGCCGCTCTACATCAGCGATAAATCTGGCCTGACTGTGGCGCGCATCCGCAGCATTTGCCGGCAGGTGAAGCGCAAGCACGGTTTGGATGTGGTGGTTATCGACTACATCGGTCTGATCGGCTCCGACGGTAAGGCGTTCAACCGAACCGCCGAACTCGGGAAGATCTCCACCGGAATCGTCAACATCGCCAAGGAGCTGGAGGTGCCGGTGATCCTTCTGGCGCAGCTCAACCGCGACTCGACGAAGCGCCCGGGCAAGAAGCCGATCGCTTCTGACTTGCGCGACTCCGGCCAGATCGAGGCGGATGCCCATTGCATCATCCTTGTTCACCGCGACAACGACTCGGAGGAGGGCCAGAACGGCGTCACGGAGCTGATCATGCCCAAGTGCAGGCACGCGCCAGTTGGCTCTTGTCTGGTACAGCAGCAGGGCCAGTACGCTCGCTTCGTCAACTTCGCGGGCAATCGTGAGCCGAGTAACGAGGAAGTCGAAATGGGCCGCTCCTTTGCCAGCCAGTACCGGGGGAAGGCGCAGTCATGACGATCACCCCGAAAACCATCGCAGTCGCCCTGAGTGACGCCGAGATCCGCCGGCACCAGAACAGCGAAGTTCGCCAGCTACGTGATCCCCGGTACCGCCAATTGCGTTTCCGGTATTCCACCGTGGACCGAACCCGAGGCGCTTGGCATGTCGTCATCGCTGGTAAGTGGGGCAAGGCTGGTGATTACCCAGGAATCAACGTCAAGGCGATGCTGGCCACGTTGCCGGCCATCCTTACGCGCCGGTCCGCCGACCCGGTGGCCAAGTCCACGGCCACCAACTGGTCAACGATGGGCGAGCTGCTCACCTGGTATGAGGACCGCATGACCCGGGACCGCTCACTGTCTGGGAAGCGCAAGGCCAGCGCCAAGTCGGCATTGAAGCGGCACCTGAACCCGCGACTGGGGCAACTGGCGCTCGCTGAGTTGGACAGGCCGGCCATTGACCGTCTGCTGCTGATGCCGATGCAAGAACGGTACGCCCTGTCGTTCGTTCGTTCGGTCTGGGGCGTGCTTGGCGTGGCTGTCCGCCAGGCGTATCGCCTCGATCTGCTGGCGGTGAACCCGCTGGCCGGCCTGGAGTTCACCGACTTCGTGAGGACCAAAATCAAAGCGAAAGCCGCGCGACTGCACAGCGACGACGTGCCGGGCCTGCTGCAGGTGCTGGCGGATCGCTTTGACGGACTACCGGTGGGCTGCGCGCTCGCTGGCTTGATGCTCTGCCACGGCACGCGTCTTGGTGAGACCCGCCTGGCCCGCTGGAAAAACGTCAACACTGCGACCGGCAAGTGGTTCATCCCGGCGGCGGACACGAAGACCAAGGCTGCGCACACCCTGCCGCTGACCGACCAGGCCAAGGCGCTGATTGAACGGTATCGGCGCGTGCAGCAGGAGAACGGCTACACCGGGCAGTTCCTGTTCCCGGGCAGCTCCGGGCGTGCGCTCAGCGCCACGAAGGCGAGCACGATCTTCAGTCACTTGGCCCATGGCGAATGGTCGAGCCACGACCTGCGTAAGGTGGCCCGAACGGCGTGGGCGGACCTAGGCGTCGACTACATGGTCGGTGAGCTGCTGCTGAACCACGCGATGAAGGATCTGGACCAGGCCTACATCCATACGGCCGCCGAACAACTCAAACGGCAGGCTCTGGAGACCTGGCACAACTGGCTCGATCAACGGGGGTTTGAGGCTTTGCATAGCGAGACATTCGCGAGACACGAAGGCGAGGATAAACCCGTAGATGCCGCGTGCGGCGAGGGTTTCAGCGCAAATAAGTATCCACTTCCGAGGAGGAAGTTTTTAGACAACCGCGACACCGAGAGCACCCAAAACCAGCAGCCAGGAGACGGCAATGAGTAACGTGACAGCGGCATTGCCGCGCAAAAGCATGAGTGACCTGGAGCGGCGCTTTCTGAAGATCGCGGGTGAGGAGTTGGCCAAGGTCAAAGTTGGTGGGCCGAACGCGCTGGCTTACCTGCTCGACATGGTTGCCAGTTGGCACGGCAGCCGCGCACAGATCGGCTTCCACGACTTCGGTCAGCGCTGGTTAATTGATGGCAACGCGAAAAACAAACCTGCCGATCGGTTGCTTCGCGACCTGTTTGGCCTGAGTGATCCGGATCCGAGGAAGGCGGCATGAAGAAACGCACTTATGTAGGCAAAGCCTTGGGCGATACCGAGTGGCTTCTGGAGCAGTGGGGGTTCTGGCGCATGGACGGGATGGGCGTACCGAGCTACGTGTCGCCGCTCTACACGTTGATGCGAGACAATACGCCGTGTGTAGGTGGCGTGAAGGAATACAGCTTGACCGATGAACTGGCGTTGGTGATCGACGGCGCTGTTGCCCGACTGATCAGCCGGGATGTGCAGATGGGCGACTTCATCTGGCTCTACTTCGGTGCCAAGTGGCCCGCTCTCCGAATTGCGAGAGCCGCGGGTATCGGCGAGGCAAAGGCGCGGGAGATTATCAAGGCCGGTGTGGCCTGGGTGGACTGTGCGCTGGAGGGGATTCGCGAGGCTGCTTAAAAAGTCTTTCCACGCGGATAAACACCTGTTTTCATGGCACCGTGTTCAGCTTTTCAAGCGCGACACCCATTCAAAAAGCCCCGACGACTTGTTGGGGCTTTTTGTTGGCCCGCAGTCTTTTGAGATTTGGATGATGTCTATATGATGGCATTGTCATCATCGATTAGAAGGGAATCTCATGCGGTCATTATTTGCGAAAACATTTGGCGGGTTGAGCGGTCCGGTGTATCTGCGGCATTTTTTGTTCGGTGCGGTTATCGCGGCATTGCTAATCACTGTTTCAGTCAGCGGTAACCACCAGCCAAATTATGGTTTCATCGCCTTCGTGCTGATCAACACCGTGCTGTATCCATACGCAAGGTTCGTCTACGAGAGCGTGGTTAACTACATTGTTGGGAACAATCAGTTTTATTGGAACGCCGTCACGTTCGTGATCGTGAAATATTTCACGATCACGATGTGCTGGGCTTTCGCGATCTTCATCGCCCCCGTTGGGCTGATCTATCTGTTCTTCCGTAATAGCAAGCGTTCAGCGATGTGACGCTAGTCGAAAGCCCGGCCATTGAGTCGGACTTTTTTATTTGCGTAGCTGAGAGATATCCTCGAGCTTCATCTTTTTTGATCGAATAGGAAGGCACTACATGAGACGGGACATTCAACTGGCGAGGCTGATCCTCACTCACGTGCAGGCATTCGCGGTAATCGATGGGGTACGGGAAGCGGCGGCGAATATTTACGTCAAGGAAGCTTCTTCACAGGATCAACAGTTGGTTGACTATCACTTCGACCTTTTGGCGAATGACGGTTATCTGTTGCGCAGTCACGGGCTTGTCCAGTTGACCTGGGCAGGGCACGATTTGCTTGACTCCCTACTGGCTAAGTAAATCTGCCCAACTCGGATCACACGATCTGAGAGGTGCGCGCATTCACCTATTTAAGCCTCGGCATTCGCCGGGGCTTTTTCGTCTTTGGCTCCACCACACCCATTGCTCCGAGCTGGGAGTGCTGCTGGAGCCGGATCTATTCGCTCCCCGAAAGGGAGGATGCCGAGATGCCAAACATGCCCGACAAACCAGACACCTGGCTGCTCGTTCTCGCGTGGCTGAGTCAGCACGCGCCGACGATCTATGCGGGCGCGCTGTCATTCGTTGTGGCTGGTTTGCGAATTATCTATGGCGGCGGAACACGGCGGCAGGCGCTGCTCGAAGCCTCGCTCTGCACACTGATCACCATTGGCCTGATCCCGCTGCTGGAGTACTTCGGTCTTCCTCAGAACCTCGCTACTGCTGCCGGTGTGTTCATCGGCTTCCTCGGCGTGAAGAAGATCGCCGACCTGGCTGATCGATTCGCCGACTTCAAGTTGCCTCGGCGTGCTGAGTGATGCCGTGCAGTGGGTGCGCCGCCCGGCGCGAGTGGATCAAGAAGTGGAGCAAGGTGGCGTATGAACGATCCATTGATCTCATTGCTGGAAAGACTGGTGATCGCCCAAGAGAGCACAGCCCAGTCGATGAGCGAGGTAGCGGATCGACTGGACCTGTTGATCCAGGCGATGGGCGAGGATGAGCCAGAAGATCCTGATGCTCAGCCACTCACTTATATGGATGGCACGCCATGCCGCTGAGGCCGCAGAAGCCATGCAACGCCCAGGGCTGCAACGTGCTGACCCGCAACCCTCGTTACTGTGATGCTCACTCTCACCTATTGAAGAGCGCGGCCAGGGCCAAGCCGCGGGAGAGCAGTACGAAGCGGCACTACAACTACAAGTGGCAGCAGGCGAGGGCAGGCTGGCTAGCCAAGTACCCGCTGTGTCGGCACTGCTCAGCCAGAGGACTGGTGGTTGTGGCCACCGATGTCGACCACATCATCCCGCACAAGAACGACATGGCCCTGTTCTGGGACAAGACCAACTGGCAAAGCCTGTGCGGTCCGTGCCATTCAGCCAAAACGGCCGCCGAGGACGGCGGATTCGGCAATGCGCGGCGCTGAAAACAGAAAAACCCCGGGAAAACAGTGAAATTCGACCAAATGAGAGCGATTCGCGCTCAAGGGGAGGGGGAGGGTCGAAAGTCTGGGGCATATTTTTTCTAGACCGCGCCCTCAATCGTTTTCTTACACCCGCGAAATTAAAAATTCAGGAGTTGCGCGATGGGAGGCACCGCCACGGTCGCCGGCCGTGGTCGCAAACCCAAGCCAACGGCCAAGAAAGCACTCGCCGGAAACCCCGGCAAGCGCGCGCTGAATACAGCTGAGCCACAGTTTTCCAAAATCACTCAGATCGATCCGCCGGAGTGGCTCAGCGCTCGAGCCGCCACCATGTGGAACATGATTGTTCCCGAACTGCTGCGGGAGAACGTGGTAGCTATCACTGACCTGCACAACGTCGAGGCCTTCTGTAGTGCCTATGACAACTGGCGGCTCGCGCAGGAATCGATCCAGCAGCACGGCATCGTTGTCGCCGGCGCCACCGGCGGGCCGATGAAGAACCCCGCGTTGACCGCCGCGAACGAAACGATGCGCCAGATGGTGACCTTCGGTTCGATGCTCGGCCTGGATCCTGCCAGCCGCACACGGCTGATCGGCGGCAACAAGGAGAAAGAGACCAACGAATTCGCCAAACTACTGAGTAGCTGATGACCAAATCTGCCCACCCCAACGTCGACAAGGCGACGGCGTGGGGTCGGTCATTGCTCCGCGGGAAGGTCCCGGCATGCCGCTACATCCACCAGGCGGTGCAGCGTCACTTCGATGACCTCGCCTCCAGCCGTAAACGCGGTTTTCGCTTCAAATTCGATCCGGCCAAGGCTGAGAAAAAGCTCAAGCTGATGCAGTTGCTGCCGCACACAAAAGGCGAGTGGGCGTTCAAGCGTCAGCTAATCACACTTGAACCATGGCAATTATTCGGCCTGGCAGTGACGTTCGGCTGGGTCAAGAAGAAGGGTGGCCACCGCCGGTTCCGCGAAAGCTACTGGGAGGTGCCGCGCAAGAATGGCAAGTCCGTGGTTGCGGGCGGCGTCGGCATAAGCATGTTCGTCGCCGACGGCGAGTTCGGTGCCGAAGTGTATGCCGGTGCAACCACCGAGAAGCAGGCGTGGGAAGTTTTTCGGCCTGCGAAGCTGATGGTCAGCAAGTCTCCAATGCTTATTCAGGCGGCTGGCATTGAGGTTAACGCCTCGAACATGAACATCCCGTCCGACTTCAGCCGCTTCGAGCCACTGATTGGCAACCCGGGCGACGGGGCTTCACCCAGCTGCGCCATCGTTGATGAATACCACGAACACCCAACGTCAGCCCAGTACGACACCATGCTCACTGGTATGGGCGCTCGACGACAGCCGCTGATGTTCATCATCACCACCGCCGGCGCCGATATCGAAGGACCCTGCTACGACAAGCGCCGCCAGGTTATAGAGATGCTGGCCGGTACCGTGCCTGATGAAGAGTTGTTCGGCTGGATCTGGACCCTCGACGAGGGCGACGACTGGACCGATCCGAAAATGCTGGTCAAGGCCAACCCCAACCATGGCGTCTCGGTATTTCAGGAATACCTCGAGAGTCAGCAGGCCAGGGCCATACGCTCGGCGCGGTTTGCGAACACCTTTAAAACGAAGCACCTGAACCTCTGGGTTAGCGCTAAATCCGGCTTCTTCAACATGGAGGACTGGAAATCGTGCGAAGACGCCACGCTCACGCTCGAGCAGTTCGAGGGGCAGGAGTGGATTGCGGGCTTCGACTTGGCCCGCAAGCTGGACATGAACTCACGCGCTCGCCTGTTCTGGCGAGTGATTGACGGGAAGATCCACTACTACAGTGTCGCACCGAAGTTCTGGGTTCCCTATGACACCGCGTACGACAGCGACAACAAGCGAATGTCCGAACGGTTCCAAGCCTGGATCAACTCCAAGCATTTGGAAATCACCGACGGCGCCGAGATCGATTACCGCGAAATCTTCGAAGACACCAAGGAAGCCAATCATCAAGCGCCGGTGCGCGAGTGCCCGATTGACCCACACGGTGCAACCGGCCTAAGCCACGACCTCGACGATGAAGGCTTCAACCCGATCACGATCACGCAGAACTACACCAACATGTCCGATCCCATGAAGGAACTAGAGGCCGCGATCACTGCCGGCCGCTTCCATCACGATGGGCATCCGATCATGACCTGGTGCATCGCAAACGTGATCGGCAAAAACATGCCCGGCAATGACGATGTCGTGCGGCCAATCAAGCAGGGAGACGACAACAAGATTGACGGCGCCGTGGCTCTGATCATGTCCATAGGGCGGGTACTGGCGAGCGTCAGCGTCCCTGATACAAGCGGCTTCTACGAAAACCCAATCATGGTAGGAATCTAATGGCGCGCGAAAAGAAGCCTGGGCGGGTCAGATCTGCCTTACAAAATTGGCTTGGCGTGCCAGTCGGTCTCAACGACAAAGCGTTTTGGCAGGAGTGGTTTGGCACGTCCGCCAGTGGCCAGGTAGTGACTGTCGACAAGGCCCTCCAGTTGTCAGCGGTCTGGTCCTGTGTCCGCTTGCTGTCAGAGACCGTATCGACGCTTCCGCTGAGGCTGTACGAACGTGGGGCGAATGGTGAGCGTGTCGCAGCCACGAATCACCCGCTCTATGACATCCTCACAAAACGCCCGAACGCTGAAATGACGCCGGGCCGCTTCATGCTCATGGTTGTGGCAAGTATCTGCTTGCGCGGCAATGCATTCGTGGAAAAAAAGCGTGTTGGCACACGAATCGTTGCGCTCAACCCTTTGCTCCCGCAGCTAATGACCGTCAAACGTCTTGACTCAGGCAGGCTCGAATACAAGTACAACCTTGACGGCAAGCCCCGGGTGATCCGTGAGGATGATCTTATGCACATCCGAGGCTTCGGTCTGGATGGGGTTTGCGGAATGCTGCCGGTATCAACTGGCAAAGAGATCATGGGCGCGGCAATTTCCGCCGAGGAAGCGGCGGCCAAGGTGTTTGCCCAGGGCATGCAGGCTTCCGGAATATTGAGCAGTGACACCGCTTTAAAGCCGGAACAGCGAGAGCAGCTTCGATCGAGCCTTCAGGCGTTCATGGGTTCGAAGAATGCCGGCAAAATCATGGTGGCTGAAGCCGGTCTGAAGTACCAGGGCATCACCATGAACCCTGAAGCCGCGCAGATGCTGGAATCCAGAGCCTACGGCATCGAAGAGGTTTGTCGTTGGTTCCGGGTGCCTCCGTTCATGGTCGGCCATATGGACAAGCAGAGCAGTTGGGCATCGAGTGTAGAGGGCCAGAACCTGCAATTTCTGACCAACTGCCTGCGGCCCTTGCTGGAGAACATTGAGCAGGAGATCGGACGGTGCCTGCTGGAACGTGATGACCGCTACTTTGCGGAATTCGCGGTTGAGGGTCTGCTACGCGCCGACAGCCAGGGGCGGGCGAGCTACTACAACATCTGTTTGCAAAATGGCTGGATGAGCCGTAACGAGGTGCGGCGGCTTGAAAATCTGCCGCCCATTCCGGGCGGAGACGTTTACACCGTGCAATCGAACCTGTTGCCCATTGAGCAGCTTGGACAAGGAGCAGATAGCGGCGAGCGAGTCCGGGCCGCGCTGTCCGACTGGCTCAACCCAACCGATAAAGGCCGATCCCCCGGCAGCTCTGGAGACTGACCCATGACAATTCGTAGCCTTCCGGCAGCGCCGGCGGGTCGCCCGTGCGCGGGCGTTTCCTTCGATCTGATGCCCCAGGCAATGGAGCGCTGGAATTCAACCATCCAGGCTGCTGACGAGGATGCCAAGAACACCATATCCATGCTCGACGCGATTGGCTTCGATCCTTGGTCGGGGGAGGGCGTTACTGCCAAGCGTATTTCAGCGGCCCTACGCAACATGAACGGCGCTGATGTCACCGTGAACATGAATTCCCCTGGTGGCGACATGTTCGAGGGGTTGGCGATCTACAACATCCTTCGAGAGTACAAGGGGCACGTGACGGTGAAGGTTCTCGGCCTTGCCGCCTCCGCAGCATCAATTATTGCTATGGCCGCTGATGACCTGCAGGTAGCGCGATCTGGCTTTCTGATGATCCACAACGGCTGGACTATCGCCGCAGGCAATCGCCATCAATTCCGTGAAGTCGCGGACATGATGGAGCCCTTCGACGCTGCCATGGGCGATATCTATTCAGCCCGCACTGGCAGCGATCTGAAGGCGATGCAAAAGCTGATGGATGCGGAAACGTGGATCGGCGGCTCTGCTGCCATTGAGCAAGGCTTCGCTGATTCTCTTCTCGAGTCCGACTCCATCAAAGAAGGCACCAAGGCACAAATTGGCCTGATCGCTGCCCGAAAGCTCGACCTGATCCTAGCTAAGCAGGGCATGCCCCGTAGCGAGCGACGGTCACTCATTCAAGAAATCAAGTCCGGCACGCCTTGCGCTGCCGAGCACGGTACGCAAGACGCTGCCGACAACCTGGCCAATCTGGCCGAACCAATCGCCGAACTGGAACGAGCGCTCGCTCGGTTCTCGGCAGCCGCTACCAATTAAGGAAACGAAACCATGTCCGACCAAGCCCAGTTGCTTGCCAAAATGAGCGCCGAGCTCGAAAAGGCTTCCAGTGATTTCAGCGCGAAAGCCGAAGCCGCGCTCGGTGAAGCAAAAAAGGCAGGCACTTTGTCTGCTGAAACCAAAGCCGCTGTCGACGAGATGGCTCTCAAGTTCAACACCCTGACCGAAGCTGAGAAGCAGCTGAAGGCCCAACTCGGCGAGCTGGAGCAGGAGTTCGCACGTATCCCTACCCAGGCCGCTACTTCTCAGCGCGAGACGCTGGGCGGTACCGTCATCAAAAGCGAAGCCCTCGCTGAGTTTGCCAAAAGCATTCAAGGCAACCGCCGCGTCAGCGTTCCGGTTAACGCTGCGCTGCTGAGCACTGGTGTTGCCGAAGGCGTAGTTGAGCCTCAGCGCCTGCCAGGCATCGACGTGATGCCAAAGCAACGTCTGTTCATCCGCGACTTGATTGCGCCAGGCCGTACTACCTCCCCGGCGATCTTCTGGGTTCAGCAAACCGGCTTCACCAACGCCGCCCGTGTGGTTGCTGAAAACACCGCCAAGCCGTACAGCGATATCCAGTTCGATACCAAGATCACGCCGGTGACCACCATCGCGCATATGTTCAAGGCGTCGAAGCAGATACTGGACGACTTTGCACAACTGCAGTCGACCATCGACGCCGAAATGCGCTACGGCCTGAAGTACGCTGAGGAGTCGGAGATCCTGTTCGGTGACGGCACCGGTGTGCACCTGCACGGTATCGTGCCGCAGGCCCAAGCCTACTCGGCTGCCTTCGAGCCTGACGCAATGACCCAGATCGACCAGCTGCGCCTGGCCATGCTCCAGTCTCAACTGGCACGTCTGCCGGCCAGTGGGCACGTTCTTCACTTCACTGACTGGGCCAAGATCGAGCTGACCAAGGACACCCTGGGTCGTTACATCATCGGTAACCCGCTGAGCCTCGCCGGGCCTACGCTGTGGGGTTTGCCAGTTGTTGCAACTGAGCTGGCAGCGTTCCTCGGCAAGTTCCTCACCGGTGCCTTCCAGACCGGCGCTCAGATCTTCGATCGCGAAGATGCCAACGTGGTGATCTCCACTGAGAACGCTGACGACTTCGAGAAGAACATGATCTCGATCCGTTGCGAAGAGCGGCTGGCTCTGGCGGTCAAGCGTCCGGAAGCGTTCATCTACGGCACTTTCGCCACTCCAACCCCTTGATGTAGCAGGGCCGCCCGAGCGGCGGCCCTCCGGAGGCCGAAATGAAATTGAAGACCCTCAAACCGCTGTACCTCGGCGGCAAGACTCTGGTCGAAGGCACCTCGTTTTTGACCGGGGAGCAGCACGGGCGGCAGTTGCTTCAGAAAGGCTATGCCGAACTCGACGATGGCAAGGATGCGGCGGCGGTGGATCTGACCGACTCTGAAGCCGAACCAACACCCATGACCTCCACCAGTGTGGTTGCGGATCCCAAGCCTGGTACCAAGTCGAAGACCACCGAAAAGAAAAAGGCTGACTGAGCATGAGCGTGATCGACATTGAACTAGCGATGAAGCATTTGCTGGCAGAGCCGGAAGATCAAGTGCTGGTGCAGGCTCAGCTCGATGCTGCCGAAGAGGCCGCCCAGCAGTTCCTTCAGCGACGGTTCTTTGTCGATCAGGCCGCTGTGAATGCGGCAAAGTCTGAAACTGTCCAACGCACCCGCGCCGCACGCGACGTTTATGCCGCAGCGATAGCGGTTGCCGATCTACCCGATAACCATGAATTCCGCTGTCGACTGCTCGAGCAGGCAAGGCAATCACTCGCTGACACTTATGAGTCTATCGATATGGACGACTACGCCATTGTGGTGAACGCAGCGATCACGGCGGCCTGTCTGCTGAAGCTGGGTCACCTGTTTGCGAACCGCGAAGAAGTGGTGACCGGAACCATTGCTACAGAATTGCCGCTGGCCTCCAAGTCTCTGCTGATGCCGTATCGCATCCGGCTGGGTGTCTAATGCAAGCCGGCCGATTGCGACAGCGCATCACCTTCCAAGCGCCCGGCCTGACCCAAGACCCGGTCACCGGCGAAGAGATCAAGGGCTGGACGACGGTGTGGGACAAGGTTCCTGCCTCAGTCGAACCGCTCAGCGCGCGCGACCTGATCGCGGCGCAGGCCGGTCAGTCCGAGGCATCGGCCCGCATGGTCATTCGGTATCGAGCCGGCGTGCTGCCAACGATGCGCATTCTTCACCGGGGCGATGTTTACAATATCCAAGGCCCGCCGCTTCCTGATCCTGAATCGGGCCTTGAGTACCTCACGATTCTGGTGGCGAAGGGGGTGAATGATGGCTGAAAGCATTGAGTTCAGCTTGATTGGCATCGATTCGCTCATTGGCAAGCTCCAGTCCGTCAACTATGACGTCAAGCGCAAAGGTGGCCGTTCGGCACTCCGCCGGGCTGCGCAACTCGTTGCGGACAAAGCCCGTGAAGGTGCTGCTCGCCTCGATGACAAGGAAACCGGCAGGTCCATTGCACAGAACATCGCTGTACGTTGGAACGGTCGCCGATTCAGGGCCACCGGCGACCTCGCATTTCGCATCGGTGTTCTGCACGGCGCTGTGCTGAAGGACGGCGGGGACAAGGCTGAAAATGCTCCAACCCCGCACTGGCGTTTGCTGGAGTTCGGTACGGAAAGAATCCGGGCTCAGCCGTTCATGCGTACCGCCCTTGCCGACAACATCAGCGCAGTGACCGACGAATTCTTGAGTCAGTATGAGAAAGCCATTGACCGAGCGATTCGCCGTGCGCAGAAAGCGCGAGGATTGAACTGATGAATACGGCGCCAATTTTCGCGGTGTGTGCCGCCGACGCGGCGGTAACCACTGTACTCGGCATTCAACCAACGCGTCTTTATCCGTTCGGCGAGGCGCCCGAAGGCGTAGTCAAGCCATACGCGGTGTGGCAACTCCTGACCGGTTCGCCAGACAATTACCTGTCGGGCAGACCGGACATCGACGGTTACACGCTTCAGGTCGATGTGTATGCCACCACGGCAAGTGATGCCAGGTCTGTGACTCAGGCGATCACTCGCGCGATTGAACTGAAAGCCAATGTCACCCGCTGGGGTGGGGAAACGAAAGACAGTGCGACAAAGCTCTACCGGTCGAGCTTCGACATCGACTGGCTTGTACCCAGATAGCAAAACACCAATCCCGGCCCGCCTTGTGCGGGTTTTTTTATGCCCGACATTTGGAGAACGCCATGTCGATCCTTTCCCAAGGAACCCAGATTTTTGCTCTCGTGCCATCGGTTGCAAACCCGGCCGTCTTCGAGGTCCTCGAAATCGAATGCGCCACCGCTTTCACCCCAGGTGGCAACCCTGCCGACCAGATCGAAACCACCTGTCTCAGCGAGAAGGTTCGGACCTACATGCGCGGGCTGCGTACTCCCGGCCAAGCATCGTTGACGCTGAACGCAGATCCTCGCAACACCTCCCACGTACGGCTTCATCAACTGTCTGAAGATGACAGCATCGAAAACATTCACTGGGCTGTTGGTTGGTCCGACGGCACCGGTATCGTTCCCACCGTCGCTGCTGCGGGCGCCCTGGCTGCAATCAGCCTGACTGCTGGAGGCACTGGCTACACAACTGCTCCGACCGTGGCGATCACTGGTGGTGGCGGTACCGGCGCTACCGCAACTGCGACCATCAGCGGTGGAGCGGTGACCGGCATCAACATTACCAATCCTGGCTCCGGTTACACCTCTACGCCGACCATCGCGCTCACTGGCGGTGCCGGCTCTGGCGCGACGGCCACTGCTGAGGTGGCCGACAGTGACGACTTCGTTCTGCCCAACACTCGCACCTGGTACGTATTCGACGGCTATGTCTCCGACTTCCCGTTCGATTTCTCCGCGAACACCGTGGTTACCACGGCAGCAACAATTCAGCGTTCGGGCGGCTCCGCCTGGATTCGCAAAACCACGAACGTTTAAGGCGCCGATATGCAGCTGAGTATCAAGTCATTGATGGAGAACGGGGCGTTCACCGGACGTCCCGTTGAGAAAGAAATCGTCTGGGTCCAAAACGGCACCGAACTGAAGGCAACTGTCTTCGTTCGGCCGCTGGGGTATCGGTCTGCTGTCAGCGACGTGCTTTCGTCGTTGGGCAAGCTGGACGGGGCGGCTGGGCGAATTGCTGCGTGCATCTGCGACGAAGCTGGCGTTCCGGTTTTCACCGTGGGCGACATCACCGGTGAGGCTGATCCGGCGCGCGGCGAGCTGAACAGTGAGCTTTCCAAAGTGTTGCTCTCTGCCATCGGCGAGGTAACGCAGATGGGAAAGACGAAGAGCTCACCGACACCGACGAGCTCTGGCACGAAATCGCGATCTCGATCGGCGCCACGATTGCGGAAGCCCAAGAGCGCGTAAGCCTCACTGAGTTCCGGAGTTGGGCGCGGTACCGCGCCAAGCGCGGCTCGCTCAACGTCGGAATGAGGATCGAATATGGCACGGCAATGCTGGCCAGCCTCTATGCAAACACCCATACCAAGAGCGGTGGTTTCACCGTCGTTGACTTCATGCCGCACGAATCAGAGCGCCCGGTAACTCTCGAAGAGGCGATGAAGTCCTGGGGTTGAGCGAAGTCCTTTCGTAAGCCCGAACGGGTGGTGTCACTTGGAGTTATAAATGGCCAATTCACTGGGCACGCTGACGCTCGATCTAATCGCGCGCATCGGTGGTTTCACTGGTCCGCTCGATAAGGCCGAGGCGTCTGCCCGCAAGTCCGGCAAAGGGATCGCTGAATCGGCCAACGTCGCATCGCTGGCATGGGAAGCTCTCGGCGAGGTTATTGCCGGTGCGGTGGCAGGCTTTTCAGCGGGCGCTGTGTTTTCCACCTTCATCACTGAGACCCGCGACGCAGAAAAAGAGCAGGCCCAACTGGCTGCTGTCCTCAAGTCCACCGGAGAGGCCGCGGGATTCAGCCGTGATCAGCTGAACGATATGGCCGACGCCATGGAAAAGGCGACCACCTTTTCCGGCGGCGACATCAACCAGGCGCAGACCGCGCTTCTCGCATTTACCGGCATTGTCGGCGACCAGTTCACGCGGGCATTGAAGTCCGCATCTGATATGGCGGCGCGTACCGGAACGACGGTTGTGCAGGCTGCTGAGACGATCGGGCGAGCGCTGGATGTGCCCACGGAAGGGCTCGGCGCTCTCAGCAAGCAGGGCTTCAGATTCACGGAAGATCAGAAGAAGCTCGCTGAAGCCATGGAGTCGACCGGCGACATTGCCGGCGCCCAAGGCATCATCCTCAAGGCTCTCGAAGAATCCTACGGTGGTGCGGCCGCCGCCGCTCGAGATACATTCGGCGGTTCGCTGGATGCGTTGCGCAACACCATTGCCGGCCTGCTGACTGGCGAGGGTAGTCTCGACGGTGCTCGTTCTGCCATTGAGGCGGTGAACACCGCGCTTGGCTCGCCGGCGGCACGCACCGCACTGGGTCTTACCGCTCAAGCGGCGACAGCGCTGGCGGTAGTTTTGGCCACTCGCCTTGCGGCTGGCGCAGTTGCCAGCGGCGCAGCGTTCGCAATGGCTCAGGTTGAAGCGGTTCGCTATCAGTTGGCCCTGGCTCGTATGGCCGGCGTTGCTCCCGCAACTGCTGCTGGTCTTGTGAGTGTTGGCGTTGCGGCGCGTGGTGCGTCTGCTGCCATGGCGCTGCTCGGTGGCCCGGTCGTGGTTGCTCTGCTTGCCGCCAGCGCCCTGGCGTACTTCGCCATCAGCGGAGACGATGCCGAGGAAACCGCGACGTCACTCGGTCAAAAAGTCGATCTGCTGAATCAGTCGTTCGACGGGTTCACGAAGAACCAGGCCGCCGGCGCACTGCAGGATATCAACAAAGATTTGATGGATGCCCAGCTTCTCGCGATCGATGCAGAAAGTTCGGTAGCCTTATATCAGCGACTACTGCGTGAACACCCCGATGACTCCCGTCAGCGAGAGTGGAATGAGTCGCTGATATCAGCGCAGGCCGAACTGGACGCCGCCCGCCAAAAGACCGAGGCCTACGGCAACCAGATCAAGGTGCTGAACGGCATCATCGAGTCGCCGGTTTCCGTCGAGCAATCGAAGGCGTTCAAGGAGCTCGCGAAAAGCCTGGACGAGCAGATCCTGCTCTCCGGCAAGAAGACCAACGCTGACAAACTGGCCGCGCGTATTGGTGCCGGGCTGGTAACAGGTCTAAAGCAGGGCGAGGCTGACCTGCTGGTCGCCAAAGCCAAAACACTGGATGCCAGTGAAGCGGCAGTCGATTCCCAGAAAAAATACGCGGCCGAGGCTTTGCAGGCTTCGAAAGCTGCGGAATCAGAAGCGAAGGCGCTGGCGAAGCGCGGCGATGATGCCGCAACGGATTACCAGCGGCAGATCGCACTGATCAACACCAGCGGCGAGGCGCAGAAGAAAGCCACCGAGACGGACAAACTTCGTTTCGAACTGGCGTCCGGCAAGCTGACGGGCCTCAATGCTGAGCAGCAGAAGCGGTTGCAGGGCCTGGCTGCCGAGATCGACGCTTTACAAACCCTGAAGGTTGCCAACGAGGAAGAGGCGAAAGCCGCTGCGTTCGCGGCCACTCTAAAATCTGCCAACGACACCACCCGTTCCGGCTTCGACATGGAGCTTGCTGGCGCTGGGATGGGTGATAAAGCCCGCGATCGCCTGCGCGAAGATCTCGCCATTCAGCAGGACTACAACCAGCAGATGGCGGACCTACAAAAACAGATGAACGCCGGCGACATCACCAAAGAGCTGTACGACAAGGAAACCGGTTTGCTCAAGGAAGCCTTGGCAGAGCGGATGGTGCTTCAGCAGGACTATTACAACCGCCAGGACGAGGCGCAAAAAAGCTGGGTCGATGGCGCCTCGGATGCATTCAACGACTACGTCGACAATGCCCGCGACCTGACCACCCAAACAAGGCAGGCGTTCAGTTCCCTTTATGACGGCCTCACGGATGCTGCCGTCGAGTGGGCGTTCGGCGCCGACCTCACCTTCAAGGATGTCGCGACAAGTTTCGCGAAAATGATCGCCAAGATGGCCTTGCAGTCAGCGGCTTCGAACGTATTTTCCGGCATTGCAGGCAGTGCCGTCGGCGCAGCGTTTGGCGGCGGAGGCGGCGCAGCTGCATCGGCAGGGAGCACAACTGCCGGCTACAGCAGCGCTTACGGATTCTCTGACGGCGGGTATACCGGCGACGGTGGAAAGTTTGATCCCAAGGGCGTTGTCCATGGTGGCGAGGTCGTGATCCGCAAGGAAGTGGTGCAGCAACCCGGTATGCGGCGTTACCTCGAGCAACTCAACAAAAACGGTAAGGGCTACGCCGATGGCGGTTACGTCGGCTCGTCTGGTGGGTCTGGGGGCGCAACGTCCGCGCCTGGCGTGGTTATCCAGCAATCGTTCGCCATTCAAAGCGCTGACTCCGGCGCCACTCCGCAGGATTCGCAGGCGCTTGGCCAGGCTTACGCGGATGTTGCTCGTCGCGGCGCCCAGCAGGAAATCGCAAAAGAAAGCCAGCCCGGCGGATCAATCTGGAGGCTCGTTAATGGCCGTTGAGACTTTCACCTGGTGTCCGCTGATATCTCCCACCAGCGCTCCGGAGTATCGGAACCGCAGCTCCAAATTCGGCAGCGGGTATGAGCAGGTGGTGGGGGACGGTCCGAACAATCGGGTCGACTCCTGGCCGCTGACATTCGTTGTGAAAGAGGCTGTCGCGGTGCAGATCAAGGCGTTCCTCGACCGTCATGCCGGGCACAAGTCGTTCTTTTGGACGCCGCCGCTTGGTGAGCTTTCATTCTTTCGGGCGACCGCCCCAACCATCACCCCGAACGGCGCCGGTGTATTCACGCTGGCCACCACCTTCACCCAATCGTTTCTTCCATAAGGGGCAACCATGCCGCTGATCAGTGACATCCAGGTGCTTGAGCCTGGCAGCGAAGTGCTGCTCTTTGAGTTGGACGGGACGGACTACGGTGCGGATGTTCTGCGGTTTCACGGGCACTCGATCCCGCATACACCCGCTGAACTGATCGCCTCCGGCGCCGATGCCGACCAGCTTCCGGCGAAGGCAATCTATTGGCAGGGCAACGAGTACAGCGCCTGGCCGATGCAGATCGACGGAATTGAGGCGAACGGCGACGGCACCGCGGTTCGGCCAACGCTGTCGGTCGGCAACGTCAACGGGCGGATCACGGCGCTCTGCCTGGCGTTCGCGGATCTACTTGAGTTCAAGCTGACGATGCGCCATACGCTGGGCACGTACCTCGATGCGGAGAACTTCCCGGCCGGTAACCCGACGGCTGACCCAGCCCAAGAAACGATTGAAGTCTGGTACATCGACCAGAAAACAAACGAGGACGGTGAGAGCGTCACATGGGAGCTGGCCAGCCCGGGCGACGTCGGAAACGAATCCATCGGTCGGCAAGCCACAACCCTTTGCCACTGGTGCCTCACCGGCGGCTACCGGGGGCCGAATTGCGGCTACACCGGCGGTTACGTCACGAAAGACGGCGTGCCCACCGATAACCCAGAGCTCGACGAGTGCGACGCCACGCTGGGCCGTGGCTGCATTCCGCGCTTCGGTAAGGGTAACCCGCTGCCGTTCGGTGGCTTCCCGGCTGTATCCCTGATTGCCAGGAGCTGAAATGCGAAAGCACATCGTGAATGCGATCCAGGCGCACGCGGCGGCCGAGTACCCGAAAGAGTGCTGCGGGCTGCTGCTGGCGGTCGGACGAAAACAGCAATACTTTCCGTGCCGCAACCTTTCCAGCGAGCCGAACGAGGAATTTCGGATCGATCCGGAGGAATTCGCCGCGGCCGAGGACATCGGTGACGTGATCGGAGTGGTTCATTCACATCCGGACGCCACCAGCCGCCCGTCACCACGCGACCTCGCCATGTGCGAAGCGACGGCCATGCCCTGGCACATCCTGAGCTGGCCAGAGGGCGACCTGCGCACGGTCATGCCGACCGGCGATGTCCAACTGCTGAAGCGCCCGTTCGTACATGGTGCGTGGGACTGCTGGCAGGTCTGCGCCGATTGGTACAAGCGCGAGTGGGGACTGGAGTTCGAGGCCTTCAAACGTGCCGATGGTTGGTGGGAGAGCAAGGAAAACACCAGCCTGTACGAGGCCAACTACGAGGCCGCCGGCTTCTACCGCGTTGACCAGCCGCAGCGCGGCGACATGATCGTGATGGAAGTGGGGCGGACGGTTTATCCGAATCATGCCGGGATCTTTCTCGGCACCGATCCGGCGCTGCTCGGCGAGGATGCAGCAACCTTCGGCCCCGGCCCGTTCCTCTTGCACCACCTATACGGTCGCCCGAGCGAGATCATCGTCTTCGGTGGGCCGTGGCTGGACCGAACACGACTGATCCTCAGACACAAAGATGCACAACCAACCACATGACGCGGCAGGACCGAAGGAGAGTCATATGAAAAAAACAATTGCAGGCAGCGCCAAAAATTCCAGCGGGAAGGTAGCTTGGCTGATGATGCCGGATGGGAGCTTTTACATCAGCCGACAGGCTGTTGAGGATGCAACCATCCAGCACGTAAAACTTAGGACTTAGTTTGGGCTTGTTTTGCGGCAAACTCTTCCGAACTCAGTACGACTGGAAGGTTTTTGCCGGGGAAGACAGTTTGAAAAATCTGCATTGGGTAGTAGTCACCCACACCTTGCTGGCGGCAGGCCAGAACTGCCGCGCCAATCCTCGCCAGCGCATGGTCTGGATTGGAAGCCGCCTCGGTATGTGCGAGCGCCAATACCAAATTCGTTAGTTGAGCGATAGCGTGTTCAACGCTAATTTCCTGCTGTGACATTTCGACCTCCAGGTCATAAATGCGCCGACATTGGCGCAATCCCAGTCCTTGGGCTTGCAGGCTAAGGACTGGGGTTATCCATTGCATGGAGGCATGAGGCTACTACGACGGTCAGTGAAATGTTACTGGTTGTCCATCCACATCAGATAGACAGATAAGCGGCATCACTCTTTGGGGAACATCGTGTCAACATTAAATTGACACCTATCCTTGACTTCGGCAGACTCGCGCCTCATTTTGAGACTGGTCATTTGTACAGGAGGGCCACACGATGAGAGATGCACGTGCTGTTGCCCAGCAAATACTCAATGAATGCTGGGCCGCTGGAATATCTGCTGTCACACCAATGCAGCTCCTAAAGCTTGTGTATATCGCACAAGGATACATGCTGGCGAAAAACGACGTACCGTTGTTCAATGAGCCCGTTGAAGCTTGGCAGTATGGCCCTGTGGTTCGAAGCGTATATCAGGCTGTCAGAGACTTTCGCTCCGACCCAGTAACACATGTCCCTTACGCCCCGCCAGCACTTTTCTCGCCTCAAGAGATCTCGATAATGCGGGAGGTGGCGCGAATTTATGGGGGAGCTGATGGGGTTAAATTATCCGCTGCAACGCATCAGCCGGGCACTCCTTGGAGCGTTACATGGACAACATCGGGCATGAACTCGGTGATTCCTAACGAAAGCATAAAAAACTTTTACCGGTACATTCTCAGCCAGCCTTCCCATTCAATGCTATGACTGACCAATCAAGCAACTCGGTTCCGCCGAGCGCACCTACCAGTATTTTTGATGTGCCGACACCTGCTGAAGGTTCGCCGATTCGCGAGTTTTTCGATAAAGAAAAACTCGCTTTCGAACAAAATAATCTAGACCAAAATCAGCGTCGAAAGCACGATAATGAAATTCATGGTATGCGGAAGCTGCATGCTTGGTTGCTTTTTGGATTGACAGTATGCTGGGTTGTCTTTCTTTGGATCGCTCTTTTGCTTGATGGATTTGGGCAGTGGTTTTCCCCGATTCCAGATAGCTACGAATACATAAAATTCAAAGTCTCCGACTCTGTAATGATTGCATTCATGACGACTACCACTACAACTGTCCTTGGCTTGTATGGTATCGCTGCCTACTGGCTGTATGGAAAACCTAAAGCGGTTGAAGCCAAGTCTCCTGCGAAGAAAGAAAAGAAGCCCAGCTAAATGCTGGGCCTCTTCGTTTCAGGTGCGCAGTGCTAAATTGCCTGCCTTTCCACAGGAGTGACCTGCATGAAACTGATCTTAGGGGCGTTGGCTATAGCGCTGTTGATGGGATGCGCTACATCCCCGATCCCATCTGATAGAGCCGACTCTGTACCGGCCTCCAGGCTGTTTGCCAATCAAAAGCCGCATGCAGGCGGTGCGGTTTTGGTCGTGACAAGGGATACGGGATTTATCGGAAGTGGGTGTAACACCACTGTCAGCATCGATGGGCAGAAGAGTGCCGAGATCGGATCTGGTGAAACCGCGAAATTCTTCGTTTCCGCTGGCGACCACATCGTCTCTGCGTCCGCCTGCGGAAGCGGGCTGAAAGAGCGCGAGGCCTCAATGAAGGCTGGCGCCACGAAGCGATTCAGGATATCCATCGATTCGGCGATGAGCATGGATATATCACCAACAACTTACTAACAAACAACCGCCGTCGGGCGGTTTTTTGTGGGCGTTGAAAATGAGAGCCACAACTGACTTCAATCAGGGCATGACGACCATACTGCTTTCCGGGCCTTTGGCAAAACTGTTCGGACGAACGCATTATCGAGAGCTAGGCAGCAAGTCCGTGGGCGAGGCATTCAAGGCGCTGAAGTGCACTCTTGATGGTTTCGAAGAGGCAATAAAAAACCTTGAGCGTCGAGGCATGCGGTTCGCCATATTCCGTAACAGAGAGAACGTCGGGGAAAATAACTTCGCGTTGGGCGGCGCTCAAGAAATAAGGGTTGTTCCGGTCATTTCTGGAAGCAAGCGCGCGGGACTGCTGCAGACTGTCATTGGTGCAGTGTTAATCGCGGCCGGAAGCTATTTTGGGCAGCCATGGGCCGTTCAATTGGGCGTCGGTCTTGCGGCGGGCGGCGTCGTGCAAATGCTCAGCCCGCAAGCCAAAGGGCTTTCTCAAAGCGCGTCCCCCGAGAATGCCCCGTCGTATGCCTTCGGCAGCGCCAAAAACACCACGGCAAGCGGCAACCCGGTGCCAATTTGCATCGGCGATCGCAGGTGGGGGGGAATGATCATCTCGGCTTCGGTCCTGGCCGAAGACAAAGCGTAATCAGAGCGCAACACACAGACCGCCCGCGAGGCGGTTTTTTAATGCCTGGAGGAAAGCATGGGTGCAGCAGCACAGATCGATATCCACGGCGAGAAGGGCGGCAGCAGCAAGCCGAAGTCGCCGACCGAAGCCAGCGACAGCCTGCGCTCGACCAACCTAGCAAAGCTCCTGATCGCCGTGGGCGAGGGCGAATTCGATGAAGTCCCGACCGATTACGACATCTACCTGGACAACACGCCGATCCGTGATGCCAGCGGCAACTACAACTTCCCCAATGTGAAGTGGGACTGGCGCCCGGGTTCGGTTGATCAGACCTATATCCCAGGCATCCCGGCAGTCGAGAACGAGACCTCGCTGAACGTTGAACTACGCAGCGATGCGCCGTGGGTGCGCTCAATCACCAATACCCAGTTATCTGCCGTACGCATGCGTCTGGCTTGGCCAGCGTTACAACGGTCAGACGACGAGGGCAATGTCGGCGGCTATCGTATCGAGTACGCCATCGACGTGGCCACCGACGGCGGTGCCTACCAGCAGGTGCTGGTCGATGCTGTCGACGGCAAGACTACAACCCGCTACGAGCGCTCGCGCCGCATTGATCTGCCTGACGCCACCACAGGTTGGCAGATCCGCGTGCGCCGCCTGACGCCGAACCAGAACACCAACAAGATCGCGGACACCATGCTGGTGGCCGGTTATACCGAAGTCATCGACGCCAAGCTGCGCTACCCGAACACCGCGCTGCTCTACATCGAATTCGACGCCGAGCAATTCACCAATATTCCGGCCGTCACCGTGAAGTGCAAGGCGCGGCGCTGGATGGTGCCGAGCAATTACGACCCGATCCTGCGCACGTATACCGGTACCTGGGACGGTTCGATGAAGTCGGCGTGGACCAACAACCCGGCGTGGATCACTTACGGCGTGTGCACCAACGATATGTTCGGCCTGGGCAAGCGCATCAAGCCGTTCATGGTTGATAAGTGGGAGTTGTACCGGATTGCTCAGTACTGCGACCAACTGGTGCCGAACGGACTGGGCGGGGTTGAACCGCGCTTCCTGTGCGATATGAATCTGCAGGGTAAGGCGGATGCTTGGTCGCTGCTGCGTGATATCTCAGCAATTTACCGGGGCATGACGTACTGGGCGCAGGGCCAGTTGGTGATGCAAGCGGACATGCCGCGCGCGCAGGACTTCGACTACGTATTTACCCGGTCGAACGTCATCGACGGCAAGTTCTCCTACGGCAGCGCCTCGGCGAAGACCCGCTACACCCGGGCGCTGGTCAGCTACGACAACCCGGCCAACAACTACGACACGGACGTGATCCCGTTCGCCGATCTGGATTTGCAGCGCCGTTATGGCGACCGGCCGACCGAGCTCAGTGCCATTGGCTGTACCCGAGCATCCGAAGCCCAGCGCCGTGGTAAGTGGGCGATTCTCAGCAATAATCAGGACCGCACCGTCACCTTCAAGACCGGCATGGAAGGTGTTATTCCCTTGCCAGGCCACATCATTCCGGTGGCGGATTCGCTGCTGGCTGGTCGTGAAGTGGGCGGCCGGATCTCGGTGGTGGCGGGGCGAGTGATTACGTTCGATCGCGACACCCAAGCCAAGGCCGGTGATCGACTGATCATCAACCTGCCGGGCGGCCGCGCCGAAGGTCGGACCGTGCAGAGCGTGAATGGCCGGGCTGTGACCGTGACCGTGGCCTACAGTGAGCCGCCGGTTGCGCAGTTGCAGTGGGCGCTCGATGCTGATGATCTGGCGATCCCGCTGTACCGGGTGTTGCGCACCAAGCGCACCACCGAGGGCGATTACGAAATCAGCGCGCTTCAGTTCGAGCCGAGCAAGTTTGCTTTCATCGACACTGGCGCACGCCTGGAAGAACGCCCAATCAGCGTCATTCCGATCACCGTGGTTCCGGCGCCGGCGAGCGTGTCGCTGTCGTCGACATCTTCGGTGGTGCAGGGGCTGGCCGTGG
>Ga0247819_10000501_pt1 | contig 23245 bp, 16 predicted proteins | sample 13C_Xylose_Day6_FD_193428 | JGI IMG/M metagenome (GOLD analysis project Ga0247819, IMG submission 193428) | Soil microbial communities from agricultural site in Penn Yan, New York, United States - 13C_Xylose_Day6 | ecosystem: Environmental > Terrestrial > Soil > Agricultural land | place: USA...
CTATCAAAGGTAATAGAATAGATATCTATTTCAATGACATACCTCCTCAATTTGACCCTTATGAGGCTAATAAGAGGATTAAGAAATTTGGTAGAAGGACTGTGGAAGTTAAGATAATACGTAGAGGGAAGTGAGGATATGGAGTTAGATGCAAGGCTACAACCAGGGCTAGGCAAGGTATCAGACGCATCCAGTGAGATGAATCAACTAGCTATAGCTAAGGTAACCAAAGTCCACCACAAGCACAATACGGTGGACTTACAAATCATTAAAACCAACAGTACTATAAGCTCAGATGCGGCTAGTGAGGGTAAGTTCGGAGCTAGGGTACTTACTACTTCAGCTCACTTTGATGGTAAGCTAATGTCCTCCTCTGGTGTAGTTGAGCCTATGCAGGAAGGTCAACTCGTTCTTCTAGCCTTTGTTGATGGACAGAAGGCACAACCAGTCATTCTGGGTAGTTTTCATCAGACTTGGGAAAGCGAACAAAATGTCCTACAAAGCTCCTATCCTCTCAACGCAGATGAAGAGCTTTGGGATAAGCGGGAAGCCCTGAAATATCTTAGGGTTCTCCCTTCCCAATTTTACCAACGAATAGATGGTATTGGTGCCCTAGAGATGTCCCATCCTTCCAAGACATTTCTACAGGTTGACCCTGACCTATACGATGAGATAAACGATAGTCATAAGGGTCATGACCATATCAATTTGCATGAGAGAAGTCCTATGACAGGTGAAGGTATATCAGCCAACTCTGAAGAAGGTATGTATGCAGTCAATATCCTACTGGTACACAGAAGTAGCTTCGATGATGATGCTACCACTTGGACTAAGCTATTTGTGAATAATCATGGGATGCTTAGACTCACAAGGGACAATAACGATGGCACTCTATCCTACTATCAGATGTCAGAGGATGGTACCCTAACCCTTAGAAGACAGGTAGACTCACCTAACCATGGAGAAGGTGAAAACTACTCTGAAATAACAATGGGCACAGAAGGTGCAATATCTCTTAACAGGGTAATAGGAAACACTAGCTCATCCATCTCAATAGATGAAGCAGGAGACATTGTCCTATCCCATAAAGATGGAGCCTACGCTACCTTAACTGCTGATGGGTTTAGCGGTGGAGGTGGTAATGGTGGGGGCAGTATAGTGGTTGGTAAGACTGAAGACCCTAATTGGGCTGATGGTACGCTTTGGATAGACACAAGTGATATAGAGGGGTGAGGACATGGGAAATAACCAATCAGATGGTAAAAATAAGCTAAAACGTATGGAATTCTATTACAACGGAAAGTCCTACAAATTCAACCTAAATCCAGAGGAATACCAAATGACTGAGCCTAATAGGGTTAACCTTACTCAGACAATAGGTGGAGCTTGGATAGACGAATTTGGTGCAGGTGTGCCAATGATTACTTTCAAGGGTATCACTGGATTCAAGCAACCGTCTACAGGTTCTCCTACTTATGGGTGGGCTAAATTTGAGGAATTAAGAAGCTTAGTAAAGAAGGTATACAATCGAGTGGGTCAGGGGCAGATAGTACCTTCCTCTAAGGAGATGTACTTCTACAACTACACGGATGGACACTACTTTGTAGTAACCCCAGTAACCTTTGAACTAATGAGGTCTATATCCAGACCCCATATGTATTCCTACAATATACAGCTGATTTGTCAGCGTAGTGCTGTAAATGCTAACCCTGTAGATAGATCTTCATCTTCAAACCCAGGCAAGCTTAGGAGGTTGACATAATGGTAAGTGAAACTTATATAAATACCTCTGAACAGGTGATACAGGACAGTCTCTATGATGTCCTGTATAATATGTCTTTCTTGCTTAAAGATGTAGAGGGCAAGGTGCCAGATAGGGAAGCTAAGTTCATAGCACGTCACCTTAACATTGACCCTTTGGGCAATATATCAAACATAGATGAAACGGTAGTAACCTCACCCTTTGATATCCTTCTAGGTAAGGAAGAGCTAGACCCCTTACTGTCTGACAGGGCTATCAGTCTGTTTCCTCGTATAACCTCTCTAGATTTGAGCCTGATTATAAAGAACGCATACTCAGTAGACACTGACATAAGCTCTGTTCTTCACTATTCTAAATTCCTTAGTCCTGATATAAGGGCTTGTATGGCTTATCTATATTTAGAGACGTACGCAATGTACACCTCAGTAATAGAATATAGGGCAGGAGAAATACTGGGCACTAGTATTGTGGAAATAGAGAGGGTTATGAAGAACACCAGATTCATACAGGACAAGATAGGTCAATTTAGCAATCAAGAGGAAGTGTATGAATTGCTAAATGTGCTAAGACACGTACAAAGAGCTATTTTATTTGTTAAGAAGGTAATGCCATTAATCTTGAGGTGATGAGATGAAATACACTATAGTACAGGGCGATTCCCTTAGGATGATAGCCCAAAAGGAGCTAGGTGATGCAGAGCGGTGGGAAGAGATAGCAGAACTTAATAACTTGCAATATCCCTTCATTGACTCAACTTCCTACTCAGGTGTAGTGTCTTACGGGGATATAATATCTCTACCTATTGAGGAAACAATAGAGATAGAGCAAACCACTTCTTTTGGTACTGACCTTAAGCTAACCACTGACAGGACAGTACTTTCTTTCGGTAAAGGTGGGGATTTGTCTGTAGGAGTCAATGGAGACTACGAATTGGTATCCGAAATGGACTGCCTCAGCCAAGACCTATTGCACAGGACTTTGGTAGAAGAGGACACAGTCCCTTACCACAGATCCTATGGAAGCAAGGTAAACACCATGATAGGTGCCAAGAAGGATGAGAATTGGAGAATCAAGACAGAGATAGAATTCAGTAGGATGGCTAAGTGTGACCCTAGGATAGTAGACGTGACAGACATAATTCTCAGGGACTTACCTACTGGAATCTCAATAGAGTACACAGCAGTCACTAAGGAACAAGTAGCTAGTCTAGGAGGTGGTCAGGGTGAAGAAATTTAAGGAAATACTAGGTGACATGGTCATATGGATGAGGATGAACAGCAAGGTTTCCAACTTTAACGTTGGTAGTGTAGTGCGGAGCATACTAGAGGCAGTAGCTATGGAGATTGAAGAAATCTATGCTTTCATACGTAAGAAATTTGCGGAGATGCAGGAAAACTCTATCTACCTTAGCTTCGGTTTCCCTAAGGCTTCAGCTATAGCGGCTACTGGTAATGTTACTGTCAAGTTCACTCAAACCCTAGCTCAAAGCGTATTGTTTGAAAAGGGATATAAATTCTATACAGCTCCCATTGATGGTAAGACTATCTATTTTGAGAGTACCAAGGATGTTACTGCCCTGATAGGTACTTCTGAGATTCTGATACCTGTCAAGTGTACAGAGGCTGGCACTGTAGGTAATGTTCCTTCGTTCTCAATCACTAAGACAGTTACACCTAAGGCTTTCATAGCAGGAGTCTACAATTCCGATAAGTTCTTCTCTGGGATGCCTGAAGAGACTAAGGAAGAGAGACAAAAGAGATTCAATGCTTTCATACAAAGCCTAGGAAAAGGGACACAAGATGCAGTCACTTATGGGTGCTTACAAGTTGAGGGTGTAACTGGAGTCTACATTTCAGAGGACATTGGTATGATTTACATCTATGCACATGATGCCTATGGTGAAATGTCCCCTGAACTTAAGCTAGCCATAGAGAGACAATTATACTATTATAAGGCTGGTGGAGTCAAAGCTATAGTATCTGGAGTTGTTAAGAAGCCAGTAGACATAGAGCTGGAAGTGCTTATTAATAGCAACTACAGTAAGGACTCTGTACTGTTCCTAGTGAACGAGGCGGTTCAAGTATACCTAAACAGAATGACTGTATCTAAGCCACTCATTCTAGCAGACTTCATTCACTACCTAATGGACATAGACAGAGAAGCAATTGTCAACATTACTCTGAATATAGACTCTGACATAATCCTACAACCGCAGGAGCTTATAAGACCTGGTACTGTAGTAGTCACTGGAATGGGGTGACATAGATGGGTTTACTAAACAAACTGATATCCTTCTTCACTAAAAAGGAAGACTCTGAGATAGGGTATCTTGTAGGGTCAATGAATCACTCTTTAGAGAAGATAGTAGAAGAGATGACCGAGATGGAGCTACACTCAGTAGTCACTTCCTGTACTGGGGAGTGGCTAGACTCTTGGGGTAAATGGTTTGGTGTCCCTAGGGAATCTGGAGAAGAGGACGCTACCTACAGACCTAGGATACTGGAATCTGTTACTATGAAGAAGGTCACTATACCTGCCCTTATAGATGCCGTAAAGAGAGCATTGGGAGCAGACACCGCAATACAAATAGAGGAGACTTATCAAGACCTGAGAATCTGGAATGTCTCTACCTATAGCGGTACAGGTAAGTACCAGGATTCAGATACAATACGATTAGGAATTGTTAGGATTATTATTAATAAAGAGCCTAATGATAGGTTACGGGAAGAAATATGGAAGACTAAAGCTTCTGGTGTACGTGTAATATTTGAGGTACGATTGACTATAAACGGTGGGAATTTCAATTCTCCATATATCGGTGATGGTTTAGATGGAGGTATCTTCACAGATACTACAGTAGATAAAATTGTGGATGGAGGTACTTTAAATGGCAGATAAAATACAGATACGAAGAGGGCTAAAAGCTGACTTAAATGAGCTGTCCCTTGGGGAATTTGGATACTGTACTGATGCGGATGAGCTGTTTATAGGCTCTGTGGCTGGTAATAAGCTCATAACAGATAAGGTTTTGATTCAGGCAATGAAGGACGCTATTGATGCCTTAGAATTGGAAATAGGCACCACTGTAAAGAAGGTAAACGGAGTCCTACCTGATGCTAATGGATTCATCACAATTGATACCTCGGATGCTGGGCTGGGGGATATCACTCAACTACCTACTGCGGATAAATCTAATGTTGTTAACGCAATCAAGGAGCAGTCTACTCTCATAGGTGACAAAGCTACTAAGGTGGATATGAAAGCAGACCTAGAGCAATATGGAGTGGACGTACGGAAGTTTGGTGCGGTAGGTGATGGTGTGGCAGATGATAGCACTGCCTTAGAAGCAGCCTGCACCTATGCCAAGACCAACAACATGATTTTCTTTATACCAGACAAGATGAATTGTAAGATAACTAAGGATATTAACTTACATCCATTGAAGAAAGTTAACATTCGAGGTACCATAACTGGAGCTACTAACCTTACTGTAACAATAGGGTGGCACTCTACACAGGCACTCCCAACAGACTACTGGATTGATAGGATATCTGGCCCTACCCTGAAGGTAATGGGTGTAAAGAATGCTGATGTTCGCATAGGTAGTGCAACTAAACTTTTGCTATACGCTAATGGAGATAGTACCCTAACCGACTCCCTTGCATACAGCAGGTTCACACTAGGTCAGACCACTGATGTAGAGATATTTTCAGAGGGTACTACTCCTGCTTGGATAAACGAGAACTCCTTCATAGGTGGACGTATAACCAAGCTCAAGATTAGCGGTAACTACACCCACAACCATAACAAGTTCATCAACCCTGCAATAGAAGGAGCCACTATAGAGATTGTACGTGGTGCGGATAACATCTTTGAAAATGTACGTTTTGAGGGTACAAACGACATCATATTCAGGGATTTGGCTAGTAATAACAAATTCTTCCATACTTGGAGGTCTGGTGTGGCTGGTCAGGCTTATGACAATATATACACTGTACAACCGTCTATTGACGAAGGTGTAGGTAATCAGATAATCAACTCTGTACAGAGGGATATGGAAGTTACTAAGATTGTAGATCTGAACAGTGAGAGTAGAAACATAGACTTATCTAAGATGGAAAGGTCAGATGACGGTTCCCTTGTATACGGAGGATTTGTTGGAGCTATCTATGAAAGCCCTATACTTCCAATAGAAGCCTTTGGATTCAACTTAGACAGCGATGCCCAAATCTTCAGAACTAGGATTTCCCTATTTGATGAGAATAAGAACCCTATTCAAGACGATTCCATCATAACAGGTTCAGGATTCTACTATACAGGCTCTTATTATACTCAGGGAGCAAACATCAAAAAGGCAAGATTAGCTATATCTAAAAAAGGGTCTATTGCTAAGTACTTCCAAGTGTCCCTACGTGGTGGAAATAGTACTACAGGGGTTAAGATTGGGTATTGCACAGTTCATCTAGTCTACAAGTCAACTGCCAATCTGGGTGCTCTAATCACTTCTTTTGATAACCAAATGAGGTTGGTAGGTAATAACCCGCCTTCTAGTGGTTACTGGGAGACTGATAAGTTCATAGGCAGGAAAGTCCTAACTGCTGGTAGTACTATGGGTTGGGCTTGCACTACCGCAGGTTTGGCTAACAATACTCCTTGGGTGCCTAGCACTGCTTACCTACTTGGGCAAAGAATTAATGCCAATGGTAAGGTATATGAATGTGCAATCGCTGGTACTTCCGGGGCTACCGCTCCTTCCCACGCCTCAGGTTCAGTAGCGAATGGGACAGCCACGTTTAAATATGTAGATGTCTTAGCAGTTTTTAGTGAGTATGGATTAATCAGTGAATAACCTATGGAGGTGTAAGACATGGCATTTAAAATAGGCAAAAACATAGCCCCCCTTAATGAAATTATAGCGAATATACAGGACAGAGGAGTTAACGTAAAATACCCTCCTGTGCCGATGGTAGGCGCAAAAGGCGATAACGCAATAGATGACACGCAGGTATTTAAAAACTTACTAGCAGACAGCACTATGGATCTTTTGATCATCCCAATTGGTACCTATGTCATTTCAGACACGCTGGTAATAAACCGACCTGTCACCATTATTGGAGCAGATAAGATGAGCACGACTCTAAAGTTGGTAGGCGGTGGTAAGTCGTTGATTCATGTAGCAAAAACAGTCAATACACAGGCTGTTCATCTTTCTAACCTTAACCTAACAGGGACAAAGACTTCCGATACAGGGATAACAATTGGAAGCTTCAATAACAATATAAGCCCAATTAATGCCGTAGACTGCTCATTCAAGGATATCAGAATTAGTATGTTCACCACCCCCATTAATTGTGAGTGGTCATGGTGTTTAGAATTTGAAAATATTAGGGTTATCAGTTGTACCGATTCTCTTGTTCTATCAAACCAAGCTAATAATCTCTTATTCAAAAAGTGTAATTTTTCTAGCTGTACAAACGGCATGAAATTAATAAATATCCAAGGGGTTAGCTATGTTGAGTGCTCATTTGAAGGATTGAATGAAGTCATCCACTCATCATACTACGCTTTCATTACTATGGTTGCCCCCTATATTGAGAACATAGCTACTCAATCACTAGGAAATTTAAGCTCTGGGTCATCATTAGTTATAGAAGGAGGGTATGGGGGACCAACTCCTTTTGGTATAAACATCACTGGCTCTGACTCTAAGCTGTTTGCTGATAATACCACCATTAAGCTTCTCCCCGCCCACAGTTGGAAAGATGGGACGGACGTTAAGCATCTTAAATTTCTAACAGGGATAAGGGATAGAGGTCATCTATGGGCTTTCGGTGTCCCTTTTCCAAGAGTCATCAGCAATGCTAATATAGTGTTAAAGAAAAGCAGTAGAGACATCTATTATAGCATTAATCCGTCATCCGTTATCTATAATAGTAATATCCTCACACTCAGTGCTAACACAAGCTACATGATTAGATACAAAGGGAGAGCGGTAACTTCAGGAACACAGGATTGTATTCAGTTGTATTTAAATGCCACTACAGACGGAAGTGGGGGTAATGTGGCTTTAGCTGAAAAACGCCTGCATTTTGAAACAGAGTTTGTAGAGAAAGCTTATATTTTTAGCAACACCTATTCCAGAACACTGTCACTTAACTTCCTAGGCAATAACCCAATTGATTTGAAATATCTATCTATTGTAGAGCTATCTGATGACTATGTAGTAAATGAATCACGCATTTACGCAAATGCCATCCCAACACAAGGAGTATGGGAAGTGGGAGATACTCTCTATAACTCTGTACCAGGCACTAGTGGTGTAATCGGCTGGGTTTGCATAACAGCGGGTACTCCAGGAACATGGGAGCCATTTGGAATCATAGGAGAAGCCCAAACCGTATTAAAATCGCCTGATGGCTCACGCTTCAAACTAACAATAGGCGATGATGGGGCAATAACCTCAACCAAACTATAAGGGGTGATATTTATGGCTAGACATTATACCAAAGATGACTTGGGTATTGCAATAGTAAAAGAATATGGGGCAAAAGGGGATGGGGTATCTCGCCCCTTATCTACTGTGTTTACAACTCTAGTATTAGCCCAAATGAAATACCCTTTTGCTACAGCCCTTACACAAGAACTAGACTGGGCGGGTATTCAGTTGGCTTTAAACAGCTCTACTAACGTGTTCATACCAAAGGGTAAATACAACATATCTGACACCCTAGTATTTAGGGACTTTACAACCCTAACACTGGAAGGAGTAGATACAAGATACAGCACAGGGGAAGAGAACGTAGCCGTACTTACCGCTAAAGCCAATGTAAGGCTAATGGAGTTGGGTGATGCTTGCCAAGTACTTGGAGGTAAGCTGACTGCAATTGACTTTGCTGGGTACGACAAAAGCATGATTTATATAGATTTCTCTACCAAAAACAGAAGTGATATCCACATAGAAACGTCACTACGAGGAAGGTCTGTAGGTAATGCCATAGAAATTTATGGTAACGGTAACGGGGGTACAGCCCACCCTATCTTCATAAACAGCAATATCATGAATTTCGATGTTGCTGTAAAAGGAACATACGTAGGGGGTACTTGTTGGTGCACTGGAATAAACGTTGACAGTACAATAACCAACTGTGTGCAGAGTGTCAATTTGGATGGTGTTGGTGCTGGTGGTGACCTTCTAGGCTCTTATCAGCCAACCTTTACTGGGACTAGGACAGATAGAGGAGTAGTGGAGCTTAAGAATGCAGGACACTTCAACATCCATGCTAAGATATGGGATATGAACCAAGCCATCAATAACTACTCAGTAGTATTGAGGAACTCCACAGAGAATGATATATCCAAACGCATAGATGTTAGGCAAATACTAAACTTGAGTCTAAAACCCCTTTATGCCCCTATTAATAATACATTTCCTTCAGGGGCTTATACGTTCTATGACAGGATATCAGGAAACAATGAGAACATGCTTTTTGGGGCTAACTCAAAATATACAGTCACCCCGACAGCTAGTGCTAACATCAGTCTGGTAACTAACTCTAACTATGACCAGTACGGCATGTTCAAAATGGAAGGAAAGCCTACGTACATGTCCCCACTTGCGGCTGGTGCTCTCACCCCTACTGAGATGGTGGAATTTGAGGTACTTTTCCCTGAAGCGTCTAAAAGGATACTAGTAGCTGGGTTTAGTTTCTGGTCACATGTACCACCAGTTTCCTATAAGATTCATGTCAAGGAGACAGACAATAGCTGGACTCTAGTTGATTCAGGAATCCCATCTGATAAGATTCACATATCTGGAGGGGTACATGACACAGCCATATCTGTAAAAGTTGGAGACTATGCTAAAGTCGTGAATGGTATAAGATTTACATTCGAGGTATCTAAAGCAAATGCTGTTGTTATAGACAGTGCTTGGGCTAAGAGTGGTAACCAGAATGAAGCATATCTTCCTCTGCATGGTGGTAAGATTTACGGAGATGTAGACATGAATAATCGATACCTAACCATAGGTAAGGTTGTCTCATTACCGACTGCATCTGCAACGTATAGAGGTAAGCAGATCCGTACTGAAGGTGTCACTGGTGTAGCAGAAGTTTCTACCTTGAACATCACGTCAGGATGCACGACTCAGGGTAACATAACAATTAATCTAGGCGGAACTCCTTATACGATTAATTTAACCACTGCTGATAACACAGCGGATCTAGTCGCCACAAAAATCCGTGCTATAGTCGCAACTGGCTGGACGCTTTCAGGGTCAGGGCAAACTGTAATATTTACAAAAAATAGTACGGGTGTGGTATCGCCTGATGCAACGTATACAGTAGGCTCTACTGGAGCCATTGGGTCTATGACCACCACCACTCAAGGGGTAACAGCTACAGCTGATGCTGTGTACACTTGTGTTAAGAGGTCAGATGATACCTACGAATGGATTCAAACAGTATAACATGCACCCTCTCTACGGAGAGGGTAATTATAGGAGGGATATCACATGACTAAAGGCTTTAGTGACTTACGAACCACTGCTAAAGGATCACTTATTGAGGCTATAAATGAAGTTGCAGGTAGATTGCCACAGGTGTATATTGATGAGCTAGGGGCTAAGGGGGATGGAGTCACAAATGATACACTAGCCTTCCAAAAAGCCAGTGACATAATAAATCAGGCTGGGGGAGGTACCCTTATCCTGTCTAACAAGGTGTATATCGTAGGGAAACAAACACTTGCTGGGGCAGGTGGTAAAGGGTACTCATACAAACCAGATGACCTGCTATATATACGTAATTGCACAAAACCAGTTGTAATAGAGGGAAGAGGAGCTGTACTGAAAGCGGACAGTAACCTAAAGTTTGGCTCATTTAACCCTACTACAGGTGCAGTTCATACTCCTACAATGCCATTCACTGACTTAAACTACAGGGCAGATGCCTATGTCATGTTGCAGATAGACAACAATAACTCAGTAAATATCAAAGACCTAGACCTTGACGGCAACATAACAGGCATAACCCTGGGTGGGGAATGGGGAGATTATGGCTATCAGTGTAGAGCCACAGGAGCTAGACTGTTCTCCAATAAGAACTTGGTTATGGAAAATGTTAACTCCCACCACCATGCATTAGATGGCTTCTCTATATGGTACTCTCTAGTCGAATCTGATGAGAGAAAACCACACACCCTCCTAAACTGTACTGCTGAATATAATGCTCGCCAAGGGTTATCTTGGACAGGTGGGATTGGATTAACTGCCATAAACTGCAAGTTCAACCACACAGGTAAGGTGAGGTTCAGCTCTGAGCCTGGAGCAGGGGTAGATATAGAGGCAGAGAATACAGTATGTAGAGAAGGGGTATTCCTGAACTGTGAGATGATAAATAACACAGGTTCTGGAGTTGTTAGCTACTCTGGAGATGGAGGGTACACAACCTTCAAGAAATGTACTATCTGGGGTAATACAGGAGCAGCAGTCAGCCCATATAGACCAGGTTTAGTATTTGAAGACTGTAAAATCTATGGCAGGATTACAAATCCTTATGGTAGTAATGACCCCCTAGAAGCTACAAAATTTATAAGATGTCGCATAGAGGACAAAAACCATCCAGTGTATGGAATACAAATAGGAACTTACCTAATAGACATCAATGCTCATAATGTACTCTTTGAGGGCTGTACTCTGGTCAACAACTACCAGAAGCTGATTATAACAAGTGGAAGCGATACTGTTGAGATATTTAGAGATTGTAAGTTCATCTTTAAATATAGTCAGTTAGCAGATAAGGGTTCACAAGCCATATTCTATGGTTCTAGGTTTGAGGATGTAACATTCTCAGATGCATACACCACCCCACCAGCTACCGCATATTTTATAGATATCCCAGGATATTCAGTTCAGGTTGTAGGGAATGTCCTAGTGGATGCAACTTACACTAAGTGGTTCTCTTGGTCTACTGGTGGTGCAGGCATGAGTGGAAACATAGGCTCTCAAGTAAATAAGGCACAAAAATTCCTGTCTATCCACAAGAGACTGTACAACTCCACTTACCATGGACAGATCCTAATTGGTGCCCATAATGCAGTGCCTACATCAGGAACATGGGGAAAAGGGGATTTTGTATTTAATGAGTCCTCCACCATAGGTGGGTCTATAGGTTGGTCATGTGTAACTGGAGGGGATGCCAATGCAACACCTTGGGTAGCCACCACAGCATACACAGTAGGCAATCTAGTCAATGCCAATGGGAAAGTTTATAAGTGCAGTGTGGCTGGAACTAGTGGTGCTACGCCACCTTCCCACTCAACAGGGACAGTGGTAGATGGCACGGTCTCATGGGATTACGTCAATACACTGGCAGTATTTAGTGAAGCAGGTAAAGTTCAGACTGTGAAGTCAGGCACCATTACCTATAATGGTGATGGAGTTGCTACAACAAAAACCATTGCTCATGGTCTAGGTACAACTCCATCATACTATGCTGTTAATGAGTCTAGTTTAGATGCTGGTAACGCTGAGGTCAAGTTTCTAACAGCGGATGCCACCAACATAACGGTCACGTTTAAAACAGCCCCTATCACAGGCACCAACAACGTTAAGCTAAATTGGAAAGCTGAAATTTAAGTGTAAGGTAAGGAGACAATCTCATTGTCTCCTTATTCTTTTAGGTATAAGTCAATGCTCTCCACCAATACGATTTTAGATTAAAAAGCAAAGGGAGGCACAACAATGGCTAGTATAGATAGAAATCAAGCACCCTATTATGATGACTATGATCCTAGTAAAAACTATACTCACATGCTTGCTGTACCAGGTAACGTGGAACAAGCTAGGGATTTTACTCAATTGCAGTCTATGATATTCGATTATCTCCAAAGGCTATCAAGCACGCTACTTAAGGATGGAGCTATCATGGCAGGTATGAACTTTGCTATTAAGGACTCCACTATCCTCATAGAGAGCGGTAGAGTGTACCTTAATGGGAAAATCCATATGTTCCAAGAGCAAGAGATACCATTTACTAAGACGGGATTAGAAGTAATAGGTGTCAAGCTGAATGAGTATATTGTTACCGAAGCTGAGGACATTACTCTATTGGACCCTACCACAACTACTGGTAACTATGGACAGCCTGGTACTCATAGGATTAAGAGTGAGATTGTTCTAACAAACAATGACCCTGAATCCTCTATGTTGTATGAGTTTGAAGATGGTGGTCTAAAAGCTGAGATAGATAGACCTAACTTCGATGGGTTATCTGACCTACTAGCTAGACGTACCTACGATGAGTCAGGTAACTACAGAGTGAGTGGTTTATCTTTAGTAGCCGAACCTCATGATGCTAACAATATCCGTATCATAGTAGAGCCAGGAGTAGCTTACGTAAAAGGATACCAGCACATTAAGCCAACTCCGATTAAGACAATTGTACCTATGGCTAAAGAATACCATTCTGTAGTTGGTGAGCCACACACTTATGTTTTCCCTACAGTTAAGTATTTGCTGAACAACTTCCCTGCAAGAGCTATAAATCGTATCACAGCCTACGTACAGGTTACACAAACTCTTACTAGGGGGTCACAGACAGGTGGAGTGGACGTACTTGCTAGCACTCCTGTAGCAGACATACTACTGGTTCAAGCAGGAGCAACAACATATACGAAGAACACTGACTATAAGCTGACTAATGATACCATAGACTGGAGTCCAGCAGGTGCAGAACCTGCACAGGGTACTTCATATACTATTACTTACCTAACCAATAAGACCTTGGTACAAGGAACTGATTACAAGCTGTTCCAAGAAGTAGGTAGCTTTGGTGAGACTAAGGACTATGTAGAGTTCCTATCTGGGGACAGACCTGTTAACAATGGTACTTTCTATGTAGATTATGACTTCTATCTTGGACGTATTGACTTGGTGTCTCTAAGCAAGACTGGAGAGGTTGTCATTACTACTGGTGCTAGTGCTATTCCTAGCAACTTGAAACCACCAGTGCCTACAAACCCTGAGTTGTTACCTCTAGGTATAGTCAAGTTCAACCCTAATAGTGGTGAAGCTATTCCTACGTTCAACTCTATAACGAGGCTAGATATGTCACAGCTTCAGAATATGTTGAAGCGGGTAGAGGACTTAGAGTTCAACCAGGCTATAACATCCTTAGATAAAGAAGCAATTGAAGGGGAAGTGTCTACCGACCTTAGGGGAATATTCTCTGATAGTTTCCGTTCTATTGTGCGTGGTGACTTTGACCATCCATCCTTCAATATAACATATGACTTGGAAACAGGTACACTCTGGTTACCTACTGACACTGTCAACACTCATACGCCAGTAGTACAAAACCCCGCATCCATTAAGACATGGAGACGTTTAGCTACAGTTCCTATGTTGGAGAAGGTAGCGGTCAACCAGAATACAGCCACAACATCTATGCTAGTTAATCCTTATCTTGCCTTCAATGCTATGGGTGTGCTTAAGCTCAAACCAGAAAGAGACAACTGGATAGAGGATACTTACATCAAGCTAGACAAGGTGGTATTCAAAGCTAGAAACTTCCGTAGATGGTGGAGACATGCTGATGACCCTAGCTATAAGAAATCAGTGCAGGACTTGTTTGACTTATCCCTTGATGGTAAAGGCACTGTAGATGACTGGAGACCAGCTATAGGTGATACTGGTGTTGCTACCAAGGTAACAAGCTCTAAGAAGGTTCTACAAGAGGCTATTACGTACATGAGACGTATAGATGTAGAAGTAACTGCTACTAACCTTAAACCAAGTGCTGACAATCTAGAGTGTACATTTGATGGGGTGAGAGTACCATTAACACCAGTTTCTCCATCCACTGCGGGCAGTGTGTCAGGTACTATCAAAGCCAATACTTCTGGTTTGGCTAAAGGTAAGTTCACTATACCAGCTAACATAAAAACAGGTACGAGGGAAGTAATTCTTAGCAACTCTGGTAACACAGCGTCTTCTGCATTTACTTCACTTGGAACTAAGAGAACTACAACAGAGACTATTACCACTACTAGGATAACGCTTACTGCTGTTGACCCATTAGCACAATCCTTCCAGTTTGACAGGGAAACGACTTTGACATCCGTTGGAGTGTACTTTTCTGGTAAGGACAACACTAACAACATCCTATGCCAAATCAGAAATGTGGTCAATGGTTACCCAGGAAACGTTGTCTATGCAGAGACTGTAGTAGCTCCTAGTTCAATGAACGTGAGTGCAAATGCCTCTATTGAGACTAAGATTTCCTTTGATGAGCCTGTGACATGTGAAGCAAATACTCAGTACTGTATGGCTTTCCTAACTGACTCAGACACTCACTCTATGTATGTGTCAGACTTGGGTGGTAAGGACGTAACTACAGGACAAAAGGTTTTAAGACAGCCTTACTTAGCTGGTATGCTGTTTAGCTCATCTAATGGCATCACTTGGACAGCTCACCAGTCTATGAATATGAAGTTCAAGATATACGTGGCTTCATTCAATGCATCATCCACTCTAGATTTTGTAGAGCAATCCGGTCTTAACATTGACTCCCTAGTGTTAATGGCAGATACTGTTGTTCCAGTAGGGTGTGAGTGCAAATGGCAGGTGAGTATAGATGGTGGAACCTATACTGATATTACTCCTGAAGAGGACATAGACCTCATTAAGTCTTCTAGTAGAGTCAAGCTAAGGGCTGTGCTTAAGTCAAGTGGAGATATGTCTCCTATTATAGCCCTAGACAGTCTGAATGTAGTGTCCTTCACCACAGGGCTGAATGGCACCTATGTAGGTCGTAACGTAGACTTAACAGACCCTATCACCAGTGTAACTCAGGTGTTTGATGCGTTCATCCCTAGTGGGTGTACTGTAACTCCACAGTTCAGCTATAACAATGGTACATCTTGGATTACTCCTACTCAGGTTAGTGTAGAGCCTGTTTCAGCAGAATACTCTAGGTACACTTGTACAGCTTCTATAGCATTAGGACAGAATGCTTTAGACTTCAGAGCTAGGCTGAACATAGTCTCAGGCAGCAGAACCCTTAGACCTAGGGCAAGAAGATTCGTTAACATCATGAAATAGTATAAAAGAGGGGCTGTAGTAGTATTTCACTGCAAGCCCCTCTTTTCTATTTTATTTTAAAAGGAGGTAATACAATGCCTAAAATGATTGTACGCCCAAGTGGGGGAATTGTATTTGAATCTACTAAAGAAGAAAGAGAAGTACGAGCAATGAAGGAAGACTTACGTAAGGAGTTAGATGCTGTCAAGGGACTTAAAGAAGAGTTACTTAATCTAAAGAAAACACTGGAGGGATAACAGATGCCTGTAAGTAAAATAAAAATAAACGGTAAGATGTACCCTATCGGTGGCAGTGTTAGTGCGGAGACTATAGCCCAGCTAAAGGGTGACCTTAGTCGGTACGTTGACGAATTGAATGCACTAATGGCAGAGGAAATAGCAGGAATAAACACTGCACTGGGAGAGCTTAACACCTATGTAGATGGTGCCTTCAAGGATGGAATAATATCAGAAGCAGAGGCAAAGGCTATCAAGTCCTACCTAATGACTCTAGAATCCAAGAAAATAGAGCTGGACAGAGAATATAGCGACCTCTATGGTAATGTGTATATAAACGCAGAGAGCATAGGCATCATGGAGTCTGCTAAGGACTTGTATGACCAGGCTTATATACAGCTCGTCAATGCAATAGTTGATAGCATTGCAGATGGAGTATCCGATATAACAGAAACCACTTTAGTTAAACAAGCCTTCACTAACTATAAGAATGCATTGTCCTTATTGGTTTCCGCTTTGCAAACAGCTATACATCAGATAGCTCAGGCAAAGGTAGACGAGTCAGATAGTGAGTTACGTGAGCACGTTGCAGGTACTATAGCTCCTATTAGTGAGAAGGTTACAGCTATGGAAACTACTGTGAATCAAACAGCAGAGGACATTACTTTCTTAGCTACAAAAGAAGAGGTAACAACTCAGTTTGGTTTGGCTAAGAGTGGGGCTGTAGCAGATGCTAAGACCTACGCTGATGGGCTTAAAGCAGATACCGATGCTGACTTAGAAACCTTGAATACAGCACTGACAGACATAGATAGCTACGTTGATGGTGCCTTTAAGGATGGTCTAGTAACAGCACTAGAAGCATCCACTATTGAGGCTTACATCAAGCAATTGGATACTATGAGAGCAACCTATGACGCCAGATACCAGCAGATATATGCCAATACCTACCTGAAAACAGCTCTAGTCAAAACTAATCTGTCCCAGTCCAAGACAGACTATGAATCAAAATACACTCTTCTAGTGGATTCCATACGCAATGCTGTTCTTGATGATGAAGTATCTATGGAGGAGAAGTCCGATGTAGATAACAAATTCCTAGACTATGACAATTCCATAAAAGTCCTAGCTCTTCGCTTAGAGGATGCTATTGATGACATAGCCAAGAACAAAGCACTGGAAGCCGAGGGTAATGCTAACGATTATACTGATGGGGAGCTAGTACCTGTTAAGGAAACTATATCCCAGCACTCCGCAGAGATAAAAGTCAATGCAGAGCAGTTGCTATTAAAGGTTAGTACTGAAACATATGACAAAGGAGTAGGGGACTTAGAAAAGTATACTAAAGGTATAAAGTCTCAAATCAAGTCAGAGGTAGCTGTACTGGAACAGGGAGTATTAGACACTCGCAACCTAATAAACACCTACTTTGCAGATGGCATTGTCTATGAGGCAGAGAAGAAGAAAGTAGAGGAGTTCCTTGCTAGCGTAGCTAGTTACAAACTCAAAGTGGATGCCAAATACAATGAAGTGTATGGTAATATCTGGTTGCTTGGCACTCAGAAGACTAACCTTAGTACTTCCAAGACCAATGCAGACAACAAGCACACAGCTCTAGCAACTGTTATCACTGATGCCATAGCAGATGGGTTAGCTAGTGGATTAGAGGCTGATTCGGTAGGTACAGCTTTTACTGAATTTAGCTCCGCTATAGCCCTACTATCTTCAGAGCTAATAAAGTCTGTAGACTCCATAACCAATGCCAAAGTCTCAGACGCTACAGATACAGCTAATGAGTACGGGGATGGTCTTAAAGCCCAGATAGCACCTGTGAAAGCTGACTTGGATAGTGACTTATTAGCTGTACAGACATATGTGGATACATCATTCAGTGATGGTTATATAACAACCTTGGAGTCGGATACTCTGGATTCTTACATTGTTACCCTACAAGCATCGAAGACGACATATGACGAGTTATATGCTCAGCTATATGCAGACCCAGATTTAGAAGGATTGCCTAAAGCTAAACTGGATTCTGCTAAGTCTTCCTACAACACCAAGTTCAATACAGTCATCTCTAGCATCAACAGCGCTAAGACAGATGGGGCTGTATCAACTTTAGAGGTAGTGGCTGTAGACAGTGCTTTCAGTGAGTATCAGTATGCAGACAGCACCCTTAACACCAGCTTAGACAAGGCTATAGATTCCCTAACTCTAACTAAGTCATTGAAAGCCCAAGCAGATGCAGAGTTGTATGCTGATGGTGCAGTTGACCCTCTAGCTACCAGGCTCAGAATGGCTGAAGCTAGTATATCTCTCTTAGATGATGAGATTGCCCTTAGGGTTGGTGAGGAAGTAAACAGCAAGATAGATGAGTCTATGCAGAACCTCAATGTAGTTGGACGTAACCTGGTCTATAACTCTACCTTCATGAAGGACTTTGAGGGGTGGACAGGGGTTACAACAGACTTCACTATCATATACCCTGAGCTAGAATCTGATAAGACCACTTCTAGGGCGGTGAGTAGGTCTGCAAGCGGTCTGGTAGCTAACGCAAACAAACAGATATGGTCTAAACCCTATGAGGTTAATGCTAATGGTACTCAGCAGTTCACTATATCCTTTGACATAAAGGTTACTAGTCTAGCCGCAATGGATACAGACAATGTTGTTTTCGTTGTTAGGACATTTGATGACCCAGACAAGACCTCACAGGCAGATAGCGTATGGTTTGTTAACATCTACAAGAGCAAGATAGTTAAGGCAGGACTAAAGGACAACACTTGGATGAGATACTCTACGGTAATTAAGCCTTTAGCTGGCAAATATATCAAAGTTGCTCCTTATCTAGCTAGGAATGGCGAAGTATTTTGGAAAGAGATTAAGCTAGGAGCAGGTAACAAAGACTATGCTTGGACACCTGCACTTGAGGATACTGACCAAGTTATATATAACCTAGAGAAAACAGTTAGTGAGGCTATGCTGAAGATAAGACCTGAATCTATCATAGGTACTGTAATCAGCTCAAAAGAGTATACAGACTCCCTAGATGGAAAAGCTGATGCAGATAAATTAGCAGGTCTAGCTACAACTGCTGATATAGAGACTGCAATGCTGGATCTTAGTACCATCATAGGCAACAACGACATCAACTATAACAGTCAGCTAGCCATTTTAGCCTCTCAGGTCACTCAGACAGCAGAAGACTACAAAATTGCCTTTGCTAACGGTGGTGGTGTGAATCTGCTTATGAACTCTGTAGGATTCAAGGGCACAGATTTCTGGACGGTTACAGGTTCAGTCAATACCTATCAAGGCATAGAGCTAGATGTCAGGGGGTCTAGGAGTGCATTCATACTTACTGGGGGCACACTGACACAGCAGATAGCTGTTATCCCTGGCTCGTATATACTTTCTACAGTAGTTAAGAAAGAGGCTACAGGTGCTGGCTCCATAACTGTAATAGGTGCTGATTCAGGTACTGTAGTACGTGACTTCGTTGCGGGTACTGAGTATGTATATGAGAAAGTCGAAATTCCTATAGTGACCCAAGGGAACATAATAGAAATACAGCTATATGGGGATGCGACCAGTAACATAATATTTACAAGTACTATGGTTAATGAGGGCTTGGTGGCTCTGAAATGGTCTAACCATGCTACGGAATTATATAATACCAACATACTACTGGACATCAATGGTATAAAGGTTATATCCACTGAGTATGATGGATACACTAACATAACCCCTAAAGAGTTCTCTGGGTATGCTAGGGTAGATGGGGAAATGAAGAGGGTATTCACTCTCAACAAGGACGTTACAGAAATGAATAGAGTGAAGGTAGAAGGAGAGATAAACATGCCTCCTGTAGTGGTGAGAGCTATAAACACCCAACAGTACAAGGGCTGGGCTTTCCTACCTTCCGATTAAGGAGTGAAATAAATGGCTCTTAGCGGTAGCTTTTATAAGAATGTAGATGATGGAGGATACAGGCTGAAGGGTGAATGGTCTGCAACTCAGAATATATCAGACAATACCAGTACAATCACTTTAAAGATGTACTGGATGAGTCTGTCCTCCTACCATTCGGTATATTCATCTGACCCCAAGAATGGTAGGACAGTAATTGACGGTACCACAGATAACCACTCAGGATTGAGTGCTAAGCTTAGTACTAACCAAGAGAAGCAAATAGGTAGCACCCAGACCAAGACTGTTACACATGATTCAGATGGTACTAAGTCTATATCCTTGGGTGTCTACTTTGATGCAGAGGTACGACTAGGTGGAACTTTCTATAGCACCATTAGCGCCACGGATACAGTAACCTTGAACACTATACCTAGGGCTTCTACACTTAGCTCTAGTGCTAGTTTCACTGCTGGTAGTAGCCTTAAGGTGAGCATAGCTAGGAAGTCTTCATCCTTCACCCACACTGTAAGGGTGCTGGTTAATGGTACTCTCATCACCACTGAGTATGATGTTGAGGGTAGTAGGACTATAAGCTTTACTGATGCTGAGAAGAAAAAGATATTCACTGAGCTAGCTCAGTCTTCTAGTAAGGGATGTGAGATAGAAGTCCTCACCTATAAGGGTGGTACAAAGATTGGGTCAACTTATTCAAAAACAGGCACATGTACAGCACCTACAGCTAGTTTAGCTACTGCTAATACTTTCAATATAGGTTCTTCTGTTGGTATTGGGATAGATAGAGAAAATAGTGGATTCACACATAGGATTGTGGCTAGCTCTGGTGGTTTCTCTGCCACTGTGGACAGCTCAGCCACTACCAGCGCTACCTGGGATACTGCTGTTAATGCTACTGCTTTACTAGCTACTATTCCAGATAAGACGTATGCAACCGTCACATTAACCTGTACCACCTACTTTGATGGCGTTCAAGTTAGAAGTCCTAGGAGTTCTACAGTAAAGGCTAATGTGTCAGGTTATAAGCCTGTTTTCTCTACTTTCAATCATATAGATAACAACCCTACTACTGCAACTATGACTGGTAATCTTACTCCACCCGTACTCATACGAAACAAGTCCAAACTAAGGGTAATAATTCCTGTAAATGACAGAGCTAAAACCCCTACTGGTTCGGGTACCACCATGAAAGAGTACATTGCCAGTGTGAATGATAAGGAAGTAAAGAAGACATGGTCTAATACTGCCGATGTAATATTTGACCTAGACCTTGTGAATTCAGCTACAGACGTTAAAGTATACGTGAAAGCCATAGATAATCGTGGTAATTACTACACTGTAACCAAAACAGTGAAAATGGTAGACTATGTTAATCCACTCATCACTATATCGGCTAAACGTAATAACAGCTTTGACACAACAACGGTGCTGGCTATATCTGGTTCCTATTCTCCTGTAGCGGTGAATGGTGTCAATAAAAATATTATATCTTCCCTAGAGTATAGATCCAAGCCTACTACAGCTCCTTCATTTGGTAGTACATGGACTCCTATACCTTTTACTACTTCAGGTAATAAGTATACGGGTACTAAGTCTGCGGAGCTTGACCAGACCCAAGCCCATAACCTAGAGGTAAGGCTAGTGGACAAGTTCACAGGTACCTCAGGAGTAGTAGAGATAGGTACCGTAGCCGCTGGTAGACCTATAATGTTTATAGACTCTGTCAGGAAATCGGTAGGTATAAACACTCTCCCTACAGCAAATGAAGCATTAGAGGTAAACCGCATAGTAATGAGTGCCAACTCTTGGGCAACCTCTAATGGTGGCGGTATAGATATGCAGAACTCCGACATGATAGGGCTTAACGGGGCGTTCTTCAAAGATATAGCAGATAATGATGGAGAAGGTCTACAGTTCTTAAAAACAGGTAAAGCTAGTGGCTCTGGTAACATCGCAGACTATGACTCCTTTAGGATACTGGACGGGACAGCCTTCTTGAATAGTAAGCCTGTCTTCATGGGTGAACAAACTGAATTATGGGCGGGTAGCTCCTACCTAGAGGCGGGCACATCTATAAAGCCTACTAAAAAGTTATCAGACTGTCCTAATGGTTGGCTCCTAATATGGTCAGATTATGACTATGGAGCAGGAACGAATGATTATGACTTTGTATTTTCAGTAGTGCCTAAAAGTGTAACAAGCATAAGCAACGGCAGGTCTATGTTTATAATACCTAACTTTGCAGGTGATGCAGGTCAGGGTGACCAGTATATTAATAAGATAGTTTATATATACAACGATAGGCTGGAAGGTCATCTTGTCAACAACCAAAGGAAAACAGCCAGTACCACAGCAGGTGGTTGGGATGGTACCGTTGATAGGACAGATGTAGTGCTCAGACGAGTCCTACCATTTTAATAGGAGGGATGAGAAGATGAAGAAGCAGTATATACAAATAGATGCAGAAAACAGAGTAACAGGCATAGGCAGTACTCCATTTGCAGTAGAGATATTAGTCGAACTAGAGGATTCCCATGAAGCTCTAAAAAACCCCTTCATATTCAAATATGAAGGAGGTCAGCTTATCAAGGATGTTGAATTTCAGCAAGAGCGTATAAAGGATAAAGAAGAGAAAGCAAAGCTACCCTCTACTGCACACAGGCTTTCTATGCTAGAGGAGCAGAATGCAGGGCTAATGATGGAACTCATCATGAAAGATATAGCTCTGGAGGAGAAGTCCGCCATGATATCATCTATGGATGAGATTAGTTCCTCTTTGTTGTTAGACCTTGCTGTAAAGGGGGTGATATAAATGGATTGGTACTCAACTATATCACGATACTATAAATTAGGGTACTATGATAACGACCCTGAGTCTCCAAAGTATGTAGGACTATTTGTTAAAGCAGGTAAAATAACACCAGCCCAATACACTCAGATAACAGGGACTAGCTACATAGCCCCATTCGGAGCCTAGGAATTTCCTAGGCTTTTTCTTTTTGTTTAGGTTTATGATATTAATTTTTAGAAATGAAATTTTGACAAGGGGTGCGGATACCTATGCAATATACAGACAGATTTGATGAGAGGGGAGGTCACACCATGAAACACTACGTGTATCAACTGGCTACAGGTTTTGAAATGAAGGCTCTGTGCAGTATTGTAGCAGCAATAGTAACTAAAATGGAGGGGTTTTATGGTGAATTACTATGGGGATTCTTAGCCCTATTTGGCCTA
>Ga0247819_10000502_pt1 | contig 23189 bp, 20 predicted proteins | sample 13C_Xylose_Day6_FD_193428 | JGI IMG/M metagenome (GOLD analysis project Ga0247819, IMG submission 193428) | Soil microbial communities from agricultural site in Penn Yan, New York, United States - 13C_Xylose_Day6 | ecosystem: Environmental > Terrestrial > Soil > Agricultural land | place: USA...
CCGGACAACTTCCCTCCTTCTACATATTTAGCTTTCCTGCATTGATCCTCACGCCCAGTCGTGCATGCATTATAAATTGAGGCACCTGTCGCAGTGACACTCAGACCGACTCCAAGATATGTACCTTTTTTCATGAGGCTCGAAGCTTTCGCCACGCCATTAATGGTTTCAGCGTAGCCGGCTATGGTTCCTGTATGCAGGTAGCTTTTGGTGGAGATACCCAGCATGTCCTTGATCGAGCCTTGGTTACGTAAACCGGACCCAAATCGGGCAAAGCTTTTTAATTGAGCATCAAGCTTCTCAAATAGTGTCTTACGCTTTGCATAAAAAGCGTCTCGACTGCCAGCGCCACCACTTCCGGGAAGTTCACCATGAGCGGCTTCAATATTTTCGAGGGTATTCTTGATGCCATCAAGGTGCTTGCTCCAGGCACCCCCCACCGCGCCTATCCCTATAGATGAATAACCGAGAATCCTTGTCAAAAGCTCGTGATTCTCAACTAAAAAACCATCACTCTGCATTCCATTAGTCATAATCGCCAAATGGACTTCCAACGCTTTGCGCATATAAAACGCTTCTTCGGCGGTACAGATCGACACTGAATCATCACCAACAATGATTATTTCACCGGGCAACACCACCGTATTGACAACGTGCGAGTTCAGCACATCGAACTTGACACTGGATTTCTTTCCAAGATTCAAGTTCGACTTTAAATATGAATATGGCTGCACATGCTCATTGATAAAAATGTAGGCCTTTGACATCAGCTAAACCTCACGAGCATTTTTTATTTGCAATACGATCCCACCCATCCGCCACGTTTCCGCCGCCCCCGCCGTCCGTACGCTTTTGCTGGGTGTAGATGGTTTTTATGCGCCCGTAATCAAGACTGATCGTTTCAGTAGGGACTCCATCATTTGCAACTTGCGAATAACTGGAGATGATTACCTCTTCCAGCTGAATCTCGAAGTACTTGAGTTTCTCGCCTCCCGCGCGGTGCAACCTCAATACAACATCTTTCAGGTGGTCACCTGCGCAACTGGCTTCCAGGAGCTTGCTACTGGATTTATCGAGGGTTTTTGTGAACGTAAAATCGGAAACGGTGGTACGCCCAGAAGAAGCACCACCCGCAGAACTGGCCGTCGCTGAAGTGCCCTGTCGGGTGCCGAAACGGTAGCCGGTAATTTCGATCCAATCCCTGTGTTGTTCATCAAGCGCTTCACCCGGGATACCATTGATTTTCAAAAAAGCATCAAATGCCATGCCACCGTTCCTTGGCAGTGGAGTTGGAAGTCAACTCCGTCATGAGCAAATCTAGAACTTTCTCTATAAAGAATGATTTGGCTTACACCTCCTGAATACAGTGAAAAAGACCTTTCCTATGTCGCTCTGCCAAATTCCTGTAGGACATGTCCACAGATGCCGGGTTTACTTGGCGGCGATCCGATAACGGCGACATCAAACCAACCGAGCCGTACCAAACAGACTGACCCGACTCAATTCCCCCCGCTCTTGCTCCAGCAAGATTGGCGCCGTACCACCGGGCATGGTCACCCTCACCTCCCCGGCACTCACCCAACCCACCCGCCACGCAGCACACGCCACCGCCGTGGCACTGGTGCCCGATGACGCCGTCGGCCCCTCGCCCCGTTCGAAGACCCGTGCGATCACTCGCTGCCCGCCGTCATGCATCGCCCATTGCAGATTGATTCCCGCCGGGCACGGCTGTCCTGCACCGGTGGGTATGGCGAAAGCAATTCGCGTCAGCCCTTCGCCCAACGCCGGCTCACGCATCTGTTCATTGCTCGGCAACGCATCCGCGTGGTCCACCAGCGTCACGCAATGCGGATTACCCACCCGCGCAAATTGACTGTGCGCCCACGCGTCATTCAACGCTGCCAACGGCTGCACATGGCTCAGCTCACGACCATTGAACGTCACGCTTTCAACGCCATGCGCGCTCACCGCCTGCGGGCCGAAAGCCGGTTGCCCCAGATCCAGCCAAAACCCCTGCACACCTTCGACCTGCGCCGCTTTCACCAAGGTTTCGCCCGGTGAAACCACGTCGGCCTTGTCGTGATGTACCCGTAACAAACACGCTTCGTCGCCGGGCAATAATCCCAGGTCGCTCAGCGCCTGAGAAAAAATCGTCAGCCCGTTACCACTGCGTTCGGCAAACGTGCCATCGGTGTTGACGATCAACAGATCAAACGGTGGCGACTCCTGAAACGGACCGACCAGCAAACCATCACTGCGATGATCCTTGCTGCCGGGAGGTTGCTCGCCCGGCGCCCAGGAACAGCACGCCTCGATAGCCGCCAATGCCCAGCTCTCGCGGGTTTGCGCAGCCTGGCTGGCTTGATCCGGCAAATCTATGCCTTGGCTGCGCAGCGCTTGCGGCGCCACAACCATGTAGATATTGCCCCGTGCATCGTACATCCGCGCCATGGCGGTCCCCCTGCTGGAATGATCGGTCGGGCTCACTATCGCGAAACACGCATCGGCTGTGCAAGGATGTCAGTCTGTCGGAACGCAAAACCTGGCGGACGCTGATCGAAACCTCGCCGCACGATCACTGTCCCTTGGAGACGCGACGTTTTTTGCCAAGGATTGATATGACCAACCTCAACACCCAGACCTCATTCGTTCCCGGACGCCTGGAACAAATGTCCACGCGCGTCGCCTTTTTCATCGCCGGGGTCGGCATCGCCGCGTGGGCGCCGCTGGTGCCCTACGCCAAGGCGCGGGCCGGGCTGGATGAAGGCACGCTGGGGCTGTTGCTGTTGTGCCTGGGGGTGGGTTCGATTCTGGCTATGCCGATGGCCGGGATCCTCGCCACGCGCTTCGGTTGCCGCAAAGTGGCGACCGGCGGGACGCTGCTGATCTGCGCGGCGCTGCCGCTGCTGGCCACGGTGTCATCGATTCCGGCCTTGATCGGCGCATTGTTTATGTTCGGCGCGGGCCTCGGCACGGTGGATTCAACGGTCAACCTGCAAGCAGTGATCGTCGAACGCGCCAGCGGCAAGAACATGATGTCGGGCTTTCACGGTTTGTTCAGCCTCGGCGGAATCGTCGGTGCGGCGGGGGTCAGTGGCCTGCTTGGCCTGGGGTTATCGCCGCTAGGCGCGATGCTGGTGGTGATCGTCCTGCTGCTGGTCGCACTGCTGAAAGCTGCGCCACACATGTTGCCCTACGGTAGTGACAGTTCCGGGCCGGCGTTCGCCATTCCCCATGGCATCGTGCTGTTCATCGGCGGCATGTGCTTCATCGTGTTCCTCGCCGAGGGCGCGGCGCTGGACTGGAGCGCCGTGTTTCTGGCGCAGGAACGCGGGATCGACACGGCCTATGCGGGGCTTGGCTATGCGGCATTTGCCTTGACCATGACTGCCGGACGTTTGACCGGTGACAAAATCGTACGGCGGTTGGGTGCGACACGGGTGATGGTGTTCGGTGGACTGACAGCTGCAGCCGGGCTGTGTGTGGCGACATTCGCCCCAAGCTGGGAAGCGGCGCTGGCCGGTTATGCGTTGCTCGGCGCCGGTTGCTCGAACATTGTCCCGGTGCTGTACACCGCCGTGGGCAAGCAGACCGTGATGCCGGAAAGCATTGCCGTGCCGGCCATTACCACCCTGGGCTATGCCGGGATTCTTGCGGGGCCGGCGGTGATCGGGTTTGTCGCGCATGCTGCCAGTTTGAGCTTTGCCTTTGGCCTGATGGCGCTATTACTGGTGGCGGTGGCGATTGGCGGGAAGGTGTTGAAGGTCTAAAGCGAAAAGATCGCAGCCTTCGGCAGCTCCTACAGGACGGAAGACGTCCGAATGTAGGAGCTGCCGAAGGCTGCGATCTTTTGATCTTAAGATTTTAGAACCCCACGCTGGCCTGCACAAAGAAGGTACGCGGCGCACCAACGTACATGCCCGAGTTGTTGTCGCTGGAGCGGGTGAAGTACTGCTTGTCGAAGACGTTTTTCACCCCCGCGCCCAGTTTCAGGTTCGACACCTGTGGACCGAAATCATAGCCGCCACGTACGTTCCAGGTGACGTAACCCGGGATGTCGCCGTACTGACCATCGGCGGTGCCTTCGGTGATGTAGTTGTTGGTGAAGCTGCCGTCGGCGTTCACAGCCACGCCCGGCGAGCGCTGTTTGGACTGGGCAAAGGCATCGACGTTATAGGTCCAGCGATCGATGTCGTAGCGCAGGCCGGCGGTCGCCACCTGACGCGAGTAGAACGGCAGGTCACGCCCCTTGAAGCCCGGAATCTCGCCCTCATACACCGCGCGGGTGTAGGTAAAGCCGGCGTTGGCGGTCAGGCCCTCCAGGCGCGGGTCCAACGCGGCCATGTCATAGTGCACCGACGCTTCGATACCCTGGTGAGTGGTCGCACCCAGGTTGGTCCAGCCCGCATCGTTGCTGATGTACTGCAACTCTTTATCGAAGTCGATGTAGAACAGCGTCACTTCGCCGCCCCACACGTCATCGTTGTAGCGCGTGCCGACCTCGTAGGTCTTGGCTTTCTCCGGCTCCAGGCCATTGGCGGTGCTGTCACCCGTACCGCCCTGACCGAGTTGGAAATACTGCAGGCTGCCGAACGAAGTTTCGTAGTTGGCGAACAGTTTCCAGGCATCGGACAGGTGATACATCACGCTCAGCGCCGGCAGCGGCTCGTTGCTTTCGATGCTGCGGTTCTTTTCCGGAACCGGGCGGCCGGCCGTGTCGAGTACCGGGCGGTCGTGCCAGTCGGTGCTGATGTGTTCAAAACGGATGCCCGGCGTGATGGTCCAGTTGCCGACGTCGATTTTGTTGTCGACGTACACCGAGTTGGCTTCGGTGCCACCGGTACGGTCCTGATAAACGTGCCCGTCGGACCCCGGACGCACCACCGGCTCGTTGGCGCTGTTGAGTGCCAGACGGCTGGCCTGTTCGTGCATGGCTTCTTTCAAATAGCGATAACCGACGCTGACTTCCTGGGTGGTCGGGCCGACGTCGAACACATGGGACACCCGCGGCTCGATGCCGAAGGTGTAGTAAGTGCGCGGGAACGAGCCGATGGTTTTCTGATCGCGGGCGGCGATGTTGCTGCCACGAAAACTGTCGGTGTAGTACGTCAGCACTTCGGCCTGAGTGCGGTCGTCGAGTTGGCGAATCCACTTGAACGACACGTCCTTGCGACGGCCGCTGAAGTTGTCGTTGTTGCGGTCGGACTGGAACGGATCAGCGTCGTACTGCGCCTGGGTCAGGCCGCCGGGCATGTCGGCGCTGGCATCGTAGTAATGGAAATTGAGGCTGAAATCGTCGTAATCCGTCGGTGCCCAATGGGTCTTGAGGATCACGTCATCGATGTCGTTGCCGTTGTTGCGCTCACGGTAGCCATCGCCGTTTACCCCCGAGTACAACAGCGCCACGCCCATGCCGTTGTCGGCGGTGCCGCCAGCAAAAAATGTGTCGATGTGCTTCCAGCCACCGTGCTGGGAAGTTTCCAGGGTGGTGCCGATTTCCGCCGAGGCTTTTTCCGGGATCGCGCGGGTCACGAAGTTGATCACACCGCCCACGTTCTGTGGTCCATAACGTACCGAACCGGCGCCGCGCACCACGTCGATGCTGTCGAGGTTGCCGGAGGAAATGGGTGCCATGGACAGCTGCGGCTGGCCGTAAGGCGCGAACGCCGCCGGCACGCCATCGATCAGCACGGTGGAGCGTGGCGACAGGCGCGACGTCAGGCCGCGAACGCCGACGTTCAGGGAAATGTCGCTGCCACCGGTACCGTTGGCGTCTTGCACTTGCACACCCGGCACACGCTTCAACACGTCGCCGACGTTCATGGCGCCCTGCTCGACCATCGCTTCGCGGCGGATCACGGTCCGCGCACCCGGGTGGTTCTGCACCACGGCGGCATCGGCGTCGCCGAGCCAGTCGCCGACCACTTTGATGTCGGTCACGCCCAGCTCCAGCGGACCGTTTGCCGCCGCAGCCGGCGCTGGCAACAAGGTCACCGAGCCTTCATCGATCTGGTATTGCAGACCGCTGCCCTGCAACAACTGACGCAGCGCCTCTTCCGGAGAAATATTGCCGTCCACCGCTGGCGCCTGCTTGCCGGCCACCAGTTCAGGGCTGAAAAAAACCTGCAACGACGTTTGCTGGCCCAGCTCACTCAAGGCTTGACCCAATGGCTGCGCCGGAATGCGAATGGCGTCGGCCGCAAAAGCCTGGGGCATCGCAACATTGACCGCCAGCGCGAGGGCCAGCGGCAACCAAGGGAGTTTATTGTTTTTAGCGGTGGATGTTTTCACGTCGAACGTAGTCCTGTGGATCGCAAGAGTGTGCGCTTGTTAATGCAAACCAGTTGCAGTTGAACAGGAAGACGATGAACTCGAAAAAAACCTGAATTTTATTTTGAAATTATTTCCTGACTGCCGTCATCGAGGGTACGCACCGCCACCGGAAGGATATTCGGCAGGGCCTTGAGCAGTGCATCGGTGTTGTCGGATTTGAACACGCTGGTCAGGCGCAGATTGCCCACGGCGGGGTTGCCGACCTTGAGCGGCTTCTCCCGATAGCGCGAGACTTGCTCGGCGACGTCCGCCAGGCTGGCGTTGTTGAACACCAGTTTGCCGTTGCGCCAGGCCGTCAGCTCAGCGGGATTGACCGCATAGGCCGCCGCCACTTTGCCATGCGCATCGACATGCGTGCCCAGGCCAGCCGTGAGGCTGATGAAATCATCATCGGCGGCGTCGTGTCCTTGCACCTTGACGGTGCCCTGCTCCACCACGACCCGGGTTTCGGTGACGCCCCGGCGCACATCGAAACGGGTGCCGGTGACCGTGACCTTGCCGCTGCCGGCGTCGACGATGAAGGGCCGGCGGGTGTCATGCTGGACGTTGAACATGGCCTCGCCTTCGGCCAGTTCGATGCTGCGACGGTCTTTCTCGAAGTGCACCTGAATGCGACTGCGGCTATCCAGATCGACCACCGAGCCATCCGGCAACGCCACATGCCGACGTTCGCCGAGCGCCGTGGAAAATTCGGCGGTGTATGGCGTCGGGCGGTTCAACCCACTGAACAGCCCCAACCCGAGCGCCACCGCCAGCACACTGGCGGCCACCGCATAACGCATCACCGGGCGACGCTTGTTGCGCGCCGGCGCCTCCTGACACAGCGCTTGCAAGCGCGCGGCAGGCAGCAGGTCGGCGGCTTTCCACAGGCCCTGGAGCAATTCGAATTCGTTACGGTGTTGAGGGTGTTCGTCCAGCCAGGCCTCGAAGCGGACTTGCTCATCGGCATCGACGACGGGGTCCTGCAAACGCACAAACCACCGCGCCGCGTCATCGCGAACCGTTGTTTGCCCGCACGCACAAGCACGAGTATCCATCATGGAATTTCCTGTTTGGCTGGGGATGGAAATTGACGCCACGCCCTGGCGTAGGAGCTGCCGCAGGCTGCGATCTTTTGATCTTCAGCGGTCTCAAAGCAGCCAAAAGATCGCAGCCTTCGGCAGCTCCTACGCAAGCCACCGCACCTCATGGTTGCAGTCCTTCAAGGCGGTCACGCAGATGCCGCAGCGTGCGGATCATATACTTTTCCACCATGTTCTTGGACAGTCCCAGCCGTTCGGCGATTTCAGCCTGGGTCAGGCCCTCGATTTTCTGCCAGACAAACACCTTGCGGCAGTTGACTGGCAGTTCGGTGAGCGCGCGTTCGATGGAATCGGCCAATTGGATCGCATGCATGAAATGCTCCGGGTCGTCGGTCGACGACACACTGAGATCAATCGCCTCTGACTCCATGGCGCCCCGCCGGTCCTCACGCCGATAACCGTCCACCGCGATGTTGCGTGCGGTCTGGTGCAGGTAGGCCCGAGGTTGCTCCACCGCCGCCGAATCCGACTCAAGCACCCGCACAAAGGTATCGTGGGCCAGATCCTCAGCCTGAGAGCGGTTTCTCAGGCGACGGGTCCAGGTGCCAACCAACTCTTCGTAATGCTCGAAGAAGCCGTGTCTGCGGGGCAGCTTGGGGATCATTTCGCTGTGCTGTGGAGTCGGGGGCGTGAATAGTAATGCTTCCTATTAACCCAAGGCAATGATTTGCAGCTCAGCGGCCGGACATCCCCTCTCCACTAGCGTTATCCGGCATTTGCGCGACGCGTACCCGGCAGCTCCAGGCACGCCACCAGCCCCCCGCCGTTACGATTTTTTAGGGTTAACTCCCCGCCCTGCTCACGAACGATTGCTCGCGCCGCCGACAAACCAAGCCCGACACCACCGGTATCACGGTTGCGTGAGGTTTCCAGCCGGTAAAAAGGGTCGAACACCCGGTCCAGCGCGGCCTCGGGAATGCCTGGGCCTTCGTCGCTGACTTCGATGCGCACCCGATGCTCGTTCCCCATCAGCTCGATGCTCGGCTGGCGGGCATACTTCACCGCGTTCTCCAGAAGGTTGACGATCACCCGTTTGATCCCCAGCGGACGGCCGTCGTACACCAGGTGGGCCGGGCCGGTAAAACCGATCTCGATGCCTTGATCGCGGAAATCATCGACGATCGTTTGCAGCAGTTCCGAGAGGTCAAAAGCAGTCGTTGTCTCCCTGTGGGTTTCTTCTCGGAAAAACCCCAGCGCCGCGTTGATCATCGTTTGCATTTCTTCGATGTCACGCACCATTTTGCGCTGATGCTCCAGGTCGTCCATGAACTCGCTGCGCAGGCGCATCCGCGTCAGGGGCGCGCGCAAGTCGTGGGAGATGGCCGCGAGCATTTGCGTGCGCTCGCTGAGAAAGTGCCGGATCTGCGCCTGCATGGTATTGAAAGCGATGATGGCCTGGCGAATTTCGTGGGGGCCTTCGATTTTGATCGGTGGCGCGCGCAAGTCACCGCCAAAACGCCGCGCGGCGCTGGCAAAGCGTTGCAGCGGATTGGCCAGCTGACGGGTGGCAACCCAAGCGACCAGCAGGGTTGCAATCAATCCCAGCACAATGATGATCGGGATCCGCACGTTTGTGTCCAGCCCCCAACTGCGTTCCGGGGGCGTGAACGTCAACCAGCTGCCGTCGCGTAACTGAATGAGCGCGACGTAATGCGCCTGAGGGCTGTCGTCCGGCCAGTCGCTGGGGTTGAAGACTTCAATGTTGCGAGGGCTGTCGCCGAGCAATTGCTGCAACGGCGAACCATCCGGTGGCACCGGCGTCCCGCCCGAGGGCAGATGAAAATCGGACCGCTGCGGGTTCCAGCGCACTTCCAGCATCGGACTGCTCGCTGCGGCGGCCAAGTGCGAACGCAACGCCGCAGGCGCCGCTTCGATCACCCGGACATTCGCGGCCATCTGCTCCAGCAACCCGGTGCGCTCAATGGGCGGCCGCCCCCAGGTGCCGGCCACCTGAACGAACAAACCATTGAGCGCCAGCGAAGCGATCATTGCCGCAACAATCGTCAGTGCGATCCGGCTTCTGAGGGTGTCGCGTGGGGCGATTCGAATGTTCACGAGCGGGTCACCCGGGCTGAGAACATATAGCCGCCATTGCGCACCGTGCGAATGAGATCCGGGCGCTTGCTGTCCGGCTCGATCTTGCGGCGCAGGCGGCTGACCTGCACATCGATGCTGCGGTCATAGGCGTCATAGCCCTGGCCGCGTGCCAGGTCGATCAATTGTTCGCGAGTGAGAATGCGCTGTGGATGTTCGAGAAAAACCAGCAGCAAATCGAACTCGCCCGCCGACAACGGAATCATCACGCCCTGGGGTGAGCGCAGTTCACGACAGGTGATATCCAGCTGCCAATCGGCAAAGGTGATCACTGGCCGCATCGGCTCTTGCCCTGGGCTGTTCTCACCCGCGCGACGCTGCACCGCGCGCAGGCGAGCCAGCAATTCCCGAGGGTCGAACGGCTTGGTCAGGTAATCGTCGGCGCCCAGTTCCAGGCCGACGATGCGGTCGCTCAACTCGCCCATAGCGGTCAACATGATGATCGGGATGCTCGTTCTGGCCCGCAACTTCTGGCACAGGCTCAGGCCACCTTCGCCGGGCAGCATCAGGTCGAGAATGATGATGTCCGGCCGTTTTTTTTCTATCACCGCCCACATGGCCTCACCGTGGGTGGCCAGATCCACCTCGTAGGCATGCTGAACAAAGAACTTCCTCAGCAGGTCCAGGATTTCCACATCGTCGTCGACGATCAGCAGTCTGCTCACGTTCAGGGGTCCACGGGTCGAAAAAAGAGCGTATCTAAAACCATTCCGCGGCCAGGGTCATATATTTCAATCAAGCAACATTTCTACACCGCGGACATCATCCGGACATACGGCCGCAATCGCCCTGCGGCACCCTGCGCGGCTTCCAACCCATGAGGTCTTCCATGCAGGGATCGAACAGCACCTACCCGGTCGAGGCGAGCGATAGCGCTCACAGCGTGATCCTCAATCAGCGCACCAGCGCGCCGGGGCACGACGAACCGATTCTATTCCAGCAGGCGTGCCTGGGCCTGACCGACGATCGGACCCACGTGGTGCTGCGCCGCTACTTCGAGCGCTACAGCCCGGCCACCAGTCATTGGGTGGAGTACGTCCACTCGGTGCCCATTGCCGAATTTACCCAATGGATCATGGCCCATGGCGGCCTGCGCATCGACAGTTCGGAAGAATTGCCGGGCGACCGATGACCCGCACGCGCGCTCTTTAACCAATCCACCCAGGAATTCCTCGATGAGAAAACACTTCTCGCTGTCGCTATTGGCTGCCGCAACCATTGCCCTCTCGGCGTGCAGCAACAAAAAAGTCGCGCCCGAGGCCTACAGCGGTTTTTTGCCCGATTACAGCGTTTTGACCGAACACCAGTCATCGTCCGGGCAAACCGTGCTGAGCTGGGTGAGCCCGGCACTCAAGGCCGAGCGTTACACGCAGGTGTATTTCGAACCGAGCCAGTTCTACCCAAAGAGGCTGCCGACCCAACGCATACCGCAAACCACACTTTCCGACACGACCTGGTATTACGATGCCGCGCTGCAGTATGAGCTGGGCAAGGTCTTGACCGTGGTGACCACCCCAGGTCCCAAAACCCTGATCGTCCGGCCGGCAATCACCGGCGTGACGGCCAGCACCCAAAGCCTGCGCTATTATGAATGGTTGCCGATTACCCTGGTTGCAGCGGGCGTCAGCACCGCCACCGGGATCCGCGATCAGGACAGTGAAATTGCCACCGAAGTGGTGTTTCTCGACGGTGAAACCCGAACCGTGGTCGCTGAAGTGGTGCGCAAAGGCACGGGTGTGCCGCTGGAAAACGACCAGCAAGTCATCACCACGGCAGACGTAAAAAGCGTGCTCGATGGCTGGGCAAGCGACCTGCGCAATGCCTACGTGGCCCTGCGCCCGTAGAAGCCGGCGCCTACAAAGGCAGGCAACCAAAGCAATCTGGCAGCAATTCCAATGCAGCCGGCGACAGTCTGTAGCAAAGTGCAAGCATGCCAGTCACCGGCTTTTCCCAGGAATGCACACATGTCCAGCACCAAAACTTCGTCCAAACGATCACCGCTTGCCCGGCTCGCCCTGGCCATCTCCCTGAGCGCCCTTGGCCTGCCCTTCTGGGCCGGCAATGCCCAGGCCCACGGCGGCCACGCTGAAATGGTGCCCCTGCAAGCGGGTCTGGAAGAGTTTGGCGCCACGGTCAAGTGGGACGACTATTCGAACCTGTTCACCATTGCCAAGGACGGGGTCTACCTTAAGGTCAAGCCCGACAGCAAAGTGGCCATGCTCAACGGCAAGCGCATCGAACTGACGGTGCCGGTGGTGTTCAAGAACCATACCGCGTTCATGTCCAAGGACTTCATTAACCAGGTCTTCCAGTCCGGCCTGGACAAGACCTTCGTCGTCGAAACCCGCCCCAGCCCGCTCAACCCGCTGAGCGCCGCTGAAATCACGGCGGCGGTGGACATCGTCAAGCAATCGGAAAATTACAAACCCGGTTTTCGCTTCACCGAAGTCTCGGTGAAGGAGCCACCGAAGGATCAAGTGTGGAACTTCATCTTCACCGGGCAAAACGTCACTCAGCCGCGCCAGGCCTCCATCGTGGTGCTGGACGGCAAGCATGTGATCGAAGCGCTGGTGGATCTGGACAGCAAACAACTCAAATCCTGGAAACCGGTGCAAGGCGCCCATGGCATGGTGCTACTGGACGATTTCGCCACGGTGCAAACCGCCGTGGAAACCAGCCCGGAGTACGCGCAAGCCTTGGCCAAGCGCGGTATCACCGATGTGAAAAAAGTCGTGGCCACGCCACTGACCGTCGGTTATTTCGACGGCAAGGACGGCCTGGCGCAGGACAAGCGACTGCTGAAAATCGTCAGTTACCTGAATGTCGATGACGGTAACTACTGGGCGCACCCGATTGAAGGCCTGGTGGCGATTGTCGACCTGGAACAGAAAAAACTGATCAAGATCGAAGACGAAGCGCTGATTCCGGTGCCGATGAAACCGACGCCGTATGACGGCCGTGGACGCCAGGGCGTGGCGGTCAAACCGCTGGAAATCATCGAGCCCGAGGGCAAGAACTACACCATCAGCGGCAACAGCATTCACTGGCAGAACTGGGACTTCCACGTTCGTCTCGACTCGCGGGTCGGGCCGATCCTGTCCACCGTCACTTACGACGACAAGGGCAAGAAACGCAAAATCATGTACGAAGGCTCGCTGGGCGGCATGATCGTGCCTTACGGCGACCCGGATGTTGGCTGGTACTTCAAGGCTTACCTCGATTCCGGTGACTACGGCATGGGCACCCTGACTTCACCGATCGCCCGAGGCAAAGACGCCCCGCAAAACGCCGTGTTGCTGGACGCCACCATCGCCGACTACACCGGCGCACCGACCGCGATTCCACGTGCCATCGCCGTGTTCGAGCGCTACGCCGGGCCGGAGTACAAACACCAGGAAATGGGCCAGCCCAACCTCAGCACCGAGCGCCGTGAACTGGTGGTGCGCTGGATCAGTACCGTGGGCAACTACGACTACATTTTCGACTGGGTCTTCCAGCAGAACGGCACCATCGGCATCGACGCCGGCGCCACCGGCATCGAAGCGGTCAAGGGCGTGAAGTCCAAAACCATGCACGAAGACACTGCCAAGGAAGACACCCGCTACGGCACCCTGCTGGACCACAACATCGTCGGCACCACGCACCAGCACATCTACAACTTCCGCCTCGATATGGACGTGGATGGCGAGCAAAACTCGCTGGTGGAAGTGAACCCGGTGGTGCTGCCCAACGACCGTGGCGGCCCGCGCACCAGTACCATGCAGACCGAGACCAAGGTCGTCACCAGCGAACAACAGGCGGCGCAGAAATTCGACCCGTCGACCGTGCGCCTGCTGACCAACTTCAGCAAGGAAAACAAGGTTGGCAATCCGGTGTCCTACCAGTTGATTCCGTATGCCGGCGGCACGCACCCGGTGGCCAAGGGTGCCAACTTCGGCAAGGACGAATGGCTGTATCACCGCCTGAGTTTCATGGACAAGCAACTGTGGGTGACGCAATACAACCCGGAAGAAAAATACCCCGAAGGCAAGTACCCGAACCGCTCGGACAAAGACTCGGGGCTGGGGCAGTTCACCCAGGATAACCAGTCCATCGAGAACACCGACGATGTGGTCTGGCTGACCACCGGCACCACCCACATTGCCCGGGCCGAAGAGTGGCCGATCATGCCGACCGAGTGGGTGCACGTGCTGCTCAAACCGTGGAACTTCTTCGATGAAACGCCGACGTTGAACCTCAACTCAACGAAGTAAGCAAAAAAGATCGCAGCCTTCGGCAGCTCCTACATTGACGGTGTGAAAACCCGATCCTGTAGGAGCTGCCGAAGGCTGCGATCTTTTTGAGCTTCACGCGTACTGCTTGCGATACTCCCCCGGCGCAATGCCGAAGCGCGATTTGAACGCCGTGGAGAAGTAGCTCGAATCGGAAAACCCCCACGAATACCCCAGCACCGACAACTTCTGTTCCTTGCCCGATTGGCGCAAGGATTCGGCGCACAAGTCCAGCCGGCGGTTCTTGATGTAGCGCGCCACCACCAGGCCTTTCTTGGCAAACATCCGGTACAGGCCGCGGGTCGACATGCCGACTTCCCGCGCCAGCCATTCCGGGCACAGTTCTTCGGAACGAATGTTCGCGTCGATGAAACTCAAGGTCTTGCGGAAGATGCGCTCGTGCGGGTCGGTGCAATCGTCGGTCTGGCTGATGGCAGGGCGCAACAGGCTGACAATCGCTTCCAGGGTCGCTTCGCTTTCTTGCCGGGTCAGGTGCTGTTGACGCGTGGCATCGAGGATCAGCCGGTGCGACAGCATGGCGATCGGTGAAGTGGCGGCAATCCGGTGGCCACATTTGACCTGGTTGAAACGCAGGGTTTGCTCCACCAGTTGATACGGCAGGATCAGCGACAACTGCCGGGAGTTTTCGCTGTAGGTGAAGTCGCTGGGGCGCGAAGCATCGATCAGTGTGATGTCGCCGGCGGACAACAGCACCTTGTCGTCGCCCTGGGCCATGCCCGCCGTGCCATCGAGCTGGAACACCGCGAAGTACTTGCCGTCCTCGCCCGCCGCCACCTGTTGTGGCGTGCGGTAAAGCCGCGCCTGGCAGGCATCGACGAAGCTGAGCTTGAGGGCATCGCTGCGGTATTCGCGGATCTGCCCGGCAAAGTCGCTGCCCAGGGGTTGTGCGTTGAAGGCGCCGCAGATCTGGTTGATCTGATGGATCCACTGATCGAACCCATCCTGGCGCTGTGCGGTTGTAGAAATCATGTCAGGCCTCACGCAGGCTTATTTTTATTGTCTACGCCAATCCACACGACATCGGGATGCTTCAAGTCTCCTGAACCGCACCACTCCCTGAACAATGACGTGCTACTTCAGTCCGCCAAAACGTCGATAGAAGCTTTCACCGACATCCGGCAACGGACCATCGGCCGTCTCCAGTGCGCTGTTCAGCCACTCTTCAGCCTTGGCGTAAATCAAACGGTAAATATTGCGGCACAACTGCCGGGCCGCACGCCCTTCCCAATCACCGGGCAACAATTCGTCCGGCAGTTGCGGGTCACGCAGCAGCAATTTGCGGTACTCGTGAATAAGCAGGATCCGCGCCAGAAAGCAGTCAGCCGGTTGCAGGTTTTCCTGCTCGCGAAGCGCTTGCCAGAGCGGTCGGAACAATTGGATGAACTCGCTGTAGTGAGTCGCCAGTTCCTCGATGTTCCAACTCTCGCGCACTTGCAGGCGCAGGGCCTTGGAGGCCAGCACATCCTGGGCGGTGGTTTCGAAGACGATGGTGTCTTCCTGTGCACCGAGGTCGAGCAAGGTTGCGTTGACATCCGAGCGATCGCTGCGCGGGCACGCCAGGACCATCGGCGAAATCGCACCAAAACCTTGCCATTCCAACTCTTCGCGCACCTGTTTGCGCTTGTCCTGGGTCAGTTGCGAGAGCATCACCAGGCACCAGGAACCATCCCACGCGGGCATCGTGGTGCTGTAGACCCGCTTGAAGGCCTTGTCGAAACGCCGGCGACCGGTGCCGGTCAAGCTGTAATAGCTGCGGCGACCGACTTTCTCGGCGGTCAGCCAGCCTTCCTTGGTCAAACGGAAAATCGAGGTGCGGATCAGCCGTTCATTGATGCCGATCGGTTCGAGTAATTGAATCAGGCTGCCCAGCCACACGGTGCCGCCATGGGGTTCGATGGCATCACCGTACAAGGTGATGATCAGGGAACTGGCGCGAATCGGCGTCTGCTCCTGGAAGCGCGTAATCAGGTGGTTCAAGGGTGTCAGGGACGACATGGGCGTACCGAGCGAAAAAAGAAAAGGAATATACCGAAACTCCGTAGGAGCTGCCGAAGGCTGCGATCTTTTGATTTTGTTTTTTGAAAGATCAAGATCAAAAGATCGCAGCCTTCGGCAGCTCCTACAGGGGTGGTGTTCATGCGCTACTGCCCTTGGGCCGCAACCCGCTGTCGCTGATCCGTGGGCGATCCGGCTCCGGTTCGCTCAACGGTTCGCACACCTGCATCTGCTCCAGGCAACGTTGGGCCAGTTGCTGATACTCGCGGGTCCCCGCCTGTTTCCACGCCACTTCCTGATCGCTGAGGGTGCGCTTGACGCTGGCCGGTGCACCCATCACCAGCGACTGCTCCGGGCACTCGAACCCGGCCTTGACGAACGCCGCCGCCGAAACGAAAGAGCGCGGGCCGATCCGGGCGTTATCCATCACCACCGCATTCATGCCCACCAACGCGTCAGCGCCGATGCGGCAACCGTGCAGTACGGCGCCATGGCCGATGTGGCCGTTGCGTTCGACCACGGTGTCGCTGTCCGGGAAGCCATGCATCACGCAGGTGTCCTGCAGATTGGCGCCCTCTTCCAGCACGATGCGTCCGAAATCGCCGCGCAGGCTGGCCAACGGGCCGACATAACAATGCGGGCCGATGATCACGTCACCAATCAATACGGCAGACGGGTGCACATACGCGCTCGGGTCAACTACCGGGGTCAAGCCATCAAGGCTGTAGCAGGTCATGGAAGGTGTCCTTCACAAAGCGATGCAAATAGTGGCTCATTTTGTATCACATCATTTTTACAATCACAAAGACAAAAAAGCGTATCACTTGACAGACGCCTTTCCGACGAATGCCCGCGAGGCCGAAAAACCAGCCATAAACCCAATGAAATAGGGTTAAAACCCATTACAAGTTGCTCGACCCCACACACAAAACAAATCCAATCTACCACCAATAAGACACATCAAATCTAATTCAGTATTGCATTTACGTATCACGTTATAGCTATACTTGGGCAAAACCGGCCCCTGCGGCCGATCCAATAACGAGCCGGCACCTTGCCGAGCGTGCACCGTGAGAGCATCTGCCATGCCTCTAACCCTTGCCGTCGAGTTGATCGAGCCTGGCGTCCGCCTGATTACCCTGCAGCGCCCGCAAGCATTGAATGCCTTGAACACCGAGCTGCTGGGTGAATTGGCCGAGGAACTGCGCATCGCCCAAGCCGATCCCGACACCCGCGCCGTGGTCCTCACCGGCAGCCGCAAGGCCTTCGCCGCCGGTGCCGACATCAAGGAAATGGCCGAGCGCGACCTGGTCGGCATCCTCGACGATCCGCGCCAGGCGTCCTGGCAAGCCATCACTCGCTTCAGCAAACCGCTGATCGCTGCCGTCAACGGCTTCGCCCTCGGCGGTGGCTGCGAATTGGCGATGCACGCCGACATCATCATTGCCGGTGAAGACGCCCGCTTCGGCCAACCGGAAATCAATCTCGGGATCATGCCCGGCGCCGGTGGCACCCAACGCCTGCTGCGCGCCGTCGGCAAATCCATGGCCATGCAAATGGTCCTTACCGGCGAGCCGATTGACGCTCGCCAAGCCCAGCGTGCGGGCCTGGTCAGCGAAGTCACCCAACCGGAATTCACCGTCGAGCGCGCCCTGCAAGTCGCCCGCAACATCGCTGCCAAGGCACCGCTAGCGGTGCGCCTGGCCAAGGAAGCACTGCTCAAAGCGATGGACACCGACCTCGCCAGCGGCCTGCGTTTCGAGCGCCACGCTTTCACCGTGCTGGCCGGCACCCGCGACCGCGACGAAGGCATCGCCGCCTTTCAGGAAAAGCGCACGCCGACCTTCACCGGCCAGTAATCCGTACCGAATCAGATCGACCTCCAAGAGAGCGCCAAGACCATGAACTTCGAACACATCCTGTTTTCCATCGAGGCCGGCGTCGCCCTGCTGAGCCTCAATCGCCCGGACCAGCTCAACAGCTTCAACACCCAGATGCATGGCGAAGTGAAAGAAGCGCTCAAGCAAGTGCGGCAGAACCCGGACGTGCGCGTGTTGCTGCTGACCGGCGAAGGCCGCGGCTTTTGCGCCGGGCAGGATCTGAGCGATCGCAATGTCGCACCGGGCAGCGCCGTGCCGGATCTGGGCGAGTCCATCGAGAAGTTCTACAACCCGCTGATCCGCCAATTGCGCGACCTGCCGCTGCCGGTGATCTGCGCGGTCAACGGCGTGGCCGCAGGGGCCGGCGCCAACATTCCGCTGGCTTGCGATCTGGTTTTGGCGGCGCGTTCGGCGAGCTTTATTCAGGCGTTCTGCAAGATCGGCCTGATCCCCGACTCCGGCGGCACCTGGACCCTGCCGCGCCTGGTCGGCATGGCTCGGGCCAAGGCCTTGGCACTGCTGGGCAACCGCCTGAGCGCCGAACAAGCCGAGCAATGGGGCTTGATCTACCAGTGTGTGGACGATGCCGATTTGCGCGACGAAGCACTGAAACTCGCTCGCCACCTGGCGACCCAGCCGACCTACGGCCTGGCGCTGATCAAACGCAGCCTCAACGCCAGCCTGAGCAACAGCTTCGACGAACAACTCGAACTGGAGCGCGACCTGCAACGCCTGGCCGGGCGCAGTGAGGATTACCGCGAAGGCGTTGGTGCCTTCATGGAAAAACGCACCCCCGTGTTCAAGGGGCGCTGAGTCATGACTGCACTGAACACCAACGCACGCATCGCCGTGATCGGCGCCGGGGCCATGGGTGCCGGTATCGCCCAGGTCGCGGCGCAAGCCGGTCATCCGGTGCTGCTGCTGGACAATCGTCCCGGCGCTGCCACTCAGGCCATTGAAGGCATCGACCGGCAACTGGGCAAGCGAGTCGAGAACGGCAAGCTGGCCGCCGAATCGCGCAGCGCAACCATCGCTCGCCTGCAAGCGGTGGAAGCCATCGAAGCGCTGGCCGATTGCGAACTGATCATCGAGGCCATCGTCGAAAACCTTGAGGTCAAGCGCGCGCTGTTCCGCCAACTCGAAGGCATTTGCGGCAAGCATTGCATCCTCGCCAGCAACACCTCGTCGCTGTCGATCACCAGCATCGCCGCACAGCTTGAGCATCCAGAGCGCCTGCTCGGCCTGCACTTCTTCAACCCGGCACCGGTGATGGCGCTGGTGGAAATCGTCTCCGGCCTGGCCAGCGATCCGGCACTCGCCGAGTGTCTGTACGACACCGCCAAGGCCTGGGGCAAAAAACCGGTGCATACCCGCTCCACACCGGGCTTCATCGTCAACCGCGTAGCCCGGCCGTTCTATGCCGAGAGCCTGCGCCTGCTGCAAGAAGGCGCTGCCGATTGCCCGACGCTCGATGCGTTGATGCGCGAGGCCGGCGGCTTTGCCATGGGCGCGTTCGAACTGACGGACCTGATCGGCCACGACGTCAACTACGCCGTGACCTGCTCGGTGTTCGACGCCTATTACCAGGACACGCGTTTCCTGCCGTCGCTGATCCAGAAAGAGCTGGTGGATGGCGGGCGTTTGGGGCGTAAAAGCGGTCGGGGTTTCTACAGCTATGCCCAAGGCGCGGAACGTCCGCTCGCTGCTGAAACCAGCAGCGCTGTGACGGTCGAGGTGTGTGCCGTGGAAGGTGACCTCGGTATCGCTCAAGGTTTGCTCGCTCGCCTGCATGAACAAGGCGTCGAGATCATCCGGCGTGACGGTCAGGGTTTGCTGCGGGTCGGTGATGCCGTACTGGCCTTGAGCGACGGGCGCATGGCCTGTCAGCGGGCTCGTGAAGACGGGCTGCGCAACTTGATCTTGCTGGACCTGGCGTTCGATTACAGCAGTGCCAAACGCATCGCCATCAGCCATGCGGCGGGCATTGATCCGCTAGCGCTCGAACAAGGCGTTGCCTTGCTGCAGCGGACCGGCCTCAAGGTCAGCCTGCTCAGCGACAGCCCGGCCCTCGCCGTCCTGCGCACCGTGGCCATGCTTGCCAACGAAGCCGCCGACGCCCTGCTGCAAGGCGTGGCCTCGGCCGCCGACATCGATCTGGCCATGCGCGCCGGGGTCAATTATCCGCAAGGGCCGCTGGCCTGGGCCGATGCCATTGGCCTGTCGCACATCCTGAAAACCCTGGAAAACCTGCAAACCAGTTATGGCGAAGAACGCTACCGGCCGTCGCTGCTGCTGCGCCGTCGCGTTGCCGAAGGGAGACACTTCCATGACTAACCACGAAGCGATGACGCTGGCCAGCGAATGCGCCCAGTCCCTGTTCCAGCGTGACGCCGCCAGCCAGGCAATGGGCATGCGCCTGCTCTCGGCCGGACCCGGTTGCGCCCGCGTCGGCATGACCGTGCGCGCCGACATGCTCCAGGGCCACGGCACGTGCCACGGCGGCTACTTGTTCGCCCTCGCCGATTCGGCGTTTGCCTTTGCCTGCAACAGCTACAACGAAGCCACCGTGGCCATCGGTTGCAGCATCGACTACATCGCCCCGGCACGCCTGGGTGACACGCTGAATGCTGACTGCACCGAGCAGAGCCGTTCCGGGCGCACCGGCAACTACGACGTACGCATTGAAAACCAGCAGGGCCAGTTGATCGCCCTGTTCCATGGCAAATCCTACAAAGTGCGCGGCCCGGTGCTGACGCAGGAGAACCCGAATGAATGACGCCCTGATCATCGACGCCGTCCGAACCCCGATTGGCCGTTACGCCGGCGTGCTGAGCGGCGTGCGCGCCGACGACCTCGGCGCGGTGCCGCTGCGCGAACTGCTGCGCCGTCACCCGCAAGTCGACTGGAGCACAGTCGACGACGTGATCTACGGCTGCGCCAACCAGGCCGGTGAAGACAACCGCAACGTCGCACGCATGTCGGCGCTGCTGGCCGGGTTGCCGGTGAGCGTGCCGGGCACCACCCTCAATCGCCTCTGCGGTTCCGGGCTGGATGCCATCGGCACCGCCGCCCGCGCCATTCGCAGTGGCGAAACCGGGCTGATGCTGGTCGGCGGCGTCGAATCCATGTCCCGCGCACCTTTGGTGATGGGCAAGGCTGAACAGGCGTTTTCCCGCTCGGCGGAGATTTTCGACACCACCATCGGCTGGCGCTTCGTTAATCCGCTGATGAAAAAGGCTTACGGTATCGATTCCATGCCGGAAACGGCGGAGAACGTCGCCGAACAGTTCAACATTTCCCGCGCCGACCAGGATGCCTTTGCCCTGCGCAGCCAGCAGCGTGCAGCGGCCGCCCAGGCCAATGGGCGCCTGGCCAAGGAAATCGTCGCGGTGGAAATTCCCCAGCGCAAAGGCCCGGCCAAAGTGGTCGAGCACGACGAACACCCTCGCGGCGACACCACCCTTGAACAGCTGGCCAAACTCGGCACGCCGTTCCGCGAAGGCGGCAGCATCACCGCCGGCAACGCCTCCGGGGTCAACGACGGTGCGTGCGCATTGCTGCTGGCCAGCCCGGAAGTCGCCAAACGCCACGGCCTGACCGCCCGCGGCCGCGTTGTGGCAATGGCCACCGCTGGCGTCGAACCACGGATCATGGGCATCGGCCCGGTCCCGGCCACGCGCAAAGTGCTGGAAGTGGCCAACCTGAGCCTGGCCGACATGGACGTGATCGAACTCAACGAAGCCTTCGCCGCCCAAGGCCTGGCGGTGTTGCGCGAACTGGGTCTGAGCGACACCGACCCACGGGTCAACCCGAACGGCGGCGCCATCGCCCTCGGCCATCCGTTGGGCATGAGTGGTGCACGCCTGGTCACCACCGCCCTGCACGAACTGGAAGAACGTAACGGCCGCTACGCCCTGTGCACCATGTGCATCGGTGTCGGCCAAGGGATCGCGTTGATCATCGAACGTCTATCCCACTAAAGAATCGCGATTCCCGAGGAGCCGAGAGGTATCCTTGGGGCATGCACTCAAAGCCCCTGCGTGCGGGGGCTGGAACACAAAAACAATTCGAGTGAACACATGAACATGCCAATTGCCCAAGCCGTGTTGAATCCTGTGCTGGACCCGCTGGAAACCGCCAGCGTCGACGAACTGCGCCAGCATCAACTGGAGCGCCTGCGCTGGAGCCTGAATCACGCCTACAACAACGTGCCGCTGTACCGTCAGCGCTTCGATGCGCTGGGCGTGCACCCGGACGACATCAAGTCCCTCGACGATCTGGCGAAATTCCCTTTCACCACCAAGTCCGACCTGCGCGACAACTACCCGTATGGCATGTTTGCCGTGCCGATGAACGACATCGTGCGCCTGCACGCGTCCAGCGGCACCACCGGCAAACCGACCGTCGTCGGCTACACCCAGAACGACATCGACACCTGGGCCAACGTGGTCGCACGCTCGATCCGCGCCGCCGGTGGCCGTCGTGGCGACAAAGTGCACATTTCCTATGGCTACGGCCTGTTCACCGGCGGCCTCGGCGCGCACTACGGCGCCGAACGCCTGGGTTGTACGGTGATCCCGATGTCTGGCGGCCAGACCGAAAAACAAGTGCAGCTGATCAAGGATTTCCAGCCGGACATCATCATGGTCACGCCGTCCTACATGCTCAACATCGCCGACGAAATCGAGCGCCAGGGCATCGACCCGCACAAACTGGCCCTGCGCCTGGGCATCTTCGGCGCCGAGCCGTGGACCGCCGAACTACGTAGCGCCATCGAGGCACGCCTGGGCATCACGGCCCTGGACATCTACGGCCTGTCGGAAATCATGGGGCCAGGTGTCGCCATGGAATGCGCCGAAACCAAGGACGGCCCGACCATCTGGGAAGACCACTTCTACCCGGAAATCATCGACCCGGTCACCGGCGAAGTGCTGCCGGACGGGCAGATGGGCGAACTGGTGTTCACCTCATTGAGCAAAGAAGCCCTGCCAATGATCCGCTACCGCACCCGCGACCTGACCCGCCTGCTGCCGGGCACCGCACGCCCGATGCGCCGCATCGACAAGATCACCGGGCGCAGCGACGACATGCTGATCATCCGCGGCGTCAACGTGTTCCCGACACAGATCGAAGAGCAGGTGCTCAAAGTTAAACAACTTGCCGAGTGCTACGAGATCCATCTGTATCGCAATGGCAACCTGGACAGCGTTGATGTGCATGTCGAGCTCAAGGCCGAGCACCAGCACCTGACCGATGAACAGCAAAAGGCTGTTTGCGGGGAGTTGAGCAAGCACATCAAGACGTACATCGGGATCAGTTCACGAATCGTTTTGCAGCCGTTTCATTCGATCAAGCGGTCGGAGGGCAAGGCTTGCCACGTGTTGGATAAACGTCCGAAGGCATGACCTCTAAAGCATGACTGCTGCACCCCTTATGGCCCCGCTTTTGCGGGGCTTTTTTTTTGGGTTTTGGGAGGTAGGTGGGGCCTGGGTGTTTTTCGCGAGCTGGCTGGC
>Ga0247819_10000503_pt1 | contig 23178 bp, 17 predicted proteins | sample 13C_Xylose_Day6_FD_193428 | JGI IMG/M metagenome (GOLD analysis project Ga0247819, IMG submission 193428) | Soil microbial communities from agricultural site in Penn Yan, New York, United States - 13C_Xylose_Day6 | ecosystem: Environmental > Terrestrial > Soil > Agricultural land | place: USA...
TTGACCGACTTGCGCCACGCACCCAGCCAATCCGGATGACCTTCGTTCCAGACCTGCTCATGCAAGCGAGCCAGTGCCACCGGATCGCTCAACAGTTGCACACGCTCGTTGTTGGTCAGGCCATCAGGACCAACCTTCATCGCATGGCGAACGCGCTCGATCCGCAGCCACTCAATCGGCTCGGCCTGATTGTGCCGGGAGGTCGCCAGCGAGCACGCCAGGGCGTTCTGCTGTGGGTCGACCACCGAACGCACGAAGCCGTCGTTCAAGGCGTGGTAACGGTTTTCGTGGGTGTACTGGTCGGTTGCCAGCAAGGCCTGTGGCGGATTGTATTCCTCAGGGATGAGGAACAGGCTCTCGTCACGGGACTTCAGGCCCAGACCGACACGGCTGGAGATCACCGAGACCGGGATCGACAGCATCAGCGATCCGACGATTGGCACCAGCCACCACAGGAAGCTCGGGTTCAGCCAGATCACCAGCAAGGCCCAGAAGAAGCCCAGCAAGGTTTGCGGGCCGTGGCGCTTGACCGCTTCGCTCCATGGCGTGGAGTCGTCGTCACGTTGTGGCGAGTTCCAGGTCGCAGCCCAGCCGAGGAACGCGGCCAGCACGAAGCGGGTGTGGAAAATCATCCGCACCGGCGCCAGCAGCATGGAGAACAACATCTCCAGTAGCATCGACAAGGTCACCTTGAACTTGCCGCCGAACTCTTTTGCGCCCTTGGCCCAGATCAGGATGATGCTCAATAGCTTCGGCAGGAAAAGCAGCACGATGGTGGTCGAGAACAGCGCGATTGCCTTGTCCGGGTGCCATTGTGGCCACAGCGGGTAGAGCTGACGCGGTTCAAGGAAGTACTGCGGCTCCATCAGCGTATTGACCGCCAACAGCGCCGTCGACAACACCAGGAAGAAGAACCACAGCGGCGCCGACAGGTAAGACATCACGCCGGTCAGGAACACCGCGCGGTGTACCGGGTGCATACCCTTGACCAGGAACAGGCGGAAGTTCATCAGGTTGCCATGGCACCAGCGCCGGTCACGCTTGAGTTCGTCCAGCAGGTTCGGCGGCAGTTCTTCGTAGCTGCCCGGCAAGTCATAGGCAATCCACACGCCCCAACCGGCACGGCGCATCAGCGCGGCTTCAACGAAGTCGTGGGACAGGATCGCACCGGCGAACGCGCCTTTACCCGGCAACGGCGCCAAGGCGCAGTGCTCGATGAACGGCTTCATGCGAATGATCGCGTTGTGGCCCCAATAGTGCGATTCGCCCAGCTGCCAGAAGTGCAGGCCGGCGGTGAACAGCGGACCGTACACACGGGTGGCGAACTGCTGCATGCGCGCATACAGGGTGTCCATGCCCGACGCACGCGGCGCGGTCTGGATGATCCCGGCGTCCGGCGTGGCTTCCATCAAGCGCACCAGACTGGTCAGGCACTCGCCGCTCATCACGGAGTCGGCGTCGAGGACGACCATGTACTTGTAGTCACCGCCCCAACGACGGCAGAAGTCGTCGAGGTTGCCGCTTTTACGTTTTACGCGACGGCGGCGGCGGCGATAGAAGATCTTGCCGAAGCCACCGGCTTCCCGGCAGACGTCCAGCCAGGCTTGCTGTTCAGCGACGCAGATGTCGGCGTCGTTACTGTCGCTGAGCACGAAGAAGTCAAAACGGTCCAGATCACCCGTGGCCGCAACCGACTCGAAGGTCGCCCGCAGACCGGCGAATACACGCGGCACGTCTTCGTTGCAGATCGGCATCACCAGCGCGGTGCGCGCATCTTTCGGAATCGGCTCGTTGCCGGCGCTTTTGCCGGAGATCCGGTACTTGTCGTGACCGGTGAGCAACTCAAGGAAGCCCATCAACGCCGTCCAGAAACCGGCCGACACCCAGCAGAACAGAATCCCGAACAGAATCAGGATGCTGGTTTGCAACGCGTATGGCAGCACTTGCGTGGCGGTTTGCAGCAGCGGTTGGTGCAGGACTTCTTCAAGGTCAACGAATGACCAGCCCTGGTACGGCATGATGCCTTTCATGTACCAGCCGGCGACGATGGTCTGGCCGAGCATCAGCACCAGCAGGATATAGCGACGGATCGACCCCACGGTGCGCCAGCGCGCGGCCGGCAGGACACGTTCGTCCTTCGGCGGCTTCGGCGGGTTGGTACGACCGGTCATCCGGCGCCAGCCACGTACCAGGATGTTGGTACGCCACGGCTCCGGCACGACCTTGGTCCGGCGAATCGGCGGAGTAGCCTTGAGGCAAACCCGACCGCTGGCGTCGAGCGCCAGCATTTCGGCGTCCTGCAACTCTTCGGCGGTGCTCAGGGTCAGGCGCTTGCCCACCGAAGCCTGGGCGGCCTCGGTCGGGGCGTCGAACGTGGAGGACGACAGGCGTTCGTGCAGTTCGCTGAAGGACTTGCAGCCCGCGAGTTCCGCGCGCTGCTGGTCGGTCATCGGCAGATGCGCCAGATACTCGGAAAGAGTTTCTGGCTGTACTTGAGAATTACTCATCGGCAGGCAACTGATAGCTCCAGGTCTCGGTCAGGACTTCTTCAGTCGGCGCCGATTCCGGTGTGGCTGGGGCCGCGTCAGCAGCGGCAGGCTGCTTGGCGTCTGTATTGGCCTTGTCCTTGGCATCTGCAACCGGCTTGGCTTCGGCCTGCTTGGCGTCGGCTTGCTTGGCTTCCTTGTCTGTTTTCTCCTGCTGCTTGGCGGCGACTTTGTCGGCCTTGGCAACGGACGAGTTCGACGCCGGGAGCGCCGATTTGGTCAGGTCAGCCGTCACGACAGGCTGCGCCAGGGCAGCACGCATTTCGGTGGACTTGCTCGGGTCCTTGATCTTCATGCGCAAGGTCAGGCGCCAGCCTTTGGTTTCAGGGTTGTAACGCACGCTGTTTTCAACGATTTCGGCGTTATCACCCACGCTGACCTGGCTGCGAACATCCGCATCGGCCGGCAATGCCGCCAGCGACGGGCCTTCGAAGTCCACCAGGTACGCCACGCTACCGTCCGGCTGACGAATCAGGTTGGACTGTTTGACGTCACCGGTGGAACGCAAGGTCTGCTTGACCCAGGCGCTGTCCGGCGCGTGAATCGAAGCTTCGTCCATGGTCCAGTGCATACGATAAGCGACATCAAGCGGCTGGCCAGGTTCCGGCAGCTTTTCCGGGCTCCAGAACGCCACGATATTGTCGTTGGTTTCGTCAGCAGTCGGAATCTCTACCAGATCGACGGAGCCCTTGCCCCAGTCGCCCTTCGGTTCGATCCAGGCGCTCGGACGCTTGTCGTAGCGGTCGTCGAGGTCTTCGTAGTGGCTGAAGTCACGACCACGTTGCAGCAAGCCGAAACCACGCGGGTTTTCGACCGAGAAGTTGCTCACGGCCAGGTGTTTCGGGTTGTTCAGTGGGCGCCAGATCCACTCGCCGTTGCCGGCGTGGATCGACAGACCGCTGGAATCGTGCAGTTCACGACGATAGTTCAGCACTTTCGACGGCTGATTGGCGCCGAACAGGTACATGCTGGTCAGCGGTGCAACGCCGAGCTTGGTGACTTTGTCACGCAGGAACATCTGTGCCTTGACGTCGACAATGGTGTCGCTGCCCGGACGCAGGGTCAGGCGATAGGCACCGGTCGCGCGTGGCGAATCCAGCAGGGCGAAGATCACCAGGTGCTTGTCGCCCGGCTTCGGCTGTTGAATCCAGAACTCGCGGAAACGCGGGAACTCTTCACCGGACGGCAACGCGGTGTCGATTGCCATGCCACGGGCGGACAAACCGTAGACGTGACCCTTGCCGACAACGCGGAAGTAACTCGCGCCGAGCATGGTCATGATTTCGTCTTGCTTGTCAGCCTTGTTGATCGGGTACAGCACACGGAAACCGGCATAGCCGAGTTGTTCAGTGGCCTTAGGATCGAATTTGAGATCGCCGAAGTCGAAGCGACTTGGGTCGTATTTGATCTCTTCGACGGTGTTCGCCGTGATTTCGTTGATTTTCACCGGCGTGTCGAAATGCATGCCCTGGTGATAGAACGACAGCTTGAACGGGGTTTTCTGGTCCGCCCATTCGGCCTTTTCAGTCAGGAAACGAATTTTCTGATAGTCCGCGAATTTCATCTCGCGGAATTCGTTCGGCAGGTTACTGCGCGGCGCTTCGTACTTCTGCCCGGCCAGCTCTTTTGCCTTGACCGATACATCATCCAGATTGAATGCCCAAAGCTGGCCGGCGCTGAACAGGCAGAGCAGAGCAGAGCCCGCTACCAGAGCGCTACGTAACCGTTTGGCAGACAATTTTGGTGCGTTACAGGGACTAACAATCACGAGCAACCCTCGCCGAAAACAGATCAAAAAACCAACGGCCAGTTAAAGGGTCTGTACGGTTACCGGTACATAAAAACCGGTCCTGCAGACCACTCTTGCCAAGTTGGCGAGCATTGTTCCGACTCCGCTGGGGCAAAATGATTCCCCAATCGGATCCAGACAAGTCTCTACCTAAGTCAAAATGGACCAACGAACGCTGATCCCCGTAGCGCGCGATTATCTAGTAGGCCGCGTTACAACGCATCAGGGGTAACAAAGTATTTATCGGGAAAAACGCCTGTTTTCAGTCGAAATGCGCTTAAAAAGATGTTTCAAGCGCTTTCAGGTCTGTAACAGGAAGGTTACCGGGCCGTCATTGACCAGGTGCACCTGCATATCCGCGCCGAATCTACCTGATGCCACAGTGCCATGCACCTGTTTCGCTTTGCCTAATAAATAGTCGAAAAGCTCCTCGCCCAGGGCCGGAGGGGCGGCGGTCGAGAAACTCGGGCGCAACCCGCTCTTGGTATCGGCGGCCAGGGTGAACTGTGAGACCAGCAGCAACCCGCCGCCCACGTCCGCCAAGGACAAATTCATCTTGCCCTCGGCGTCGCTGAACACTCGATAGTTAAGCAGCTTATTGAGAAGTTTGTCGGCGCTGACCCGCGTGTCGTCGGGCTCGACAGCCACCAGCACCAGCAGACCCTGCTCGACCGCACCCACTACCTCGCCCGCGACCTCGACGCGCGCGCCACGCACGCGCTGCAGCAAACCCTTCATGCTTCGTCAGGGGCCAGATCGAGCAGGCGTCGCGCCATCTGATCGGCGGCACGCACCAAGGCGTCGGTGATGCCCGGCTCGGAAGCGGCGTGCCCGGCGTCGCGAATGACTTGCAGCTCGCTGTTCGGCCAGGCCTGGTGCAGTTCCCAAGCGTTGTCCAATGGACAGATCACGTCGTAGCGGCCATGGACAATCACGCCGGGCAAGTGCGCGATCTTGCCCATGTCGCGAATCAACTGGTTCGGCTCAAGGAAGGCGTTGTTGGTGAAGTAGTGGCATTCGATGCGGGCAATCGACAGCGCCCGTTGAGGTTCGGAGAAACGATCGACCACCAACGGGTTCGGACGCAGGGTCGCGGTCCGGCCTTCCCACAGCGACCAGGCTTTGGCCGCGTGCATCTGGGCAATCTGATCATTGCCGGTCAGGCGTTTGTGGAAAGCATTGAGCAGGTCGTCACGCTCGTCCAACGGGATCGGCGCCACGTAGTCCTGCCAGTAATCGGGGAACAGACGGCTGGCACCGGCCTGATAGAACCACTCGATTTCCTGGGGACGGCAGAGAAAAATCCCGCGCAGGATCAGACCGTGCACGCGCTCTGGATGGGTTTGCGCATAAGCCAGTGCCAGGGTCGAACCCCAGGAGCCACCGAACAGCACCCATTTGTCGATGCCCAGGTGTTTACGGATACGCTCAAGGTCGGCGACCAGATCCCAGGTGGTGTTGTTTTCCAGGCTCGCGTGGGGCGTGGAGCGGCCGCAACCGCGCTGGTCGAAGGTGACAATGCGATACAGGTTTGGATCGAAGTACCGACGGCTCTGGGCATCACACCCGGCGCCGGGGCCGCCGTGAATGAACACCACCGGCAAACCTTCCGGTGAACCGCTTTCGTCGACATACAGCGTGTGAGTCGCGTCGACGGCCAGATCGTGCCGGGCGTGGGGTTTGATCTGCGGGTACAAAGTCTGCATTGCGCGCTCCGTAAGGGGTCGAGGTCATCCCTGTGGGGACTTCTATTATTCTGCCGTTGGGCATCATAAACCCGATTTACGTCAATGAGCATGCCCTTGCAGGGTCAGAGTTTTTCCGCGAGATACCTGAGCAGCGTTTCGTACAACGCATCCACCTCGGCAGCCTGCCCCCGCGCTCGCAAACAACCGTGTATCAACCCTTCGCCGTAGTACAAGGTCGCCGTCACACCGGCGGCGTTCAGGCGCTCGGCGTAAAGCACGCCGTCATCGCGCAACGGATCGAATTGCGCCACGGCAATCCATGCCGGTGGCAGCCCACTGAAATCCGTGGCCAAGAGCGGCATCGCGTAAGCGCCCGGCTTTGCCGTGCCACGCAAGTACAATGCGTGGTAACAATCCAGATCACTGCTGCTGAGCAACGGTGCGTCAAAACATTCACTGCGCGACGCTAAACGGTGATCGCCACCCAGCCCCGGGTAGATCAGAACCTGCGCCGCCGGCAACGGCTCACCGGCATCGCGTAAGGCCAGGCACAGCGCAGCCGCAAGATTGCCGCCGGCGCTGTCACCCGCCACCAGCGTACGTCCTGGGTCCAGTTGAAAGGGCCCCGTGCGTAGCGCCCGCCAGACTTTCAGGCAATCGTCGAACGCCGCCGGAAACGGATGCTCGGGCGCCAGACGGTAATCGACGGCGATCACCATCACGCCAAGTGTCGAGGCCAATTCCGCGCAGATGAAATCATGGGAATCCAGATCCCCTACCACCCAGCCGCCGCCATGCAGGTAAACGATGCACGGAACAGCATCGGTAGACGATGAGACCGGCGGTTGGTATGACCGCACCGCCACTCCGGCCAATTCAAAATCGACGACATACAGCCCGGCGGGACGTGGCGGAGTAAATGCCCGGCACATCTCGCTATAGGCCTGGCGCAATCCATCCAGGCTGCTTTCGGTGCTGTTGAAGCTCAGGGTTTTGTCGACGAACGCCGATAGTTGTTCGGATAAAGGATAGGTCGCCATCAGTTTTTCAGGCTCGCCTGAACCGTGGCCACGCCGTCCTTGCCATCGAAACTGCTGACACCGGCCAGCCAGCGTTGCAGATCTTGCGGATGGTCACGCAGCCATTTTTTCGCGACATCCTGAGGCGTCTGGCGCTCCATGATCGGCACCATCAACTGGCTTTCCTGGGCAGCGGTGAAGGTCAGGTTTTCCAGCAGACGATTGACGTTCGGGCAACGCTGGGCGTAATCCGGCGCGGTCACGGTGGAGACTGTCGCAGCGCCTTCATTCGGACCATAAACGTCTTCGCTGCCGGTCAGATAGTCGATCTTCATGTTGATGTTCATCGGGTGCGGCGTCCAGCCGACGAACACCACGAACTCCTTGCGATTCACCGCGCGCTGAACGGCGGCAAGCATACCGGCTTCACCGGACTCGATCAGTTTGAAGTCCTTGAGGCCAAAATGATTGGTTTCGATCATGGTCTTGATCGTGGTGTTGGCGCCGCTGCCCGGCTCGATACCGTAAATCTTGCCGCCGAGCTGGTCTTTGAATCTGGCGATGTCGGCGAAGGTTTTCAGACCGGCCGCTGCCACATAGTCAGGAACGGCGAGCGTGGCCTGGGCGTCCGCCAGGCTTGGTTTATCCATCACCTTGACCTGATTGGCCGCCACGAAGGGTGCGATGTTCTTGTCCATCGCCGGCTTCCAGTAACCGAGGAAGATGTCCAGGCGCTTGTCGCGGATGCCGGCGAAGATGATTTGCTGCACGGCGCTGGTTTGCTTGCTTTCGTAGCCGAGGCCGTTGAGCAACACATCGGCCATGCCGCTGGTGGCGATCACGTCGGTCCAGTTGACCACGCCCATGCGTACGGTTTTACAGGACGCGTCATCAGCGGCCATGGCGCCGGCGCCCAACAGAGCGGTACCGCAGAAGATTGAGAGACAGCGGGTGAACAGACCTTTGGGGCTTGTCATAGGGAGCATTCTCGTGCGGCAGCGGATTATTGTCGGCCGGTGTCTTTGTGCACCGTGGGCAGAACATTACGCAGCAGACGAGCGGTAAAAGCGAACTGTGGCGACTGAGATTTGCACAGAGGCGACAAAAAAGATCGCAGCCTTCGGCAGCTCCTACATGGCATTGCGAACACCTGTGGGAGCTGCCAAAGGCTGCGATCTTTTGATCTTCAGCGTTGGTGGTATTTTTGACCCCAAGCCAACAACCCTTGCAGCAATTCCTTCAACACCACCCGCGTCGGCTCCGCCAGATCCGGCCGATAACGGAACGGCTCAAACTCTTCCATGTACGTGCACTGCCCCAGTTCCAGCTGCACCGCATGAATGTTTTCTGCCGGGTTACCGTAATGCCGGGTGATGTGGCCGCCCTTGAAGCGCCCGTTCAGCACATGGCTGTAGTCCGGATGCCCGGCGCAGATCGCTTCCAGTTGCGTGGCAAGCAGTGGATCGCAACTGGCGCCGTTGAAGGTACCGAGGTTGAAGTCCGGCAGTTTGCCGTCGAACAGGTGCGGAATGATCGATCGGATCGAATGCGCATCGAACAGCAGCGCATAGCCGAACTCGGCTTTCAGGCGCGCCAGTTCGTTTTGCAAAGTGTTGTGATACGGCGTCCAGATCTTCTCAAGATAGGTTGCGCGTTCGTCTTTCGACGGCTCCAGCCCTTCGCGGAACAACGGTATGCCGTCGAACAGCGTGGCCGGGTACAGGCCGGTGGTCGCCCCCACGTACAAAGGCTTGTCGTCGGACGGCCGGTTAAGGTCGATGACGAACCGCGAGTACTCGGCGGCCAGGGTGCTGGCGCCCAGTTCGGCAGCAAAGTCGTAAAGCTGCGGAATGTGCCAGTCGGTGTCCGGCAGGCTTTTCGCGTCGGGAATCAGCCCGGCTTCAACCGCAGGTGTCAGGCGCACACCGGCGTGGGGCATGCTGATCAGCAGCGGTACGCGGCCTTGTTTGAAATTCAGAACCTTATCCACAACTGCTCTCCTACAGACTCGTTTCGACGCCGTGGCGCACGACGCGTTTTTCCAGGTCGCCGCCCAACCAGTAACACAGGTCGGCCGGACGATCGATTTGCCAGGCGACGAAATCCGCCACCTTGCCGGCCTCCAGCGAACCGTGGGTGTCAGCCATGCCCAAGGCCGTGGCAGCGTGAATCGTCGCGCCGGCCAGGGTTTCTTCCGGGGTCATGCGGAAACAGGTGCACGCCATGTTCAGCATCAGGCGCAACGACAGCGCCGGCGAGGTGCCCGGGTTGAGGTCGCTGGCGATGGCGATTTTCACGCCGTGCTTGCGCAACGCTTCCATCGGCGGCAATTGGGTTTCGCGCAGGAAGTAGAACGCGCCGGGCAACAGCACCGCGACCGTGCCGGATTTCGCCATGGCAATGGCGTCGTCCTCGGTCATGAATTCCAGGTGATCGGCGGACAGCGCGTGGTAACGCGCCGCGAGGCTGGAACCGTGCAGCGACGACAATTGCTCGGCGTGCAGCTTCACCGGCAAACCCAGTTCCTGAGCAGTAATGAAGACGCGCTCGACCTGCTCGGGCGAGAACGCCAGGTATTCGCAAAATGCATCCACCGCATCCACGAGTCCTTCGGCGGCCAGAGCTGGGAGCATGTCGGTGCAGATGTGATCGATGTAGTCGTCGGCGCGATCCTTGTATTCGGGTGGCAAGGCGTGAGCGGCCAGGCAAGTGGCGCGCACGCTGACTGGCAGTTCGGCACCGAGGCGGCGGGCCACGCGCAGCATCTTGCGTTCGTTGGCCAGGTCCAGGCCGTAACCGGACTTGATCTCGATACTGGTGACGCCGTCGCGCATCAGGCTTTTCAGGCGCTTGCTGGCACTGGCGAACAGTTCATCTTCGCTGGCGGCGCGGGTGGCACGAACGGTGCTGGCGATGCCGCCACCGCTGGCGGCGATTTCCGCGTAGCTGACGCCTTGCAGGCGCTGCTCAAATTCACCGCTGCGGTTACCGCCGAACACCGTGTGGGTGTGGCAGTCGATCAGGCCCGGCGTAACCCAGGCCCCGCTCAAATCGTTGACGGCCGGGTACTCGCCCGCCGGCAGTTCAGCGCGCGGGCCGATCCACTCGATGAGCGCACCGGACGTCACGATCGCCGCGTCCTCGATGATCGAGTAGACACCTTGCGCCATGGTTGCGACGTGGCAGTGTTGCCAGAGGGTTTTCATCCCTTAGTCTCCACAAAATTCAAAATCTGATCGCGCTCCCACAGGGTATGCATTCCTCTGTAGGAGCTGTCGAGTGCAACGAGGCTGCGATCTTTTAAATGCAAGATCAAAAGATCGCAGCCTGCGGCAGCTCCTACAGGGGATCCATTAAAGGCTAGGCAGCAACTTCGCCGCGATCAGTTCGTTCAGGCAACGCGACGCCAACAACTCGCTGGCCGCATTGATGTCCGGCGCAAAGAAGCGGTCCTTCTCATAGAACGGCACTTCGTTACGCAGGATGGCGCGAGCCTTCTCCAGCTTGGTCGAAGTCTTCAGGCCATTACGCAGGTCCAGGCCCTGCACCGCCGCCAGCCATTCCACCGCGAGAATCCCGCGAGTGTTCTCGGCCATTTCCCACAGACGCTTGCCCGCAGCCGGAGCCATCGACACATGGTCTTCCTGGTTGGCGGAGGTCGGCAGGCTGTCCACCGAATGCGGATGGGACAGCGCTTTGTTCTCGCTGGCCAATGCAGCAGCCGTCACCTGGGCGATCATGAAGCCGGAGTTCACGCCGCCGTTGGCCACCAGGAATGGCGGCAGTTGCGACATGTGTTTGTCCATCATCAGCGAGATGCGACGCTCGCTCAGGGAGCCGATTTCGGCGATGGCCAACGCCATGTTGTCAGCGGCCATGGCCACCGGCTCGGCGTGGAAGTTGCCGCCGGAAATCACGTCGCCTTCGGCAGCGAATACCAACGGGTTATCGGAGACGGCGTTGGCTTCGACGGCCAGCACTTCGGCCGCCTGACGGAACTGGGTCAGGCACGCGCCCATGACTTGCGGCTGGCAGCGCAGGGAGTACGGGTCTTGCACCTTCTCACAGTTTTCATGGGAGTCAGAGACTTCGCTGCGCTCGCCCAGCAGATCGCGGTAAGCGGCAGCGGCGTCGATCTGGCCTTTCTGGCCACGGGCAGCGTGGATGCGCGCGTCAAACGGCGAGCGCGAGCCCAATACCGCTTCAACGGTCAGGCCACCGAGAGCCAGGGCGCCGGCGAACAAGTCTTCGCCTTCGAACAGACCACGCAGGGCAAACGCGGTGGATACTTGCGTGCCGTTAAGCAGCGCCAACCCTTCTTTCGCGGCCAGGGTCAGCGGGGTCAGACCGGCGACTTTCAGCGCTTCGGTGGCTTCCATCCACTCGCCTTTGTAACGCGCCTTACCTTCGCCCAGCAGTACCAGCGACATGTGGGCCAGTGGCGCCAAGTCACCGGAAGCACCTACCGAACCTTTCAGTGGAATGTGCGGGTAAACCTCGGCGTTGATCAGGGTGATCAGCGCGTCGATCACCACGCGGCGGATGCCGGAGAAACCACGGCTCAGGCTGTTGACCTTGAGCACCATGATCAGCCGCACCAGGTCATCGCTGATCGGTTGACCGACACCGGCAGCGTGGGACAGCACCAGCGAGCGCTGCAGGTTTTCCAGGTCTTCGCTGGCGATGCGGGTCGAGGCCAGCAGGCCGAAACCGGTATTGATGCCGTAAGCGGTGCGGTTCTCGGCGAGGATCTGTTCTACGCAGGCAACGCTGGCTTCGATCTGCGCCGAAGCGCTGTTGTCGAGGGTCAGTTTCACCGGTTGCTGATACACGTCACGCAGTTGAGCGAGGGTCAGTTGGCCAGGGATCAAATTAAGCGCAGTCACGTTCATTCTCCTTTTGAGAGTTTTTATTAACTAACCAGACGCTCCGGAGATGTCCGTTGTCCGTCGCTTCCCACCTTTTGGGGGGCTGGCGCCTTGGCACGCTGGCTTATGTAGAAATCAGTTCAGGTTCGGCAATGTCTTGTGCAGCAAATTTGCTTCTTTCAACACACCGGCAGCGGCGGCAATGTCCGGCGCCAGCCAGCGATCCTGATCGTAGGCCGGCACCCGCTCACGCAGCAGACGCCATGCGGCATCGGTGCCCGCGCCAAAACGTTGTTCTTTCAAGAATTCAAACGCCTGGGCCGCCAACAAGTATTCGATGGCGAGGATCTGCGTGCAGTTTTCCAGGGCGCGGTGCAGCTTCAGCGCGGCGTTGGTCCCCAGGCTCAGGTGGTCTTCCTGCAAGCCCGAAGTCACGTAGTTATCCAGCACAGCCGGTTGCGCCAGCTGACGGTTTTCCGCACACAGCGAAGCGGCGACGTATTGCACGATCATCATCCCGGAATTCACCCCGGGGTTGGCCACCAGAAATGCCGGCAGACCGCTGACGTGCGGGTTGATCAAACGGTCCAGGCGACGCTCGGCGATGGAGCCGATTTCCGCCATGGCGATGGCCAGCAGGTCCGCTGCCATGGCCACGGACTGGCCGTGCGGGTTGGCTTGGGAAACGACGCGGTAGTTGTCCGCGGTGCCCAACACCAATGGGTTATCGGTGGCGCTGTTGAGTTCGGTTTCGATCTGCTTGATCGCATGCACCAGCTGATCGCGCGCGGCGCCGTGCACCTGCGGGATCGAGCGGATGCTCAGGGCGTCCTGAGTGCGGATGCCTTTGCTCTGGGCGATCACTTCGCTGCCGTCGAGCAAGGCGCGCAGGTTGATGCCAACCTGCTGCATGCCAGGGTGCGGCTTGAGCGCGATGATCTCGGCGTCGAACGCGTCGATCTGCCCACGCTGGGCTTCGAAACTCATGGCGCCGATCACGTCGGCCCATTCCAGCAGGCGCGTGGCGTCGGCAATTGCCAGGCAGCTCAGGCCGGTCATGCACGGCGTGCCGTTGACCAGGCACAAGCCATCTTTGGCACCCAGCTTGACCGGTTGCAGACCTTCTTCGGCCAGCGCCTGTTGCGCGGAAACAACTTGCCCGCGATAGCTGACATTGCCGACGCCCAACAGCGCGATGCCGATGTGCGCCATGTGAGTCAGGTAGCCCACGGAACCCTGGGACGGTACTTGCGGGGTGATGCCACGGTTGAGCAGCGCCAGCAGTGCTTCGACCACCTGACGATGCAGGCCGGATTTGCCATGGCTGTAGTTGACGACGGCGGCGCACATGATCGAGCGCGTCTGCTCGTCGGGCAATGGCGCGCCTACGCCGCAGGCATGGCTGAGCAAGGTGTTGCGCGACAATTGGCTGAGTTGTTCGTCCTGCAGCGAGACGTTGCACAGCGCGCCCAGGCCGGTGTTGATGCCGTAGGCACGTTCACCGCTGGTGACGATGCGCTGGACGATGGCCTGAGCGTTTTCGATGCGCGCCCAGATCGGCGCCGACAGTTCGAGCTGTGCGCCATCGCGGGCCACGGCGACCACGTCCTGCCAGGTGACCTGCGCTTGGGTGATAACGATTTTTTCAGCCTGGGACATCTTTAACCTCATCTAAACAAAATCAAAAGATCGCAGCCTTCGGCAGCTCCTACATCGAGTACGGCTCGCTTCTGTAGGAGCTGCCGGAGGCTGCGATCTTTTGGAGCCTTAAACCACCGCCGCCCGACGCTGCACGAACCGGTCGACATATTCATCCGCCGGCGAATGCAGGATCTCTTTCGGTGTGCCGACCTGGATCAGGCGGCCATCCTTGAGGATCGCGATGCGGTTGCCGATGCGCACGGCCTCGTCGAGGTCGTGGGTGATGAAGACGATGGTCTTGTGCAGGGTCTTTTGCAGTTCCAGCAACTGGTCCTGCATCTCTGCGCGGATCAGCGGGTCGAGGGCGCTGAAGGCTTCGTCCATCAGGATGATGTCGGTATCAGCCGCCAGTGCGCGGGCCAGGCCGACACGCTGGCGCATGCCGCCCGACAGCTGGTGCGGGTATTTGTTTTCGTAGCCCTTGAGGCCCACGGTATTGATCCAGTGCAAGGCGCGTTCGCTGCACAGGGCTTTGCTTTCGCCACGGACCTTGAGGCCGTAGGCGACGTTGTCCAGCACGCTCTTGTGCGGCAGCAGGCCGAAGCTCTGGAACACCATGCTGATCTTGCGGCGACGAAATTCGCGCAGGGCTTCCATGTCGTATTGCAGGATGTCCACACCGTCCACCAGGATCGCGCCGCTGGTCGGGTCGATCAAGCGATTGAAGTGGCGTACCAGCGTGGATTTGCCGGAACCCGACAGGCCCATGATCACGAAGATTTCGCCGCTGCCGATGCTCAACGACAGGTCGTTGACCCCAACCACGCAGCCGGTTTCGGACAGCACCTGCTCTTTGGTTTTGCCCTGGCCGACCATGGCCAGCGCATCCTTGGAACGGTTGCCGAAAATCTTGAAGACGTTTTTGACTTCGATCTTGCTCACGGTTGCGTTGTTCATTTGCTCACCTCATGCCGTGGCCGACCGTACGCCTGTGTAATGCGGTCGATCACCACTGCCAGAATCACGATCGCCAGACCGGCTTCAAGGCCGCGTCCGACGTTGAGGGTCTGAATCCCCACCAGCACGTCTTCACCCAAGCCACGGGCACCGATCATCGAGGCAATCACCACCATCGACAGGGCCATCATGGTCGTCTGGTTGATACCCGCCATGATGCTCGGCAAGGCCAGCGGCAGTTGCACGCCGAACAGTTGCTGCCAGCGGTTGGCGCCGAAGGCGTTGATGGCTTCCATCACTTCGCCGTCGACCTGGCGAATGCCCAGATCGGTCAGGCGGATCAGCGGCGGCGCGGCGTAGATCACCGTGGCGAAAATCGCCGGGACTTTGCCCAGACCGAACAGCATCAGCACCGGGATCAGGTACACGAAGCTCGGCATGGTCTGCATGATGTCCAGCAGCGGCATCAGCACCGAACGCAGACGATTGCTGCGCGCCGAGAGGATGCCCAGCGGAATGCCGATGAGTACTGAAATGACTGTCGCGACCATCATCAGCGCCAGGGTCTGCATCAGTTTGTCCCAAAGGCCAACGGCGCCCACCAGGAACAACAGACCGACGATCACGGCGGTGGTCACCACCTTGCGGGTCGCGTGCCAGGCCACGCCGGCGACGATGGCCAGCATCAACCACCATGGCGCTGCGCGCAGCAGGCTTTCGAGATTGACGATGGCCCACAGCAGGGTGTCGGAAATGCTGCGGAAGACGTCGCCGTAGTTGGTCACCAGCGAATCGACCCAACCGTTGACCCAGTCGGCGATGGAAAAGGTAAAGCTTTCGGGAAACATAAGAGACTCTCAATCAAGGGTTTGCGATCAAGCGTCCGGCTGCCGCTGCCGACAGCCGGAGAAACTCAACCTACAAGGCCGCGTCGATTTTCTTGGCTGCGTCTTCGCTCACCCACGCGTGCCAGACTTCAGGATGTTCCTTCAGGAAGATCTTGGCCAGTTTTGGCGACTCGATGCGTTCCTTGCTCATGCGACCCAGGTTCTGATTCAGCAGGTCGATTGGCACGTTGACCTTTTCCAGCACCGCCACCAGTTCCGGGGCTTCTTCGTGGAAGGTCTTGGACAAGCCGACCTTGATGGTCACGGTCTTGTTCACGCCCGGCTTTTCTTCGAGTTTCACCGCGTCGATCTGGCCCATCAGCGGCGTTGGCGACCAGTAGTAGAACAGGATCGGCTCGCCACGCTTGTAGCTCGACAGCACAGCGGCATCCAGTGCCGGGCCGGTGCCCGGGCGGAAGTTGGTGTAGGTGCTTTCCAGGCCGTAGCTCTTGAGCATTTCGCTGTTGTCGAGCTCACAGGTCCAGCCGGCCGGGCAGTTGTAGAAGCGGCCCTTGGCGGGCTCTTCCGCGTCCTTGAACACGGCGGAGTATTTGGCCAGGTCGGCGATGTTTTTCAGGTCCGGGGCCTTGGCTTCCAGCTTGCGCTTGGCGTCGCCTTCGATCACGTAGCGCGGCACGTACCAGCCTTCGATGGCGCCCACTACAGGTGCGCCAACGCCGACGACTTTGCCGGCCTTCTCGGCCTTGTTCCAGACTTCGCTGCGGCCAACCCACTCTTCGGCGAACACTTGAATGTCGTTGCTGCTCAGGGCGTTTTCCATGGTGATGGAGTTACCCGGCAGGCTGTCGGTCTTGCAGTCGTAGCCTTTCTCCAGCACGACTTGCATCACGTCGGTCAGGAGCATGGCGCTTTCCCAGTTCAGGCCAGCGAATTTCACCGGTTTACCCGACTCGCACCAACCCGCCGCCTGGGTGGCGCCGGCGCTGGCCAGCAGGCCCATGGAAAGCAATGTGGTCAGCAGGGTCTTGTTCGATTTCATTGTATTGACGCTCCTAATCATGAATTGGCTTACGGCAGTCAAGAGGCATCCAGCCCTGTCCACGTCCACTCAGGCCTGCGCCGCAGCGCGACCAGCCCCGCTTGTTGTTGGTTGTTCAACGCTGACCTGCTCGACCGGCAGAATCAATTGATCGGGCACGCTGCCGTGCCATTTTTTTGCACACACGTAATACACGGCGGCGGGCAGCACCAGGCCTATGATCCAGGAAATATCCACATCACCCAGGGCCGCGACCATTGAACCGGTATAGAACTTGGTGGAAATGAACGGCAACTGCACCAGCACACCGAAAACATAGACGCTGATACCGAGAAGGTTCCAACGACCGTAGCGACCATTCGGATCGGCCAGTGCCGGCACGTCATAGCGCTCGCGGGTGATGCAGTAGTAGTCCACCAGGTTGATCGCGCTCCATGGCGTGAAGAACGCCAGCAAGAACAGGATGAACGACTTGAACGCACCGAGGAACGAGTGCTGACCAAGCAACGCCATCAGGGTTGCAGCACCGACGATGGCCAGCACGAAGACCAGACGCTGCAAGCGCGTTACCTTCAGGTCACCACGAAAGCCGCTGATGATGGTCGCGATGCACATGAAGCTGCCGTAGGAGTTCAGTGTGGAGATGGTGACCTTGCCGAACGCGATGCTGAAGTACAGCAACGCAGCGGTGGCACCGGTACCGCCCAGGCCTACGATGTAGGCCACTTCGTGACCAGCGAATTGCCCGTTTGCCGAAGCGGCAGCGAACACGCCGAGGACCATCGCCACCTGCGCGCCAATCACCGAACCTGCGCCAGCGGCGAAAAAGGTTTTCACTGAAGAAACCTTGCTCGGCAGGTAACGCGAATAGTCAGCCACGTAGGGGCCGAAGGCGATCTGCCAGGAGGCCGCGAGCGACACCGCCAACAGGAAGCTGCTCCAGCTGAAGTGGCGGATTTGCAAGAGTGCGCCGACGTCGGTCTGGCTCATCAGGCGCCAGAACAGATAAACGAAGGCGATCACGCCAATGACGCTGGCGACACGGCCGATCCAGTGGATCACCCGATAACCGAGCACCGTGACCAGCACGATGACGCTGGCAAAAAGAAGGATCCCGACGCTGTCGCTGACGCCAAACAGCTGGCCCAGCGCCTGGCCGGAAAGTACTGTGCCCGTTGCGGTGAAACCGAGGTACATCAAGCACACCAGGACGATCGGGATGGCCGCGCCATACACACCGAACTGCACGCGGCTGGAGATCATCTGCGGCAGGCCAAGCTTGGGACCTTGCGCGGCATGCAGCGCCATCACGCCGCCGCCGAGCAATTGCCCGATCAGCAAACCGATCAACGACCAGAACACATCACCGCCCAGCACCACGGCCAGGGCCCCGGTGACAATCGCGGTGATCTGCAGGTTGGCACCCATCCACAAGGTGAACTGGCTGAACAGACGACCGTGTCTCTCCGCTTCCGGGATGTAGTCGATCGAGCGTTTCTCGATCAACGGTTTGTTGCCTGCACGTTCGCTGTTAACAGCCATGGTTCAACCTCTGTGGATTGTTATTCTGGGTTGGTTTAATCCCCCGTAGGAGCTGTCGAGTGAAACGAGGCTGCGATCTTTTGCCTTTAAAGGATCAAGTTCAAAAGATCGCAACCTTCGGCAGCTCCTACAGGGCAAGCATTACTTGCCAGTAATCATCGGCAGGTTCAGGCCTTGGTCCTTGGCGCAGTCAATCGCGATCTGGTAACCGGCATCGGCGTGACGCATAACGCCGGTTGCCGGGTCGTTGTGCAGAACGCGAGCGATACGCTCGGCCGCTTCGTCAGTACCGTCGCAGACAATCACCATGCCCGAATGCTGGGAGAAGCCCATGCCGACGCCGCCGCCGTGGTGCAGGGAAACCCAGGTCGCGCCGCTTGCGGTGTTCAGCAAAGCGTTGAGCAGTGGCCAGTCGGACACAGCGTCGGAACCGTCCTGCATCGATTCGGTTTCACGGTTCGGGCTGGCGACCGAACCGGAGTCCAGGTGGTCGCGACCGATAACGATCGGCGCCGACAGCTCACCGCTGCGGACCATTTCGTTGAATGCCAGGCCGAGCTTGGCGCGCAGGCCCAGGCCAACCCAGCAGATACGTGCCGGCAGACCCTGGAAGCTGATGCGCTCACGGGCCATGTCCAGCCAGTTGTGCAGGTGGGCGTCGTCCGGGATCAGCTCTTTGACCTTGGCGTCGGTTTTGTAGATGTCTTCGGCGTTGCCCGACAATGCAGCCCAACGGAACGGGCCGATGCCACGGCAGAACAGCGGACGGATGTAAGCCGGTACGAAGCCTGGGAAGTCGAATGCGTTTTCCACGCCTTCTTCCTGGGCCATCTGGCGGATATTGTTGCCGTAGTCGAAAGTCGGCACGCCCATTTTCTGGAAGTCCAGCATGGCTTTAACGTGCACAGCCATCGATTGCTTGGCGGCTTTGATGACAGCGGCTGGTTCAGTCTTGGCACGTTCGCGGTACTGGTCCCAGGTCCAACCGGCCGGCAGGTAGCCATTGAGCGGATCGTGGGCGCTGGTCTGGTCGGTGACCATGTCCGGGCGCACGCCGCGCTTGACCAGTTCCGGGAGAATTTCAGCCGCGTTACCCAGCAGGGCGATGGAAATCGCTTTGCCTTCTTTGGTGTACTTGGCGATGCGGGCCAGCGCGTCGTCGAGGTCGGTCGCCTGCTCGTCGACATAGCGGCTTTTCAGGCGGAAATCGATGCTGACCTGCTGGCATTCAATGTTCAGCGAGCACGCGCCGGCCAGGGTTGCTGCCAGTGGTTGAGCGCCGCCCATACCGCCCAGGCCAGCGGTCAGTACCCACTTGCCTTTGAGGTCATCGTTGTAATGCTGGCGACCGGCTTCGACGAAGGTTTCGTAGGTGCCCTGGACGATGCCCTGGCTGCCGATGTAGATCCAGCTGCCGGCGGTCATCTGGCCGTACATGGCCAGGCCTTTGGCATCGAGTTCGTTGAAGTGCTCCCAGCTCGCCCAGTGTGGAACCAGGTTGGAGTTGGCGATCAGCACGCGCGGTGCGTTGGTGTGAGTCTTGAACACGCCGACCGGCTTGCCGGATTGCACCAGCAGGGTCTCGTCGTCGTTCAGGTTGGTCAGGCTTTCAACGATCTTGTCGTAGCATTCCCAGTTACGTGCCGCACGACCGATACCACCGTAAACCACCAGTTCTTTAGGGTTCTCGGCGACTTCCGGGTCGAGGTTGTTCATCAGCATGCGCAGCGGCGCTTCGGTCAGCCAGCTCTTGGCGGTCAGCTTGTTACCGCGGGCAGCGCGGATTTCAACGTCACGAAATTTAGTCACGAAAAGAACTCCTCAGCAATCAATCCAAAACCAACCCAGGCAGTGGGCGAGCAAGCCGATGGGCATCAGTGCACACCGGCGAATCAGTGGACGACGGTTGAGTCTTCGTGACTCATACGCATACGTCTTTACTTGTACATACAAGCATATGCAATCAAGCGGCCAACTTGTTGGATGAGCATTCAAGAAAAATTCTGAAATGGCTGGAAAGCGCCTGAAACACGGGTTCTGGCGAAGATGAAATTTTTCGGGGGGATTTTCCGGGGAGAGTGCGCGCTGTTACTTGAGCGTGGTTTTGCGCCACGCTGGGGCGTTCGGTAACAAAGTGGTGCGCTTTGGGGAACGCTGAAAAGCAAAAAATCGCAGCCTCCAGCAGCGCCTACAGAATGTACGCATTCCAATGTAGGAGCTGCCGAAGGCTGCGATCTTTTAAGGATTTTGAATCAGCGTGCAGCCAGCTCAATCACACAGCAGGCGCCATTGACGGATACGTCCAGCAGACCGGTGTTACCGCCCAGTTGCAAACAATCATGCCGACCAAGCTGCGAAGCACTGTTACCGACTTTCACTTCCAGCGTTTCGCTGACACTAAACACCAACACTGTCCCCGCCGAGCTGAAGAACCGCTGTTCGCCACTTAGCCACTGCAACCGCGCACTGTATCGCTGCGGCGCGTAAATCAGATTGAAATCGCGAATCGGGCCGCCCAGCAATGTGCAGGAAACCTTGCTCTCACCACTGAATGCATACGGATCGAGCGGTAACAGTGGGCGGGTGCTTTGACCATCCACGGTCAGCGTCATGCCGTCGCCCTGCAACACGGTGATCACCCGCTCATACCCGGCGAAGGTGGAGAAGCCGCCCGACTCACCAATGTCGGCAATCGACAGGCGCCAGCCAAACCCATCCAGACCGGTACCGGCATCGCGGGTGATTTCTTCGGTACTGCCGCCGCCGTTTTTCCATGGCATGCGTGGGTAATCGACGGCACGTAAAACGTTCAGACTGCTCATTTATGGAACCGACCTTCCAGACGATGACGGGAACCGGGGTGGATCAATCGAGCCGCCGTCACCGGCTGACGCCCGGACCAGGTGCGGCGACGGATCAGCAGGCACGGCTCGCCTTTTTCAATCTGCAGCAATTTGCACTCGGACGGCTCAGCCAGAATGGCCTCGACCACGTGTTCGCCTTCGGTCAGCGGCGCGACCTGGTTCAGGTAGGCGTAAGGCGTTTGCAGGGTGAAGTCCTGCTTGAGGTATTCCGGCGCCACCAACGCATTGACGAAACGGTCTTCGATTTGCACCGGAATGCCGTTTTCGAAATGCACGATCAACGAATGGAACACCTTCTGCCCTTCGCGCATGTCCAGGGCCAGGGCGCGCTCGGAACCGGCGGCCTCTTCTTCCAGGGTGATCACCTGGCAGGTGTGACGATGTCCACGGGACGCAATCTCGTCGGCGATGTTGTGCACTTCAAACAGGGCAGACTGGCTTTTCGGCTCGGCGACGAACGTGCCGACACCTTGCATGCGCACCAGCAGGCCATCGGCGGTCATCTCGCGCAGGGCGCGGTTGATGGTCATGCGGCTGAAGCCAAGCTGGCTGACCAGCTCGCTTTCCGACGGCACGCGATAGTGTGGCGGCCAGTTACCACTGTCGATTTGCTGGGTAATCATCTGTTTGACGCGGGCGTACAAGGGCGCCGGACTGTCGCCCATGTTCGCGGCCAACGGAGAAACTGGAGGCGGAGTCGGCACGGTTAATCCTTGGTCGTTTAGTGAATATCGCTAGCTTGCCGGAGTTTACCGGGCAGGCAAACGTCTGTATATGTATATACAAATAACACACGATGGGGTGCTGAACCATGTCCGCCTTCTTTGCCGAACGCGCGCTGCTGCCTAGTGGATGGGCCAACAATGTACGTCTTGAGGTCAGCGCCGACGGCGTTTTGACCCATATCCAGGCCGATTCCCATGCAGACGGCGCCGAGCGGTTGAGCGGTCCGCTACTGCCGGGCATGCCGAATCTGCACTCCCACGCCTTCCAGCGGGCCATGGCCGGGCTGGCGGAAGTGGCGGGCAATCCGAACGACAGTTTCTGGACCTGGCGCGATTTGATGTATCGCCTCGTCGGAAAAATCAGCCCGGAACAACTCGGCGTTATTGCCCGTCAGCTGTACATCGAAATGCTCAAGGCCGGTTACACCTCGGTGGCGGAATTTCATTACGTGCACCATGACCTCACTGGCCAGCCTTACGCCGACCCGGCCGAACTGGCCCTGCGCATCAGCCAGGCCGCCAGTTCGGCCGGTATCGGTTTGACCCTGTTGCCGGTGCTCTACAGCCACGCAGGTTTCGGCGGCCAGACACCGAACGAAGGTCAGCGCCGCTTTATCAACAGCACCGAAAATTACCTCAAGCTGCAATCGCGGTTGCAACCCGTCCTGGCGCAACAAAAGGCGCAGTCGCTCGGGTTGTGTTTCCACTCGCTACGGGCGGTCACGCCCCAGCAGATCAGCGAAGTGCTGGCGGCCAGCGACAAACAGTGCCCGGTGCACATCCACATCGCCGAACAGCAGAAGGAAGTCGACGACTGCCTGAGCTGGAGCGGCCGCCGTCCGTTGCAATGGCTGTACGAGAATGTCGAGGTCGATCAGCGCTGGTGCCTGGTCCACGCGACTCATGCCAACCCGGAAGAAGTTACGTCGATGGCCAAGAGCCGCGCCATTGCCGGCCTGTGCCTGACCACCGAAGCCAACCTGGGCGACGGGATTTTCCCGGCGGTGGATTTCCTCGCTCAGGGCGGGCGCATGGGCATCGGGTCCGATAGCCATGTGTCGTTGAGCGTGGTGGAAGAATTGCGTTGGCTGGAATACGGCCAGCGTCTGCGTGACCAGCGGCGCAACCGCTTGTATGGCGCGGATCAGCCGATGGTCGGGCGCACGCTGTTTGATGCCGCGCTCGATGGCGGCGCGCAGGCGTTGGGGCAGCCGATTGGTGCGTTGGAGGTTGGCAAGCGTGCGGATTGGCTGGTGCTGGACGGCAACGATCCGTATCTGGCAACGGCCAGTGGTGACGGGATTTTGAATCGCTGGCTGTTTGCCGGTGGCGATCGTCAGGTGCGCGATGTGCTGGTGAATGGGCAGTGGGTCGTGCGAGATGGCCGGCATGCTGATGAAGAAGAGAGCAACCGCGCGTTCACTCAAGTCCTGCGCGAACTTCTAGGTTAAAAGCAAAAGATCGCAGCCTTCGGCAGCTCCTACAGAATCAGTTGATCCCTGTAGGAGCTGCCGAAGGCTGCGACCTTTTTTTGAGTCACACCGCTAGTTCGAGGTCTTGGCCATCTGCGTATCCGACGCCCGCCAGATCAGTCGCGTGGTGTCGTAACCCTGCTGACGCGCCTTGCTCAGCAGTTCTTCACGCACCACACC
>Ga0247819_10000504_pt1 | contig 23152 bp, 16 predicted proteins | sample 13C_Xylose_Day6_FD_193428 | JGI IMG/M metagenome (GOLD analysis project Ga0247819, IMG submission 193428) | Soil microbial communities from agricultural site in Penn Yan, New York, United States - 13C_Xylose_Day6 | ecosystem: Environmental > Terrestrial > Soil > Agricultural land | place: USA...
TCTCGGGAGTGGTGGGTGATGACGGGATCGAACCGCCGACATTCTGCTTGTAAGGCAGACGCTCTCCCAGCTGAGCTAATCACCCGTTTGCATCTCCGAGGCCGCGAAATTTACGCAGGTAGCGAACCTAAGTCAATAGCAGGATTGAAGTTTTTCTGAAAAAGACAAAATCGTTTCAATCCGGACAATGCCGCCAACAGTCAGACCGCTGGAGTTACTCGCTGTAAATCATCTTCTTGGTCATGCCACCGTCCACCACGAACTCCTGCCCTGTGACAAAACCGGCATTCTTCGATAGCAGCCAGGCCACCATCGCCGCCACGTCCTCGACCGTCCCTACCCTCCCCGCCGGATGCTGGGCATGATCGGCGTCGGTCAGCGGTTCGGCACGGCGTACCGAAGGGTCACGCGCATCGATCCAGCCGGGGCTGACGGCGTTGACCCGGATCTCCGGGCCAAGGCTGATGGCCAGCGCATGAGTCAGGGCCAGCAAGCCGCCCTTGCTCGCCGCGTAAGCCTCGGTATCGGGTTCGGATTGCCCGGCACGGGTCGAGGCCAGATTGACGATCGACCCATTGTGGGCGCGCAGATACGGCGCACAGTGCTTGGCCAACAGCATCGGCCCACTGAGATTCACCGCCAACACCCGATTCCAGTAGGCCAGATCGAGGCTTTCCAGCGTGATGTTATGCGGGTCGGCTACCGCCGCGTTACACACCAGTGCATCCAGTCTCCCGAACTGCCCCAGTACTTCGGCCACGCCGAGTGCTACCTGCCCTTCATTCGAGACGTCCATGGCGATGAACCAGGCATTGTCGCCGAGCACCTTCGCCACTTTCGAACCGCGTTCACGATCCAGATCCGTCAGCACCACCTGCCAGCCTTCGCTGATCAGCCAGGCCGCAATTCCCAGGCCAATGCCCCGCGCAGCGCCGGTCACCAGCGCTACACGGCCATTGGAGCCGCTTGGCGTAGACAGCTCGATCACAAGGCAGCCAACCCGCGCGCCAGGTCGGCTTGCAGGTCTGCTACGTCTTCCAGACCGACCGCAACGCGGATCAGGCTGTCACGAATGCCCGCGGCTTCCCGCTCTTGTGGCGCCAGACGGCCGTGGGAGGTGGTGCTCGGGTGCGTGATGGTGGTTTTGCTGTCACCCAGGTTGGCGGTGATCGAAATCAGGCGAGTCGCATCGATAAAGCGCCAGGCGCCCTCTTTGCCACCCTTGACCTCGAAACTCACCACCGCGCCGAAACCTTTTTGCTGACGCAGCGCCAGTTCGTGCTGCGGGTGGCTCTTGAGGCCGGCGTAATGAACCTTCTCGATGCCGTCCTGCTGCTCCAGCCACTCGGCCAGTTGCTGGGCGTTGGCACAATGCGCCTTCATCCGCAGGTTCAGGGTTTCCAGGCCCTTGAGGAAGATCCACGCGTTGAACGGGCTGAGGGTCGGCCCGGCGGTACGGAGGAAACCCACCACTTCTTTCATCTGCTCGCTGCGACCGGCCACCACACCGCCCATGCAACGCCCCTGGCCGTCGATGAACTTGGTCGCCGAGTGCACGACGATGTCCGCGCCCATTTTCAGCGGCTGCTGCAACGCCGGCGTGCAGAAGCAGTTGTCGACCACCAGCATCGCATTTTTGGCGTGGGCGATTTTCGCCAGTTCGGCGATGTCGACCAGCTCGGCCAGCGGGTTGGAGGGCGACTCGACGAACAGCAATTTGGTGTTGGCCTTGATCGCCGCATCCCAACCGGACAAATCCGCCAGGGCTACGTAATCGACTTCGATGCCAAATCGCTTGAAGTACTTTTCGAACAGGCTGATGGTCGAACCGAAGACACTGCGCGACACCAGCACATGATCGCCAGCGCTGCACAGGCTCATGACCACCGCCATGATTGCCGCCATGCCGGTGGCAGTGGCCACGGCTTGCTCGGCGCTTTCGAGGGCCGCGATGCGCTCTTCGAAGGCGCGCACGGTCGGGTTGGTGTAGCGCGAGTAAACGTTGCCCGGCACTTCGCCGGCAAAACGCGCGGCGGCGTCGGCAGCGGTGCGGAACACGTAGCTGGAAGTGAAGAACATCGGATCACCGTGTTCGCCTTCCGGCGTACGGTGCTGACCGGCACGTACGGCCAGGGTGTCGAACGCTACGCCTTCGAGGTCGCTGTCCAACCGACCGGCATCCCAATCCTGACTCATGCTGTCACTCCTTTCCCTAATTCTCGTCAATTAAAAGCCAGATACAAAACCGGCCCCTCAGGGCCGGTAGAAACTCAGTTGTTGTACAGATCGATGATCGCGCTGACTGCCTGCGTCTTGACCTTGGAGGCATCGTTGCGTGCCTGCTCGATCTTGTTCAGGTAAGCCTCATCGACGTCGCCGGTGACGTACTGGCCGTCGAACACCGCGCAATCGAACTTGTCGATCTTGATCTTGCCGCCACCGACCGCTTCGATCAAGTCAGGCAAGTCCTGATAGATCAACCAGTCAGCGCCGATCAGGTCAGCCACGTCCTGGGTCGAACGGTTGTGGGCGATCAGTTCGTGGGCGCTCGGCATGTCGATGCCGTAGACGTTCGGGAAACGCACCGCTGGCGCTGCGGAGCAGAAGTAAACGTTCTTGGCGCCGGCTTCGCGAGCCATCTGGATGATCTGCTTGCACGTGGTGCCGCGAACGATGGAGTCGTCCACCAGCATCACGTTCTTGCCGCGGAATTCCAGCTCGATGGCGTTGAGCTTCTGGCGTACGGATTTTTTCCGCGCAGCCTGGCCCGGCATGATGAAGGTACGGCCGATGTAGCGGTTCTTCACGAAGCCTTCGCGGAATTTCACGCCCAGGTGGTTCGCCAGCTCCAGGGCCGCGGTGCGGCTGGTGTCCGGGATCGGGATGACCACGTCGATGTCGTGCTCAGGACGTTCGCGCAGGATTTTCTCGGCGAGTTTCTCGCCCATGCGCAGACGGGCCTTGTACACCGAAACGCCGTCGATGATCGAGTCCGGACGCGCCAGGTAGACGTGTTCGAAGATGCACGGTGTCAGGGACGGGTTGGTCGCGCACTGACGGGTGTGCAGCTTGCCGTCTTCAGTGATGTAGACCGCTTCGCCCGGTGCCAGGTCGCGAATCAGGGTGAAACCGAGCACGTCGAGGGAAACGCTTTCGGAAGCGATCATGTACTCGACGCCTTCGTCGGTGTGACGCTGGCCGAACACGATCGGGCGGATGCCGTGCGGGTCGCGGAAACCGACGATGCCGTAGCCGGTCACCATCGCCACGACGGCGTAGCCGCCGACACAACGGTTGTGCACGTCAGTAACGGCAGCGAAAACGTCTTCTTCGGTTGGCTGCAACTTGCCGCGCTGGGCCAGCTCGTGAGCGAACACGTTGAGCAGCACTTCCGAATCGGAGCTGGTGTTGACGTGGCGCAGGTCAGATTCGTAAATCTCCTTGGCCAGTTGTTCAACGTTGGTCAGGTTACCGTTGTGCGCCAGGGTGATGCCGTAAGGCGAGTTGACGTAAAACGGTTGAGCTTCGGCCGAAGTCGAGCTACCTGCGGTCGGATAGCGTACATGGCCAATGCCCATGTGACCGACCAGGCGCTGCATGTGACGCTGATGGAACACGTCACGTACCAGGCCGTTGTCCTTGCGCAGGAATAACCGGCCATCATGGCTGGTCACGATACCGGCAGCGTCCTGGCCGCGGTGCTGGAGGACGGTTAGCGCGTCATACAGCGCCTGATTGACGTTCGACTTACCGACGATACCGACGATGCCACACATGCGACGCAACCCCTACTTAATGGATCTGAACTGAACACAACTCACTGAGGCGTTTTGGCCGTCGGCAAGAGGTGCTCCTTGAACGGAATATCAGCGGGTACGCTGATTCCGCTGGCAAGCCACTGACTGCTCCACCCGAGGATCAGGTTTTTGGACCAGTCGGCGACCAATAGAAATTTTGGCACGAGTTGCGACTGCTGCCACCACTCGTCCTGCTGTACCGGCCCCAGGCTCAACAGCCCGACCGCCACGACCACCAGCAACACGCCACGCGCGGCGCCGAAGGCCATGCCGAGGAATCGATCGGTCCCGGACAACCCGGTGACGCGTACCAATTCGCCGATCAGATAATTGATCATTGCGCCTACGATCAACGTGGCGACAAACATGATGGTACAGCCCGCGATCACGCGAGCCGATGGTGTCTGGATATATCCGGCGAGGTACTCGGACAATGAGCCACCAAACATCCAGGCAACGGCTCCTGCGATGATCCAGGTCAGCAGCGACAGTGCTTCTTTGACGAAGCCGCGGCTCAGACTGATCAATGCGGAGATGGCGACGATTGCAACGATCGCCCAGTCAACCCAGGTAAATGGCACAGTGCAGCCTACAGACGGATAAGGCGGCGCATTTTAGCAGAGCCCATGCTTATCGGTAAGCTGCGATTGTCAGTGCATTTCAAATCGGTGCGATAGTTTTCTTTGCCGAGACCGCATACAGCCTTTGTAGCCGCTGGCGAAGCCTGCGTTCGGCGGCGTAGCCGTCGTGAATGCTGGCACCGATAGCGGCGGCTTCGCCACCGAACGCAGCCTCGCGGGCTCGGCAGCTGCTACAAAGAATGGGGGGATTCAGCCGCGCTCTGGTTGAAAGCGCACGACAAAGCCTTTGAGGTTCTGCTGGCGATTGAGCAAGTCGCGCAGACGATCGGCTTCGGCACGCTCGATCAGCGGCCCGACAAACACGCGATTCTTGCCATCGGCGGTGCGGATGTAGGCGTTGTAACCCTGGCTGCGCAAGGTCTTCTGCAGTTTTTCCGCACTTTCACGGTTGGCCAGGCTGGCCAATTGCACCGACCAGCTTACCGAGAGGCCATTGGCGTCGACGCGGCTTTGAGTGGTATCCGGCTTGCCCGGTGCGGCGCTGATTGGCTGGGATGGCGCCGTCGCTGGTTTAGCGGCCAATGCCGGAACCGGTGCCGGAGCAGGCGGGGGCGTGACCGGTTTTGCTGCAGGCGTCGTAGCGACCGGTGCGGCCGGAGCTTCCTGTTGGGCAATTTCGTCGTCGCTCGGCACAGGCTCTTGCGGCAAGGCTTGCGGCTCAGGCACCACTACCGGTTCAACCTGAACCTGTGGCATCGCCGGTGCCTGAGGCGCCGCCGGGGCTTCGACCGTGACCTGGCGCTGCTCATCCTGGCGGGAGAACAGCATCGGCAGGAAAATCACGGCCAGTGCAACGAGTACGAGCGCGCCAACCATGCGCTGTTTGTAGGCCTTATCCAGCAATGCCATTTGCCGCTTCCTCCGTGGAGCGCCGAGCCAGCCACTCAAGGGCCTCGGCGACACAATAAAATGATCCGAACAACAATATTTCATCGTCGCTCGTTGCCAGCGCGCTCTGCCCTTCCAGGGCGGCAGCCACGCTGTCATAGGATGTTACTGAGGCGCCGCGCTTGTGCAACGCTTCCTGCAAATCGTTAACCGGCCGTGCTCGCGGCGAATCCAGTGGGGCAACGGCCCAGTGCTCGACACTAGCACTCAACTCGTCAACAACACCATCCAGATCCTTGTCGGCCAACAATCCGAACACCGCCAGACGCTTGCCGACCGGCGGACGACTGGCCAGGCGTCGGGCCAGATACTCCGCCGCATGGGGGTTGTGCCCCACATCCAGCAACAAATTAAGACGCTTGCCCTGCCAGTTGAACTGCCGGCGATCGAGACGACCGACCACCCGCGTGGCTTGCAGTGCCTGAATTATCTGCGAATCCACCCAAGGCAAACCGAGCAACAGGTAAGCCTGCAGGGCCAGCGCGGCGTTTTCCATCGGCAGATCGAGCAGCGGCAAATCACGCAATTCAACCACACGGCCCTGGGCGTCAAGGCCGCGCCATTGCCAGTTGTGGTCGGTGGTACCGAGGTCGAAATCGCGCCCACGCAGGAAAAACGGGCAATCAAGCTCGCGCGCTTTGTCCAGCAAGGGTTGCGGAGGATTCAGATCGCCACAGAGCGCAGGCGCGCCCTGGCGGAAGATGCCGGCCTTCTCGAAGGCCACGGATTCACGGGTATCACCCAGGTAATCCGCGTGATCGACACCAATGCTGGTGACCAGCGCCATGTCGGCATCGACCACGTTGACCGTGTCCAGACGCCCGCCCAGACCGACTTCCAGCACCACGGCATCGAGCGCGGACTGTTGAAACAGCCAGAACGCCGCCAGGGTGCCCATTTCGAAGTAAGTCAGGGACGTGTCGCCACGCCCGGCCTCCACGGCAGCGAAGGCCTGACACAGCTCGGCGTCAGTGGCTTCGACGCCGTTGACCTGCACCCGCTCGTTGTAGCGCAGCAGGTGCGGGGAGTTATAGACACCGACTTTCAGGCCCTGTGCGCGCAGCAATGAAGCCACGAACGCACAGGTGGAGCCCTTGCCGTTGGTGCCGGTGACTGTGATTACCCGAGGCGCCGGCTTGCCCAGTCCCATGCGGGACGCTACCTGTTGCGAGCGCTCAAGGCCCATGTCGATGGCCGAAGGGTGCAACTGCTCAAGGTAGGCGAGCCATTCGCCAAGGGTACGTTGGGTCATATGTTGGCAGGCACCGGCGGAACGACGATCGGCTCGATTGGCGCAGCGACGAATTTCGGCGTCGGCAAGCCCATCATTTGCGCCAGCAAGTTACCCAGGCGCGGGCGCAGCTCCTGACGATGAATGATCATGTCGATCGCGCCGTGTTCCAGCAGGAACTCGCTACGCTGGAAGCCTTCTGGCAGTTTTTCGCGCACGGTTTGTTCGATGACGCGCGGACCGGCGAAACCGATCAGGGCTTTCGGCTCGCCGACGATCACGTCACCCAGCATCGCCAGGCTTGCGGAAACACCACCGTAGACCGGGTCGGTCAGTACGGAGATGAACGGAATGCCTTCTTCACGCAGACGCGCCAGCACCGCGGAGGTCTTGGCCATTTGCATCAGGGAGATCAGCGCTTCTTGCATCCGCGCACCACCGGAGGCGGAGAAGCAGATCATCGGGCAGCGTTTTTCCAGCGCGTAGTTGGCGGCGCGCACGAAGCGCTCGCCGACGATCGCACCCATCGAACCACCCATGAAGGAGAATTCGAACGCCGACACCACGACCGGCATGCCCAGCAACGTACCGCTCATGGACACCAGTGCGTCTTTTTCGCCGGTTTGCTTTTGCGCAGCGGTCAGGCGGTCCTTGTACTTCTTGCCGTCACGGAATTTCAGACGGTCAACCGGCTCCAGGTCCGCACCCAACTCGGTACGGCCTTCGACGTCGAGGAAAATGTCGATACGGGCGCGAGCGCCGATACGCATGTGGTGGTTGCACTTAGGGCAAACGTCCAGGGTCTTTTCCAGCTCCGGACGATACAGCACAGCCTCGCAAGACGGGCACTTGTGCCAAAGACCTTCAGGCACCGAGCTCTTCTTGACCTCGGAACGCATGATCGAAGGGATCAGTTTGTCTACTAACCAGTTGCTCATGCTTTCTTTCTCCAGTACCGGCGGCCCGAACGCTCTGGTTCGCAGCCCCGCGTATGCCCTTGAGCTAAATTCATATGTGTGGCGATGGTCAATGAATGGCCACGGTCAGCGCGAAACTTGACCTGCGTACCCTTCGAAAAACCCTCAGCCATGCCTGCTTTTTGCAAGTGAAGTTAAAGACGGCGGCAGTGTGCCAGCCGTCACATCAACAGATTGCAGCCTTGATGAATGCGTGAATCTTTGCGTGATCCTTGATGCCCTTGCTCGCCTCTACCCCGCCACTGACATCCACGGCATAGGGACGAACCCGCGCCACGGCCTCGGCAACGTTATCCGGGGTCAGTCCGCCGGCCAGAATAATCGGCTTGCTCAAACCTTGCGGTATCAATGACCAGTCGAAGGCTTCGCCGGTTCCGCCGGGAATGCCTTCGACATAGGCATCGAGCAAAATGCCGCTTGCACTGGGATAGGCGTTGCACGCTGCCGCAATGTCGTCGCCGGCCTTGACCCGCAGCGCCTTGATGTAAGGACGCTGCCAGCTTTCGCATTCCGAGACGGGCTCATCGCCATGAAACTGCAACAGATCCAGCGGCACCGCCTCGAGGATTTCAGTCAGTTCGGTGCGACTGGCGTTGACGAACAACCCCACCGTCGTGACAAACGGTGGCAGCGCCTTGATGATCGAGCGCGCCTGCTGCACCGTCACGGCCCGCGGGCTTTTCGCGTAGAACACAAACCCTATGGCGTCGGCCCCGGCATCGACCGCCGCCAACGCATCTTCTATGCGGGTAATCCCGCAAATCTTGCTGCGAACGGCTGACATGTCGTTAAAACCCCACGGCAAATCCGAGAAAGTCCCGGATGGTAACAAAAGCGTTCGAGGGCGTCAGCCGTCAAGTTCGGAGAAACCGGTAAGGAAGTGCGGCCCAATGTAACGCTCGGGCAACTCGAACTCATCGCGGTACTCGACCTGCACCAGATACAGGCCAAACGGATGCGCCGTGACCCCGCCAGTCCGACGAATACGGCTTTCCAGCACTTCTTTCATCCACTCCACCGGGCGCTCACCGGCACCGATGGTCATCAGCACGCCGGCAATGTTGCGCACCATGTGGTGCAGGAAGGCACTGGCGCGGATGTCCAGCACGATCATCTTGCCGTGTCGCGTAACACGCAGGTGATGCAGCTCCTTGATCGGCGACTTGGCCTGGCACTGACCGGCGCGGAAGGCGCTGAAATCGTGGGTGCCCACCAGATATTGCGCCGCCTCGGCCATGCGCTCGACGTCCAGCGGACGGTGGTTCCAGGTGATTTCTTCGTTGAGGTGCGCCGGGCGGATCTGATCGTTGTAGATCACATAGCGATAGCGGCGCGCGATGGCTTTGAAGCGCGCATGAAAATGCGCCGGCATGACCTTGGCCCAGCTGACGCTGACATCGTGCGGCAAGTTGATGTTGGCGCCCATGACCCAGGCTTTCATCGAACGCTCGACCTGGGTATCAAAATGCACCACCTGACCGCAGGCGTGAACGCCGGCATCGGTACGCCCGGCACACAGCAGTGAAACCGGTGAGTCGGCGACTTTGGACAAGGCGTTTTCGAGGGTTTCCTGCACGGTGAGGACGCCAGAGGCCTGGCGCTGCCAGCCGCGATAACGCGAGCCTTTGTATTCAACGCCCAGCGCGATCCGGAAAAAGCCGTCGGCGGCCATTTCTGCAGCCGGGTTATCTATATTTGCCAAGGAGGGACAGCCTGCTGAAGTACGCAAAGGCGGGCATTATAAGGTGCTCTCCCGGGGATGCCAGAGTTGGTCGATTGAAGATCAAAAGATCGCAGCCTTCGGCAGCTCCTACAAGGTCTCGCATGTCCTTCCGTAGGAGCTGCCGCAGGCTGCGATCTTTTGACCCCACAAGCAAAAACGGCAGCCTCAATGGGCTGCCGCTTTATCCAACGATCAACTCACGCCAGCCGCGAAAGCATCTCCTTGGCTTCGCTCTTCTGACCGTCATCACCTTCGGTCACCACCTCATTGAGGATGTCCCGGGCGCCGTCGTTGTCGCCCATGTCGATGTAGGCCTGAGCCAGATCGAGTTTGGTAGCGACCTCATCGGTGCCGGAGAGGAAATCGAAGTCCGGCTCGTCGTCCACGGTGGCCAGCGCATCGTCCACGGTGAAGGTTGGTTCGCTGATGCTCTGGGACAGGCGATCCAGCTCGGCGTTGACATCATCCAGCTCGGACTCGAATGCATCCGGAGTCGTTGCAGCATCCATCTCATCGGCCAGCGACAGATCGAAATCCGCCGGCAGCTCCAGGTCGTCCAGCGGTGCCTCAGCCACTACGGGCGCTTCAACCGGTGGCAGATCCTTCACGCCATCGTCCAGATCCAGCAGGAAATCATCTTCGGCCAGAATGGCCGGAGACGTTTCGGCACCGAGGTCCATGTCCAGGTCGAAATCCGACAGATCATCGAGGCTTTCCTTGATGTTCGTCTGCTGCTGCAACACCGACCCAAAGCTCAGGTCGTCATCCAGCGGGAAATCTTCCAGCTCGTCCAGGGTCGCGAGGGGCTCCGGCTCGGCTTGCGGCGCCGGCGCGTCGGCTACCGGGGTAATGTTGTCCAGGTCATCCAGACTCAGGTCGAAGGCGCTGTCGAGATCGTCGACGGCCGGGGCTGGAGCGGGTTCAACAGCGACCGGCGTGACATTCTCCAGGTCATCCAGACTCAGATCGAAAGCGCTGTCGAAATCGTCGTCAAGCGGCGCGGGCTCTGGTTCTGGTGCTTGCGGCTCGTCGAGCAACAGGTCCTTGACGTACTGCGCGTCCAGTTCGGCAGCGACGGCGGCAGCGGCGATACCGCCGGCAGCCACCAGCGCCATCGCAGGGAAACGGCTTTTCAGTTTTTCGACCTGGGCGAAGTTGTCGCCGTTGGCCACTAACTGACGTTCCTGAACCACGAACGCATCGCGGTCGCCTTGCAGACCGTAGACTTCCATCAGCTTCAGACGCAGGTCACTGCGCTGCGGCTCTTGCTTGACGCCGTCTTCCAGCAATGCAGCCGCCTGATTCAGACGACCGGCGGCGATGTGCGACTGGGCCTGACCCAGCACATCGTCGGAGCGCTCGGCGGCCGGCGCGACCAGCGGCGCTGCAATCGGTGGTGTGACCACAACCGGCGCAATCACCGGAGCCGGGGTTGGCGCAGGTGCCGGAGCGGTCGCCAGCTTGACGCTTGGCGGTGGCACTTCCAGACCTTCGAAGCTGCTTTCCGGCAGGTCGAGCTCAGCGGAGAATTCCTGCTCCTCAGCCAAGGCACGGGCCATGCGCAGATGTTTCTCGGCTTCCTGTTGGGCTTTGCGGCGACGAGCCAGCAACAACAGCAAGAGCAACACAACCACTGCCCCACCACCGGCCAGACCCAGCAACCATGGATTGGTCAGCAGTTCGTTAAACTTCTGCTCGTCGGAAGCGGCAGGTGCCGGCTCGGCTGGCTGCTCGACTGGAACAGGAGCCGCCTCAGGCGCAGCCACCGCAGGCGCTGGCGCGGCTTCGGCAGGCGTTGCCGCCGGGTTCGCTGCCAGCTCGGCCGTGATGGCCGGTGCCGCTGCTGCCGCTGGCACACCTGCTGCACCTTCGGCTTGCAACTTGGCCAGTTGATTGTTCTTCAGTTCGATCAATCGTTGCAGCTTGTCCATCTGACTTTGCAGATCGGCCACGCGGCTTTTCAGTTCGGCATTGTCACGACGGGTCGTGTCGAGGCTTTCCTGGGTAACGGCCAATTTGTTGCCCAAGGCCTTGGCATCACCGGCCGGACCTTTGCCACCAGCTTTGCCGGACTCGGCCGAAACCAGGCTCAGCTTGTCCTGGGCACTTTGGGTGGCAGGCGCGTCACCGCGACCGCGATTGGTGGCATCGAGTTGCTGCTGCCCGGTGCCAGGCTTCGCGACATAGCGACGGCCCTGGCGCCAGGCGGTGTTCTGCGCCGCCACTTCGGCAATGGCCTTGGGCTGCGGCAGAGTCGTGCTTTGCGTTTGATCGGGCAGACGCAATACCTGGCCGGTTTTGAGCCGGTTGATGTTGCCGTCGATAAAGGCATCCGGGTTCAACGCCTGGATGGCCAGCATGGTTTGCTGGATCGAACCGCCATTACGCGACTTCGCAGCGATTTCCCACAGGGTATCGCGTGACGTGGTGGTGTATTGGGAGGGCTTGGTCGCCGCAGTGACCGGCGTGGTGCCTGTCGGTGCCGGTTGCGCAGCCGCATCGGCGGTTTGCGGCGAGAATTTGGAAGGATCGAGCAGCACGCTGTAATCGCGCAGCAGGCGGCCGTTGGGCCACATGACCTGAACCAGGAATTTCACCATCGGTTCGGAGAGTGGCTTGCTGGAGGTCACACGCAGGATGCTTTTGCCGCTGGCGTTGAGCACGGGCGTAAACGTCAAGTCGTTGAGAAACGCCTGGCGATCGACACCGGCCTTGGCGAAATCTTCAGGTGAAGCCAGGCTCGGCACCACTTCGGCAGCAGTGAGTTCCTTGACGTCCAGCAACTCGATTTCCGCCACCAACGGCTGGTTCAGCGTCGACTTCAGGGTCAGCTCCCCGAGACCGAGGGCATGCGCCATACCGGAGGACAGCGCCGAGGCGGCCGCTATTGCTAACACCAGTTTGCGAACTTGAACCATAGCTCATCCTTAGTTTGAACATTCCTCGGCCAGCGAGAAGGTGTTGATAGTCGCTGCCGTAAGGCATTGCGTGCGGCGGCGAAGGGTCGTCGCGCGCGATTGTTTCGTGCATGCCCCGGAAAGCCCCGCAGGGTGGCTGACCTTCAGCATTCCGGCAAGCATAGCGCTCACCCGGAATCATTCGAAAATTGTTGCCAAGTATCTTTTACAGCAGGTCTTTTATCAACAATTCGGCCAGCTGCACAGCATTGAGCGCGGCCCCTTTGCGTACGTTATCTGACGTCAACCACAAATTAAGTTCCGACAGGTCGTCGATACCGTGGCGAACCCGACCAACGTAGACCACATCCTGCCCTACCGCATCGCCGACCGGGGTCGGGTAATCGCCGGCCTCGACCAGTTCGATGCCGGGTGCATCTTCCAGTGCGGCGTTGACTTTCGCCAGGTCGATCTCGCTGGCGGACTGCAGGGTCACGCTATAGCTATCGCCAAAAAACACCGGGGCTTGAATGCAAGTGACAGAAATTTTCAATGAAGGCAGTGCCACCACCTGACGCAGCTCGCGCACCAGGCGTTTTTCCAGCAGCGTATGGCCCTGCTCGTCCGGCTTGCCGACTTGTGCCAACAAATTGAAGGCCATCTGCCGATCGAAGAATTTCGGCTCCAACGGGCGTACGTTGAGCAGCTCGGCGGTCTGCCGCGCCAGTTCGCTGACAGCCTCGCGGCCCTGAGCCGACACTGCCAGGCTGGCGGTCAGGTTGACGCGTTGCAAATCGAGCAAACCCAGTAACGGTGCGAGCACTACCGCCAGGGTGGTGGCCGACGGGCTCGGGCTGCTGACCTGAAACGGTTTTTTCAGACCGGCCAGCACTTGGGCGTTGGCTTCCGGCACCACTTGCGGCGCCTGATCGGCCGACAAGGCGCCGGACAGGTCGATCACCGAGCAACCAGCGGCGGTCGCACGGGAAGCAAAACTCAGGGTCACGGCTGGCCCCGCCGCAAAAAACACCAACTGCACTTTGCCGAAGTCGAACTCATCGACTTCGCGCACGCGCACGTTCTTGCCACGAAACGGCACCGAACTGCCGGCGGATTCGCTACTGGCCAACAGATGCAGATTGCCGATCGGGAAATCACGCTCCTCCAGAATCTGCACCAGCGTTTCGCCGACAGTACCGGTGGCGCCGATCACGGCAATATCAATGGACTGGCTCATGGGTTTTCCTCTGGCGAAACGGGGGGGAGCGGCACTTTACCGGGTGGGTAGCTGTTCGGCAATTTAGAGCAAAAGATCGCAACCTTCGGCAGCTCCTACAAAGGAATGCGAACACCTGTAGGAGCTGCCGAAGGCTGCGATCTGTTAACGGCCAATAAAAAAACCCGCACCTCTTTCAAGGCGCGGGTTCTTTCATTGCATCAATCGATCAACGCTCAAGCAAAATCCGCAGCATGCGACGCAGCGGTTCGGCCGCGCCCCACAGCAGTTGGTCGCCGACGGTGAACGCGCCGACGAACTGCGAGCCCATGTTCAGCTTGCGCAGACGGCCAACCGGGATGTTCAGGGTGCCGGTGACCTTGTTCGGGCTCAGCTCCTGAATGCTGGTTTCGCGGCTGTTCGGCACCAGTTTGACCCAAGGGTTGTGCTGGCTGATCAGCCCTTCGATATCGGCGATCGGCACGTCTTTGTTCAGTTTGATGGTCAGCGCCTGGCTGTGGCAACGCATGGCGCCGATGCGCACGCAAATGCCATCCACCGGGATCGGGCTCTTGAAGCGACCGAGGATCTTGTTGGTCTCGGCCTGGGCCTTCCACTCTTCACGGCTCTGACCGTTCGGCAGTTCCTTGTCGATCCACGGGATCAGGCTGCCGGCCAGCGGTACGCCGAAGTTTTCGGTCGGGTACGCGTCGCTGCGCATGGCTTCAGCCACACGACGGTCGATGTCGAGGATCGCGCTGGCCGGGTCGGCCAGTTGATCGGCGACAGCGGCGTGGGTCGCGCCCATTTGCTTGATCAGTTCACGCATGTTCTGCGCGCCGGCACCGGAGGCCGCCTGATAAGTCATGGCGCTCATCCACTCCACCAGACCGGCTTCGAACAGACCGCCCAGACCCATCAGCATCAGGCTGACGGTGCAGTTGCCACCGATGTAGTTCTTGGTGCCCGCGTCCAGTTGCTGGTCGATGACCTTGCGGTTGACCGGGTCCAGAACGATGACCGCGTCATCCTGCATGCGCAGGCTGGAAGCGGCGTCGATCCAGTAACCCTGCCAACCGGCTTCACGCAGTTTCGGGAAGACTTCGCTGGTGTAGTCGCCACCCTGGCAGGTCAGAATCACGTCGAGGGTTTTCAGCTCTTCAATGCTGTAAGCGTCCTTGAGCGGAGCAATGTCCTTGCCCACGGACGGGCCTTGGCCACCGACATTGGAAGTGGTGAAAACACCGGCTCGATAAGATCGAAATCCTGCTCTTCCAGCATCCGCTGCATGAGCACGGAACCGACCATACCGCGCCAACCGATCAGACCTACACGTTTCATCGCAACTACACCTTCTTGAAATGTGGGCCGCTGCTTTCGGGGGTGAAATGGGCAGCGGGCCCGAGAGATTACAGATTCCGCAGCGCGGCGACTACTGCGTCGCCCATTTCCTGCGTACCGACTTTAGTGCAACCGGCGGACCAGATGTCACCGGTGCGCAAGCCCTGATCCAGCACCAGGCTGACGGCTTTTTCGATGGCATCGGCCGCCGCCTGCTGGTTGAAGCTGTAACGCAACATCATCGATACCGACAAAATGGTCGCCAACGGGTTGGCGATGCCTTTGCCCGCGATGTCCGGCGCCGAACCGTGGCACGGCTCGTACATGCCCTTGTTGTTGGTGTCCAGGGACGCCGACGGCAACATGCCGATGGAGCCGGTGAGCATCGAGGCCTGGTCGGACAGGATGTCGCCGAACATGTTGTCGGTGACGATGACGTCAAACTGCTTCGGTGCCCGCACCAGTTGCATGGCGGCGTTGTCGACGTACATGTGGCTCAGTTCGACCTGAGGATAATCCTTGGCCACTTCTTCGACGATTTCACGCCACAGTTGGCTGGACGCCAGCACGTTGGCCTTGTCCACCGAGCACAGTTTCTTGCCACGAACCATCGCCATGTCGAAACCGACGCGGGCGATACGGCGGATTTCGCTTTCGCTGTACGGCAGGGTGTCGTAGGACTGACGCTCGCCGTTTTCCAGGGTGCGGGTGCCGCGTGGAGCGCCGAAGTAGATGCCGCCGGTCAGTTCGCGAACGATCAGGATGTCCAGGCCCGCAACGATTTCCGGCTTCAGGCTGGAAGCCTCAGCCAGTTGCGGATACAGGATCGCCGGACGCAGGTTGCCGAACAGGCCCAGTTGCGCACGAATTTTCAGCAGACCGCGCTCAGGGCGGATGTCACGCTCGATGGCATCCCATTTCGGGCCGCCAACGGCGCCCAACAGCACGGCATCGGATGCGCGGGCACGTTCCAGGGTCTCGTCGGCCAGCGGCACGCCGTGCTTGTCGATGGCTGCGCCGCCGATCACGTCGTGGCTCAGCTCGAAGCCCAGGGCGAACTTGTCACTGGCCAATTCCAGCACCTTGACCGCTTCGGCCATGATTTCCGGGCCAATACCGTCACCTGGGAGAATCAGAATCTGCTTGCTCATGCTTTCCTCATGTCATCAGTCGGTGCGTCCATGGACGCACCCGGAAAAATTCTATCGTTCAGCCATCAGCACCAGTACATCGGTACTGAACGAACCATCGGCTTCAATCTCAAAATATTCGCGTACTTCATTGCCCATCGACTGCTGCAACTCGCGGATCGCGGCGCGCATCACTGGCGGTGTGCGCATGCGTTCGACCCAGCTGTTGTACTCCAGGCGCAGGCGCTGGCGGCTGGTGCTACGAGTATGCAGCCCCGCCTCGCTGACCTGACGCAACCACTCGCCGGCGGAATAATCGCGCACGTGGCTGGTGTCGCGCAGTACTTCGACGCTTTGCAGGTAAGTGTCGAACAACGGGCTACCCGGTGACAACACATCGATGAACGCCGCCACGCCGCCCGGCTTCAGCACCCGACGCACTTCGCGCAGGGCCAGGCCGAGATCGCTCCAGTGATGCGCCGAATAACGGCTGAAAACGAAGTCGAACTCGCCATCGGCAAATGGCAGACGCTCAGCGGCGCCGTTGACCGTGGACACGTTGCTCAAACCACGATCGACGGCAGCGGCAGCCACCACGTCGAGCATTTGCTGCGACAGGTCGTAGGCCACCACTTCTTTCACCAACGAGGCAACGTGAAAACTCACGTGGCCGGCGCCGCAGCCCAGGTCCAGAACCCGCGCAGTGCCCTGCCCCGCCAACTCGGCCTGTAGCAGCGCGAACTCAGCGCCTTGAGCGTGGACAGCGCTGCTCAGGTAGGCCGCGGCCTGTTCACCGAATTGCTTCTGGACTACCTGGGTGTGCTGGGCGGTGCTGGTCATGGGGACTTCCTTTTTGGGGTGAGTCTTGGGGTGTCTCTACTGCCGCCATCGCTAGCAGGCTAGCTCCCACATTGGATCTATGGCGTACACAAATCCCTGTGGGAGCTAGCCTGCTAGCGATGAGGCCGGAGTGGCCTACATCAATCTCGGATCAATCAAGCGTCGCGAAACAACCAAGGCTGGCTCGCACGGTGCCTGGCTTCAAACGTCGCAATCGCATCGCCGTCCTGCAAGGTCAGGCCGATATCGTCCAGGCCGTTGAGCAGGCAGTGTTTGCGGAACGCGTCGATTTCAAAGTTGTAAACCTTGCCGTCCGGACGGGTCACGGTCTGGGTTTGCAGATCGATCTGCAACTGGTAACCCGGATCAGCTTCGACCTGCTTGAACAGCTCATCGACTTCGGCATCGCTCAAGATGATCGGCAGCAGGCCGTTCTTGAAGCTGTTGTTGAAGAAGATGTCGGCGTAGCTCGGCGCGATGATGCTGCGGAAACCGTACTCTTCCAGCGCCCACGGCGCGTGTTCACGACTGGAACCGCAACCGAAGTTCTCGCGAGCCAGCAACACGCTGGCGCCTTGATAGCGCTCGGCGTTGAGCACGAAGTCCTTGTTCAACGGACGCTTGGAGTTGTCCTGGTACGGCTGCCCCACATCGAGGTAGCGCCACTCATCGAACAGGTTCGGGCCGAAGCCGGTGCGCTTGATCGACTTCAAGAACTGCTTCGGGATGATCTGGTCGGTGTCGACGTTGGCACGATCCAAAGGCGCGACAAGTCCAGTATGTTGGGTAAATGCTCTCATGCTTACTGCGCTCCCTGGATCAATTCACGGACGTCGACGAAACGACCGTTCACAGCGGCGGCGGCGGCCATGGCCGGGCTGACGAGGTGGGTACGACCACCCGCGCCCTGACGGCCTTCGAAGTTACGGTTCGAAGTCGACGCGCAATGCTCGCCAGACTCCAAACGGTCCGGGTTCATCGCCAGGCACATCGAGCAACCTGGCTCGCGCCATTCGAAACCGGCTTCGAGGAAGATCTTGTCCAGGCCTTCCGATTCGGCTTGTGCCTTCACCAGACCCGAGCCCGGCACCACGATGGCCTGCTTGATGGTCGAGGCCACTTTCCGGCCCTTGGCGATGACAGCGGCGGCGCGCAAATCTTCGATCCGCGAGTTGGTGCAGGAACCGATAAATACACGGTCGAGCTGAATGTCGGTGATCGCCTGATTGGCGGTCAAACCCATGTACTTCAAGGCGCGCTCGATGGAGCCGCGCTTGACCAGGTCCATTTCCTTCGCAGGGTCCGGCACGTTCTGATCAACAGCCAAGACCATTTCAGGCGACGTGCCCCAGCTGACTTGTGGTTTGATCTGGGTCGCGTCGAGCTGGACAACGGTATCGAACTTCGCATCAACGTCGGACACCAGGTCTTTCCAGGCTTCGACGGCCAGGTCCCATTCCGCACCTTTCGGGGCGAAGGGACGGCCCTTCACGTAGGCCACGGTTTTTTCGTCAGCGGCCACCAGGCCTACGCGAGCGCCGGCCTCGATGGACATGTTGCAGATGGTCATGCGGCCTTCAACGGACAGGTCGCGAATCGCGCTGCCGGCGAATTCGATGGCATGGCCGTTACCGCCGGCGGTGCCGATCTTGCCGATTACCGCGAGGACGATGTCCTTGGCCGTCACGCCGAACGGCAATTCGCCCTCGACCGACACCAGCATGTTTTTCATTTTCTTGGCGACCAGGCACTGAGTGGCGAGCACGTGCTCGACCTCGGAAGTGCCGATACCGTGAGCCAAAGCACCGAATGCGCCGTGGGTCGAGGTATGGGAGTCGCCGCAGACCACGGTCATGCCCGGCAAGGTTGCGCCCTGCTCCGGGCCGATGACGTGGACGATACCTTGGCGGACGTCGTTCATCTTGAACTCGACGATGCCGTACTCATCGCAGTTGTCGTCGAGGGTCTGGACCTGCAAACGCGAGACCTGGTCGGCAATGGCTTCGATGCCGCCCTTGCGCTCCGGGGTGGTCGGAACGTTGTGGTCCGGGGTCGCGATGTTGGCATCGATGCGCCATGGCTTGCGCCCGGCCAGACGCAGGCCTTCAAAGGCTTGCGGCGAGGTCACTTCATGAATGATGTGACGATCGATGTAGATCAGCGCAGAGCCATCGTCGCGCTGCTTGACCAAATGCGAATCCCAGAGCTTGTCGTAGAGCGTTTTGCCGGCCATCAGACGGTTCCTCATCAGCTTGTTTCTATGCCCTGGATTTTGAGATTTTCAATAACCCTTTGGCTTGTGAGGCTGATCCTATGGGGTTACATTAAATAACTCAAATTCATATTTTTTATGCTTTGGATAACCAACTGGAATACGACCATGGACCTGGCCAACCTCAATGCCTTTATTGCCATTGCCGAGACCGGCAGCTTCTCCGGCGCCGGTGAACGGTTGCACCTGACTCAACCGGCAATCAGCAAGCGCATCGCCGGGCTGGAGCAGCAATTGAAGGTGCGGCTGTTCGATCGACTGGGCCGCGAGGTCGGGCTGACCGAGGCTGGCCGCGCCCTGTTACCACGGGCCTACCAGATTCTGAATGTCCTCGATGATACGCGCCGCGCGCTGACCAACCTCACTGGCGAGGTGACCGGTCGTCTGACCCTGGCCACCAGTCACCACATCGGCCTGCACCGTTTACCACCCTTATTAAGGGAGTTCACGCGACGTTATCCCGAGGTCGCGCTGGATATTCAGTTTCTCGATTCGGAAGTGGCCTACGAAGAAATCCTCCACGGTCGCGCTGAACTGGCAGTCATCACCCTGGCGCCGGAACCCCACGCACTGGTCAAGGCCACGCCAGTGTGGGACGACCCCCTGGATTTCGTAGTCGCCCCGGAACATTCGTTGCTGAACACCGGCGCGGTGAACCTGGCGGATATCGCCCGGCACCCAGCGGTGTTCCCTGGTGGAAACACCTTCACCCACCACATCGTCCAGCGTTTGTTCGAAGCCCAGGGCCTGACGCCAAACATCGCCATGAGCACCAACTACCTGGAAACCATCAAGATGATGGTGTCGATTGGCCTGGCCTGGAGCGTGCTCCCGCGCACCATGCTCGACGATCAAGTGGCGCGGATACCTTTGCCGGGCATACAGCTCTCACGCCAGCTAGGCTATATCCTGCACACAGAACGGACGTTATCGAATGCGGCACGCGCCTTCATGGCCTTGCTGGATGCTCAAATCGATCTGCCAGGGACTCCAGGCTAACTTGTGCTACTCCTATAGAGCCGCGAAACCCTGCGTCCAAAGCTCAATTCAGCCCAAGGCTTGCCAATGCCGAAATCTGTTGACCGTATTCCGCCGATGCCACGTATTCAGGCAATTGACCCCAGAAGCTCCGAGCAGAGCTGGGAAAGTGCCCCGCAATTGCTGGCAGCCCTGAACGGTGCACGTTTGGGTGCCTGGTATTGGGATATCGAACGCGGGCAAATCAGTTGGTCGCGGGGCACGCAGGCGCTATTCGGCTTCGATCCGCGACAACCGTTGCCGGCCGACCTGGAATACCTCGATTTGCTCCCCCCGGAAGACCGGGCGAAAACCGTTCGCGCCTTCCACGCGGTGATCGCCGGAGCACCGCTGGAGCAAGCGATGCACCACCGCATTCGCTGGCCCGATGGCAGCTTGCATTGGCTGGAGATCAACGGCAGCCTGCTGCCGGACAAACACGGCCGCCCCCGGATGATCGGCGTGATCCGTGAGATCACCCACCAGCGCCAGCGCGAACAGGCGCTGAGCAGCTCGGAAAAACGCTTCGCCACGCTGTTTCACCTGTGCCCGAACATGGTATTGCTGACCCGCCAGGAAGACGGCCTGATCACCGAAGCCAACCAATACTTTGAAAGCCTGTTCGGCTGGCCGGTGCAAGATGCGATCGGCCGCACCACTCTGGAACTGGGCCTGTGGGTGCACCCCGAGCAGCGAGCGGAGCTGGTCAAGGCGACCAAGGCCAAAGGCGAGCTGACCAGCATGGAGGTGCAATTTCGCGCCAGCAACGGCCAGATCCACGATGGCATCCTCAGCGCACAAAAAGTCGAGCTCGAAGGCCAACCCTATTTACTCAGCACGTTCCTCGACACCACCGAACGCAAAGCCGCCGAGCACGCTTTAAAAGACAGCCAGGAACGCCTCGATCTGGCGCTGGACTCGGCGCAATTGGGCACCTGGGACTGGCACATTCCCAGCGGCATGCTCTACGGCTCGGCCCGCGCGGCGCAGCTGCACGGTCTGGAAGCCAAGCCTTTTCACGAGTCCTTCGAAGAGTTCTTCGAAGGCGTGCCCGGCGAGGAACGCGACACCATGCGCGACGCCTACCGCAGCCTGCGCGAAGGCCCGGCCGGCAACTATCAACTGACTTATCGCGTGCAATTGCCGGACGGCAGCTCGCGCTATCTGGAAAGCCGCGCCCGCCTTTACCGCGACGAAAACGGCCTGCCGCTGCGGATGGCCGGCACCCTGCTCGACATCACCGATCAGGTCGAACGCGAGCAACGTTTGGTGGCCTCCGAAGAGAAGTTCGCCACGCTGTTCCAGGTCAGCCCCGACCCGATCTGCGTGACCCGCCAGGACACCGGCCAATTCATCGAGATCAACTCCAGTTTCACCCAGACCTTCGGCTGGACCGCTGCCGATGTAATCGGGCGCAGCGCTGACGTAATCGGCCTGTGGGACGCCTCGGCAAAAAGCTTGCAGCGCATCGAACAGGTGATTCGCGAACAAGGCCTGAACAACGTTGCGATTGTCGTCCAGCACAAGGACGGGCAATCCCTGACCTGCGTGATTTCCAGCCGCCAGATCAGCGTTGGCGACCAACCCTGCATCGTTACCACCCTGCGCGACATCACCCAGCAACAGCGCTCGGAAGCGGCGCTCAAGGCCAGTGAAGAGAAATTCGCCAAGGCGTTCCATTCCAGCCCCGACGCCATCACCATCACCGAGCGCGACACCGGGCGTTATCTGGAGGTCAACGACGGCTTCTGCCGCTTGACCGGCTACCGCGCCGATGAAGTGATTGGCCGCACGGTGTATCAAGTCGGGATCTGGGCCGAAGAAAAACAACGCTCGGCATTGCTGGCCGAATTGCAGATCAAGGGCCGGGTGCACCATCAGGAAATGCTCGGGCGCAACAAACGCGGCGAGTTGCTGACCGTCGAAGTGTCGGTTGAGCCGATCACCCTCAACGAAACTGCGTGCCTGCTGCTGACTGCGCGAGACGTCAGCCTGCTGAAAAACGCCGAGGCGCAGATCCGTCACCTGGCCTACCACGACCCGCTGACCAACCTGCCCAACCGTGCCCTGCTGATGGATCGCCTGAGCCAGCAAATCGCCCTGCTCAAACGCCATAATTTGCGTGGCGCGCTGATGTTCCTCGACCTCGACCACTTCAAGCACATCAACGACTCACTCGGCCATCCGGTGGGCGATACCGTGCTGAAAATCATCACCGCACGCCTGGAGGCCAGCGTGCGCATGGAAGACACCGTCGCGCGCTTGGGTGGCGATGAATTCGTGGTGCTGCTCAGCGGTCTTGAAGGCTCTCGAAACGACGTCAGCCTGCAAGTGCGGCAGTTGGCCGACACCTTGCGTGAGTTGCTGTCGGAGCCGATGTTCCTCGACGGCCAGCGCTTGCAAGTGACGCCGAGTATCGGCATTGCGCTGATTCCCGATCACGGTTCCACGCCTACCGACCTGCTCAAGCGGGCGGATATTGCCCTGTATCGCGCCAAGGATTCGGGGCGCAATACCGCGCAGATGTACCACAACACCATGCAGAAAGCCGCGAGCGAGCGCCTGCGCATGGAAACCGATCTGCGCCTGGCCCTGTCCCGTGGCGAATTCCGTGTGCATTACCAACCGCAACTCGATGCCCGGGATAACCGCATCGTCGGCGCCGAAGCCTTGGTGCGCTGGAATCACCCGGAACTCGGCGCACAATCGCCCACCGAATTCATCAAGGTGCTGGAAGACAGCGGCCTGATCCTGGAAGTGGGCACCTGGATTCTCGACGAAGCCTGCAAGGCCTGCCGCCAACTGATCTCCAATGGTCTGGTGGACCCGTTGAATTTCAGCCTGTGCGTGAACATCAGCCCGCGGCAGTTCCGCCAGGCCGACTTCGTCGAACGCGTCGAAGAAAGCCTCGCCAGCTACGGCCTGCCCTGCTCGTTGCTGAAACTGGAAATCACTGAAGGCATCGTCATCCAGAACCTGGAAGACACCATCAGCAAAATGCGTCGCCTGAAGAAACTCGGCGTCAGTTTCGCCATGGACGACTTCGGTACCGGCTATTCCTCCCTGACTTACCTCAAGCGCCTGCCGGTCGACACGCTGAAAATCGATCAGTCATTCATCCGCGATGCCACCACCGACCCCAACGACGCCGAGATCATTCGCGCCATCGTCGCCATGGCCCG
>Ga0247819_10000505_pt1 | contig 23138 bp, 26 predicted proteins | sample 13C_Xylose_Day6_FD_193428 | JGI IMG/M metagenome (GOLD analysis project Ga0247819, IMG submission 193428) | Soil microbial communities from agricultural site in Penn Yan, New York, United States - 13C_Xylose_Day6 | ecosystem: Environmental > Terrestrial > Soil > Agricultural land | place: USA...
CCTACGCTTCGTACCGGGGGGTTCCGTTCGGGGTGGCACGGAACCCCCCGGTACGAAGCGTAGGCGACAGCCGAAGCTTCGCCCCGTACCGTAACCTCCGCTTCGCTACGGTTACGGGTGACAAGCGGAAATCGGGGGCTCTAAGGCCCCCGATGTGACAACCGGGTTGTCAATTCGGTTGGTCAAGGCCCCGTACCGTACCGTGCCTCGGGGGGCTCCGCCCCCCTCGGGTGACAAGCGGAATTTACCGCGTCAAGGCTTCCGTCCGTTGTGCAGGATCTGCAAGCAGATCGGCCGTATCGGCATGTCCAGGACATCGCGGGCGAAAGCCCGCTGGCTGCGCCAGTCTTCGCTGGCCCGCATCACATAGGTGTACCTGTCCAGGCCCCCGTGCTGGGGCCGTAGCGGGATCATCTCCCGCGGGTAGCCGCGCTCGATCCAGTGCCGCTGCGCCCTCGTCCGCTTCGTCATCATTTTCCCAAAATTTTCCGTTCTTCCGCCCCGGTGGCTCCCACGCTCGCGCCGGTCCTTCCCCCTCCTTCCGGCCGCTGCGCTTGCAGCTGGTTCTGACGCCCTGGGGCGGAACACCTTACCCGCCGGATACCGGCGCGGCCGTGCTAACCCCTTGTGGACCCCCGGCCCGGCGGGCCGGCGTCGATGACCGCATCAGCGAAGAGGCCGTACCACGCGTTCTTCTCCTGGTTGACGTCCCGCCGGTGCATGGTCGTCCACCTGCGCAGGTACAGGGGTTCAGGGGCGGGCTCGTCGGCGGCCACACGATTGCAGTAGCCCCTGCAAATAGCCACCAGCAGCCAAACGACGGCTACGGTCGCGGCAAGAACCATGAAAAAGGTTGCCATCATCACGACCACCATGAAGACCGCGATGAAAGCCGCCATGCCCGATACCAGCAATTTCTCCATGGCCAAGATTAACCGGCCCGGTTCCGCTTAGGGAAGGGCCCTATGGCGGGTCTTGCCCCGCCGTGAACGGCGGTAGCCGATCCCGAGGATCGAGAGGCGCAGCATGTAGGCGTCCAGGACCAGGATCGCGGAGTTCATCCACAAGAAGAACGACCCGTAGTCCCGGTCCCAGAGGTACATCCCGACGGACCAGACCGCCAGCAGCAGGGCCAGCGCCCACATGAACGTCATGTTCCTGCTGGATTTGTCGGTGCGCGGGTAGCGCGTCACGAGCATCATCCCCCGGATGGTGCCGGCCAGAGCGGCCCAAAACCGCTGTATCCCCTTTTTCATTAGCACATCGTAGCCAACTGGAAAGGCCCCCCTTGACCACGGTGCGCTACATGTCGCTGTTCTCCGGCGTCGGGGGCTTCGAGCTGGGCCTGGAGGGCGCCGGCGAAAAGCTCGGCATCGACTTCCGGTGCGTGGGCTACTCCGAGATCGACAAGTGGGCCATCAAGACCTATGACAGACACTTCAGCCACCGAGCCTTCGGGGACGTCACGGCGATCGAACCGGCCACGCTGCCGGATTTCGACCTGCTCGTCGCAGGGTTCCCCTGCCAGCCCTTTTCTACAGCGGGAGACCGCCTTGGATTTGATGATGAACGGGGGTCCCTGTTCTTCGACGTCGCCAGGATTCTGCAGCACGCACGACCCCGACATTTTCTACTCGAAAACGTCGCGGGCCTACTGGGGCACGGATCTGGAGAAACTTTCAAGGCAATCATTAGGGTTCTCACCCGAATGGGGTATTGCTGTGAATGGCAGGTTCTTGACAGCCAGGACCACGGCGTTCCGCAGTCCCGGGAGCGGATCTTCATTGTCGGACATCTGGGAGGGATCCCCGGACGACTGGTCTTTCCCCTGGGAAACAACGTTGGCCGGATCGTGGACGGGGACCCGACGAGGAGTCGGTACGGTGACCGAGTTTTTAGCGGCACCGTCGAAGACTCCCCCGCCGGAGAGCTGATGGGCCTGGTCCGGTCCAAGGCCCCGGGCGTGACCGCCTGGGCCACCCGCACGATCGCCACCACCATTGACGCCAACTACGGCTCCGGTCCCGGCTACGGCGGGAACCGCACACATGTCGGCCGCGTGGACAACGGCGTCCTCCGGCTGCGCAAGCTCACTCCCGTGGAGGCCGAGCGGTGCATGGCGTTCCCGGACAACTGGACCGCCGGCCACTCCAACACCCAGAGGTACCGGCAGATGGGGAACGCCGTAGTCCCCAACGTGGTGGAGGCCATCGCCATGGAGCTGTACCAAGCACGCTAAGTCAACCTGCACCGGGGTATCGCTACCGAAGTGGGGTTTGAAAAGAGGGGAAGTTATAGCCCCCCTCGCCAAGATAGGAAAACTGACACCTTTGTCGAGAGGAGAAACCTATCTCCCGTGCAGGGTTACGCACGCCCGCCGGGGCGGGGAGGCCAGGGCCTCCCCGCTCGGGCTCCAACTTCCTGGAGGGGAACCAATGAGGCTTTACAACGCGATCTGCACCTGGCTGGAAGCCACGGCTTTCGAGAAGCTGGCATCCGCCGGCGCCTCCGAAGAGCCCCGCCCGGAAGGCAACAACTTTTCCCACGTCGAGCACGCCCACAGCTTCAGCACCGAGCCGGAGCTGCACAACGGCTGGCGGCCCTCACACTTTGGCTGGGACGACACGGCCCACATCAGTCTTCGCTGGCACCCGGAGGGGTGATAGCGTAAGCGGGTTGCTGCGGGCCGCAAACCCAAAGCATCAGAGGGTGACAGAGATAGGGCGAGTGGCGTCTGGAGTGGACGTACATAGCCTGAATGTGCACATGTGACGGGTAATCGACGGACATAGGTCCCAATGGCAAATGCTGAGGGCGGTCGCAGTAGACCTGGTTAGCGCCAGGAAAAACCCGACGGGCCCAGCCGGCCCCCGTGTGGCCCGGCATTAACTCATTGGATGAAGCTCCAATGCCGGCGGACGGTTCATCGCCTCCCCCTCACCCCCACACTTATGATGGGCCCATGCTCAAGACTCCCTGGCACGACGCCAAGACGTCGACCGGCCTGCCCCGCATGGCCTTCACCCTCGAAGAGGTGGCCGAGATGCTGGCCGAGCCGGTTCAATCAATCAAACGCCACTGCCAGACGCAGGCCCTCCGGGGCGCGTACAAGACCGGCGGCAAGACCAGCCCGTGGCGGATCCCGCCGAAGGCCATTGACTACTACCAGGCCACGCGGCCGAACCAGTAGCCAACCGCGTCCAAGCCCAAGCCGTCCCACCGGGCGGCTTTTTTCGTGCCCAGATTCACCCACTTTCACCCGAAGGAACCCTTGAAAATCACCGTCTGGACCAAGTCCAACTGCAGCCAGTGCACGATGACCAAGAGCCAGCTGCGGCGCAAGGGCCTGGAGTACGACGAGGCGGACCTGGAGACCAACCCGGAGCAGCTGCAGAAGTTCAAGGACGCCGGCCTCCTGCAGGCCCCCATCGTGGTCCTGGGCAATGACGGCCGCAGCTGGGCCGGCTTCCGGCCGGATCTCATTGACGAGCTGGCGGCGGAATGACCGCAGCCGGCCCGCCTGGGAAGGATCCACCCGGAAGAGCCGGCTGCCCGCCGACTGGGAACGCCTGCGAATCGTCGTGCTGCGGCGGTGCGGGATGCGGTGCGAATGGGTCGAGGACGGATTCCGCTGCCACAACGCCGCCACCGATGTCGATCACATTATTCCCGGAGACGATAGTTCTCTCTCGAATCTGCAGGGACTCTGCAACCCCCACCACTTAACCAAGACCGGCCGCGAGAATGCCGCAGCCAGGGCCGAGATCAAGAAACTCGGCCGGCTCCCCGAGGAGCCCCAGCCTGGGCTCATCGCCGGCCCCCCGCAGCCCACCGAACGTAAAGGCTTCTGATGCCCGGACCAGTCCCCAAGCGGAGCGAAGAGCGCACCCGGAGGAACAAACCCGAGAACGAAGGCGGCGTATCCCTGTCCAAGGGCGAACGCGTCCCGTACCGGGTCCCCCCGGTCGACAGCGCCTGGCACCCGCGAGCCAAGCAGTGGTACCGCTCGCTTTCCCGTTCCGGGATGCGCGAGTACTACGAGCTTTCCGACTACGAAATGGCCCGCCTCCTCTGTGACGCGTTGACCGAATACTACAAACGCCCGACCGCGATGATGCTCGCCACCATCCTGCAGGGCATGACCTCCCTCGGAGTGACCGAGGGTGAGCGCCGCCGGATGCGGATCGAGCTTGAGAACCCCAAGGAACTCGAAACGTCGGCATCCGTCACCGCGATTGACACATACCGAGCGCAGCTGCTGGGGGTCCCGGAGACCTAAGCCTGCCCGGTCGAAAGGGTGGGGCCAGGTGCCCAACGCTTCACTGAAACCCCCGATCGGGGGTGATTAACATTCCTTCACTCACGCAAGAAGAGATCGAGGCGCTGGAGCCCACGGCGGAGAACGCCATGCTCCACTTCCCGCCGTCGTTCATCGGGCCGACATGGCAGAAGGACGAGAAGGGCCAGTGGCTGCTCCCCGAGCACACGCTTGGCTGGGAGATCCTGGGCTGGGTTGCCGAATGGCTGACCTTTTCCGATGGCCGGCCTTTTATGTGTACCCCGGAGCAGGCAAGATTTGTGCTCTGGTTCTACGCCATTGACCACCGCGGTAAGTTCTCCTACCGCAAGGCCGTTCTTCAGCGCATGAAGGGATGGTAGCCAGGGGCAAAGACCCCCTGGCGGCCGTGCTGTCGATCGTTGAACTGATCGGCCCCAGCCAGTTCTCGCACTGGGATGCCGACGGCAATCCCGTCGCCAAGCCCCACCCGGATGCCTACGTCCAGGTCACGGCGGTATCGGAGCAGCAGACCGAGAACACAAGGGATGTGTTCCCCGGGCTGATCCCCCCACGCACGCGTGCGGCCTTTTCCATGGATGTCCAGAAGGAGATCATCTACGCCAACGGCGGCAAGCAGAAGCTCCGCACAATGTCGGCTAACTTCCGTTCCGCCGAAGGTGGGCGTGTAACCTTCGCCATCGCTAACGAGACCCACCACTGGGTTCCGTCCCAACGCGGGCCTGCCTTCTACGAAGTCATCACGAACAACCTGACCAAGGTCCAGGGCCGGCTGCTGTGCATCACCAACGCCTACGAACCCGGCGAAGAATCTGTCGCACAGATTATCCGCGAGGAACAGGAACGCGTCTGGGCCGGCATCAGCCAGCCCTCGGGCTGGCTGTATGACTCCCTGGAAGCGCACCCCGACTCGCCGCTGAGCAAAGAGTGGGCCCCGTTCATCGTGGCCACCATCCGCGGTGACGCCACCTGGCTCAATGTCGAAGACATCGTCTCGGAAATCCAGGACGGTTCCAAGGCCGTCGCCGGCAAGCGCCGGATGTGGTTTAACCAAATAGTTGCTTCTGGAGATTCCCTCCTGAAACCCGGGGACTGGGACGGCATCCTGCAGCCCGGCTGCTACGGCGACAAGCGCGACCTCAAGCCCGGCGACCACATCGTCATGGGCTTCGACGGGTCGAAGACTGATGACGCAACCGCACTGGTTGCCATCCGCATCGAGGACAACCTGATTGTCCCGCTCGGCATCTGGCAGAACCCGGACCCCTCCGTGGAGTGGCACGTCCCGGTCGAGGAGGTCGAGTCCGAAGTCCACCTCGCCTTCAAAATGTTCCGGGTGCTCGCGTTCTTCAGTGACACCGCCTACTGGGAATCACAGGTGGACGGCTGGGCTGACACCTACCGCGAACAGCTGCTCATCAAGGCCAGCGCCCGCTCCACGGTCGGCTTCGACATGCGCGGCAACAAGGCCAAGATCTCCCAGACCACCGAGGCTTTCGTCGGCTCCATCATCGACAAGCGCCTCCGCCAGAACGGCGACCGCCTCATGCGCGTCCACGTCCTCAACACCAAGCGGAGAACTAATTCCTACGGGCTCTACTTTGGAAAAGAGAGTCGTGAATCACTTAGGAAAATCGACGGTTTCGCTGCCGGCTTCCTCGCCTACATGGCCCTGGTCGCCCTCGCCGAGTCCGGGAAGAAGATCCCCAAGGAATACTCCCGCCGGCTCTACCAATTCAACTAGGAGAACCCTTGCCCACCTTTGACGAATTTGCCAAGGGGCAGCGGGACCAGGTCTATGCCAACCCCGATGTCAAGGCCGGGAACTTCGATCTGAAGCTCGTCGAGGACATGTTCCTCACCCTCCAGCATGACCGGGCCGAGTACGACCTGTGCCATGACTACTTCGAGGGCAAGCACCTGCTCCCCTACGCCCCCCGCAACGCCACCGAACAGATCCGCGACCTGCAGAAGCGGTCCATCGCCAACTGGATCCCCCTGCTGGTGAACTTGCCCAGCCAGATGTCCTTCGTGGACGACTACCGCCGGCGCACCGCCGGCAAGCTGGACCGCAGGGACACCACCACCGCGGAGAACTCCAATACGGAGTGGACCCAGTGGCAGAAAAATCGCATGGACGGGCGCCAAGGAACGGTGTACCGCTCGGTGCTGACCTACGGTCACGCCTTCGTCGCGGTGAACAACCTGGACCCGAAGGACATCAAGTTCGACATCCTGTCCACCAGGAACACCGTGGCGTACTTCCGGGATCCGGTCAACGACATCCGCCCGTCCCACGTCCTGACGATCAAGAGCTACCCGCGCAACGAGAAGGTCCCCGGCCTGGCCATCCTTTGGGATGACGTCTACCGCTGGGAGATGACCTACTCGGTCGACGGCAAGTTCGTGGTCAAGGGCAAGCCCTTCGCGCACAAGCTGGAGAAGTGCCCGGTCGTCCGGTACACCTGCTTCGTCGACGACGAGGGCCGCACCCGCGGCGTGGTCAAGGCAGCCATCCCGCTGCAGGACCGCCTCAACCAGGCCACCTTCAGCACCAACGTGACCGCTGATTTCGGCGCATTCAAAATCCGCTTCGCCGCCGGCCTGATGCCCTCCTTCCGCAAGGACGAGGACGGCAACCCGGTCCTGGATGCCAACGGCGAGCCGATCCCGGAACCGATCGAGATCAGCCAGGCCTCACTCCTGCTGAGCGATGATCCGGCGACGAAATTTGGACAGCTGGAGGAGACTCCCCTGGACGGCTACATCCGCCAGGAAGAGCAGGCCGCCAGGAACTTCACGACCATTTCGCAGTTCCCGCCGCTGGCCTCCATCTCCAACCTGGCCAACCTGTCCGCGGAAGCGTGGGCCGCCGCCGAAGCCCAGTTCATCCGTTGGATCGAGTCCTTCCACATCACCCTGGGCGAGTCCCACGAGGAACTGTTTCGGCTCGGCGCACTGGCCGCCGGCGACTCCGAGGGTGCACAGTCCTACGGCGGAGAAGTCCGCTGGCGGGACCAGACCACCAAGACGGTTGCCGTCATGATGGACGCCCTGGGCAAGGCCGCGCAGATGCTCGACGTCCCGCGCAAGGGCCTGTGGCCCATGATCCCCGGCGTCACCAACGGGATGCTGGACGACTGGGACCAGCTGCACGAGAAGCAGGTCGAGGAGCAGGAGGCCATGGACACCCGCATCGCCCAGGCCACCGCGGCCCGGGCGCAGAGAGTATCCGGGACTGACGGTATCAAGAAACCCACCTCCCCCAATGGCACCCAGCCCAAGCCGGTAGTGAATGGCAAGGGCTGAGGAGGTCCAGGCGATTGATCAGCTGCACCAGGCGGCCCAGGCACGCCTGGGTTTCGCTGCAGCCTTCGTCGCGCTGGCCGAATGGCAGGCCGTGTCCAAGCTCAACCCGAACGACACCGCCGCCTCATGGCTGACGAACTCCATCCTGGTGATCGTCGCCATCCGCAAGATGTCCCGACGGCTGGCAGTCGCGCACTACCAGCTGGTCAGGGCCCTGGAGACCGGGCGCACGCTGGGCGTGCCGGAAGGATCTCCTGACAGCACCACCTCCACCACACTGGGCAGCCTCCGGAATAACTTCCGCAGGGCTGCCATCGACATCGCAGCCCTCCCGTCCACGCGCACGCGCAGCGACGACCCCGACATCCGGTGGTTCGAGGAGAAGCTGGCCGCCACCCCTCCGGACATCGTGCCGGATGCGGTCCACCTGGACGACGTCGAGGTCGACCCCCTGATCCAGAAACTCCTGGACCGGGAAGGCACCAACGACAGCGAGCCCATCAAGGTCGACCGGTACGAATGGCCGGACGACTGGGACGTCCAGGACGTCGACGAAACGTTCCGTGCCCTGCTCAGGAAGCAGATCAAGGACGCCGCCGACAAGGTCAAGGACCTGCGCTCCAGCCCGGACATCACGCCGGACGAAGCCCTCAGCGGCATCGAGGAAGTGCACTCGGTGCACGGATCCATCGGGTCCGGCACCGTCGACGCAGCCGGCATCAGCGCCGGCCGGGACGCCGTCAACGGCGCCATCAAGAACGACAGGCTCGTTCTGGCGGTGGCCCGCGGCACCGGGCCGGATCCCTGCTCATTCTGCGCGTTCCTCGCGGCGCGAGGCTTTGTCTTCGCCAGCGAGAACAGCGCCGGCTTCAGCGACACCGACGTGACCAGGGTCTTTCACAATCACTGCCACTGCTTTCCGATTTACAAATTCGTGAAGGATTCACAGCTCCCCCCGCTGAGCCAGTACTTCAAGAGCATGTGGCCCAGGGTCACTGCAGGGTACTCCGGCAGGGACGCCCGCAACGCCTGGCGCCGCTGGATCTACGCCCAGCGGAAGGCGAACCCCGACAACCCCCACGGTTTGTCCAATACCTAAGTCCCAGGAGGACAGAATTGTCTGAGCAGCAGACACAGGGCCAGGAGCCCGCAGCAACCCCCGTCGTCATCGAATCCACTACGGCCCCGGATCCCTGGGCCGCATTCCCCGCCGAGTTTAATTGGGTCCGCAAGGAACTGGAAGACACCCGCAAAGAGGCCGCCGACAAGCGCGTCCTCGCCCGGGAACTCCAGGACAAGCTGGCCGCGGCGAAGACGCCGGAGGAAGTGCAGCAGATCACTGCTGCTTACGACACCAAGACCAACGACCTCGAAGTCGCCCTCGCCCGGGAACGGGTGGCCCGCAAGACCGGGCTGAGCGATGACCTGGTGGAGTTCCTGACCGGCAAGTCCGAAGAAGAACTCACCGCCCAGGCAGCGAAGCTGGCCGGCCTGAAGCCGGCGGCCGACGCTGACCCCGTGGTTGTCACGGTCCAGGAACCCCGTGGCGGGCTTGACCCCACGATCAACCCGAACGAGCAGTCCGGGTTTGACGCGTGGGAAGCCTACAAGCGGAACCGTCACTAGCACCTTCCCCACTCCTAAGCGCCTCCGGGCGCTTTTTTCATGCCCCCTGAAAGGGACTACACCATGACTTATGCACCACACCTGAAGGTGAAGCCCGAGGTCCTTATCCAGGCCGCGGTCTCCGCCCTCAAGGACCAGCTCGTCATCTCCAACACGGTGACCAAGCGCAACGACCTCGCCACCTTCTTCAAGGCCGAAGGCGACACGATCAGCCAGCGCGTCAAGGGCACCGTTCCGGTGCGTACCTACACGCCGCGCAACGATCGCTCGCAGCCCATCCTGACAGATACGTACTCCGAGTCAGTCGTGACCGTGACTATCTCTGCCGACCGGCCGTACTCAGCCATCAAGATGACCGACGAGCAGGCCGACTGGGATTTCACGGATGGCTGGGGCGACATCATCGACGCCCAGACTTCCTCCATCGCGTCCTATCTCGAACACGGTGTTCTCAACCAGATCCTGAAGGCTCCCTACGAGCGCGTGATCCTGGTCAAGGATGACTCCGCCGGCATCACCGCCGCGCAGGGCTCCAACCAAGATGTCTTTTACAACGCGGTCGTGGAAGCGAAGAAGGCCCTCCGCCTGATGCGTACCCCGAACGACACGCTGTACTGCATCTGCGGCGTCGACTTCGAGGAAAAGATCCTCAAGTCCAACCGGTTCCTCAAGGACGAGGGCACGGGCGATGCCGCCCTGACCACGGCCACCCTCGGCACCATCGCCGGCGTGAAGTTCGTGTCCACCACGCACATCCCCGCCGACGAAGCGTACATGTACGCCAGCTCCGGCTTCCTCGCCTTCACCGGCGTGCCGCGTATCCCCCGCTCCGTGCCGTTCGGCGCTTCCGCCTCCGCCGGCGGATGGGCCTTGCGTTTTTTGATGGACTATGATACCGCCTACTTAACTGATAGGTCGGTCTTCGATTGCTACGCCGGATACTCCTACGTCAAGGACCGCCTGACGGTATTCGACGGCCGCTCCAACGAGCTGGTTTCCCCGGATGAGTACTTCGTCCGCGGCGTCAAGCTGGCCCTGAAGTCCAGCACTTCCGCCATCGAGAAGAAGCCGGGCGACGGCTCCACCACGACCCCGGGCGGCTCCGCCAGCTCCTTCCTGGCCAAGGCCTACAACCTGCAGACCATCACGGCTGCCGAGGTTCAGGGCGAGCCCTTCCCGCTGGGTGGCAACTACCCGGGCGCTAAGGCTACTGCCACGGCCGCCATCACCAAGTCCGGCTCCACCATCGGCTCCATCGCCGTTGTGGCCCAGGGCTTCGGCTACACCTCCACCCCGACCGTCACCATCTCCGGCGGCGCCGGCACCGGCGCTACCGCCGTGGCCTCCATCCGCAACGGCCAGGTTGTGTCCATCGCGGTCACCGCCGCGGGCACCGGCTACACCGGAACCCCGACCGTCACCATCGCCGCACCGTAGGGGTAAGCCATGCCAGCACTCGCAACAGTCGGCCAGGTGGCCGCTCGCATCGGCGAGCCGATCACCGAGGCCGAAGATGTTCAGCTGGCCGTGGCCGTCCTCAACGAGGCGTCGGAGCAGATCCGGCACTACGCCCAGCAGCCCTACTGGACCGCTGAGAGCGCCCCTGCAGTCGCCGTCACCATCGCGGTGGCGGCGGCTGCCCGGGGCTATTTGAACCCCTCAGGATTCGATTCCGAGCGGGGGGATATGGTCACATTCAACCGCCATTCCTCCTACGTTGCCGGCGCCGCGCTGACCCCCCAGGAGATCACGATCGTCCGGGCGCTCGGCCGAACCGGCAACGTCCGCTCGGTCAGCCTGCACAGCTGCGACCGGCCCGTTCCGCGGAGCCGGACCATGGCAGAGGACCGGGGCTACGCCCCGGTGGACTGGGGCGGCAACAAGCCGTTTCCGCTCGGGTACGAATAGTGGCACGCCGCTCGATCCTGCTGGACCGTGGCCGCGAGCAGATGTTCATCTACCCCGAGGTCACCGTCACCAACGCCCGCGGAGAACGCGTCCGGATCCCGGCCACTACTCCGGTCGAGATCTGGGTCACCAGCTCCACGCAGCGGCAGGGTGACGCGGAAATCGCCGGCCAGGTCTCGATCAAGTCGATGCGCTGCATCACCAGGAGCGCCCCCGTGGGCTCCTGGGCCCGGATCGTCTTCCGTGGCGAGGAGTGGGACCTTGCGGCCCCGCCCCGATTCACGACCGGAGTGTCCAGGGCCACGCAGCACGTCGAGTTCATCATCCGCTCCCGCAACCGTCTGGACGAACCCTATGGCCCATGAGATTACGTGGCTGAAGCCTGACGGCAGCCCGGCTCCCGACAGGGGCAAGGGGTCCGTCGAGGACACCGTCTCCCACCTGCCGAAGGTCAAGGACGCCGTCCATAAGAAGGCCCTCACCATCGGCCGGGATGCCCACAGCAAACTCGCGGCCCACCGCCGCAAAGGCAAGGCGTACATCGAGGTCGCCCGGCACGAGAACGCCAGCGCCGACACCCCCGACTGGTACGTCTACCTCAAGGATGAAGATCCCGGTGGCGGCGACGGAGAGTACGTGCGCAAGAACCGGCTGGACCGGTCTGCGATGTCCATCGAGTTCGGCTGGGTGCAGCGAAAGGCCTTCGGCAAGAAGCTGGCGCAGCCCGTCCGGCACGAGGGTCTGCACATCCTGGGCGGCGCCATGCAGCGGGCAATCAACCGCTACCGGGGGCCGCAATGACCGAGTACATCCCGTCCCCGTTCTTCGGGTCTGTGGACGAGCTGGTCCGCAAGATCTTCGAGGGATTCTTCGTAAACCAGAACGTCCACATCTACTCGCAGTTCAGCGAGAACATGCAGACGCCGGCCATCGTGGCCCGCCGCGACCGGCGCTCCGGCACCCTGGCCCTGGCGACCAGGGATGACCGGTTCATGGAGTCGGCCATCATCATGATCTCCACCATCACCGACGGCCCCGACGCGGACGAAGAAGGCGAAGAGCTTTCCGAGATGTGCCGGTACGCGCTGCGCCAGGCGCAGCAGCAGCAGCTGTCCATCCCCGGCTGCGGCTCCATCGCCGTCATGCAGGTGTCCACCCACCCGGCCAAAGTCTCCGACTGGCAGACATCGACTTCGGTCGTTCAATACGCGAGTTTGCCGAAAAACGCCTGTCGGTACGAAATTATCGTGCGTCTCCTGGTGAGGCCTCCGAACCAAAGCACCGTAACAAACCGCTTCATGCCCCGTTAATTCGACGGGGCATTTTCTTTGGGGCCGAGCCCCTTCCTTAGGAGAAATCTAAATGGCACTGAACAACGATGCCGTACTGAAGGTTGGCGTAGGCCACTTCTACACGGCGCCGGTGGGGACCGCGCTCCCCACTGACCTCCGCAACCCGGGCGGCACCTGGACCCACATGGGCCACACGTCCGTCCAGGACATTCTGTCCGCCAGCTCCGAGGGTGGCGAAACCACGACCCTCCGGTCCCTGCAGAACAAGACCCTTCGCACCACGACCGCGGCCCGCACTGAAGCCTTCATCATGAATCTGCTCCAGTTCGATGCTCCGAGCTTGAAGCTGTATTACGGGTCAAACGCCACGGTTGACGGCTCCAATAACGTCACCGTCCCGGCCAGCCCGGTCCCGACCGAGGTCGCCTGGCTGGTCGTGTTCTACGACGGCCAGACCACCGCCGGCATCTACGCCCCCAAGGTCTCGATCATCCGCTCCGACGACCTCTCCGTCTCGGACACCGAGAACCTGGTCCAGCTGCCCGTCAAGGTCACTCCGCTGCAGAACGGCGCGAACGACTACGCCTTCCGCTGGCTGACCCCGAAGGTCATCCTCTCCACCGCCACGGCCACCGCCACCCGCACCGCCAACGCTGTCTCCAGCGTCACGGTGGTCTCCGGCGGTTCCGGCTACACCACCGTCCCGGCGGTGACCTTCTCCGGCGGCGCCGGCACGGGTGCTGCCGCTACCGCGGTGGTCACCGGCGGTGTCGTGACCTCCATCAACGTCACCAGTGGTGGCAGCGGCTACACCACGGACCCGACCGTCACGATCGCAGCTCCGGTCTAGCCCCAAGACCCCTGTGGGGCCGGTGCGGACCCGGCCCCACAGGCTTTACCCCCGTCCGCGCACGCATGACTACATAGGAGATCAGCAATGTCCGCACTGAAGCTTGATGACCTGCGCAAAGGCGCAGCAGAGAAGTACCCCGATTTCGAGATCGAGACCGAGGACGGGAAGGTCCTCGGATTCAAACCGATCTTCCGGCTGGCCAAGGCCCGCCGCAAGCAGGTGGCCGAAGCGATGGACGTCGACCGGCGCCTCAAGGAACTTGGCGAGGACACCGACGTCGACCAGTCCGAGCTGATGATCAACATCTTCTCCGATGCGCTGGCCGCGGCCGAGCGCGACAAGGGAGACCATGCGGCACTGGCCGAATGGGCCGGCAAGGAAGATCTCGGCATCTGGCTCTTCATCTTCCGGGCCTACTCGGAGAAGACCGACCTGGGGGAAGCGCCGCCCTCGGAGAGCTGATCGACGAATACGGCGAAGAGATTTACCTGGATCTCAAAGAGTTCTGGGGATTTGACCTCGTCAGCTTCATTGCTGGCGAGGTCTTTTCCTCTATCCGGGTGATCCATTCCCTGATCAATAACCTCCCCGAGGGCAGCCGCTTCCGTGCGGCGCTGGCAGTCGACCACCCCGCCAAATCTGAAGACCAGCCCGAAGCCGACCCGAGGGCCGAAGCCATCATGGACCGGATGTCCTGGACCCTGGACCGGCGCCTGCAGGCCATGGAAATCAATGCCATCAACCTGAACACCGCAGTGACGGGGCACTGGAAGGACGGCCCGCCCGACTTCCCCACTATTGGCCCCGCCGACTGGCAAGGCCCGCCGGCCAGGTCAGAGCCGGTCTACAAAGACAACTTCGATCTGTTCAGAAAGATGGGATGGCCAAGTGGCTGACTTCAAACTCGTAGGGTCGGTGGCAATCAAGGTCCGCCCTGATACCACCGACTTCAGAGAACAAACCCAGAAGGGCGTCAAAAGGGAACTCGCCAACTTCGATGCCGACGTCGAGGTAGATGCCACAGTCAAGCTCGACACCGCCAAGGCCAAGTCCGACGCGAAGAAGCTGGAGAAGGATCTCGACGGTGAGTCCGTCACCTGGAAGATCAAGATCGACCACGACTCCGTCCGTGCGGCGCAGAAGCGTTTCGAGTCCATGCTGGAGCCCACCCAGAAGATCACCTTCGAGCTGGACGACCAGGGCAGCATCGACAAGGCCCGGGAAGACCTGGCCAAGATGGCCCGGGAAGCCAAGGTCAAGATCACCTACTTCCAGGACGAGAAGGGCTACCAGTCCGTCCTGGACCGGATCGCGGCGCTGCGCCGGGAGAAGCTTGAGAAGACCATCACCCCGTCCATGGACGAGGCCGAGTGGGACGCTATCGAGCAGGAGATGCACGAGAAGCTTGCCGAGTTCGTAACACCCCCGATCAAGCAGACGTTCCACCTTTCCTACAACGAGGACCGAGCCGGCCTGGAGAAGGCCCTTGCCTCGATCAATGCTGAGCTGGCCAAGCTCGACGCCGTCCACTTCGACATCGAGGTGGACCGGGACAAGCTGCTCCGGGCCCGGGCCGCCGCGGAAGAGGCGCTGGCCAACGCCCCGCTGATCATCCAGTTCACCCCGGACGAGGACGGCTACCGGGACGTCCTCAACAAGATCAGGGCCATCCAGCGCGAACGCGTTGAGATCCCGATCGACCTGAATCTCTCCGACGATGCCCTCCAGGCACAGGTCGAGGAGATCGAAGCGAAGCTCCGCGACCACACCACTGAGATCCCGGCAAAGGTCCGCGTCCGCTACGACCTCAACCGGGCGGCGCTGGAGTCCTCGATCGCCACGATCGAGGCCGAGCTGGCGAAGATCGGCGCCCTGGAAATGGACGTCGAGCTGAACCGGCAGAAGCTCCAGGCCGCCGGCAACTACCTCCGCGGACAGCTCACCCTGACCCCCCTCATCGTCAGGTACTCCCAGGACGCGGAGGGCTACAAGAGCGTCCTGGCCAAGATCAAGGCGATCCAGCGGGAACGCATCGAAGTCCCCATCAACCTGAACCTCCCCGACGAGGAACTGGCCGCCAAGGCCGCGGAGATCCAGGCCAAGCTGGACGCCACCGAGCCCACCAAAAAGATCAGCCTCAGCTACACCAACGACCGGGCCTCCCTGGAAAAGGTCATCGCCCAGATCAAGGCCGAACAGGAAAAGATCGACTCGATCAAGTTCGACGTCGAGCTGAATCCGGCCGCGCTGGCCGCCAAGCGTGCCGAGATGGAGGCCATCCTGGCCGGCACCCCGGTGCAGGTGAAGGTCAACTACGACAACACGGACTCCGTCAAGGCCGCCCGTGCCCAGCTCCAGGGAATGCTCAACGAGGTCAACGCCGCGACCATCGAGGTCAAGGTCGACAAAGAGCACCTGGAGGCCGAGCTGGCCCAGCTCGACGCCCGAATCAAGGCCGCCGAGGAGAAGAGCAAGCTCAACGTCAAGGCCGGCATCGGCCCGGCGGACATGCTGAAAACCGCTACCGCGATCGCAGTCCTGACCAAGGACCAGGTGATCAACATCCGGATGCGGCTGGCCAACTCCACCCTCCTGCTGGCCGCCGCCAAGCTCACCGGCCTGCGGGCCGCGGCACGCTGGACCGAGGGCTTCGGCCAGGCACTCGGCCGACTCGACCGCAACCTGCCCATCGTGGCAGCCCTCACGGTGGGGATCTCCACCCTCACCTCCGGGTTCCTGTCACTGACCGCCAACGTCTTCTCCCTCGGCAACGGACTCGGTGAAGTCCTCCGCATGGCCGGCCTGCTCGCTCCGGCGCTGCTGCTCGGCGTCGGCGCCGTGATGACCGTCTTCACCGGCGTATTCAAGGATTTCGGTGCTGCCGTGAACGGCGACACGAAGGCCATCGAGAAACTGACCGAGTCGGGCAAGCGGGCCGCCGCGGAAATCCGGGTGGTCTTCCAGGACATCCGCGAAACGGTCTCGGGGAACTTCTGGGACCGGGCCGGCGACAGCATGTTGACCTTCACCCGGGTCGCCCTGCCGGCGATGGGTGAAGGGCTCGGGAGGCTCGCCACCTCCCTCGGCGGCATCTTCTCCGGCGTCCTCGACTCCGTCGTCAAGCTCACCGAGCAGGGCGGCACCAAGGTCTTCTTCGACAACCTGACCCGCGGCTTCGACGTCGCCCAGACGGGCATGGCGTCCTTCATGAGCGGGTTCCTTACCCTCGGCGTGGTCGGCTCAACCGTTTTCCCCCGACTGGGCCGGGCCTTCGAGGCCTGGGCCGGAAGGTTTGACGGCTGGGTCCAGCGGCTCGCCGCTGACGGCACGCTCAACCGGTGGATCGACAAGGGCATCCAGGGCATGAAGGACCTCTTCAGTGCCGGCGGATCCATCGTCAAGGTCTGGGGCAACATCGGCCAGTCGGCCCAGGCCGCGGGTGCCGTCACCCTGCACTCGTTTTCCCTGATGATGGCACGGCTCGACGATGTCACAGCCGGCGACCGCTTCCAGAAGAACATGCAGAACATCTTCCGCGGGGCCCGCGAGGCGTCGACCTCCTTCCACGATGCCCTCGGCAATCTCGGCCCGGCAATGGATGTCTTCTCGGTCACGATCAAGAACAGCCTCTCTGGCGCGGGCCAGGCGCTCGGGACCTTCATCGCCCTCCTCGGCGATCTCTTCTCCAGCCCCATGCTGGACAAGGGCATGTCGGCGTTTCTGACCGGGGTCACGAGCATGTTCGAGTCGCTGCGACCTGCAGCCGGCGCGATCGCAACCATCCTGCAGACTTTCGGGCAAATCCTGGGTGCGGTAGCCACCGATTCGGGGCCACTTTTCCGGAATCTGTTCATGCAACTCTCAACCGTCCTGACCACGGCCTGGCACGCGCTGGAGCCCTTCCTGCCCGGGCTCATCCAGCTCGGCACGACAGTGGTCAACATTTTGGGCCCGGCCCTGGCCGCGGTGGCCGGAACGATCATTCCGGCCTTCGCCTCCGGCGTCCAGCAAATCGGTGACGGGCTCCTCCCCGTGATCCAGCTCCTCGCGGATTTCGCCATCGGCGCGGCTCTGGTGATCTCCGCCATGCCGCCCGCCCAGCTCCTCGGCATTGCAACGGCGATGCTCACGCTCGGCGGTGCGCTGAAGCTGGCGGCTCTCGCCGGCCCGCTGGCCGCCGCCGCCATGCAGGCTGTCGGTGTCCAGGCCGGGGTCGCGGCCCTCCGGGTCCAGCTCATGGTCCCGGTCATCGGTGTCGTTCTCGCCGCCCTGAGCGGCCTGATCGCCTTCGGCATCGGCTCACTTGCAACCGCCCAGAAGAGCGCAACCCCCTTCGCCAACGAGTACGCGGACGCCCTCAACGCGGATGCCCGGGCGGCCGGTGCCTTCGGTGACGCCGTGGGCAAGGCCACGAGGGAACTCGCCGCTAAGAAGGTCGTTGATTCCGGAGCCCTGGAGGCCGCGAAGAAGCTCGGCATCGGAACGCAGGAAGTCACGGACGCCATCCTCAAGGGCGGCCCTGCCCTGGACAGCCTCAACAGGAAGCTTGACGCGGTCAGTGGGACCTATGCCGAAGCCGACAGGCAGGCCCGCGCCGCGTCCCTGGGCAATGACGAGTTCGGCAGCTCCTTCGCCGGCCCCGAAGGCCCGACCCCACGCCTGAAGGAAATGAACGACGCGGTCAACGTGCTCAGGGGCTCAGTAGATGAGAACCGTGGCAGCTTCGAGGCAGGCAGCAAGCAGATCCAGGACTACGCCGAGGTGAACAAGGCAGCCGGCATCGAGACCACGGAGCACGCCAAGGCTCAGAAGAGCCTCATCGAACAGGTCCGCGAGTCGAACAAGCAGCTCGGCGCCGCAGCCGCGGCGTCCACCGTCCTGCAGGACGCCTCCGCCAGCAGCGCCTCCAAGATCGACGCGATGCGCAAGACCTTCGAGCTGCTGGTCGGACCTAACGCCAAGCAGCAGGCGGCCGAGTCCCTGGGCGCCTACGCCAGTGGCTTCAGGAATCTCCAGGATCTGGTCACCCCGCTCGCCGGGGAAATGCAGAAACTCGGCGACTCGGTCTACGGCAGCGACGGATTCCTCAACGTCGCCAGCGGCAACAAGGCCATCATGCAGGTCAACCAGGCCCTGGTCGATCAGGTCAATAACACCTGGGCCGGATCCAAGGCAATCTACGACGAGGCGATCAAGGCGGGCGACAACGCCGCGGTGGCCTACGGGAAGGCCAAGAAATTCGTCGACGATCACAGGGCCGACTACGACGCACTCGCCAAGGCGTCGGGCGTGTCGGCCGATATGGTCGCGGGCCAGTGGGACGCCGTCTTCGGCCACGAATGGGTCCTCAAGGTCGCCCTCTCGGGCGCCACGGAAGCGGCTGCCATCGCCCAGGCGATGGTCACCACCCTCGGCGGCACCTTCGACGGCCAGAAGTTCACAGCCCAGCTGGACGCCGACCCCACCCTGGCCATACTGGCCATCAAGGACCCCGTCGCTGCGGCCGAGGCCTTCGTCAACAAGGAATGGGTGGCGCAGCTCGACGCTCTGCCCGACCAGGCCGAGAGCAAGATCCAGTCTCTGGTCGAGAGCACCGGCGCGAAGTGGAACAGGGGCGACTTCACGTCCATCCTCAAGGTGGCCGACGGAGTTCCCGGCCTGCAGAAGGCCCTGCAGGACATCCGCAACGGTGTCGGCGTGCCGTTCTACGCCAACATCTTCGCGCAGCTCAACGGTGCGTCGGAGCGGGCGGTCCAGATCGCGCTCAACTCCCTGACCATGACGCGCTCGGTCGCCATCCGCGTGGCCTATGACTACACGAATGCGGGCGACCCCACGGCCCGGGCCGGGCAGCGGGTTATCGGCAGCGCCAACGGCAACATCCTGAACGGCCGTGGCATCAAGCAGTTCGCCAACGGCGGGATCGAGAACCACGTCGCGCAGATCACCAAGCCCGGCGGCCCGATAAGAGTGTGGGCGGAAGAAGAAACTCGGGGCGAGGCCTACGTACCTTACGCCATGTCCAAGCGCCCGCGCTCGGTAAAGATCCTGGCCCAGGTCGCCAAGGACTTCGGCTACACCCTCACCAAGGCCACGAAGTCCTACGCCGACGGCGGCACCGTCGGCACCGCAGTTCCGACCCGGACGTCCAACACGTCCGTCACCGTCGGCGTACTCAACACCGTAGACCCGGATGCAGCCGTGAAGAAGCTGCGCGAGCTGCAGCAGGACGCACTCGCCGTGGCCGGCATCAAATAAGGAGCATAGCCCATGGGCGTAGTATTTGGCGGGCTCGTCGCGCCCACCACACCCCCGGTCCTCTGGACCGGGCTGGACATGAAGTGGGTGGGGTGGGACGGCGTCGAATGGAGCCTGACCGACTCCTCCACGGGCACCGTCATGCTGCCCGGCGTCCGCGGGCTCAGTATGCCTCCTGTCATCCACCACCGGGCCGCCCACGCATCCTTGCCGGGCGCCCGGTGGCGGGGCCACACCATCGACGTGCGGGAGGTCTTCTGGCCGCTGCAGATCTATTCGGATCTGGGCAGCCAGGACTGGATCGAGCGGGACCGCGCCTTCTGGCGCACCCTCGACCCGCAGCTGACCGGTCAGTGGATCGTGACGCTCCCGGACGGTTCGACCCGCACCCTGAAGCTGCGCTTCGTCGACGACAGCCAGTTCACCATGGAGACCGACAGTGTCTTCGCCGGCTGGTCCAACTACGGCATCACCCTCGCGGCCGAGCAGCCCTACTGGGAGGGCGCGTCGATCACGCGCCGCTGGGAAGCGGGCGGAACCTCCCCGTTCTTCCCGATCTCCGGCGGCCCGGCGTTCACCATCTCCCCCGGCAACACCCTTACCCAGGCGACACTGGACAACCCCGGCGACGTCCCGGCGCATGTGGTGTGGAAGGTCTACGGGCCCCTCACCAGCGCCACGGTCGGCGTCAACGGGCGCACCATCAACATCCCGTTCTCCGTCGCGGCCGGCGATGTGCTGGTGATCGACACCAGCCCGGCGGCGCAGACGGCCATGATGGGGCCGGTCAACGGCCCCTGGACCACCGACAAGACGATGAACCTGGGCAGCATCGACTTCGCCCCGCTGCCGGCCGGGGCCGTGTCGAACCTGTCGCTGAACATCGCTGGCGGCACCGGCTCAATCAGCGCCACCTTCAAGCCGCTCTACTACCGGGCGTGGTGACATGCAGGACTCCCCTTTCCTCATCAAGGTCTACGACAAGAACTTCAACTTCAAGGCATTCGTCGGCGACCCGATCTCCCTGGTGGTCACGCCCCGCTTCAACCAGACCGGCACCGCCGCCCTGGTGGTGGACCTGGACCACCACGCCGCACCGTACCTGCTGGAGGACGGCGCCCGGCTGGTGATCTTCCTCCGCGGCCAGCAGCTGATGAGCGGCAAGATCCACCGCCGCTCCGCCGAGGGCCCCAGCGTCGACGGCACCCTGACGGTCTACCTCAGGGACGACTTCCGGCTGCTGCACCAGGTCCTGGGCTGGCCGGTGCCCGCCGCCGACATCACGGCGCAGGGCACCAGCGAGTATGCGACCTACACCGGCAACGCCGAGACCATCGCCAAGGCGGTCATTGACGCCAATATCCGGCTCCGCCTGGGGATGCCGGTCGCCATGGCGACCAACCAGAACCGGGGGGCCACCGTGCCCGACGGGGTGAAGTTCCGCTTCCACCCGCTCTACGAGCAGCTGTTCCCCGCCATCGAGCAGGCCGGCATCGGGATCACCATGCGGCAGGGTGCCGACGGCACCGGCTACATCCTGTGCGACGTCTTCGTGCCGCCGGTGTTCAACTACACCCTCACCGAGGACTCCGGCCTGATCGCCAGCTGGTCCTGGACCGACGAGGACCCGACTGCCACCCGCGTGGTGGCCGGCGGCGGCGGGGAGGGCGTTGCCCGGATCTTCCGCCGGGCCACCAACACCACCCTGGAGACGGCCCACCGGGATGTCGTGGAGGACTTCCAGGACGCCCGTGATGCGGACACCGCCGCCCTAGTCCAGACCCGGGCCACGGAGGGCCTGACCGAGGGCGAGCCCAAGGCCGGCTTCGCCGTCCAGCTCTCCGAGTCCGCGAACTTCCAGTACGGCAAGAACGGCCTCGTCGTCGGCGCCCAGGTGACGATCAGCATCGGCGCCGTCACCCGCACCGACATCCTGCGCGAGGTCACGCTGAGCTACACCCGCGACCAAGGCCTCGTCACCACCCCCGTAGTGGGCGACATCAGGGACTCCCCTGACCGCACCATCGCAAACTTCCTTGCCCGGCTCAAGAAGGGCATCAACGACCTGAAGGTGAGCAAGTAAATGGCAATCACGAGTATCGGCTACGACGGCTCGGTCAATGAGGCCCAGTGGTCCAAGCTGATCCCCCTCGCGGGATCCTCGCACTACGGCGTGGCCGCCGGCCAGGACTGGAAGGTCACCCCGCACGCCACGCTGGACCGTGGCATCACCGTCGCCACCGGCTCCGGCTGGGGCCACGGCATCCTCGACACCTCCGACACGACAGTGTCCCTGCAGGGCACGGCGGTCTCCTCCGGCTCGCGCTGGGACCTCGTCGTGGCCCGCCGCAACTGGGGCGGCGCCGGCGGTCTCACGACCTTCGTCCTGGTCACCGGCAGCTCCAGCAAGTCCCTGCCGGCCCGCAACACCACCCCCGGCACCCTGGATGACCAGCCCCTGGCCCTGGTCCAGTTCACGGCCGGGCAGACGGCCCCCACCTCCGTGGTGGACCTTCGCTGCTGGGCACGCAACGGCGGCATGACCGCCCGTGACGACCTGGCCCTGACCTACCTGAAGATGCCCGGGGCGCAGATCATGGTCAACGGCACCCAGTGGAACTGCGAGCTGGACGCCAACGGCAACCCGTCCTGGTCCACGTTCGTCATGGGGCGCATCCCGCTCTTTGGTGGATCGGTAGGCGCCCTGGCGGGCGCCGCCGGCTCCAACCCGCAGAACATGATCAACGGCGGCCAGCAGTTCCTTGTCCAGGCGGGCACCAACGTCAACTATTCCGACAACTCGGGCTACGCCCGGCTCACCTTCCAGAAGCCCTTCCCGAACGGCCTCCTGACCGTCATCGCCATGGACGGCGACGACTGGGCCGGTGGCGGGTCCCTCACCTACGCCTCGGCCGGCGGCGTGGGCGGCGGCGGTGGCGTATTCGGCCAGGCAGGCTTCGGCAGCACGACCGAGTGGGTCTACGCCCTGCGCTCCCAGCCGGCATCGGTGAACGGCACCGGCAGCCTGGTCATCGGCCGGCACGGCGCCCTGAACAAAATTCACCGCATCAACTGGATTGCTATCGGCTGGTAGCGGAAAGAAACGGACATGGCACTTTACCCATACGAGACCCAACTGGCTCTCAACTCCAACGGATCCAGCCTCCTGGTCTCCGACGCTGTTGTCACCATCTACGACGCCTCCGACACCGGCATGGTCACCCCGCTGGCGCTGGTCGACATCTCCGGCGCCCCGCTGACAAACCCCGTGCAAGTGAGCCGGCAGGGATTCCTGCCGGCCTTCCAGGCCACCACCCCGCAGGTCCTCTGGTCCGGCGGCGGGTTCGTCGGATACCTCAGCTCCTACCGTGGCCTCCTGGAGGAGGCCGCCGCAGCCGGCACCGCCGCGTCCAACGCAGCCCTCAATGCACTGAACGCCAAGGTGGCCGCCGAGGCCGCCGCAGCCTCCGCAACCGCACCGACGGATGCGTCCGTGGATGCGGGCATCATCCGCGCCGGCGCCGTGGCCGCCTGGAAGCCGGCCAAGGCCTACGCCCTCGACCAGTATGTGGTCAACCCCAGCGGAGCCCTGGTC